>Ga0308163_10000886_pt1 | contig 40119 bp, 20 predicted proteins | sample PhyTR1_FD_201037 | JGI IMG/M metagenome (GOLD analysis project Ga0308163, IMG submission 201037) | Phyllosphere microbial communities from UC Gill Tract Community Farm, Albany, California, United States - DLSLT.R1 | ecosystem: Host-associated > Plants > Phyllosphere > Unclassified | place: USA... | reverse complement strand
GCACTCGATGATCCCGACCAAGACCGGCGCCGCCGCCGCGGTCGGCCTGGTGCTGCCGGAACTGAACGGCAAGCTGGACGGCTACGCGATCCGCGTGCCGACCATCAACGTGTCGATCGTCGACCTGTCCTTCATCGCCAAGCGCGACACCACCGTGGAAGAGATCAACGGCCTGATGAAGGCGGCTGCCGAAGGCCCGCTGGCCGGCATCCTGACCTACAATAGCGCACCGCTGGTCTCGGTCGACTACAACCACAACCCGGCCTCGTCGAACTTCGATTCGACCCTGACCAAGGTCTCGGGCCGCCTGGTGAAGGTCTCGTCGTGGTACGACAACGAGTGGGGCTTCAGCAACCGCATGCTGGACACCACCGTGGCGCTGATGAACGCCAAGTAATCCGGCTTCCGCACCAATGAAAAATGCTCCCTCGGGAGCGTTTTTTCATGGCCTTGCCTTACTTCTTCCTTATTTCTTCCCTTATTTCCTGGTGGCCCAGGGCGTCAGGATCTCGAAGCCGTTCTTGGTCACCGCGATCATGTGCTCCCACTGCGCCGACAGCGAGCGGTCGCGCGTGACGACGGTCCAGCCGTCGTCGAGCTGCTCGACGTCGGCCTCGCCGATGTTGATCATCGGTTCCACCGTGAAGGTCATGCCTTCCTTCAGCAGCAGGCCGGTGTTCGGGCGGCCGTAGTGCAGCACCTGCGGTTCTTCGTGATAGACCTTGCCGATGCCGTGGCCGCAGTATTCGCGCACCACCGAGTAGCCGGCCTTTTCGGCCAGGGTCTGGATCGCGTGGCCGACGTCGCCCAGGCGCGCGCCCGGACGCACCGTGCGGATGCCGGCCATCATGGCCTCGAAGGTGGTGTCGACCAGCTTCTTCGCCTCGGGCGCGGGCGTGCCGGCGAAGTACATGCGGCTGGTGTCGCCGTGCCAGCCGTCCTTGATGACGGTGACGTCGATGTTGATGATGTCGCCGTCCTGCAGGATCTCGGTCTCGCTCGGGATGCCGTGGCAGACCACGCCGTTGACCGAGGTGCACAGGGTTTTCGGGAAGCCGTGGTAGCCGACGTTGGCCGGCGTGGCCTTCTGTACCTTGCGGATGTATTCGTTGCAGCGCCGGTCGAGTTCTTCGGTGGAGACGCCGGGGACGACGTATTCGGAGATCATGTCCAGCACTTCGGCGGCCAGGCGGCCGGCAACGCGCATCTTCGCAATGTCTTTTTCGTTCTTGAGTTTGATAACCATGGTTCGTTTCTGATGGGCCGACCGCACATGATACATGCGCCGAATGAAAAATGCCCGCCAGGCGAACCTGGCGGGCATTCGGTGTCGACTAACTAAGCGTAATTAGAACGACTGGTTGTAGCGGACGTAGAAGAAGCGGTCCAGCGGCATGTTCGGATCGACCGACGACGCCGACGACGAGGTGCCGTTGACTGCGTAGGCGATACGCGGCTTCTTGTCGAACACGTTGTTGATACCGAACATGATCTGGCCTTTCCACGACGTCTTGTAGTTCACGTTCACGTCGTTGTAGACCACGGCGCCCAGCTTGTTGTAACCGGTGCCCCAGCTCTCGGTGTAGCCTTCCGGATTGCTGCACTCGACATCGGTATCCCAGCACTGGTCCTTGACCGGGCTGTAGTAACGCACGGTCCAGGTGGCGCCCCAGTTACCCTTGCTCCAGTCGAGCGAGGTGACCGACTTGAACTTGTTGTAGTAGTACTCGCCGGTGTAGTCAGCCCACTCGGCATCCGCTGCGCTCTTCACCGAGAACGAGTGGGTGTACGAGGTGTCCGACTTCAGGCCGAAGCGGCCGTACTGGGTGGCCGGGAAGCGGTAGGCCAGCGACAGGTCGATGCCGTCGGTCTTCAGGCTGCCCAGGTTGGCGTTGCCGTGCGACAGATTGGTGATCTCGCCGTCGGCGTTACGCTGGATCGAGGAGCAGAACGACGGCACGCCATCGACGTAGCACTGGTTCGCCACATAGGTTGCCGACACGCCGGTGATGCGGTTGTCGATCTTGACGCGGTAGAAGTCCAGCGATGCCGAGGCGCCCGGCAGCCACGACGGGCTGTACACGAAGCCGAGGGTGTCGGTGACCGAGGTTTCCGGACGCAGGTCGCGGTTACCGGCGCCGCTCTGGAACGGATAGGCGCCCTGGGTTTCGACCGCACCGGTGATCGGCCTGCCGTTCTGGTCCAGCTGGCGGAAGCCTGCGCCCGCGCCTGCGGTGGCGCAGCGGGCAGCGACGGCCGGGTTGCTGGACGCTTCGCCGTAGGCGCTGTCGCACGGGTCGAGGTAGTAGTCGAAGCTCTGCGAGCCGCCACCGAAGGTGTCGCCCAGTGCCGGAGCGCGGAAGCCCTGGCCCCAGTTACCGCGCACCAGCAGGTCGGTGAACGGACGCCATTCGACGCTGACCTTGCTGTTGTGGGTGCTGCCGAAGTTGCTGTAGTCCGAGTAGCGCGAGGCGATGTCGAAGGTCAGCGACTTGGCGAACGGCAGGTCCTTCAGCACCGGAATACGCGCTTCCAGGTAGGCTTCACGGACGTTGTAGCGGCCGTAGGTCGCGTTCGCGGCCAGGTCGGTCGAGTAGCCCGATTGCTCGAACTGGCCCGGGGTGTCGTAGCCGCGCACTTCGCGGTGCTCCAGGCCACCGGCGACGCCGAGCGCGCCGGCCGGCAGGTCGAGGATCTCGCCGGCGATGTTGGCGGTGGCGCTGTTGGTGGTCGAGCCGTAGCCGTGCTGGCCGATCGAATTGATGTAGGCCAGGGCTGCCGGGGTCGAGGCCGACGGGCCGCCCAGGATGTCGAACGGTACGCAGGTTGCCAGCGGGATCGGGTTGGCGGCGCTGCCGCACTGGATCTGGCCGGAAGCGTTGCGGAACGACGGGCCGAGCGCATTCTTCAGGTTCAGCAGGTTCAGGTTGCCGCTGGAAACCATGCTGCCGCTGACCGAGCTGTGGTTGTAGCCCACGTCCCAGGTGAAGGTCTTGCCGAGCGCGGCGAATTCACCCGACAGGGTCGCATCGATGTGGACCGTGCGGTTTTCGTTGTCGGTGGTACGCGGCAGTTCGATCGTACGGCGGTAGAAGAACAGGTCCTGGCCCGGGGTCGGGTTGTAGTAGCTGTTGGCGTCGATGTAGACCGGGTAGGATGCCTGGGTCAGCGAGTTCAGCGGGTAGCCGGCGTTCTGCGAGTTCGAGTTACGCTGGGCGAACATCGCGGTGCTGGCGAAATGCATGCCGTACGGCAGTTCCAGCGAACCCTTCGTGAAGATGCTGGTCAGCTTGGTCGGCATCTGGTACTGCATCTGCAGCGTCGAATTGAACGTGTCGTCCTGGGCGCCGGTGAAGGTGTGGTAGCTGCTGGCCAGGTTCGACGGGCTGCCGGTGCCGACGCCGTCGAAGCCGCCGGTGTGGTTCAGGTAGCGGTTGAAACCGGTGGCGGTGCCGCTCGCGCTGACCTGGCGGATACGGCCCCATGGACCCGTGCCGCCGGAGACGTGGTTCGGACCGTAGGTGTAGGAGGTGATGTCGCGGTCACGCGCCCAGATCACGCCTTGTTCGGTGTGGGTCAGGCCGAACAGGATCGAGGATTTGTCGTTGCCTGCGCCGTAGCTCAGCGAGAAGTCCTTGCTCTTGTTGTCGCCGCCATGCTGGTTGGCGCCTTCGTACAGGCTGATCTGGCCACCTTCCATCGACTTCTTGAGGATGATGTTGACCACGCCGGCAACCGCGTCCGAGCCGTAGATCGCCGAAGCGCCGTCTTTCAGCACTTCCATGCGCTCGATCATCGAGGACGGGATGGTAGACAGGTCGGTGAAGCCGTCCACCGACTGGGTCCAGCGCTTGCCGTCGACCAGCACCAGCAGGCGGTTCGAGCCCAGGTTGCGCAGGTTGGCGTACTGGCCGCCGCTTTCCGAGTTCGAGGTCAGGGTGCTGCCCTTGCTGAAGTCCGGCGAGCCGACCGAGGACAGGTTGTTGATGATGTCGCCGACGGTCACGAGACCGGTCCTCTGAATCTGTTCCTGGGTGACGACCTGGATCGGCTGTGCCGTTTCCATGTCGACCTGGCGGATACGCGAGCCAGTCACTTCCACACGCTGCAGCGGTGCCTGCTGCGCCTCTTGGGCGTAGGCCGCATGCATCCCGAAGGCTACGCCGCTGACGCAGATCAGGCGGACCGAACGGGACAAGACTTTTTCCATCATGGTTGCAAACTCCTAGGGTTAGGGCACGGCACTTGTGTGCAAGGCCGTGAAAACGCCGTCGCTCGATGCGACTGTTTTCGAAAACAATGGGATTTACATTGTTTTTCAAGTAGGCAATGGAATCATCTGAAATGGCAGGCTGTCAACGGCTGGATGTACATATTTTGGAATGTTGCGATCCTGCGTAATTACAGAAAATTGTGCGCAGATGGCCTGATTTGCTGAAACTGGACGCCTTTCGCGCAACTAAATTTCCAAACTGCACGTTTTTTGTTAATTTTCGCCGGTCATGAACGTGTCATCCGAGACACGATTCACGATTTCTGTTGCACTGCAAAGGTGCATTTTATTCACCACGATGGCGCAAACGTATGCATGGCGCTTATTGCCGGTTTATACGGAAAACAGGGGCGCCGATTAGCCGTTTTTATGCGGATTGGATAAAAACGGTCCAAATCAGCGGGTTGCACCATGATATGGCCAAACCGCTCGCGGCAGTGCGCTTTGCAATAATTTGGTGCATCGCGCCAAATTGCTGCGGTGCGAAATGAAACAGGCAAATAAATGGCCGGCGGAATGCGTGAATTGTCGTTGCCGGGAAGGCACGGTGCCGCGCAGTGAGCAAAAGTCACAGGCAAAAAAAACCGCCGGGCAAGCCCGGCGGTTTCTGAAGTGTTGCGTAATTAAAACGCTTGGTTGTAGCGGACGTAGAAGAAACGGTCGATTGGACGTTCCGGATCCACTGCCGCCGCCGACGACGGACCGCCGTAGGTGCTGCCGGCGTCGTAGACGACGATCGGCTTGCGGTTGAACACGTTGTTGGCGCCGACCAGCAGCTTGCCTTTCCAAGGCAGCGTGTAGCCGATCGACAGGTCGTTGTAGGTCATCGAGCCCAGACGGCTGTAGCCGGTGCCCCAGCTGGCGGTGTCGTTCGGGTTGCTGCACTCGAGATTATTGACGGCGCTCCAGCAGTGGACCTTCACCTTGCTGTAGTAGCGCGAGGACAGGGTGACGTTCCAGTTGGCCATGTTCCAGTCCAGCGCCAGGTTCGACTTCACGCGGTTGATGCCGAATTCGCCGGCATAGTTGACGAAGTTCGAGGTCGCGGTGCTCTTGATCTCGTAGCGGTCGGTGTAGGTCGACTCCGAACGCACGCCGAACTGGCCGTAGGCGGTGCGCGGGAAGCGGTAGGCGAAGGTCAGGTCGATGCCCTTGGTGGCCAGTTCGCCCAGGTTCGCATTGCCGCGCGACAGGCTCGAGATCTGGCCGGTGACTGCGTCACGCTTGATCTTGTCGCAGAAGTCCTGCACGCCGTTGACGTAGCACTGGTTGATCTCGTAGGCCGCCGACACGCCGGTAATGCGGTTCTTGACGTGGATGTCGAAGTAATCCAGCGAGATCGAGGCGCCGTTCAGCCAGGTCGGGCTGTACACCAGGCCGAAGGTCTTGGTGGTGGCGGTTTCCGGCTGCAGCGAGCTGTTGCCGGCGCCGGTATTGAACGGAACGGGGGACTGGGCGCCGGCGGCCGGGACCGGGGTGCCGGCCTGGTTCACCTGGCGGAAGTTGACCGGCACGCCGGCCGCGGTGCAGCGTGCCTTGACGGCGCTGTTCTTGGCCGCTTCGCCGTACAGGCTGTCGCAGGCGTCGAGGTAGGAGTCGTAGGACTGCGAACCGCCGCCGAAGGTGTCGCTCAGGGTCGGGGCGCGGAAGCCTTCGGCGAAGGTGCCGCGTGCCAGCAGGTCGCGCACCGGCTTCCACATCACGCTGATCTTGCTGTTGGTGGTGTTGCCGAAGTTGCTGTAGTCCGAGTAGCGCGAGGCGACGTCGACGCTCAGCAGTTCCGCGAACGGCACGTTCTTCAGCAGCGGGACGTTGAATTCCAGGTAGGCTTCACGCACGGTGTACTTGCCGTAGGTGGCGTTGCCCGCCAGGTCGGTCGAGTAACCCGACTGTTCGAACTGGCCCGGACGGTCGTAGCCGCGGATCGAACGGTGTTCCAGGCCGGCCGCCATGCTCAGCGCGCCTGCCGGCAGGCTGAACAGTTCGCCGGTGATGTCGGCGGTGGCGCTGTTGATGGTCGAGCCGTAGGTGGCCTGGCCGGTCGACATCACGTAGTTGAGCGCGGCGGCGCTCGAGGCCGACGGACCGCCCAGGATGTCGAACGGTACGCATTCCGCCAGCGGGATCGCGGCGGTGGGGGTGCCGCACTGGATCTGGCCGGAAGCGTTGCGGAACGACGGGCCCAGGGCCTTTTTCAGGTTCAGCAGGTTCAGGTTGCCGGTCTGCAGCACGGTGCCCGAGATGGCGCTGTGGTTGTAGCCCACGTTCCAGTTCCAGGCCTTGTTCAGCACCGTGAAATCGCCTTCCAGCACGGCGTCCACGTGCAGGGTGCGGTTCTCGTTCTCGGTCACGCGCGGCACTTCGATGGTGCGGCGGTAGAAGAACAGGTCCTGGCCCTTGCCGGCGCCGGCCACCTGGTTGCCGTACGGGTTGAAGTAGCTGTCCTTGTCGACGTAGACCGGGTATTTGCTCTGGGTCAGCGAGTTGACCGGGTAGCCGGCCACCTGGCGCGACGACACGCGGTCCGCGTACATCGCGGTGGTGCTGAAGCGCATGTCGTAGGGCAGGGCGATGCTGCCCTTGGTGAACAGCGTCGTCAGCCGGGTCGGCGACGCGAACATCATCTGGCTGGTCGAGTTGTAGGTGTCGGCGTCGGCACCGGCATAGGTGTGGTAGTTGCCCGGCACGCGCGAGCTGGCGCCGATGCCGTCGCCTTCGTAGGAACCGCTGTGGTTCAGGTACTGGTTGAAGCCGGTGGCGGCGCCGCTGGCGCTGACCTGGCGGATGCGGCCCCACGGGCCGGTGCCGAAGCCGGCGTTGAAGTGGGCCGGGCCGTTGCTGTAGGCGGTGACCGCGCGGTCCTTGGCCCAGACTTCGCCCTGCGAGCTGTTGCTCAGGCCGAACATCAGGTTGGCCTTGTCGTCGCCGGCGCCGTAGCTGACCGAGTAGTCCTTGTTCTTGCCGTCGCCCAGTTCGTTCTGGCCGGCATAGGCACTCGCCTGGCCGCCCACCATGGTCTTCTTCAGGATGATGTTGACCACGCCGGCGATCGCGTCCGAACCGTAGATCGAGGACGCGCCATCCTTCAGGATGTCGATGCGCTCGATGAAGGCCGACGGAATGGTCGACATGTCGGTGTAGCCGGCCACGGTCGCGGTCCAGCGCTTGCCGTTGACCAGCACCAGCAGGCGGTTCGAGCCCAGGTTGCGCAGGTTCAGGTATTGGCCGCCCTGTTCGCGGTTCGAGGTCAGCACCGAACCCTTCGAGAAGGCCGGGGTGCCGGCCGCCGACAGGTTGTTCAGGATGTCGCCCACAGTGATCAGGCCGGATTTCTGGATCTGTTCCTGAGTCACGACCTGGATCGGTTGTGCCGTTTCGAGGTCGACCTGGCGGATACGCGAACCCGTGACTTCGACGCGCTGGGTGGACGCGGTCGCCGGTGCGGGTTGCTGGGTTTCCGAGATGGTCTGTGCTTGTGCAAGGGTGCTCATCGCCTGCAGGGCGATGGCGACGGCCATTGCGATCTTGGTAGGTTGTTGCATGCTTTCTCCAGTTCTGGGGCCTTGGCGCGGCGATTCGTGGCCGCCGTGCCTGTAACGAACAACGACATCATCAACTGCGTGCTCCGGCGTCAATACCGTACATACGCTGTATTTATGAGACCATTTTGTATTGACGGGTGTCAATACGGAAAAATGGTAAATAAGAAAGGTGGCCGAAAAACAACATGCGGCAGCGCAACATGCACTGCCGTGGAGAAGGAAAAGCGCGAAGAGGGTGCGCCGGCGCGCGGAGATGGTGCGCGCCGGGAAGGCTGTCTAGTCGCCGAAGCAGGCGCGCCACAGGCGCACCACGACATCGGCATGGCTGGCCACCAGCGCCGGGTCGACGCGGGCGTTGTCCTGGCCCTGCAGGCGCACCTGGTGCTGCAGGCGGCGCAGCGCGCGGTAGGCATCGGCGGCGCCCTGGGCCAGCGCGGCGTCGATCAGGCCGAGCTCGCCGCACAGCTTGAGCAGCGCGATGTTGCCGCTGTTTGCCGTCAGTTGCGGGTACGGCGCGGCATAGCGGAGCACCAGGTACTGGACGATGAACTCGATGTCGATCATGCCGCCGGCGTCCTGCTTGAGGTCGAAGCGGCCGCTCGGGTTCGGGTAGGCGTCGCGCATGCGCCGGCGCATCCTGACGACCTCCTCGCGCAGCGTGTCTTCGGCGGCCGTGCGGTCGCGCCGCAGCACCGCCTCGCGGATCGCCTCGAAGCGGGCGCCGATGGCGGCGTCGCCGGCGCAGAAGCGGGCACGGGTGAGCGCCTGGTGTTCCCATACCCAGGCCGAGGCCTGCTGGTAGCGTTCGAAGGCGTTCACCGAGGACACCAGCATGCCGCTGGCGCCGTCCGGGCGCAGCGCGGTGTCGATGTCGAACAGGATCCCGGCCGGCGTGTGGGTGGTCATCCAGGTGATGAAGCGCTGGGCCAGCTTGGCGTAGTTGGACGGCGCCATGTCGTCCTCGTCGTCGAACAGGAAGATCACGTCGAGGTCGGACACGTAGCCCAGTTCCTTGCCGCCCAGCTTGCCGTAGGCGATCACGGCGAAGCAGGGCGTCTCGCGGTGGCGGGTGGCGATGGTGCGCCAGGCGCGCTGCACGGTTTCGGCGACGATCAGGTCGGCCAGCGCCGACAGGTGGTCGGCCAGGCGCTCGACCGACAGTTCGCCGGCCAGGTCCAGCGCCAGCAGGCGGAACATCTGGGCGTGGTGGGTTTCGCGCAGGATGTCGAGCTGGCGTTCGGTGTCGCCCTCGGCCCCGTCGAGCTGGGCCTTCAGGCTGGCGGCCAGCGCCGGCAGGTCTTCGGCAAAGGTCGAGGCCGCGTTGCCGCGGTCGTCCAGCAGTTCGTCGAGCAGGATCGGGTGCTGGGTCAGGAAGGTGGCGGCCCAGCCGCTGGCGTTGATCATGCGCAGCACCCGCTCGAGCGTGTGCGGGTACTCGGTCAGGAGCGACAGGTAGGCCGAACGGCGCGCGATCGCCTCGAAGAAGTCGAGCAGGCGCCCGAGCGTGGCCGCATGGCTGCCCAGGCCGCTCTCGCGCACGATGGCGGCGATCTGCGGCAGCGCCGCGTTCACCAGCGCCAGCAGGCGGTTGCGGCTGGCCTCGGGCAGGGTCTGCAGGCGCGGCGCCTGCCAGGTGGCGACCAGCCGTTCGGCGGCGGCCGGCGGGTCGTCGAAGCCGAGGCCGGCCAGGTGGTCGGCGATGGCGTCGCGGTTGTCGGGATCGCTGGCCGAGGCACCCGGGTCGACCCCGGCGTCGCCGTCGCCCTTGCCGACGCTCTTGTCGGCGAACATCGCGTCGAACTGGGCCGCGACGAAGCTGCGCCATTCGTCCAGGCGCGCCAGCAGCGCGGCCTCGTCCGGCATGCCCATCATGCGTGCGACCGTGTGCCGGTCGTCCGGCGAGGCGGGCAGGGTATGGGTCTGGGCGTCTTCCAGGTATTGCAGCCGGTGCTCCAGGTTGCGCAGGAAGTCGTAGGCGTCGAGCAATTGCTGGACCGTATCCGGTGTCAGCAGGTCGCGTTCGGCCAGCAGGCGCAGGGTCTTGCGGGTCGAGCGTTCGCGCAGGGCCGGGTCGCGTCCGCCGCGGATCAGCTGGAACACCTGGGCCAGGAATTCGATCTCGCGGATGCCGCCGCGGCCCAGCTTGACGTTGTGGCTGCGCTCGGGATGCAGGCGCTCCTGGCGGTTGACCTCGGCGCGGATCTGGGCGTGCATGGTGCGGATCGCGTCGATCACGCCGAAGTCGAGGTAGCGTCGGAACACGAAGGGCCGCACGATCCGGTCGAGGGCGGCGATGTCGGCCTCGTCGCCGGTGACCGCGCGCGCCTTGACCCAGGCATAACGTTCCCACTCGCGCCCCTGTACGATCAGGTAGTCCTCGACCATGTTCAGGCTCGCGGCGAGCGGGCCCGACTTGCCGTTGGGACGCAGCGCCATGTCGACGCGGAACGTGAAGCCGTCCTCGGTGATTTCCGACAGGGCGGCGATCAGCTTGCGGCCCAGGCGCACGAAGAACTCGTGGTTGGACAGGCTGCGCTGGCCCCGGCCGGCGGCGGTATCGCCATCCTCGGGGTACACGAAGATCAGGTCGATGTCCGACGACACGTTGAGCTCGCCGCCACCGTGCTTGCCCATGGCCAGCACCATCATCTGCTGGGGCCGGCCGGATTCGGCGCCGACCGGCACGCCGTGGATGGCGGTCATTTCCGCCATCAGCTCGGCCAGGTGCGATTGCACCGCGAAATCGGCGAAGCGGCTCATCGCGGTGACGACTTCGTCGAGGTAGGCCAGGCCGTCCAGGTCGCGCCGGATGATGGCGCAGATGAGCAGGTTGCGCAGGCGCCGCATGGCACGTCCGAGCGGCAGGCGGCTGCCGTTGGGTCCGGCCTGGGCTTCGGCCTCCAGCGCTGCGCCGAAATCGAGCCGGGCCAGCGATAATGGAACCAGGGCGGCCAGTCGTGCTTCACGGGCCGGATCGGCGGCCAGCCAGCGCTGATAAAAGCGCGACAAGGTAGCCAGGGAAACTTGTTGTGCAGCAGCGGGCGAGGCTGCGGAGGCGGATGCGGAATTCATGGGGGCGGATCCAGACGAGTTATGCGTTCCGGGACGCTTGCTATGCGGTAAAATTGCCGCCGCCTGCCCTGGGGTTGGCATGATGGTAAGGTAGTCGCCGCCTCCGTTGCAAGTGATTGCAAACTTTGCAAGCCTCCGCCCGATGCGGAATTAACTGAATTTACGTGAAACTGAGTCGACGTACGCCAACGTACGTGAACGTACGATAACGGCGAGCCTTTTTGAGCATATTGATGCACAACCCGGAACAGCAGGCGAAGCGCGCGCGGCAGCCGGACGAGCAGGGCCTCGTCGATGCCGGAGCCGCTGCCGACGTCGACAGCGCCGATGCGCATGCGGTCGAGGCGCACGCGCACCTGCCGCTGACCGAGCGCTGGCGCCGCCTGCGCGCGGCCTACCGCGTCTGCAACCTGGCCTCGCACCACGTGCTAGGGTTCACGCTGAAGGCCGTGCTGCTGGTGTATTTCGCCTTCATGCTGCTGTTCCTGGTGCTGCGCTATGCGGTGCTGCCCAACATCGACCTGTACAAACCGGACATCGAGCGCGCCGCCAGCCGCGCGCTCGGCAACCAGGTCACCATTGCCCGCGTGTATGCATCCTGGCAGGGCCTGCATCCGAACCTGTACCTGGGCGACCTGCGCGTGCGCGACCCCCGCGGCGTCCAGCTGCTGGCGCTGCCGTCGGTATCGGCCACGCTGTCCTGGTGGAGCTTCGCCGCCCTCGAGCCGCGCTTCGAATCGCTCGAGATCAACCGTCCCGCACTGGACGTGCGGCGCACCCCCGACGGCGTGCTGCAGGTGGCTGGGGTGCGCATCGACCCGAATAAAAAGGACGAGGGCGGTGGCGCCGACTGGCTGTTCCGCCAGCGCGAGATCGTGATCCGCGAGGGCAGCGTGTCCTGGACCGACGGCCTGCGCGGCGCCCAGCCGCTGGCGCTGCGCGACGTCACCATGGTGCTGGAGAACCGCTGGACCGCGCACCGCTTCGCCCTCAAGGCGACCCCGCCGGCCGCGCTCGGCGCACCGCTCGACGTGCGCGCCCGCTTCACCCATCCGGCCTTCGGCGCCCATCCCTCGGACAGCCTGCGCTGGAAGGGCGAGGTGTACGCCGACCTGCGCGACGCCGACCTGGCGGCCTGGAAGCAATACCTCGTGTACCCGTTCGCCCTCGACCGCGGCCGCGGCTCGGTGCGCGCCTGGCTCAGCTTCGACCAGGCGCGCCTGGCCGGCTTCACCGCCGACCTCGGCCTGGCCGGCGTCGGCGCGCGCCTGGCCGCTGACGCGCCGCCGCTGGAGCTGGCGCGCGTCAGCGGCCGCCTGTCGGCACGCGAGGAAATCAAGCCCGGCGTGAACGACGGCAAACCGACCTTCGGCGCCCTCGGGCACACCATCGGCGTCGAGGATTTTTCGGTGGTCATGCGCGACGGCACCGTGCTGCCGCCGGCCACGTTGTCCGAATCCTGGCGGCCGGCCGCGCGCGGCAAGCCCGAGCGCGTCGAAGTGCGCGCCGACCGGGTCGACCTGGGCGCGCTGGCGGCGCTGGCCGCGCAGATGCCGCTCACGCCGGCCCAGCGCGCGCTGCTGACCGAACTGGCGCCGCGCGGCCGCCTGGCTGACGTCGATGCCGCCTGGGAAGGGCGGCTGCCGCATCCGAGCGCCTACCGTGTGCGCGGCCGGGTCGAAGGGCTGGGCATCGATGCGCTGGCGGCCCACGGCGCCGAGCACGCGGACGGCGCCGGCCAGCCGGTGCACCCGGCGCATCCGGCCATCCCGGGCTTCCGCAACCTGACCGGCAGCCTCGACGCCAGCGACCGCGGCGGCAGCGTGACCCTCGATACCGAGCGGCTGGCGCTGGCGCTGCCGGCCTGGTTCGCCGACCCGGACATGCTGTTCGACCGGCTAGACCTGCGCGCGCGCTGGTCGTGGCCGCAGGACAACCAGTTGCTGGTCGAGGTCGACGGCATGCATTTCGCCCAGGGCGCACTCAAGGGCTCGCTGTCCGGCCGCCACCTGCTGCCGCTGGGAGAAACCGGCGCGCCGAACGGGCCGGGCAGCGCCGACCTGAACGCCACCGTCGACAACTTCGACATCGCCAGCATCGGACGCTTCCTGCCGCTGGCCACGCACGAGGGCCTACGCGACTGGCTGACCGGGGCGCTGCAGGGCGGCACCCTGCACGACGCACGCCTGCGCCTGCGCGGCGACCTGGCGCACTTCCCGTTCAAGGGTGCGAATGGGCCAGGTCAGGCGGCCGAGCGCGCGCGCGGCGAATTCCGCGTCAGCGGCCGCATCGAGAACGGCAAGCTGGAATACGCGCCGGCACACCGCCAGCCCGACGGCAAGACGCCGCTGTGGCCGCTGGCCGAGAACATCAACGGCAGCATCGTGTTCGACCGCGCGCGCATGGACATCCACGCCGACACCGCGCGCACCTTCGGCATCGCGCTCAACAACGTGCGCGCCGTGATCCCGGAACTGGGTTCGCACGAATCGGTACTGGACATCGAGGGCAACGCCGCCGGCCCGCTGCAGGACTTCCTGCGCTACGTGGCGGCGACGCCGGTGCTGGAATGGATCGGCCACTTCACGGAAGACACGCGCGGCACCGGCCCGGCCAAGCTGGGCCTGAAGCTGCACCTGCCGCTGGCCAACCTGCACGAGGCCAAGGTGCAGGGCGCGCTGCAGCTGCAGAACAACGACGTGACCCTGTTCCCCGAGCTGCCGCCGATCCAGGCCGCGCTGGGCAGGATCGAATTTTCCGAGCACGGCGTCAACCTGAACGGCGTCGGCGCCAGCTTCCTGGGCGGCCCGCTGGTGCTGTCGGGCGGCAGCCAGCGCGAGGGCGGCATCGTGATCCGCATGGCCGGTACCGCGACCGCCGACGGCATGCGCCGCACGCCGTCGCTGCCGGCGCTGCAGCGCCTGGGCGCCAGGCTGTCGGGCGCGGCGCGCTTCGGCGGCAGCGTCACGGTGAAGGACCGCCAGACCCAGATCGTGATCGATTCGACCCTGGCCGGCCTCGGCGTCGACCTGCCGGCACCGTTGAACAAGCCGGCCGCGGATGCCCTGCCGCTGCGCTTCAGCCTGAACGGCCAGCCGACCGGGGCTGACGGCGTCGGCCATGACGAGATCCGCATTACCCTGGGCAATACCGCGGCGGCGCGCTACGTGCGCGAGCGCCAGCCGCAGAAGCCCTGGATCGTCAAGCACGGCGGCATCGGCGTCAACGTGCCGGCGCCGGAGCCGGACAGCGGCATGATGATCAACGTGAACATGAAGGCGCTGAACGTCGACCGCTGGCTGGCCGCGGCCGCCGAGATCGCCGGGCAGGGGGAGAGCCAGGGCGCCCCCGCCGCCGAGGGCGCCGGCAGCGGCGCCGGCATGGCCCAGTACGTGATCCCCGACACCATCGGCGTGCGCGCCGGCGAACTGGTGATCGGCGAGCGCCCGTTGCGCAACGTGGTGGTCGGCGCCTCGCACCAGCCGGGGGTATGGCAGGCCAACATCGATTCGCGCGAAGTGATCGGCTACGTGACCTGGAACGAATCGGCGACCGGCCAGGGCCTGGGCAAGGTGACTGCGCGCCTGGCCTCGCTCGACATCCCCGAATCCACCGCCAACGAAGTCAAGGACATGCTGGAATCGGGCAAGGGCGCCAGCGCCAGCATCCCCGCGCTGGACATCGTGGCCGAGCGCTTCGAGCTGTTCGACAAGCAGTTCGGCCGGCTGGAACTGGTGGCCAGCAACGCCCAGGCGCTGGCCGGGCGCGAATGGCGCATCGACCGGCTGGCGCTGACCAACCCGGACGGCCAGCTGAAGGCCAACGGCCGCTGGGTGACGCGCGACGGCAAGAGCAACACCGCGCTGAACTTCAAGCTCGACATCGGCGACGCCGGCCGCCTGCTCGACCGCCTCGGCTTCCCCGGCACCCTGCGCCGCGGCAAGGGCCAGCTGGCGGGCGACGTGTCCTGGTCCGGCCTGCCGTATTCGCTCGACATCCCGAGCCTGTCCGGCCAGATCCAGATGAACGTCGAGGACGGCCAGTTCCTGAAAAAAGACCCGGGCGCGGCCAAGCTGCTCGGCGTGCTCAGCCTGCAGATGCTGCCGCGCATGCTGAAGCTCGACTTCCACGACGTGTTCTCGGAAGGCCTGGCTTTCGACGGGATCACCGCCAACGCCCTGATCGCGCGCGGCGTGCTGCGCACCGAAAACCTCAAGATGCACGGGGTGGCGGCCACGGTGCTGATGGACGGCACCGCCGACATCGCGCACGAATCGACCAACCTGCACGTGGTGGTGATCCCGGAATTCAACCTCGGCACCGGCCCGCTGGTGTACGGCCTCGCGGTCAACCCGGTGATCGGCCTGGGCAGTTTCCTGGCCCAGCTGTTCCTGCGCGCGCCGGTGATGAAGGCGCTGACCTATCACATGCAGGTGACGGGGCCCTGGAAGTCGCCGTCGGTGGTCAAGCTGAGCAACGAGTCCTTGCCGGCCGCAACCGCGTCCAAGGCGGCGCCGGCACCATCCAGAAAGGGAAGCCAATGAGCGAACAACAGCAAGCGGCAAGCGCCGGAGCAACGACCGTGGCCGCGGTACAGATGGTCTCGACCCCGGTGGTCGAGGAAAACATCGCGACCGCCGGCCGTCTGCTGGCCCAGGCCGCCGCCACCGGCGCCAGCCTGGTCACCTTGCCCGAGTACTGGCCGATCATGGGCCGCGCCGACACCGACAAGGTGCAGCACGCCGAGGAGCCGGGCAGCGGTCCGATCCAGGCGTTCCTGGCGGCCCAGGCGAAGCAGCACGGCATCTGGCTGATCGGCGGCACGCTGCCGCTGGTGTCGGTCGATGCCGGCAAGGTGCTGAACACGACCCTGGTGTACGACCCGGAAGGGCGCCCGGTCGGCCGCTACGACAAGATCCACCTGTTCGGCTTCAACAAGGGCACCGAATCCTACGACGAGGCACGCACCATCGTGCCGGGCGCGACCGTCGGCGCCTTCGAGGCACCGTTCGGCCGGGTCGGGATGTCGATCTGCTATGACCTGCGCTTCCCGGAACTGTTCCGCGCGATGGGCGAATGCGCGCTGATCGTGGTGCCGGCCGCCTTTACCCACACCACCGGCAAGGCGCACTGGGAAGTGCTGCTGCGCGCCCGCGCCATCGAGAACCAGTGCTACGTGCTGGCCTCGGCCCAGGGCGGCCTGCACCCGAACGGCCGCCGCACCTTCGGGCACAGCATGCTGATCGACCCGTGGGGCGAGGTCAAGGACGTGCTGGCCGAGGGCGAGGGCGTGGTCAGCGGCACGATCGATGCCGAATTCCTGGCCCAGGTGCGCGCGAACCTGCCGGCGCTGAAGCACCGCAAAATGTGAATGGCTTGAGGCCGTAGGGTGGGCACTCCGTGCCCACGCGAACGCAAGCGTAATGCCGGCTTCCGCGTGGGCACGGAGTGCCTACGCCGGCCGCGCCCACCTACAATGTTGCGTAACAGTACATATATGAGTAGCAGGTGCGCCACGGTCGGTAGGAACCAACCGGATATGGCACAATGCCCCTATCCTTACCAGAAAGACCGACGCACATGAAACCATTCGAACCGAATCTGTCCTCCCTCGCTGTCGCGCGCGACGTATTGTTGACGCCATTCGGCCTCGACGAAGGCAAGCTGATCACGACGCTCGGGACGATGTTCACGCACAAGGTCGACTATGCCGACCTGTATTTCCAGTTCACCAAGAGCGAAGGCTGGAGCCTGGAAGAAGGCATCGTCAAGAGCGGCAGCTTCTCGATCGACCAGGGCGTCGGCGTGCGCGCCGTGTCCGGCGACAAGACCGCGTTCTCCTACTCCGACGACATTTCGCAGGCGGCCCTGCTGGACGCCGCCGCGGCCACGCGCACCATCGCGCGTGCCGGCGCCGGCCGTATCAAGGTGGCATCCGGCATCCGCGAGAGCGGCGGCCGTTCGCTGTACCTGCCGCATGATCCGCTGAGCTCGCTGGACGCGACCGCCAAGGTGCAGTTGCTGGAGCGCGTCGAAAAGATCGCGCGCGCCAAGGACCCGCGCGTAGTGCAGGTGATGGCCAGCCTGGCCGGCGAATACGACGTGGTGCTGGTGGTGCGCAGCGACGGCGTGCTGGCCGCCGACATCCGTCCGCTGGTGCGCGTCTCGGTCACCGTGATCGCCGAACAGAACGGCCGCCGCGAAGTCGGCTCGTCGGGCGGCGGCGGCCGTTATGACTATTCGTATTTCAGCGACGAACTGCTCGACCAGTACGCCAGCGAAGCCGTCAAGTCGGCGCTGGTCAACCTGGAAGCGCGTCCGGCGCCGGCCGGGCCGATGACCATCGTGCTCGGCCCGGGCTGGCCCGGCGTGCTGCTGCACGAGGCGGTCGGCCACGGCCTGGAGGGCGACTTCAACCGCAAGGGCTCGTCGGCCTACGCCGGCATGATCGGCCAGCGCGTTGCCGCCAAGGGCGTGACCGTGGTCGACGACGGCACCCTGCAAGACCGCCGCGGCTCGCTCAACATGGACGACGAAGGCAACCCGACCCAGTGCACGACCCTGATCGAGGACGGCATCCTGAAGGGCTACATCCAGGACACGATGAACGCGCGCCTGATGAAGATGCCGGTCACCGGCAACGCGCGCCGCGAATCCTTCGCCCACCTGCCGATGCCGCGCATGACCAACACCTACATGCTGGCCGGCGACAAGGACCCGGCCGAGATCCTGGCATCGGTCAAGAACGGCCTGTATGCGGTGAACTTCGGCGGCGGCCAGGTCGATATCACCAACGGCAAGTTCGTGTTCTCGGCCAGCGAAGCCTACATGATCGAAGACGGCAAGATCACCTACCCGGTGAAGGGTGCGACCCTGATTGGCAACGGTCCGGACACCATGAACCGCATCTCCATGATCGGCAACGACATGCGCCTGGATTCGGGCGTGGGCGTGTGCGGCAAGGAAGGGCAGAGCGTGCCGGTGGGCGTGGGACAGCCGACCTTGCGTATCGATGGCGTGACGGTGGGTGGTACCGCTTAATTCACCACCGCAATCTAAACATCGTCGTCCCCGCGAAGGCGGGGACCCATGCTGTAGTTTCGAAGTCAGTATTTTGGAAGCACTATAGTCGCTTCAGGAATACCGAGTTCCGTTACTCAGCATGGGTCCCCGCTTTCGCGGGGACGACGGTTTTGGGGCTAACGCTTTTTGCGTAATTTGCAGTGTGCTAATTGAAGGTATAGCGCGCCCCCAGAGTGTAGTACCGCCCGCGCGCCCCCGCATAATCCAGCGGGTTGTAGGCCTGCGCCCCATAGGTCAGCGGATCCAGCGGCGCGGTCTTGTCGAACACGTTCTCGATCGAGCCGAAGATTTCCCATGCCGGCAGCGGTTTCCAGCGCGCGACCAGGTCGAGCGTGGTGAACGAGGCCAGGCGGCAGCCCGGGGGCGCGTCGGCGCCATCGTCGAAGGTGACCGCGCAGCCGCTCGGATCGTTGCGGAACAGCTTGTTGTCCAGCTTGCCCCGGAAGTTCACGTTGGCCGACACGCGCCAGTCGTTGCGGTCCCAGCCCACCCGGAAGTTGGCACGGTTGGCCGGGGTGCCGGTGCAGTTGGTCACGTCGCAATTGCCGTGGGTGCCGGCGAAGTCGCGCGACGTGCCGTCCAGCTCGGTACGCAGCCATTCGTAGATGTGGGTGTACTTGACGTCGAAGCTCAGGTTGCCCCAGGTGTCCGGCAGGCGGTGGTTGTAGCGGGCGTCGACGTCGATGCCGCGCACCTTGGTCTGGGCCGAGTTCACGTAGCGCGTGAGGACCGCGGTGATGGCGCCGGGGTCGCCCGCGATGTTGCTGACGCTGGTCGGGTCGCGCACCACGCTGCCGGCGGCGATCGCGGCGTCCACCTGTTCCTGGTTGATCTCGTTCTTGCGCTTGATCGTCCAGTAGTCGACCGAGATGCTGGTGCGCGGCAGCGGATCCCAGATGATGCCCAGGTTGTAGCTGCGCGAGCGTTCCGGCGACAGGCCCGGGTTGGGCGAGGTGATCAGCGCGATCGAGGCTGGCGAGCAGACGCTGGTCACGCCGAGTGCGCAGCGCACCGGGTCGGAAGCGGTGGAGAACGCGGCCAGGCCGCCCTGGCCGTTCTCGGCCGGGCTGGGGGCGCGGAAGCCGCGCGCGAAGGTGCCGCGCAGCGCGAATTCGCGCACCGGGGTCCATTTCAGGCCGGCCTTCGGCGTGTACGAGCTGCCGACGTCGGTGAAGTGGTCCCAGCGCAGCGCCGCCGAGGCCTCGACGTTGTAGGGCAGCGGCGCCAGCGCCTCGCCGTACAGTGCGAATACGTTGCGCTGGCCGCGGTAGGCGGAGTAGCCCAGGCCGATGATGTTGCCGCGCTCGGTGCCGCTGGTCGGCCGCAGTTCGGTGCCTTCGTGGCGCCATTCGCCGCCCAGTGCCAGGCCGAGCGGCGCGCTCAGGTAGGGAATGCCCTCGAACTCGCGCGTGGCCTTGAAGTCCCACTGGCCGACCTTGCTGTTGGCGGCGTTGCCGATGGTCGGCGACAGCGCCGCGTACAGGGCCGGCGAATTCAGGCCGGCGTTCTCGCCGATGCGCCAGAAGGTGCCCGCCGGCAGCGCCGCATAGCCCGGGCTGTTGGCCAGCGCCGCCGCCACATTGGCCGCGCTCGGGTCGAGCAGGGCAAACGCGACGTCGCGCTGCAGGTAGCCGTTCTGGACGTTGTTGACGTGGTTGTGCGAGAACAGCAGCGCCGAGTCCCAGTCCCAGCCGTAATTCGTGCCCTTGGCGCCGCCGATCCAGCGTACGAAGTTGGAGCCGATGTTGGACACCCGCGGGCCGACGTCGGCGGCCAGGTAGCGCAGCCGCGCCGCGGTGCCGAAATAGGGGTTGTCCGGATGGGTCGGGCCGAACTGGACGATGGCATTGTTGACCGGGCCGCCCGGATAGCCGACCGAGCCGCTGATGCCCGACGGCGTGGTCGCGGAATCGGTCTCGCTGCTGTAGTAGTTGAATTCGCTGTACAGCTGGATGTCGGGCGTGAACTGGAAGGTGCCGCGCGCGAACAGGCTGATGTTTTCCTGCTTCGGCTCGATCTGGTTGTAGACCTGGGTCGAGTCGATCAGGCAGCCGCCGCCGGGATCGCCCTGCGGGTGGCTGGTGAAGTTGCCGCAGGCCGCGCCGGGGAAGGTGCGGGTGAACCCGGCCCCGGCCAGGTTGCCGCGGTTGTAGTAGTTGGCCGGGTCGGCCGGGTTGCGCACGTTGCCGTTGATGGCGCTGCCGGCCGCGCCGCTGTTGGGCACGATGGAACCGGTGCCGCCCAGCGCCTGGTTGGCCGAGTAGCCCCAGGGCCGCAGGTCGACGCGGCCGATCCAGTCGCGGTCGGAACGGTCGCGGTACCAGATCTCGTCGAACTTCTTGTACTCGAGGCTGAACAGGAAGTTGTAGCGGTCGGTATCCAGGCGGCCGATGCCCTTGGTGAAAGCCAGGTTGGTGCGCTTGCCGTCCCAGTCCTCGGAAGCGCCGCGCGAGAAGCGGAAGGTGTTGCCGACGTAGTCGCGGCGCAGGATGATGTTGACCACGCCGGCGATCGCGTCGGAACCGTAGATGGCCGAGGCGCCGTCCTTCAGCACCTCGATGCGATCGACGGCGTCGCTCGGGATCACGTTGAGGTCGGAGAATTGCTTCTGGCCGTCGTCGGCCAGGCCGTAGGGCGCCATGCGGCGGCCGTTCAGCAGCACCAGCGTCGAGGCCGCACCCAGGCCGCGCAGCGAGATGCCGGAGGCGCCGGCGGCGAAGCCGTTGCCGAAGGTGGTCGGCACCGAACCCTGGTTGTCGACCGCCAGCGTCTGCAGCAGTTCGCCGACCGTGTTCTTGCCGGAGCGTTCGATGTCGGCGCGGTTGACGGTGATGACCGACGAGGCGGTCTCGGCCTCGGAGCGGCGGATGTTGGAACCGGTGATTTCGACACGCGCCACGCCGGGCTTCGGCGCCACGTCCTGGGCCTGGGCCGGCAGCGCCAGCACCAGCAGGCCGACGGCGCCGCCGCCCGCGAACAGGCGCCGTATCGATCGGGATAGGGGTCTTTCAGTCATGTCCAAGCTCCATGTGCGATAAAGGAAGAACCCGCTGATCGGGGTCGCGGCGCGGACCGGAGGCGCGCCGGGCGGGGCTCGTTATGACTCTTGCATTGGACGTGAAGCGGGGACTGACATCTCTCAAGCGTGTCCGGCGCGGGCGCATAGTGTGTCGGCTTCACGCAACCGATCGTCCCGATGACGCGGTCGCACGCGACAGACGGGATTTGTCAAAGCGCTTGCCAACGTTCGTTGATTGTTGTTATAGTCGTTTGAACATTTCGGACCAGACCATGCGCCACGCTGCCTTTTTTACCTTTTATTTTTGGTTTAGCCATTCCAGCCCGACGGCGGTGGAGTAGCGGCAGGTTCACGCAACAGCAGAACAAGGTCCGACACAAGATTCCAGAAAAACCGCCAGAGATGGCGGTTTTTTTTTGCCCAGTACGCCCCACTGATAACGGAGAACAGCAATGCCCCGCACCGACGATTTACGCATCCGCGAAATGAAGGAACTGACGCCGCCGGCACACCTGATCCGCGAGTTTCCGGTGACTGAACAGGCCGAGCAGACGGCATCGCAGGCGCGGATCGCGCTGCACCGCATCCTGCACGGCCAGGACGACCGCCTGATGGTGGTGATCGGCCCGTGCTCGATCCACGATCCGCAGGCCGCGCTCGAGTACGCGCGCCGCCTGGCCGAGCAGCGCACGCGCTTCAAGGGCGAACTCGAGATCGTGATGCGCGTGTACTTCGAGAAGCCGCGCACCACGGTCGGCTGGAAGGGCATGATCAACGACCCGTACATGGACAACAGCTTCCGCATCAACGACGGCCTGCGCATGGCGCGCGAGTTGCTGCGCGACATCAACGAGATGGGCTTGCCGGCCGGTACCGAGTTCCTCGACGTGATCAGCCCGCAGTACATCGCCGATCTGATCAGCTGGGGCGCGATCGGCGCGCGCACCACCGAATCGCAGGTGCACCGCGAGCTGGCCTCGGGCCTGTCGTGCCCGGTCGGTTTCAAGAACGGTACCGACGGCAACATCAAGATCGCCGCCGACGCCATCAAGGCGGCCTCGCAGGCGCACCACTTCCTGTCCGTGACCAAGGGCGGCCACTCGGCGATCGTGTCGACCTCGGGCAACGAGGATTGCCACATCATCCTGCGCGGCGGCAAGGCGCCGAACTACGATGCCGCCAGTGTCGAGGACGCCTGCAAGGCGCTGGCCGCCAACGGCCTGGCCAGCCGCCTGATGATCGACGCCTCGCACGCCAACAGCAGCAAGAACCCGCAGAACCAGGTGCCGGTGTGCGCCGACATCGCCGGCCAGGTGGCCGGCGGCGAGACCCGCATCGTCGGCGTGATGGTCGAGTCGCACCTGGTCGGCGGGCGCCAGGACCTGGTGCCGGGCAAGGAACTGACCTACGGGCAGTCGGTCACCGACGGGTGCATCGACTGGGAAACCAGCATCGGCGTGCTGGAAGGGCTGGCACAGGCGGTACGCCAGCGCCGCCTGCGCGAGGATGCCTGATCCGTTTCCGTAGGGTGGGCACCCTGTGCCCACGCGTCAGGTTTGCGTAACGCCGGCTTGCGCGTGGGCACGGAGTGCCCACCTTACGCAAAAAAAACGCCGCCGGTGGAACCCGGCGGCGTTGTCGACCCGTCAGCCGCTGATCAGAAGCGGTAGGTCAGGTTGGCATACACGAAGCGACCGTAGGTGTCGTACACCTGCGGGAAGGTGTTGCCGTTGCCGTAGCTGCCGGCCACCGAGCTCGAGGATGCCAGCGGCGGGTCCTTGTCGAACAGGTTGTTGATACCGACGCTGAGCGACATCTTGCGGCCGAAGCGGTACACGCCGCTCAGGTCGAGGTAGCTGCGCGAGGCCAGGTGATCGTCGCGTGCCGTGTCGAGTTCGCCGGCCAGCTGCGGATTGCTGTCCAACATGTCGTTCTTGACGCGGTCGAAGTAGCGCCAGGTGGCCGACACGTCGAAGTTCCACGGGCTCGACCAGGTCAGGCGCGCCTTGTTGCGCCATTTCGGGGTCGGCGTGCCGCAGGTCGCGCCGAACAGGCCTGCGCAGTCGTAGCTGCCGGTGCCCGGCAGATTTTCCACGGTATAGGTGCGCACGTAGGTGCCGTTCATCGAGAAGTCCAGGCCGCCGTAGTTGTGCGGCAGGCGCATGCGGTAGCTGGCGCCGACGTCCAGGCCCGAGGTGCCCTGCGAACCGATGTTGGTGGTGCCGGCTTCGACGTAGCCGCCCGGGGTCAGCCACAACGAGCCGAGCTGGTCGCGGTGGATCAGGCCGCAGTACAGCGGGTTGCCGGTGGTCAGGCACTGAGTGAACACGCTCTGTGCATTCACCGACTGGATTGCGTCCTCGATCTTCAGCTTGAACGCGTCCAGGGTGATGCTGATGTCCTTGGTCGGCTCGATGACCAGGCCGACCGTGTAGGTGTTGGCGGTTTCCGGCTTGACGTTCGGGTTGCCGCCGGTGCGGCCGTTGTACTGGTTGGTGGTGTTTTCGGTGAGGGTGCCGTACTGGGCGGCGCTCACGCCTGTGAAGGCGCAGGCCGCGGCGCTGGCTTTCGGGGTTTCGCCTTCGCACGGGTCGTCGGTCGGGCCGGCCAGCACCACCGCTTGTCCGGTGTACAGCTCATAGATGTTCGGCGCACGCACCGCGCGCTGGGCCGAGCCGCGCACGCGCAGCTGGCTGATCGGTTCCCAGTCGATGCCCAGGCCCCAGGTATTGGTCTTGGCTTTGGTGCTGTAGTGCGAGCGGCGGTAGGAACCGTTGATGTCGAGGCGCTTGGCGAACGCCAGGTTTTCCAGCAGCGGCAGGCGGAATTCGCCGAAGGCTTCCTTGACGTTGTACGAACCGGCCACCGCCGGCGAGGCGCCGCCGGCGCCGGACAGGTCGCCGGTCTGGTTTTCGTAGTCGGGTTCGTACGACAGTTTTTCCACGCGCTGCTCGTAGCCGAACGAGACGCCCAGGCCGTTTTCGGTGCCGGGGAGCTTCAGGCCATAGCGGCTCAGGTCGGTGCCGATGTTCAGGCCGAACACGCTCTGCTGGGTGAAGCCGCCGGTCTGGCCGCTGGCTTCCAGGTAGGCGCGCGCGGCATCGGTGACGCCGCCCTGGCGGAACAGGTTGTAGGGCACGCAGTTCGGATCGCTGCCGTCCAGGAACGAGCGGCACACCGGGTTGCCGTTGGCGTCGGGTACCACGTCCAGCGCGCGGCCGATCAGGCGGCTCGAGAAGTAGCCGGTCGACTTGTCGTTGTGGTTGACGCGCGCGAACTGGCCGAACACGTCGTAGCTCCATTCGCCGATCATGCCTTTCACGCCCAGCACTTCGCGGAAGGACATGTCGGTGATGCTGCTGTTGCGCGGTCCGCCTTCGACGTTGCGCTTGCCGACCGAGACGGTGACGCTCTGGCCGGGGCGGGTCAGGCCCAGCGCCGTGCGCCAGGCCGCGTTCAGCAGCGGGTTATCGTAGCCAATGGTGGCCTGCTCGCCGTAGAAGATGCCGCCCGGCGCGATCTGGGCGTCGGTGCTGTAGTTGTGGAAGTTGAATTCGCTGTACAGGCGCGCGTTCGGCGTGATGTCGAAATGCAGGGTCGAGTTGACGTTGTATTCGTCCGACGGGCGCTGGTAGAAGTTGAGCGGACCGAAGTTGTAGGCATCGCTGGCGGCCACGTAGCGGCGCGGGTTGCCGTTGGCATCCGGGGTGTAGGCGCCGACGCGGGCGATCGAGGTGCCGGAGCCCGAGCAGGCGAAGCCCGGGTCGGATGCGCCCAGCGAGCACGAGGAAAAGTCGCGCGCCGACTGCAGCATGGCGTCGGCATGGCGGTGCGACACGAAGAAGGTGGCATTGCCCTTGTTGTCGGCGAAGTTGGCGCCGGCCAGCAGGCTGAAGTCGTACTTCTTGCCGTCGAACTTGGCATTGCCCGGCAGCGGGAAGCCCTTGGCATTGACCACGGCCTGGGCTTCGTCGTTGTGCTGGCGGTGGTTGGCGCCCGAGACGTTGGCTTCCAGTTCGACGCCGCTGAAGTCGTCCTTCAGGATGAAGTTGACCACGCCCGCGACCGCGCCCGAGCCGTACACGGCGCCGGCGCCGCCGGTCAGCACGTCGACGCGGCGGATCAGCTGCGATGGAATCTGGTTCAGGTCGGCCGCGGTGTTCAAAACGCTGCCCGAGGGCAGGCGCTTGCCGTTGACCAGCACCAGGGTACGCTGCGAGCCCATGCCGCGCAGGTCGACGGTGGCGGTGCCGCTGGCGCCGTTCGAGATGGCGGCGCCCTGCGAAGCGAACACCTGCGGCAGGTTGTTCATCAGTTCTTCGACGTTGCGCACGCCGTCGATCTTGATGTCCTTGGCGTTCAGGGTCGTGATCGGGCTGGAGCCTTCGGTGTTCAGCGAGGGAATGCGCGAACCGGTCACTTCGACGCGCTGCAGCGTGGCGCCGTCCGCCGCGGCCGTGCCGCTGTCCTGTGCGAACGTCATGCCTGCGCCCAGCATCATGCCGCCGGCACAGATCAAACGCACTGATCGAGATAATACTTTTTCCACCGTCATTACTTGAGCCCCTTGTCGTGGTTGATTTGTCGTCCGGTTTGGGACGGAAAGTCTTTACAACTGAGCTATAAAAACATTGACATAAAGCAAAGTCAACTTGCGTGGATTGGTATATGTACAAATACAACGTAACGTGGAATATTTTGCGTAAATGCACAAATCGCTGACGATTTATCGTAATTTATAGGTATTTGCTTAATTTTGTTGCATTAATTTGGTGCAAAAATGAGCTCGATGGCGTGCGGCAATGGTGCGCAGATGCACCTTTCTGGCAAGGCCGTCAATACGGCATGACCGGACATTTTGTAATGACAACAAAGAGGAATGGGCTGGAGCAGGGCAATCTGGTCTATAGTCTCGGTCGATGATCGTTCGGGACTTTTCTTGATGCTGCCTTATATCCTGCGCCGGCTGTGGCAGATGGTGCCGACCATGGCCGGCGTCGTCGTACTGGTGTTCGTGCTGTTCAACTGGGTCGGGGGCGACCCCTCCTATCTGTTGGCGGGCAAGATGGCGGATGCGCGCGCGATCGCCAACATCCGCGCCCAGCTCGGGCTCGACCTGCCCTGGACCAGCCAGCTGTGGATCTTCGTCAAGCAGATCCTCACCTTCGACTTCGGCAATGCCTGGAGCACCGGCGAGCCGGTGTCGCACATCCTCACCAGCCGGCTGGGACCGTCGCTCACGGTGCTGGTGCCGCTGACGGTGCTGGAAACCCTGTTCGGCATCGCGCTGGCGCTGGCCATTGCGTTCGTGCGCGGCTCGCTGACCGACCGCCTGGTGATGGTGGCGTGCACGGTCGGGATGTCGATCTCGATCCTGGTCTACATCATCGTGTTCCAGTACGGGCTGGCCTATAAACTCGGGCTGTTCCCGGTGCAGGGCTGGGGCGAGAGCCTGGGCGAGAACCTGCTGCGCTATGCCACGCTGCCGATCCTGATCGGCCTGGCCGTGTCGATCGCGCCGACGCTGCGCCTGTTCCGCAGCTTCGTGCTGGACGAGGTGGGCCAGGACTACGTGCGCACCGCGCGTGCCAAGGGGCTGTCCGAGCGCCGCATCGTCTGGGTGCACGTGCTGCGCAATGCCGCCATCCCGATCATCACCTACGTCATGTCGAACCTGCCGGCGCTGCTGATCGGCGCCTTTCTGCTGGAACGCTTCTTCGGCATCCCCGGCATCGGGCGCGAAGTGATCCTGGCGGTGGAGCGCAGCGACTTCCCGGTCATCAAGGCGATCACGGTGTACGTGGCCGCCGCCACCATGGTGTTCAACCTGCTGGCCGACCTGATGTACCAGGCGGTGGATCCGCGGGTGCAGCTGACATGATGCGCGCCGATCCGCTGCACGTGCAGGCGGCTTCGCCCGGCCTGTGGACCCTGGCCTGGCGCCGCCTGCGTGCCGACCGCGTGGCGATGGTCGCGCTGGCGGTGGTCGGGCTGTTTTTATTGTCGGTACTGCTGTCTGCCACCGGCCTGGTCGCGGCCGACTGGGAAGACGAGGTGGCCGTGAATTACGCGCCGCCGGTCTTTCTCGGCCCCGATCCGGCGCTGGCGGCGCTGTCCCGGCCGGTGCCGCCGGCGCCGCCGAATGCCTTCGATCCGCTGGCCGGCGACCTGGCTGCGCTGAAGGCCGGACTGGCACGCGAGGGCAGGGCGGCGCCGGCCGCGAAGGCCGTCACGCTGCCGTTCGGCGCCGACAAATGGGGCCACGACATCGTCAAGAAGACCATCAAGGGCGGCCAGACCTCGATCGTGGTCGGGCTGGTGGCGGCGCTGGTGGCGGTGGCGCTGGGTACCCTGTTCGGCGCCCTGTCCGGCTTCTACGGCGGCGTGGTCGACGACCTGTTCAACTGGTTCTACAGCGTGTTCACCTCGATCCCGTCGATCCTGATGATCCTGACCGTGGCCGCCGTGCTGCAGACCAAGGGTGTATTGAGCATCGTGCTGATCCTGGGCCTGACCGGCTGGACCGGGCCCTACCGCCTGATCCGCGCCGAGTACATCAAGCACAAGGCGCGCGAATACGTGATGGCGGCCGACGCCATCGGCGCATCAAACTGGCGCAAGATGTTCGTGCACATCTTCCCGAATGTTTCGCACGTGGCGCTGGTGCAGATGTCGATCCTGGTGGTGGGCTTCATCAAGGCCGAGGTGATCCTGTCTTTCCTGGGCTTCGGGGTGCCGGTCGGCGTGGTGTCCTGGGGCAGCATGCTGAACGAGGCGCAGAACGAGCTCATTCTGGGCAAGTGGTGGCAGCTGGCGGCGGCGGCCAGCGCGATGGCGCTGCTGGTGACGGCGTTTTCCCTGTTTGCCGATGCATTGCGCGACGCGCTGGACCCGAAACTCAAATGAGCGATCGTCATTTACTGGAAGTGCGCGACCTGCGCGTGTTTTTCCGCACCGACAAGACCCGCAGCGTCGAGGCGGTCAAGGGCATCTCGTTCAGCGTGCCGCGCAATGCGACGGTGGCGCTGGTCGGCGAGTCGGGCAGCGGCAAGTCGGTCAGCTCGCTGGCCGTGATGGGCCTGCTGCCGGCGGAGACCACCATCATCGACCCGGCATCGTCGATCCGCTTCGACGGCCGCGAGCTGCTCGGGCTGCCGCAGGCGGAACGGCGCCGCCTGTGCGGCAAGGACATCGCGATGATCTTCCAGGAGCCGATGTCCTCGCTGAACCCGGTGTTCACGGTGGGCTTCCAGATCGGCGAAGTCCTGCGCCTGCACATGGGCATGTCGGCGCGCGCGGCGCGGGCGCGCACGCTGCAGTTGCTGGAGGAAGTCGGGATTCCCGATCCGGAAAACAAGATCGACGCCTATCCGAGCCAGATGTCGGGCGGCCAGCAGCAGCGCGTGATGATCGCGATGGCGATCGCCTGCGAACCCAAGCTTCTGATCGCCGACGAGCCCACCACGGCGCTCGACGTGACGATCCAGAAGCAGATATTGGCCCTGATCGCCGGACTGCAGAAGAAGCACCGGATGGCGGTGCTGTTCATCACCCACGACCTGGCGCTGGTGGGCGAGATCGCCGACCGCGTGATCGTGATGCGCCATGGCGAGGTGCGCGAGGAAGGCGACGCGGCCGAGGTGCTGGGGCGGCCCCAGGACAGTTACACGCGCGCGCTGCTGCATTGCCGGCCGACGCTGGATGCGCGTCCCGTGCGGCTGCCGGTGATCGACGACTACGTCAGCGGACGGGTGCAGCCGGGCGCGGCGCTGGCGCAGCGCGCGCGCGGCTATGCGGACGACGACGAGCCGCTGCTGGTAGTGAACAACCTGGCCAAGAGTTTCCACGTGCGCGAAGGCTGGTTCGGCAAGCGCGAGTTCAAGGCGGTCAAGGACGTGTCGTTCACGCTCCCGCGCGGCAAGACGCTCGGGGTGGTGGGGGAGTCGGGCTCCGGCAAGACCACGGTCGGCCTGACCCTGCTGCGCCTGCACCGCGCCACCGGCGGCAGCGCGCTGTTCGACGGGCGCGACCTGGTGTCGATGAGCGACCGCGAGTTCCAGGCGTATAAGCGGCGCATCCAGATCATCTTCCAGAACCCGTATGCCTCGCTCAACCCGCGCTTCACGGTCGGCCAGATCCTGCTGGAGCCGATGCGCATCCACCGCATCGGCGCCAACGATGCCGAGCGCGCCGAGCATGCCTATTATTTGCTGAAACGCGTCGGCCTGCCGGCGCAGGCTTTTCACCGCTACCCGCACGAATTCTCGGGCGGCCAGCGCCAGCGCATCGCCATCGCGCGCTGCCTGACCATGAAGCCGGAGATCCTGGTGTGCGACGAATCGGTGTCGGCGCTGGACGTGTCGGTCCAGGCTCAGGTGCTGAACCTGCTGCAGGACCTGCAGGACGAGTACCGGATGAGCTATCTCTTTATCTCACACGATCTGTCGGTGGTGAAATACATCTCGGACCGCGTCATGGTGATGCACCACGGCAGCGTGGTCGAAACCGCCGACGCCGACGAGCTCTACCGCAATCCGCAGCACCCCTACACCCAATCCCTGCTGGCCGCCATCCCGCGCCCGACCCCAACTTAATCTTCATCAAACCGGGGTCAGAGCCCGATTTTGGGCAATTTCCTGCATTCGGGGTCAGAGCACAAATTCGGGGTCAGAGCACAAGTGTGAGCGCGCAGAACGGCTGCGAACGGTGCGCAACTGCGTGCATTCGGCCATGGAATACCAGCCTGGCCATTCTGCTCCGACCCCGAACTCGCCTGCATTCTGCTCTGACCCCGAATTCCGGCGGGAAATTTCCAAAAATCGGGCTCTGACCCGGGTTTGCTTTGGATCAAGCTGGCGCTGGTGTTCAGGATCGCGTGGGATGATCATTTGTCATCCATTCATGAAAGCGACCCATGAAGCAGAGCCAGCCACAGCGCCGGGAATTCCTGCGCTACGTGGGCAGTCTGGCGGCGCTGTCCGCGCCCGCCATTGCCGCTGCAAACGAGAAGGACAAGATCAGCTTTCCACCGACCGAAGCCAGGTCCGAAAAGCCGGAGAAGACCGAGCCGCCGGGCGATCCGATGAGCGAGCGGATCGGCGTCGCGATCGTCGGTGTGGGCCGCATCGCCGTCAACGAGATGCTGCCGGCGTTTGCCCAGAGCAAGCATGCGAAGCCGGTGGCGCTGGTCAGCGGCGACCGCGCCAAGGCGATCAAGGTGGCGCACCAGTACGACATCCCCGAAAGCGCAGTGCTGGATTACAAGGACTACGACAAGCTGGCGCAGATGCCGGAAGTCCAGGCCGTCTACATCGCCCTTCCCAACAGCATGCACGCCGAATACACGGTGCGCGCCGCCAAGGCCGGCAAGCACGTGCTCTGCGAAAAGCCGATGGCCAACAGCGTGGCCGAGTGCCAGCAGATGATCGACGCCTGCCGCAAGGCCGGCAAGAAGCTGATGATCGCCTACCGCAGCCAGTACGAGTCGAACGACCGCGCGCTCCTGAAAATGATCCGCGACAAGAAGCTCGGCGCGCTCAAGGAATTCATCTCGGTGAACTCGCAGAACATGGGCGACCCCGAGCACTGGCGCCTGAAGCGCAAGCTGGCCGGCGGCGGCGCCTTGCCGGACGTCGGCCTGTACTGCCTGAACGCGGCGCGCTTCCTCAGCGGCGAGGAGCCGGTCGAAGTCATGGGCAACGTCTGGTCGACCCCGGGCGACGCGCGCTTCCGCGAAGTCGAGGAATCCTGCCAGTTCGTGCTGCGCTTCCCGAGCGGCTTCATCGCCAGCTGCAGCACCGGCTATGCCTCGCACAAGTCGCAGATGTTCCGCCTGAACGGTTCGGAGGCCTGGGCCGAGCTGAATCCGGCTTACGCCTACAACGGCATCAAGCTGAAGGTGTCGCGCGTGGTGGAGGGCAAGGAGCAGACCAGCGAGATGCAGTCCGACGACAAGAACCAGTTCGCGGCCGAGCTCGACCACTTCGCCCAGTGCATCCAGCAGAACAGGGAAGTGCACACGCCGGGCGAAGAGGGTTTGCAGGACCAGCGCATCATGGAAGCGATCTACGAGTCGGCACGCACCCGCCGCCCGGTGAAATTGAAGCCGCCGGCGGGCCCGACGCGCGGACCGGAACCGCAGGACGAGGCGTGAACGGGTGCCGCGTGTTGCGCAAAAAACAACGCCGCGGCGCCGATCCAACACTCCGCCGTGCCCCGGGGCACGGGTGTCCGTCATTTCCGCTAACATGAAGGGATGGCCCAGCTCTCCCACCTGATACAGACCTACGGCGTGCTGATCGTGTTCGGCACCGTGCTGCTCGAACAGATCGGCTTGCCGATTCCTGCCTTTCCGATCCTGATCATTGCCGGGGCGATGGCCGTCGACGGCGGCCTCAGCTGGCCGCTGACGCTGGCCGCCAGTGTTGCCGGTTGCCTGATCAGCGATTATTTCTGGTTCCGCGCCGGCCGCCACTACGGCAAGCGCATCCTGCGCCTGCTGTGCAAGATTTCGCTGTCGCCCGATTCCTGCGTCAGCCAGACCGAGGACAACTTCAGCCGCTGGGGCGCGAAATCGCTGGTGGTGGCCAAGTTCATCCCTGGTTTCAATACCATCGCCCCGCCGCTGGCCGGCGCCATGGGCACCACCACTGTGCGCTTCGTGTGGCTGTCGGTGGCCGGCGGGCTGCTGTGGAGCGGCGTCGGCATGGGCCTGGGCGCCTGGTTCCATGACAGTGTCGACGACGTGATCGATTGGTTCGAAACCCTCGGCAGCACGGCCCTGATGGTGGTCGGTGCGCTGCTGGCGTTGTTCGTCCTGCTCAAATACATGGAGCGCAAGCGCAACCTGGGCGCCGCCAAGCTGCCGCGCATCAGCGTCGACGAAGTCGGGGCGCTGCTGGAAGCCGGCCACGATCCCTTGATCGTCGATGCGCGCAGCGTCACCGCGCGCCAGCTGGAGCAGGGCATTCCGGGCGCCGTGGTCTACGGCGACACGCGCGAACCCCTGCTGGCCACGCTCGACCGCGAACGCCATATCGTCGTGTATTGCAGTTGTCCGAACGACGTCACCGCGGCCCAGGTCGCCAAGGAATTCCTCGACAACGGCTTTCACCGTGCACGGCCGCTGCACGGCGGGCTCGATGCGTGGAATGCCCGCCACGGCACGGCAAATACCCCGGAAGTCGCGCTGACACCCAAAGCCGGCTGAGCGGGACGATAACGATACCGTAGCCTGACTACATCGGATTTTGCCGTAGAGTAGGGTAAGAATCCGACTAAATGTACCTAAACTACAATAAAGACTTGCGCTTGCGTTAATAAATCCTTTAAGCTTGGCTCTCCGTTTTACTGATCCCGCCATGACTGTTTCGCCCGCATCCTCCGTGTTCCAGACGCCTTCCGTCACCCCCGCCCATGACAGCCCGCGCCTGCTGGCCGATATCGGCGGCACCAATGCGCGCTTCGCGCTGGAGTTCGGGCCGGGCCGGATCGAACTGATCGACGTGCTGTCCTGCGCCAGCCACGCGACGCTGGCGGACGCGGTGCGCGCCTACCTGGCTTCCGATGCCGTCACGGCGGTGGCCGGCGGCTCGATCCGCCACGCCGCGATCGCCATCGCCAACCCGGTGGTCGGCGACATGGTGCGCATGACCAATCACCACTGGGAATTCTCGATCGAGGCACTGCGCCGCGAACTGGGCTTCGAAACCTTTGTCGTGGTAAATGACTTCTCGGCGCTGGCAATGGCGCTACCGCACCTGGCCGATGGCGACAAGCAACAGGTCGGCGGCGGCGCGCCGTGCGCCGGCGCCCCGATCGGCCTGGTCGGTGCCGGCACCGGCCTCGGCGTCTCCGGCCTGATCCAGGGCGACCACGGCGGCTGGACCGCGCTGTGCAGCGAAGGCGGCCACGTCACCTTCTCGCCGGTCGACGAGACCGAAGTCGCGATCCTGCAATTTGCCTGGCGCGAATTCGAGCACGTGTCGGCCGAGCGCCTGCTGTCCGGCGCCGGCGTCGAACTGATCTACCGCGCGCTGGCGCACCAGCGCGGCCATGCGGAACCGGCACTCGATGCGCCCGAGATCTCGCGCCGCGGCCTGTCCGGCGAATGCAAGCTGTGCGAGGAAGTGCTGGAAACCTTCTGCGGCATGCTGGGCACGGTGGCCGGCAACCTGGCCGTCACCCTCGGCGCCCAGGGCGGCGTGTACATCGGCGGCGGCATCGTGCCGCGCCTGGGCCAGCGCTTCGGCCTGTCCTGCTTCCGCAAGCGTTTCGAGCAGAAGGGGCGTTTCGCGAATTACCTGGCACAGGTGCCGACCTATGTCATCACGGCCGAATATCCCGCATTCCTGGGCGTTTCCGCCATCCTGGCCGACAAGCTGGCCCTTGCCGCAGGCAAATAATGTCGCGCCGCCGTGCTGACTGTGCATGGCGTGCCCCGCGTTTGTCCATTTTGCGGTTTAATCGGTTACAATGAATCGCTAGTTGGAAGAAACGATGTCGTTTGCTGCCCAGCGCGCGCCCGAAGCCCAGCCTTCCCGTCGCGCCGGCAGCCCGTTTCGCTTGAAAATCAACAGCACGCAGTCCGCCATGGCGGGCTGCCGCGTGGCAGGGCGACAGCCCGCCAAGGAAACCCGCCCGGTATCAGTGTCAGGTCTTGGTCGCCGGGCCACGGAACCCCGTTTCAATCTTGAAGTGCATCGGGTCGGACTGCGCGGGTCGGTGCAGGCTTGCCCGGCAGGCGTCGTCACAGCGGCGCCGGCTACCTTGAAGCGGGTTGTTTGATATTTTCTTTGCATCTCTTTGCAAGATCCGCTGACGACATCGTTATGAACACTGATGAGGCCAAGAGGGTGCTCGAGACCGCCTTGTTGTGCGCGCGCGAGCCGCTGACCATCCACGGCATGAAGAAACTGTTTGCCGATACGGATGCGGCCGGACGGCCTCTCGGCAGCGGTGTCGGCGCGGATACGATCAAGATCCTGCTCGAAGAACTGCGCCAGGACTGGCAGGGACGCGGCATCGAGATCGTCAGCCTGGCGTCGGGCTGGCGTTTCCAGAGCCGCCCCGAGATGAAGACCTACCTGGACCGGATTGCACCGGAAAAGCCGCCGAAGTATTCGCGCGCCACGCTGGAAACCCTGGCCATCATCGCCTATCGCCAGCCGGTGACGCGTGGCGACATCGAGGAGATCCGCGGTGTGGCAGTGAACTCGCAGACGATCAAGATGCTCGAGGACCGCGGCTGGATCGACGTGCTGGGCCACCGCGAAGTCGCGGGGCGTCCGGCGCTGTTGGGTACGACCAAGCAATTTCTCGACGACCTGGGGCTGGCATCGCTGTCGCAGTTGCCGCCGCTGCAGCAGGTGGCCGACGCCGGCGCCGGACGCAGTCTGGAGGCGCTGGAAGCGGCTCTGCAACAATTTGACGACACTTCACCCGTTGAAGTCCCGAATCCCGACCCAGCGCCCGCGTCCACCGTGTGATTGTCGCGCCAGGTCAGTAAAACCAAGAAACGAATGATGAATCCAAACGACAACACCGAGACGACCCCTGCCGAGGCAGGAACGGCACCGGCGGCCAAGCCGAAGCGCCGCACCAAGGCGCAGATCGCGGCCGAGCAGGCTGCCGCCGGCGTGCCGGCCGACGCCGGCGCACTGGCCGAGGCTGCGGCCAAGCCGAAGCGCACCCGCAAGACCGTCGCCGCCAAGGCAGCCGAGGCGGACGCTGCGCCGGCGGCCGAGTCCGCGCCGGCCGTGGCAGCCGCGCCTTCCGCGTCTGCCGCCGATACCGCTGCACTGGCCCCGGCACGCAAGCCGCGCGCCAAGAAGGTTGCTGCGGCACCGGCCGAACCGGCCGCGCCTGCCGCCGAAGTTGCGCAGGCGCCGGTCGCCACGCCGGCCGCTGCCGGCGCCGCGGCGTCCGACGCCGCCCAGGATGCGCCGCGCCAGGAGCAGGGCCAGCGCAAGCCGCGCGGCCCGCGCCAGATGCGCGAGCAGCGCCAGGTGCGTGAAGCGCGCCAGGTACGCACCGACGACGAGGCTGCCGAAGCCGAAGCCGTGGCCGCCCAGCCGGCCGAAGCCGGCCAGCCCGCCGAGCAGGCTGCCGACGGCGCCCGCAACGAGCCGCGCCGCGAACAGCGCGCCGGCCGCCAGGACGGCCAGAAGAAGGGCCAGAAAAAAGGCCAGCAGCGCGGCCAGCAAGGCCAGCAGGCACAGCCGGCCCAGGCCGGCCAGCCGGGCCAGGGTGCCCAGGGCCAGCCAGGCAAGCAGCCGGGCCAGGGCCAGCCGGGCCAGGGCAAGCAGGCCAAGGGCCGCAACGCCAAGGGCGGCAAGGATGGCAAGGACGTCCGCGGCGCCAAGGGCAGCGATGCCGACGCCGTGTTCTCCTTCGTCACCTCGGACGCGTTCGACGCCAACGAAGGCGGCCGCGGCGAGGGCCAGGCGTCGAAGGCGCGCCGCGACCTGACCGCCGACGACGACGCGCCCAAGCTGCACAAGGTGCTGGCCGAAGCCGGTCTCGGTTCGCGCCGCGACATGGAAGAGCTGATCATCGCCGGCCGCGTGTCGGTGAACGGCGAGCCGGCCCACATCGGCCAGCGCATCCTGCCGACCGACGCCGTGCGCATCAACGGCAAGCTGCTGCAGCGCCGCGTCAACAGCACCAACAAGCCGCCGCGCGTGCTGGTGTATCACAAGCCGGCCGGCGAGATCGTCAGCGCGGACGATCCGGAAGGCCGTCCGTCCGTGTTCGACCGCCTGCCGACCATGAAGACCGGCAAGTGGCTGGCCGTCGGCCGCCTCGACTTCAATACCGAGGGCCTGCTGCTGTTCACGAATTCGGGTGACCTGGCGAACCGCCTGATGCACCCGCGCTACAACATCGACCGCGAATACGCCGTGCGCACGCTGGGCGAGCTGGAAGAGGGCATGCGCCAGAAGCTGCTGGCCGGCGTCGAGCTGGACGACGGCCTGGCCAACTTCACCAAGGTCGCCGACGGCGGCGGCGAAGGCGTCAACCGCTGGTACCGCGTGGTGATCGGCGAAGGCCGCAACCGCGAGGTGCGCCGCATGTTCGAGGCGGTTGGCCTGACCGTCTCGCGCCTGATCCGTACCCGCTACGGCGCGATGACGCTGCCGTCCGGCCTGAAGCGCGGCCGCTGGGAAGAGCTGGAAGAAAACGACGTGCGCAACTTCATGACCGCCTTCGGCATCGAGAAGAAGGGGGCCGGCGCCGCTGCCGGCGGCGGCAAGGGCCAGGGGCAGGGTGCCAAGGGCCGCGGCGCTGATGCCGGCGAGCGCAACAACGACCGCAGCAACGGCAACCGCATCGACCGTGCCGACGCCAACCGCAATGTCGATCCGTTCGGTCCGCCGGTGGCGCGCGTGGGTTCGACCCGCAACCAGGGTGGCCAGGGCGGCGGTTTCAATCAGGGACGCAGCAGCCGGCCGGGCAACGGCGGCGGCTACGGCGGCCAGGGCCGCAATGCTGGCGGCGGTGGCGGTGGCAGTGGCGGTGGCGGCGGCAAAGGGCCGCGCCAGCCGGATCCGCTGCAGACCACCTTCGGCTTTGCCGGCGCCGGTCAGAACCGCCGTCCGCAGGGGCCGCGCGTGAGCGACAGCGGGATGCCGCGCCGCGGACGCCGGGGCTAGTCGATCGGCCGCGACAGGTCGGGCCGGCGGGGTGCGCAAAGGAGTTTCACCACGGATTTCACGTGATGTTCTGCGCCCCGCCCGCCAAAAGAGTAAACTGTTGCATAGCTGTTCATTTCGACGGCCCGCGATTGCGGCCAACCCCGTATCGGGTTATAATTCGCAACCTAATCAAAGCATTTCACCCTAAGTTTTGCGAAATGCTGGTCTGGTTGGGATAAAGATGGGCAGTTGCCCATTTTTTTTTTGTTGAATCGTTTTAAGCCTGGAGAAGTACAGTGCAGTTGTTCGATTTGATTGCCAAGACGGTCGGCGGCCTCGGCTATGAGCTCGTCGATATCGAGCGTGCCGAACGCGGCATCCTGCGCGTGTTCATCGATTTCCCGGCGGCGATTGCAGACGAAAAAGGACCGATCTCGGTCGAAGATTGCGCCACGGTCAGCCACCAGCTGTCGCACGTGTTGATGGTCGAAAACGTCGACTACGAGCGCCTGGAAGTGTCGTCGCCCGGACTGGATCGTCCGGTGCGCACCCTGGCCGACTTCGAACGCTTTGCCGGCACCGAATGCACGGTCAAGCTGCGCGTCGCCATGCCCGGCACCGCGAACCGCAAGACCTATACGGGCATTCTGCATGCACCGCAGGGCGACAAGGTCGGATTGGAATTTGAAAGCAAGGATGGTCCGGCGTTATTGGAATTTACGCTGGCCGAACTGGACAAGGCACGTTTGGTGCCGAAGGTGGATTTTAGGAGTCGCAAAGCATGAGTCGCGAAATTTTGTTATTGGTTGATGCGCTTGCGCGCGAAAAAAATGTCGATAAAGAGGTCGTGTTCGGCGCGCTCGAGTTCGCGCTGGCACAGGCCACGAAAAAGCGCTATGAAGGCGATGTCGACATCCGCGTGAGCATCGACCGCGACAGCGGCGAATTCGAAACCTTCCGCCGCTGGCACGTCGTGCCCGACGAGGCCGGCCTGCAGCTGCCCGACCAGGAAATCCTGCATTTCGAAGCGAAAGAGCAGATCGCCGACATCGAAGTCGACGAATACATCGAAGAGCCGATCGAGTCGGTCGAGTTCGGCCGCCGTTTCGCCCAGGACACCAAGCAGGTCGTGCTGCAGCGCGTGCGCGATGCCGAACGCGAGCAGATCCTGCAAGACTTCCTGGAGCGCGGCGACGCGCTGGTCACCGGCACCATCAAGCGCATGGAGCGCGGCGATGCGATCGTCGAGTCGGGCAAGATCGAAGCGCGCCTGCCGCGCGACCAGATGATCCCGAAGGAAAACCTGCGTATCGGCGACCGCGTCCGCGCCTTCATCCTGCGCGTCGACCGCAACATGCGCGGCCCGCAGGTGATCCTGTCGCGCACCGCGCCGGAATTCATCATGAAGCTGTTCGAGCTGGAAGTGCCGGAAATCGAGCAGGGCCTCCTGCAGATCAAGTCGGCTGCCCGTGACGCCGGCGTGCGCGCCAAGATCGCCGTGTACACCGCCGACAAGCGCATCGACCCGATCGGTACCTGCGTCGGCATGCGCGGTTCGCGCGTGCAGGCCGTGACCGGCGAGCTGGGCGGCGAGCGCGTGGACATCGTGCTGTGGTCGGAAGACCCGGCGCAGTTCGTGATCGGCGCGCTGGCCCCGGCCAACGTGTCGTCGATCATGGTCGACGAAGAAAAGCACGCGATGGACGTCGTGGTCGACGAGGAAAACCTGGCAATCGCGATCGGCCGTTCCGGCCAGAACGTGCGCCTGGCTTCCGAGCTGACCGGCTGGAAAATCAACATCATGACGGCCGAGGAATCGGCCAACAAGGCGGAACAGGAAACGGCGGCCGTGCGTGCGCTGTTCATGGAGAAGCTGGATGTGGACCAGGAAGTGGCCGATATCCTGGTCGAAGAAGGGTTCTCGAGCCTTGAAGAAATCGCTTACGTGCCCATCTCCGAAATGCTGGAGATCGAATCGTTCGACGAAGACACCGTCAACGAACTGCGCACCCGCGCCCGCGACGCGCTGGTCACCGAGGCGATCGCTTCCGAAGAAGGCCTCGAGGGTATGGAAGAGGCGCTGGTCAACCTGGAAGGGATGGACCGCACCACCGCCGGCAAGCTTGGCCTGGCCGGCATCAAGACCCTGGAACAATTCGCAGGCCTGGCCTACGACGAGTTCAGCGCCATCCTGGCGCTGCCGACCGAACGTGCCCGCGATCTGATCAAGAATGAATTTAATGATGTGACCGACGATGAGATGAAATTGGTCGACGCTAAATACGACGACCGCGCCAAGGCCCTGCAGGCGAAAGCCTGGAGCCAAGTGGAAACGGCCAAGGCATAAGGAAAACGCGGAGACCGGAGCAGACGCAACCGGTCTTTGCGCTTTCTAAAGCAGCAAAATTTCTTTATCATCTCGCGACACATAGAAAAGAGGACTGAATGGCGAGTAACAACGTAGCCCAATTTGCCACCGAACTGAAGATGCCTGCAGACCTGCTGCTGACGCAGCTGCGTTCTGCTGGCGTCGAGAAAAGTTCGACGTCAGATCCCTTGTCCAAAGATGATAAGGATAAGCTGCTGAACCACCTGCGCCGTACCCACGGCGCCACGGACGGTGGTGAAAAGAAAAAGATCACGGTGACCCGCAAGGAAACCTCCGAGATCAAGCAGGCTGACGCAAGCGGCAAATCGCGCACGATCCAGGTCGAAGTGCGCAAGAAGCGCACTTTCGTCCAGCGTGACGATCTGGTCACGACGAAACCGGCCGAGCCGGTGATCGACGCTGCCGAACAGGCGCGTCGCGACGAAGAAGCACGCAAGCAGGCCGAACTGCTGGCGCGCCAGGAAGCGGAACTGCGCGAAAAGCAGGAACGCCTGGCCAAGCTCGAATCCGAAAAGGCGGCGCAAGCCAAGGCCGCGGAAGAGCAGGCCAAGCGCGATGCCGAAGAGCGTGCCAAACAGGAAGCCGCAGCCGCCGCACAGGCAGCCCAGGCCAAGCAGACCGCCGCCGCGCCCGCCGCGCCGCAAGCCGCCGACGACAGCGCCAAGCGTGCTGCCGCCGAGGAAGCCAAGCGCAAGGCCGATGAAGAAGCCAAGCGCAAGGCCGACGAAGCCGCCAAGGAAGCCGCAGAACGTGCTGCCGCCACCGAGCGTGCACGCAAGGCCGTGGCCGACGAAGTGGCCCAGATCAAGGCCATGATGGCGCAGCCGCGCCGCGTGATCAAGGCGCCGGAACCGGCCCCGGCTGCAAAGCCGAAGGCCGCCGAAGCCTCGACCCTGCACAAGCCTGCGGACAAGAAACCGGCCGACGGCACCGCCAAGCCGGCCGATGCCGGCGCACGCGCCAAGCCGGGCGACAAGAAGTCGATCAAGTCGGCGAACGTCGCTTCGACCTGGTCGGACGACAAGAAGCGCGGCGCCCCGGGCGGCGGCATGAAGGGCCGCGGCGCGGCCCCGAGCAGCGGCCGCGACGGCTGGAAGTCCGGCGGT
>Ga0308163_10000884_pt1 | contig 40251 bp, 33 predicted proteins | sample PhyTR1_FD_201037 | JGI IMG/M metagenome (GOLD analysis project Ga0308163, IMG submission 201037) | Phyllosphere microbial communities from UC Gill Tract Community Farm, Albany, California, United States - DLSLT.R1 | ecosystem: Host-associated > Plants > Phyllosphere > Unclassified | place: USA... | reverse complement strand
GCCATTCACTTGCTACATTGATGAAGAAAAAATAATTTCCCAAACCTGTTTTCAACGTTCTGCTTTCAATTTTCGAAAGGTTCATTTTTCGCCATGCAAAAACAGAAAGCACCTGATGAAGACCTCCTGCATGATCTTCGGGAAGTGTTATGATTAAAGAAGTTTTTTCTGACGTTCTCGGTAACGGAATATCTAAAGCAGATTTTGTTTTTGAAATTACAATAAACTTGGTGTGATTCTGTTCAAAATCCTGAATATTTTCATGAATAATCTTTAAACCATACAATTTTGCAGAATATCGATTGGCAATTGCTGCCCATTTTTCCTGAGGATTTTCAGAAACCAATTTAGCTGAAGCCGCTGTAGAACTATAATCCTGCGAAGAAATGTCTTTAAAATGATCATACCTGAAATGAAAAGTCTGCGCCAAAGCTTGCGGATGTGAAATGACTTTCTCAAAAGTTTCGTTATCGGGATGAATCATCAAATGATGCGCAATCGGCATCACCAATTCGGTTTCGATAAATACTTCAAAATCGTAGAGATAATCGAGGGTCATCGAAACTGTTCCTTCAATAGAATTTTCTAATGGAACTACGGCTTTATCTACTTCATTATTTTTCACCGCATTAAAGCAATCTAAAATACTCGACTGAGAAACCAATTCTTCATTCGGGAAAATCTGAGACGCTGCTAACTGGGTAAAACTGGCCTGTGGACCAAGGTATGCTATTTTCATAAGACAAATGTAGAAAATATTTATATTTTAAAATACAATCAAAAAAAATCCTGCAAACGGCAGGATTGATATTATAAAATTATTTTAACGGCTATAATCAGATAAGGATATTTCTGAGATATTGCTCTGTTCTACGGAATCTTTTGCGGTGTTCAACCTCATATACATGGTTCTCCATTTACTTTTCATTGCCTCTTCTTTCGTAGCAAAGTTCTTTTTTATGGTAAAATGTTTTTTCATCGCATCAAAATTTTTATAATCCAGTTTAAAAACACTTTTCATTTTATCAGAAACCAGAAACTCATAATTTTTATAGGTGAAATAACCATATTTACTATTTTTAATTTCATCATTATATCTTGCTGTATTTTCGGTAATGATAACTGGTTTTTGATTTGTAAAAAGAAGATCTATTTTCTGTTTCTGTGAGTCATGAAATCCGGAAACTACCATAAATTTTTCTTTATTTTTTTTGTCTGAATCTTCTATAAACCGGTCAATTTCAGCAATTATCTTTTTATTCTCTACAACTTCAGTAATTTCAGGATTCTTATTACAAGATGAGAGTACAACTATAAAAATTGTTATTAGAATATTTTTCATATTAAAAGTTTATTCAAAAATAAAACAAAAAATCCCGCCGAAGGCAGGATTTATATTTAAAATTCAAGTCAAGATTACTCCCACTCTATTGTTGCAGGTGGTTTGCTTGAAATATCATAAGCTACTCTGTTGATTCCTCTTACTTCGTTGATGATTCTGCTTGATACAGTGTCTAAAAACTCGTAAGGAAGTCTGCTCCACGTTGCCGTCATAAAGTCAATGGTATTTGCAGAACGTACAACTGCTGTGTATTCATACGTTCTTTCGTCCCCCATTACTCCTACAGATTTCACAGGAAGTAAGACTACAAATGCCTGAGAAACTTTATCGTATAAATCATTTTTGTACAATTCTTCGATAAAAATATCATCAGCTTCCTGAAGGATTTTAACTTTTTCAGCATCTACAGCGCCCAAAATTCTGATTCCTAAACCAGGACCAGGGAAAGGATGTCTGTGTACCAAATGATGAGGAATACCCAATTCTTCACCTACTTTTCTTACTTCATCCTTGAATAATTCTCTTAAAGGCTCCAATAATTCAAACTCCATTTCTTCAGGAAGTCCGCCAACATTGTGGTGAGATTTGATCACTGCAGAAGGTCCGTTTACCGATTGGCTTTCGATAACGTCTGGGTAAATTGTTCCCTGAGCTAAAAATTTAGCGCCTTCAATTTTATGAGATTCTTCATCAAAAACATGAATAAATTCGTTTCCGATGATTTTTCTTTTTGCTTCAGGATCGTCAACTCCGGCTAATTTAGATAAGAATCTTTCTTTAGCATCCACCAATTTAATGTTCATATGGAAATGTTCTCCATAGTTTTCCATTACTTTTACATCTTCATCTTTTCTCAACAATCCTGTGTCTACGAAGATACATTGCAGTTGATCACCAATCGCTTTGTGAATTAAAACAGCTGCAACAGAAGAATCTACACCTCCTGAAAGACCAAGAATCACTTTCTGATCTCCTACTCTTTCTTTGATTTCTTCAACTGTTTTTTCGATATAGTTTGTAAGTTTCCAGTTTTTCTCTGCATTACAAATTGGGAATACGAAATTCTCCAACATTTTTCCACCTTCTTCTGTGTGAGAAACTTCCGGGTGAAACTGTACGCAATATATTTTTTTGTCTTCGTTAGAAATTGAAGCGATTACACCAGATTTTGCATTTAACTCGAAACCTGCAGGTAATTCTCCCACTTCGTCAAAGTGGCTCATCCAAACAATAGAATCATTGGTAACGCCTTTTAACAAAGAAGATTCTTTTACGATTTCCAAATGTGCTTTACCGTATTCACCTTTTACTCCTTTATGTACTTTTCCGCCTAAAAGATGTGCTGTAAGTTGCATTCCGTAGCAAATTCCTAAAACAGGAATTCCCTGTTCGTACAATTCTTTTTCAACCAAATGCGCATTTTCTGCGTTTACAGAACTTGGTCCACCGGAAAGGATGATCCCTTTCGGCTGCTTTTCTAAAATTGTTTCTAATGGTGTATTGAAAGGTAAAATTTCGGAATAAACACCCATCTCACGGATTCTTCTTCCGATAAGCTGGTTGTACTGAGATCCGAAATCTAAAATGATAATACCGTTGTTCATTTTTATAATTGATAAATGATGATTGATAACTAATTTTTGTTGAAATACCGAAAACCATAGCCACGATTGCAGCGACATCCTTTTTTGTTATTGCGATTGTACACCAGTTCAGCATATTGCTTTACTTTGTTCGCAATGACAAAAAAGATATAGCGAAAAGCGGGAAATAGCTTCTAATAAAAAAAGCCCCGACAAATCAGGGCTTTATATTAAAACTTTCCGATGTCTTCTCTGTAGAAGCCGTAATCGAAATGCACATGACTTGCGTCTTCGTATACTTTTTTGCTGGCCTCTTCATAAGTAGCGCCTGTTGCAACGATATTTAAAACTCTACCGCCGTTAGAAACCACTTTATCTCCTTTTTTGATTGCTCCTGCATATAAAAGCTGACTGTGTCTTACTTTCTCTTCACCTGTGATTTCAAAACCAGTCTCGATGTTTCTAGGATAACCACCTGAACACATTACCAAACACACTGCTTTTTCGTCTCTAAATTTAAGCTCGATTTCTTTACCGCTCATACAGTCATTGATTACATCTAACAGATTATTTTCCATTAATGCCATCAAAACCTGAGTTTCAGGATCACCGAATCTCATGTTGTATTCTAATAAGTAAGTCCCGTTTTTGGTAATCATCAATCCAAAGAAAATCATTCCTTTGAACGTGAAACCTTCAGCTTTAAGACCTTTTACAGTTGGATTCAGAATATTATTTTCAAAATCAACATAATGTACTTCTGTGAATTCAGGGCTTGGAGCTACTGAACCCATTCCTCCTGTATTTGGACCTGTATCGCCGTTTCCTACTTTTTTGTAATCTTTAGCTGCAATACATGGGAATATTTTTTCACCATTTGAGAATGCAATTATTGATGCTTCAAAACCTTCTAAATATTCTTCGATAACCAAACGAATTCCTGCATCGCCGTAGATTCTTCTGATCATGAAATCGTGAATCGTAGCTTCTGCTTCTTCCAAAGTTTCGCAGATTACAACTCCTTTTCCACCAGCAAGACCACTTGCTTTTACCACTAAGGGATATTCTTGATTCTGAACATATTCTTTAGCTTCAGGATAAGAATCAAATACCACAGCTTTTGCTGTTTTAATATCATAGGTCTGCATAAATTTCTTAGAGAAAGCTTTACTTCCTTCAAGACTTGCCACTTTCTGATTCGGACCGAAAACCTTAAGACCATGTTTCTTAAATTCATCCTTCAAACCAGCTACCAAAGGAGCTTCCGGTCCTACAATCGTAAGATCTACTTTTTCTTTGATTGCAAAATCTCTAAGTTCTTTAATCTCTGATAAATGAACATTTTTTCCTATCGCACCAGTAGTTGCATTTCCGTTGGCGAAAAACATGTGACTCACTCTAGAATCCTTCTGAAGTTTTGCTGCCAAAGCAGATTCTCTACCACCTTCACCTATGATTAATATTCTCATACTTTATTTATTATCTAGTCTATTGTACAAATATATAATTTTGAATGCTATAAATACAATCTCAAATTATTTTTTAATTCTATTTTAATTAATGGAAAAAATGTCTAACACCAGTAAACATCATCGGGATTTTGTGCTCATTTGCCGCTTCGATACTGTCTTGGTCTTTTACACTTCCACCCGGCTGAATAATTGCCGTAATACCTTCCTGAGCGCAGAAATCTACCACATCACGGAAAGGGAAAAATGCATCAGAAGCTAAAACTAAGTCTCCTGTGAATTTTTCTTTAGCTCTTTCAATTGCTTGTTGAGTTGCCCAGATTCTGTTTACCTGTCCGCCTCCGATACCGAAAGCCTGGATTCCGTTTGACACCACGATCGCATTAGACTTCACATATTTTACTACTCTTTGCGAGAATAATAATGCTTTTTTCTGCTCTTCTGTAGGCTGAGTTTCAGTAACTACTTTTATATCGTCTGAGAAGATACTGTCGTTATCCTGAACTAAAATTCCTCCGTCAACTTTTACCCAAGTTTGCTTGTCAGAAACTGGATTAACGATTTTTATAATTCTTAAATTTTTCTTTTTTCTTAAAACTTCCAAAGCTTCTTCATCAAAATCAGGAGCCATTACAATTTCAAGGAAAGTTTTGTTTAATTCTTCAGCTGTTGCTGCGTCGATTTTGTAGTTCATTGCAACAATTCCGCCAAAGATAGAAACAGGATCACATTCGAAAGTTTTTTGGTAAGTTTCCAAAGCTGAAGTGCCGATAGCCACTCCACAAGGTGTAGAATGCTTTACCGCACAACAAGCCATTTCTTCTTTAAATTCTGTAACCACTTTCCAGCAAAGATCCATATCGCGAAGGTTATTGAAAGACAATTCTTTACCTCCCAACTGTTCGAAATCTTTCATCGCACCGTTTTCGAAAGTAGACACATAATATGCTGCTGTCTGATGTGGGTTTTCACCATATCTAAGGTCTGAAACTTTTTTATAAGAAGCACTTAAATACGTTGGATAATCTTCTTCTAAAAGCATTCTTGAGATCGCCGCATCATAGGCTGAAGTAAGATTAAATACTTTTCCGGCTAATCTTTTACGAGTTTCGATATACGTGTCACCGTTTTGCTCCATTTCGATTTTTACTTTCGTATAATCTTCAACATCGGTAATTACTGTTACAGAATCGAAGTTTTTAGCTGCTGAACGAAGCATTGATGGTCCACCGATATCGATAAATTCTACCTTTTCATGTAAAGAAATATCTTTATTTACATTTTCAAAAAAAGGATAAAGATTTACGATTACCATGTCGATTAAGCCAATTCCGTGCTCCTGAACCGTATTCATGTGTTCTTCGTTTGAACGAACCGCCAATAAACCACCGTGAACTTTCGGGTGTAAAGTTTTCACTCTTCCATCCAACATTTCAGGAAAATCTGTTACTTCGTCGATCTGAATGGGATTTAAACCAGCCTCTTTCAAATGTTTGAAAGTCCCGCCTGTAGAAATCAATTCATAATTTTGGGATTCCAAAAACTGTGCGAATTCTGTTAATCCGCTTTTGTCAGAAACACTGATCAAAACTCTCTTGCTCATAGATTTTTCATTTTTTTAAGCGAAAACCGCAATATTGCGATTTTCACTCATTTTTACTTTCATTTTCAGCATAGGATTTCACTCTACACTTGGTTAAATCGTCCTTTGGGACTTTCAATTTTTACTTTTTACAGTTATTTCAAACTGTAGACCGGTTCTTTCACCTCCGATCTTACTTTTACTTAGATTTTTTACTTTTTCGAAATCTTTTTTTATCTAAGTGTGTCTTTATTTTATTAATGTAACAATGTATTAGTGTAAGAATGTACCAATTTGATTAATTGGTAAACTTATACATTATTACATTGTTACATTATTGAGTACTTTATTTATTGCTATCGGAAAAATTTCATATTCAATTTTGTGAACTTTTTCTGCAACAGTTTCGGGAGTATCGTTTTCCGTAACTTCGAATGATTTTTGAAGAATTGCTTCTCCTTCGTCAATTCCTGGAGTTACAAAATGTACCGTCGCGCCGCTTTCTTTTTCTTTAGCTTCAATCACTGCATGATGCACATGATGTCCCCACATTCCTTTTCCACCAAATTTTGGAAGCAAAGCAGGATGAATATTGATTATTTTCCCGCCCCAGTTTTCACAAAATTCAGGTTTTAGAATTGATAAAAAACCAGCTAAAACGATAAGATCAGTATTTTCTGGAATGATTTTATTAAATTCACTGCTGAAATTTTTTCCTCTCGGAATCAGAACGTTTTCTATGTTATGATTTTTTGCTCTTTCCAACCCGAAACATTCTCTATCCGCAACCACTAAAGATACTTTTGCATTCTGGATTTCTCCACTTTCAATGGTATCAATAATTCTCTGAAGATTGGTTCCTGAACCTGAAACGAGTATAACTAAGTTTTTCATTAATTAGAAGTTAGAAATTAGAAATTAGAAATTAGTTTAAACCTAATCTCTAATACTAAATTCTATTTTTAAAATTTTAAATCTATTTTTTCAGCTCCTTCTTTGATTTCTCCGATTTCGTACGCATCATCCAAAAGGTGTAATACTTTTTCTGCATGTTCTGCATCAACTACGACGATCATTCCAACACCCATATTGAAAGTTCCGAACATTTCTTCGTGAGCCACGCCTCCTCTTTTTTCCAGTTCTACCATAATACTAGGAATCTGAATTTTTGAAGCATCAATAGAAGCACACAAACCATCACCAATAATTCTTGGAATATTTTCGTACAAACCACCGCCAGTAATGTGAGCGATACCTGCAACTTTTACTTCTTCAATTACTTTGTGAATATCTTTATAATATAGTCTTGTAGGAACCAAAAGCGTTTCGTACAAAGGTTTTCCTTCAAATTCTTCGTTAAAATCAGGGAACACTTTTCTTACCAAAGAGAATCCGTTTGAGTGGAAACCTGAACTTGGCAACGCAATAATCTTATCTCCTGGTTTGATTTTTGAACCGTCAATAATCTGATCTTTTTCAACAATTCCAACGCAGAATCCAGCAACGTCGTAGTCTCCGGGTTTGTACATTCCCGGCATTTCAGCAGTTTCACCACCGATAAGCGCACAATTATTGTCTTTACAAGCCGCTACCATTCCTAAAACGATTTCTGCTGCAATTTCGGAATCTAATTTTCCGCAAGCTAAATAATCCAGGAAAAATAATGGTTTTGCACCATGACAAAGAATATCATTTGCACACATTGCGAAACAGTCAACCCCGATAGAATCGTATTTTTTTGAATCTATAGCTACTTTCAGCTTCGTTCCCACTCCATCTGTTCCTGAAACCAAAACTGGATTTTTGTAACCTCCAATCTCGTAGAAAGCTCCAAAACTTCCCAAATGATTCAAAACATTGGAATTGTGAGTTTCGCCCACCGCTTTTTTGATCTTGTCAACGGTTTTGTAACCTTCTTCTTTGTCTACTCCTGCAGATTTGTACGTGTTGCTCATGCTTAATAATTTAGCAATGTATCAATGTAATAATGTAACAATGGTTTAAAATTGATAAACTGTTACATTGATAAATTGGTACATTTTATTTTTACTTTTTATTCAAATTTAGAAAACAAAAAAGCCGACAATCTTAGTAGATTATCGGCCGTTATTTTATCTCAGAATTTCAGAGTCCACAATATTCCCTTTTTTGGAGAAACATTCTTTAAAAGTGGTCTGAATTTTCATTACTTTTTCTTTTTGCAAAGATATTAATTTTATATTAATTTTCAAATGCTATTTTTCTAAGATTATTTCAACAGAAGCAATCTTTGCTACTTTTTCTTTTAACTCACTGTTTTTCTCTGCATTAGAAATCACATTTGCTTCTTTATCGAAGTTATCATTAAAGAATGGAAGGGTAAAAGTATCGATAATATTCCCTCCATGTAACGGAAAGCGCTTTTCTGCAGCTTCCAAAACTCCCAAACCACCTCTTCCACCAGGAGCTGTAGCCATTAACAACATTGGTTTTTCGTTCCAAACAGCTCTTTGTTTGATTCTTGAAGTCCAGTCGAAAACATTTTTAAATGCTGTAGAATACGTTCCGTTGTGCTCAGACAAAGAAACTAAAAGAATGTCTGCAGCATCTATTTTTTCTGCCAAGTTTTTTGCTTCCTGAGGAACTCCGCTTTCCACTTCGCGCTGATGTTTGTAGATTGGCATTTCAAAATCGTTCATGTCAACGATTTCTACTTCTGCATTTTCAATTAATGAAGCTGCATAAGAAACTAATAATTTATTGATTGATGTTTCGGAATTGCTTCCTGCTACTGCTAAAATTTTCATTGTATAATTTAAATTTGTCTAAGTTTTAATGTATTATTGTTGAAGTAGTACTTAAACCACCCCATCAAAAATTCTTTCGAATTTTCGCCACCCCTCCAAGGAAGGGGAATTTTTATTCGGCAAAAATATTTTAATTATTTTAAATAAGAAGGTAATTCCATAGGAACTTCCATTAAAAGGATTTCTGTGTCTTCTGTTGCTTCGATGTTGAAACTTTGGGTATCCCAAATTCCTAACCCATCTCTTTCACTTAAAACTCTGTCGCCCACTTTGGCACTTCCTTTTAAAACAAAAGCATAAACACCGTTTCCTTTTTTATTGATCATGTAGTTTTTACCGTTTCCTTTGGTGAATTTAGCCAAATTAAACCATGCATCCTGATGAATCCAAACTCCGGCATCGTTTTTATCGGGTGATAAAATCTGTTGGAATCCGTTATTTTTTTCACCGTCTGCAAGACTTTCCTGATCATATCTTGGCTCAACACCTGTTTCTCTTGGAAAAACCCAGATCTGCAAGAATTTTACGGCTTCGTCTTTATTTTTATTGTACTCACTGTGCATCACACCGGTTCCGGCGCTCATTACCTGAATTTCTCCTTTTCTGATAACAGCAGTTGTACCCATTGAATCTTTGTGTTCTAAATCACCTTCCAACGGAATTGAAATAATTTCCATGTCTTTGTGTGGATGAGTTCCAAAACCCATTCCCTGAGAAACGGTATCGTCATTTAATACTCTCAAAACTCCGAAATGCGATCTTTCAGGATTTTGATAACCTGCGAAACTGAAGGTGTGATAAGAATTTAACCAACCATGATTGGCATGACCTCTTGTATCTGCTTTGTGATAAACTGTTTTCATATTATAGATATTTTTTTGATTATTTATAGTACAAATGTACGGTGTCGATAGTAGAGAAATGTTGATGTAAGGTAAGAAAGGATCTTGGTGAATGGTAAATTGTGAATGGTAAATTGTGAATTTTCTTCGAAGTGAATTTTTATGCTAAATATTATGTATACCTGTCTTTATTAATAATCCTTAATTTAACGCAAAAGGCAAATAAAGAATTAAAATTTGACCGTTTTTAAAATTATACAAAGCCGTAAACTTAGCTAAGAAATACAAAAAGCTATTAAAAAAGCGGACTAAAGTCCGCTCCTATTGATATATCATGGTGATTATGTTGAATGTTATCAAAATAATTTCTAATTTCTAATTAAACTAAAAATGTACCTGCTGTATTTCTTCTTCAATTTCTTTTGGATTTGAATCGTCTGTTTTAATAAAAATTAAGGTAAGAATTGCCGCCAAAAGCATACAGATTCCACCACCAACAACATAACCCATTGCGTAATTTCCGAAAGCACCTTTTACAACTGGCCCTCCAAAAAGTCCGTTGATAATTTGAGGAATCACAATAAAGAAGTTGAAAATCCCCATAAAAACGCCCATCTTTTTTTGTGGAATTGCATCGATGAGCATTGCATAAGGCATTGCCAAAATACTTGCCCAAGCAAAACCAACCCCGATCATTGAGATCCAAAGTAGTGAAGTATCTTTGATAAAATACATTGAGATCAGCCCTAATCCACCGCAAAAGAGAGCCAAAGCATGGGTTTGTTTTTTGCCAATCAACTTAGCAATCGGCGTTAATAAAAAAGCAAAAGGAATCGCCCAGAGATTATACATCCCAAATAATTTGCCGGTAAGATCACCTGCTTTATTGAAAGCAACAGAATGCGTGTCTTCCGGAGAAAGACCGAATTGATGAGTTGCTAAAGCACTCGTCGTAAAAACCCACATCGTAAATAAAGCAAACCAAGAGAAAAACTGAACAATACCCAGTTTTTTCATCAAGTTCGGAATTTTAGCAAAATCACTAAAAATATCTTTAAATTTAGAAGGTTCTTCTACAATTTCTTTTCCGCCTTCAAACTCAGCAAATTCTTTTGGTGAATATTCTTTTGTAGTAACAATTGTATAAATGATCGTCAATAAAAGAATTCCGGCACCAAAGTAAAATGCATAAATCACATTATCAGCGACAAATCCGGCAGGAGCAACATTAGAAACGCCTAATTTTGTTAACCAATCCGGCAGATAAGATCCTATAACTGCACCAATACCAATTAAAATCGTCTGAACTGAAAAGCCTAAAGTTCCCTGATGTTTCGGAAGCATATCGCCCACCAACGCACGGAAAGGTTCCATAGCTACATTAATAGATGCATCCATCATCGCAAGGAAAATCACGGCTAAAAGCAAAACATTGGCAGTCATCAGCTGTGTTGCAGAAGCTGCATTTGGAAGCAATACCAAACCAATAGCACAAAGAATCGCACCGATTAAAAAATAAGGTTTTCTACGACCCATAGGACTCCATGTGTTGTCGCCCATATGACCAATAATTGGCTGAACGATCAAACCGGTAATCGGCGCAACCAACCAAAACCATGAAAGCTCATGCACATCTGCACCGAAGTTCCCCAGAATACGGCTTGCATTTCCGTTTTGAAGCCCAAAAGCCATCTGAATTCCCAAAAAACCCATGCTCATGTTGATGATCTGAGCCATAGACAAATTTGGCTTTATTTTATTTGCCATTTTTTACTTTGCTTTTAATTTGTCGATAATTGCATCTTCTATTACCCTTTTTTCGTCAACTACTCTATCAACAATCTCATTGGGAACCGTCATCGAAAGCACATATTGTTTTACTTTCCATACACCATTTATTTTTTCTAAAACTCCGGAACCACGGCAGATTTTCATTTGAGTATCCAATAATTCATCAAACCAAGCCAATTTTCCATCTTTTGCAAAGTAAATATTTCTTTTTAATGAAGTAAAATCCCACGTTTTCTTTTTATCAAAATGTGGTTTTGCCCAGACCATAAACTCCTTTTTGTCCCAGATTTCTGTTGCATCGGTTCCGATAAAAGTAGATTCTTCAGCAAAAAAATCAAAATATGTTTTGTAATCTGCTTTTGCAGCTGCAATATTGAAATCATCGAGCATTTTATTGATCGCTGTTTTCTCCTTATCAAATCCTGTTTGAGCAGAAACTGCTGTAAAACTCAAAACAAATAAAGCAAGTGTTAAGAATATTGTTGTCTTTTTCATATTTAATCTTTTTTATTTTTAACTCAAATATTTAGTTAAGTTCAATAATCATTGAGGTTTTTGCAGGAATTGTTAAATTATTCTGCAGAGAAATTTCTTTTCCTGAAATAATATCTTTCCCTTTTATTGACGATTTGATAGTCTCCGAAAAACGTTTCAAATCTAGATTTTCATCTTTATCATTATTGCTTACTACAACCATTACCGTTTCTTTTTCGTTGTATCTAAAGTACACAAAAACATTATTCTGAGGAACGAAATTTTTAGTTTTTCCGGTGTGAATAACTTCTTTTCCTTTTCTCCAGTTCAACAATTTTTGAGTAAAATCATAAAATTCTTTTTGTTGTGGAGTTTGCGTTGGAGGATTTAAAGCATTTTGCTGATCAGATTTCCAGCCACCGGGAAAATCTCTTCGGATATCTGCATCGCCGCCTTTGTTTTTGTCGCCACGCATTCCAATTTCTGAACCGTAATAAATCTGAGGAATTCCGCGTACGGTTGAGAGTAATGTTAAACCTAATTTATAGGCTTTTGGATCATTGTTGAAAATCTCATTCCATCTTTCGGTGTCGTGGTTCTCAAAGAAAACCATCACATTGTTGATATCAGGATAAAGAAAATCACTTGTAAAGCTATTGTAGAGTCTATTCATCCCATTATTCCAGCCATCTTTTTCTTTGATAGCTTTCGGAAGCTCATCATACAGCATAAAATCCATCACTGAAGGCAAATTTGAATTATAATTCGCCGCTTCTCCCGTTTTTGAATCTTTTTGCCAAGCTGAAATATGACCTGCTGTATTTAACCAGGTTTCACCAACAATATTGAATTTCGGATATTCATCGGTGATCGCTTTTGCCCATTTTGCCATCGCTTCTTTGTCGTTATAAGGATACGTGTCTACACGAAAACCTCCTAATTCGGCATACTCAATCCACCAGATTGCATTTTGGGTTAAATATTTTAAAACCAAAGGATTTTTCTGATTGATATCGGGCATTGTCGTATCAAACCATCCTTCTAGTGCATTTTTTTTATCAGCTTCGGAAGCATTTGTGTCAAATTGTGTCGTTGTTTTATAATTGGAACGTTTAAAACCATTTTTTTCATCACTAAATAAATGAATCCAGTCTTTTGTAGGCAAATCTTTGATCATCCAATGAGAAATTCCCCAATGATTGGTGACGTAATCCATCACCAGTTTCATGTTTCTTTTGTTTAATTTTTGGGAAAGTTCGCGGTATTCTTCGTTGGTTCCATAGCGGCCGTCGATTTTATACAAATCGGTTTGAGCGTACCCATGATAAGAATAGACTTTTTCGTTGTCTTCGTTTACAGGCGTTAACCAGACTGAAGTTGCTCCTAAATTTTGGATATAATCAAGATTATTAATAATTCCACGCAAATCTCCGCCATGACGACCGTTTGGTAAAGTTCGGTTTGCTTTTTCGGTCAAATTCGGCATCGAATCGTTATTTCCATCACCATTTGCAAAACGGTCGGGCATTATTAGATACATTACATCTTTTGAAGTAAATGATTCTCTATTGGCAGAATTTGGATTTCTCTTTTTTAATTTATAGTTGTAGGAATCAACATTTTTCTTGCCTTTTTTAATATTAATTTTAAAGTTTGAACCTTTAATTTCATCGGTATTAATGGTAATAAAAAGATAGTTCGGATTATCAACTTTTTGAATATCTACTGCTTTTATTCCATCTGAAAGCTCGATTTCATTATTAGCGATGTTTTTTCCATACACAAGAATCTGGATTTCGGGATTTTTCATTCCCTTCCACCAAAACGCAGGTTCTACTTTCTGAATCTGAGCAAAAGCGACAGCGGATGCCGACAAAGCAAAAATGGCATATATTTTTTTCATAAATAGTTATTAAGATTTGGTATAGCCGATACAAAAGAGCGTTTCTCCTTTATTCACAGGCGGTGTACCGACTTTGTATAAAATAATTCCGTTGGTTTCTGAGATAATGTCTTGTTTCTTTTTTCCAAATTCATCAGTAATGTATCCTAAAATCTGGTTTTTGCGTACGCTATCCCCACTTTTTAAAAGGCTGTAGAAAATTCCGTTTTCAGGAACACGGATGTAGTCCTGATTGTTGAGTTGTATAGTTTTTGCCTGTACTTTATTTTTAAATGGTGAAGAATACATGTTAGAATACTCCAACATTCTGTAAACAGCTGTTTTGATGATCTGAACATTTTCATTCTGAACAGTTCCCAATTTTCCAGCTTCGATACTTAAAGCCGTAATTCCCTGCTGTGCTGCCTGTTTGAAAGCATATTTTGCAGGTTCTGTTTGGGCTAAATTATAAGGATATGAAACAACATACTTCATTCCGGATTGCCGGGATAAAGATTTTGCGGCATTTGTTTTTTCGCGAGTATCTTTTCTGTCGTAATAGCAAACGAAGGGTAAAAGATCTTCATTGGCATCACCACCGTGAATATCTAAAAATATATCTGAATTTGAAATAATTTCTTGAGTTATTAAATGGGCAATCTGATCGGTCGGACTTCCAATTGGTGAACCGGGGAAAGCATTATTTAAATTTTTCTGATCGAGAGGATTTACAAACGGCGTTCTCTTCTGAAAAGATTCTACATTGGCAATCGGAACAATAATTAAAATGCCTTTGAGATTTTCAGGTCTTACTTCGTTCAACAATTCCTGAATGGCAATGATGGGCGGATATTCGTAGCCGTGAATTCCTGCGACAATACTGAAAACGGGACCTTTCTGCTTGCCTTTTATAATCGTTACGGGAAAATATGTTGCTTTTGTATCTTCTTTAATGGAAAATATAGTGTCTTTTCTGAACGATTCTTTTTTATTCAGAATTGTGCGAACAGATTGTGCATTTATCATTGAAATAAGCGAAAGTACAGACAGAGAAGTGATTTTTTTGAGCGAATTCATAGATTTAAAGATAATTAAATAATTTCTTGTACCTCAACAACGGCAGACTTTTTTGCAATATAACTTGCCAGCCAACTGACATAGAAAAGCTGGAAACTGTGATAAATCATTACCGGCAACAAAAAGAGAACTTTCTGATCATTGGGAATACCTAAAACAAGGAGAAATAAACTGCCGTGAACCAGTGATTTTTTGGAACCACAGAATGTTGCAGTGATGATATCTTTAGGTTTAAATCTAAGTTTTATAGCAATCAATTTTAAAATATAATAGGTTGTGAAAAATAAAAATATAACGCTGAATGCTAAGACGACAAAGACTAATGCAGGTACGGAAACAAAGACATTTTCTAAAAATGCTGTCGAAAAGCTTTCATAAACAATAAGCAAGATAATGAGGCGGTCGAATTCTGAAATAATGTTTGCGTATTTGGTCACCCATTTTTTGAAGAACGGATTCAGCAGAATTCCTAAAATAATGGGCAGAAGGACTTTGAGTAGAAGTTGCTCGATAATTTCGGTCTGATTACCACCTTCACTGTTTGCTGTGAGAAAGAAACTCATCAGCAATGGTGTCATTATAATTCCGATAATCCCTGAGATAGAGGCGTTGAAGATCGCGGAAGTTACATTTCCTTTTGCAATAGAAACCATCACGACGGATGAAGAAACTGTTGACGGAAGACTTGCCAGAAAAAATACCGAAAGCCAAAGATTAAAATACTCCGAATCTTTTACAAACGGATAAAATATCAGCGCCAGTAACGGAAAAATGATAAAGGTACCCGACTGAATCAGCAGGTGTAATTTCCAGTTGGATACGTCTTTTACAACTTCTTTCAGATTTAGTTTTAAACCATACAAAAGAAATATTACGGCAATTCCCCAATCTATGAAACCGGCGAGATTGAAATATTGATTATAAGATTCGTGAAACGGGATCAGCTTTGCCAGTAAGACCATTACGATCAACAAGAGAAGAAAAACATTCTGCTTGCTGAATATGGTAGTCATCAACTTCATCGGTAAGAATTTTAAGATCTCAATTTACAAAAAAAACTTTGTCGAGGGCTTTTAAACCTCAACAAAGTTTGAATTTATGGAGCTTCTTTTAGCCCTGATCGCAACGACATCCTTTTTTGTTTTAGGCAAAAGCCAAGGAACAAAAAAGATACAGTGAAGAGCGGGAAACAGCTTCTAAAAATAAAATTACGTATAAAACTACCCGTCTTTCTCGCTACGCTCAAATCATCCTTCAGAGAAGGGAAATTTTTATTTCACAGGTTTGATGGAGATCGCAAAACCTCCGCTTCTTACCATTTTGAAAGGAATTTTAGACTTGCTCGTGATCTGCTTTTTGTAGATATTGTAGCTTTGAGGATTATCGATGTAATCTGCATCTTTTCCGTCTTCATAAATTACTGCCTCATATTTTTTACCTTTATCCAGGAAAGAAAAATCTACTGTATAGTCACGCTTATTTTCGTCGGTAATTCCGCCTACAAACCAGTTTTCTGTACCTTTTGCTTTTCTTGCCGTAATGACATAATCTCCAGGTTCAGCTGATAAAATTTTGGTATCATCCCAATCTGCTGCAACATCTTTGATAAACTGAAAGGCATCCATGTGCTTTTTGTAGTTTTCAGGTAAATCGGCAGCCATCTGAAGCGGCATATACATCGTGACATACAGTGCTAACTGCTTTGCCAAGGTAGTTTTCACAAAACGGGTATCTCCGGGGAAGTAATAATCTAGTTTGGTCTGGAAAATTCCCGGCGTGTAATCCATAGAACCTCCCATCCATCTTGTAAATGGAAGAATTGTCTGATGGTCTGGATTATTTCCTCCGAAAGCTTCATATTCTGTTCCACGAGCTGCTTCAGCAGAGATGTAGTTCGGATAGGTGCGGCTTTCTCCTGTAGGGCGCACCGATTCGTGAGAATTGATCATTATTTTGTACTCGTTTGCTTTTTCTGCAATTCTGTAATAATGATTGATCATCCACTGAGAATAATGATGCTCACCTCTTGGAATAATATCTCCTACATATCCTGTTTTCACAGCATCATAGCCATATTTATTCATCAATTGAAATGCTTTATCAGACCATCTTTCATAGTTCGTTGCAGAACCTGAAGTTTCGTGGTGCATGATCAGCTTAATTCCTTTTGAATGTGCGTAATCGTTTAACATTTTGATATCGAAATCCGGGTATGGCGTAATGAAATCAAAAACGTATTCTTTTGAACGCCCGAACCAGTCTTCCCAACCCACATTCCAGCCTTCAACTAAAAGTCCCTGAAAACCGTTTTCAGCTGCAAAGTCGATATATTCTTTTACTTTTGTATTGTTGGCGCCATGTTTTCCATTAGGTGTAAGTTTGGTAAAATCGGTCTCCCCTAAACGTACATTTGATTCTGGCTGGCCATAAGCCCACTGAGATTTTCCGATAATCATTTCCCACCAAACACCCATATATTTTGTAGGATGAATGTAAGAGGTATCTGTGTATTTGGTAGGTTCGTTCAGATTAAAAATCATTTTAGAATCCATTACATCTTCCGCTTTCGGAGCAACGATAATCGTTCTCCAAGGCGTTACCATCGGAGTCTGCATATAACCTTTTGCACCCTGTCTGTCTGCCGTAAGATGAGTTTTGAGCTTAAAATCCTGAGCATCAACTTCCAAATGAGAAGCGGGATAATCTAAAACTGCTGCCTCGGCAACATTGATATACAAAGGTTCCTTTCCTTCTTTTTTAAGCATTAAAGGAGACTGAACTGCATTTTTGATTAAGGTCTGAGAAGCATTGGCATCAGCAGCTTTTGGCCATCTTGCAGGAATTTCTGAAACTTTTGTTTCCTGATATTGATATTCCTGAGAATCGTAATCTGCAACCATCCACCAAGCTTTCATATCTGAAGGGAAATCGATCTCTGAATCTTCTTCACGAATTACAAAATAATTCAGATTCTTCTGCTGAGGAAATTCATATCTGAAACCTAACCCATCATTGAACAATCTGAATTTAACAATGATATTTCTGTCTGTACTCGCCTGATTGAGCGTAACTGCCAATTCATTATAATTGTTGATATAGTTTTTCTTTTCACCTAAAACAGGCTGCCAGGTTTCGTTTTTCGAATCTCTTTTTTCGTCAGTTTTTGCGAAACCGCTATTTAAATCTAGTTTTGCATCTTCAGGTTTTGCAATTTCGGAAGCAAATTTTATTGAAGAATCTTTAAAAATTCTCAATCCTAATTTTGAATCTTCAACTACCGTTTTACCGTTATATTTAAGATTGTAATAAGGAACGCCTTGTTTCAACTGGAAATCCATTTCAAATTTTCCATCCGGCGATTTTAAAGATTGTGCATTGGCACCTCCAAACATCATTGAGAGCAAAAATGCTCCGATTGTCATTTTCTTCATATTGATTATTATAAACTTTAAAAATAAAAAAACTGCTGCTTTACAGCAACAGTTTTAAAGAATTAATCGTTACTAATTTATAGTATATGTAAGTTCGTACGGATCGAACGTTACCGTGTGTAAACCTGCTGAAATCGCTACATTGCCACCAGAAGTTGAAGCGTTTCCGCCAGAACCACCCCAATTTGGCTGACTCCAATCATGATTGAGTCTGAATTTGAACTCTCCTGTTAAAAAAGTAGCTGTGGCAGTCCACTTCAACTGAGTATTATCCCAAACCATATCTATATCTGTGCTCCAGTCACCACCAGGTGTTGCAGATCCTATTAAACTCATTTGATACGGGATCATCTTCAGAGTATTAGAGTTGGTGTTTACCGTAGCCTGGTAATAACCAAGACCCGGTGCTACAATGTCGCCGCCCGCATTGTATACAATAGGAATCGTATTAATTGCTGATGAAAACTGATTATTGGTTCCGTACGAATTATCCCAGCTTTTCTGTGGGGTAATTTTGAATGCAAGTCCATTATCTGCAGTAGAAAGAAATTTAATGTAACCAACATAAATTCCATCTGAATTAGGAGACACTAAAGTATTTGCCGTACCAAGATCCCACCCCTGATATTTCCCCGGAGCATAGATATAAGAAATCAAAGCATAAGGATTTACAGAAATTTTCTGTACTGCCGAATAAACAGGAGTTCCTTTTCCCACAGTGGTTTTTAATCTCACATCTACATCAGAAGCAACCCCCGAAGTTAATCCAAGACTTAACATCAAAGCATTAAATTCTATTACTGTGTAAGATTTTGACAATGTTCCTTTGCTTAATCCTGCTTCTTTTACTTTTGCAAAGCTGGTGCCTGCAACTGCAAACTGTAGCACATTAGTAATTTCTACTGCCGGAGTATATTCTGCCGGAGTAATGGTCAAAGTAATTGCGCTATTATTTGCAGTTGCACTCGTTAGAACTAGTGTGTTTGTACTTGCTTTAAGTGTAGGCTCAGTTTTTAAAGTTAAAACAGCCTGATCTTCATCCTTTTCACAAGACCAAATCATCATAAAAGCGATAGCTGCGAAAAAAAACTTTATTATGTTTTTCATTATTTTAATTTTTTTTTAAAACTAATAACCTGGGTTTTGAGATAGGTTAGAATTAATATTCAAATATTTATTCGGAATAGGGAATAAAGTTCTGGTAGAAGGTATAGAGTTTCCATTTTGGATTCCTCCTTTCCACTGCCAAGTGTAGCCAGATACATAATGATTTAGTCTTATTAAATCTTGTCTTCTTGTGCCTTCCCAGTATAATTCTTTAGCTCTTTCGTTCAAAATAAACATTTCTTTAGCATTTGTTGTAGTAAGAGCATCAATATCAGACATTGCAATGTTTGCCGCACCACCTCTTGTTCTTAAAGCATTGATGTATCCTAATGCTGTCGCTGTACTCCCTTTTCCATTAACAATAGCTAATTCTGCATACATTAAATAAGCATCTCCCATTCTGAATAAAGCAAAATCTGCATCTGCAAAAATTCCATCGCTTCCATTACCACCAGCTGCTTTTTTGTTAGAAAACTTAATCAATTTTGTACCCTCATCAAATTTAGAATAATCTGAAATAGATGCAGGATCTGTACTTCCAGTTACTTTCATCACTCTGGCATCATTCCCTGTAGACTGAATAAATTCCTGACGGGCTCTAAAACCTGCCCAACCATCATTTACACCTAATGTAGCTCCTACCGGCTTGGTACAACTTGCAAGAATTAAAAAAGTAGTTCCTCCGTAAGTTTTTGTTTTGATACCATCAAAAGTAATCGGGAAAATAACCTCATCCTGTGCTCCATTGGTATTGTTATCTGCCTTAAATAAATTTGCATAAGGTATTGTTGCTATTTTATATGGTGACCCAATTACTTTTGTGATCTCTGCTAAAGCTTCTGTGCTTCTATCTACACCAGTATATACTTTTGAGTTTTGGTATAATTTAGCTTTCAACATCCAGGCAGCAGCTTTATCTGCTCTACCATACTCATTGGTTTTTGGTGCTGCTAAATCTCCATCGATCTCGTTTAGCTCTCCTAATATATAGTTGAACACATACTCTCTCGATTGCACGGATGGCTTCACACCGGAACCAATAATATCACCTTCTGTTGCAAAGGGAATTCTACCATAAATATCTATCGCATGATAGTAAGATAAAGCTCTTAGAAATCTTACTTCTGCACGGAAAGTTTTTATTTGGTTTTTTAAATCTGCTGAAACTCCTCTTGATGATAACTTTTCATCAGTTGTTTCTCTTAAAAACTCATTCACCAGACCAATTTGGAAAAATATTCTCGCAAAAAAAGCCTCATTGAATTTGTTATCTGCATTCCAAGTGTTGAAATTTAAATCTCTAATCCCAGGATTATCAGATTCTCCCCAAGCAATAATTGCTTCATCAGTAGTCAGCTCTTGTAATTGCCAATATCCTCTTATATATTGTGAGAAACCTTCGTTGGGTCCTCCATCTGCTTCTAATCCTAAATCTGAATTTCCGTTAGGTGAAGTTTGTCCTGTTACCGCTAAACCAGCATAAATTTTTGCTAAAAACTGTTTGTAAGAGTCCGGATTGGCATAAAATTGTTCAGATGTGTATAATTCATCATCATCTACTTTAACATCCAAATCATTAAGACAAGAAGTTGCCGATAAAAGAAATACACTTACGATGGCGAGATTTCTTAATTTTGCTATATTTAATTTCATTTTTTTCTAAAGTTTAAAAGTTTGCATTAATTCCTAAAGTAAACATTCTTGCTCGCGGGTAAATAGAACCATCTCTTCCTTCATTAAATACTTCCGGATCCAGGTTTTTATATTTAGTGATAATAAGTACATTATTTACACCTGTATAAAATCGTATAGAACCATTGTTTTTTAATAAATTAGTAAATGTATATCCTAAGGTTACATTATCTAATTTCACAAAACTTCCGTTCTTAACATAATAATCAGACTCTTTATTGGTGAATGTAAAATTAGTATTGGTAAAATCTACAGGAGCATTATTTATAGTACCATCTACCGTATTGTAAATATTGCCAAGCTGGGCTCTGTCTGCAGAAATTTGATCATATACATAATTTCCTATACTAGCTCTCCAAGCCATAGAGAAATCAATATGCTTTCCAAATGTAGCGTTGGTCATAAATCCCATTGTTACATCTGCCTGCGGTTTTTTATAGATATACTTATCTGCAGAAGTGATAACACCATCGTTATTTCGATCTACGTAAGCTCCTTCTATTGGCTTACCATTATTATCATAGACTTGTTGGTATACATTAAAAGCATAAGGAGAATATCCTGTTTTAAATGTTTGTATGAATGCACCTAATCCAACACCTCCTTTATCAATATTATCCAATTCTAATTCTTTAATCTTTATATTATTATAACTTGCGTTATAATTAAAATTCAGGGTGAAACTTTCTTTTTTCACAGCTTTAATATCCAAACCTAACTCGACACCTTTAGATTGTAAATTACCAATATTTTTAGGGCCAATAATTCTTAAATTTTCTAAAGGACCCTCTGGTACAATAGAAAGTAAGTCTTTAGTATCTGCTAAATAAAAATCTAATGTTCCTGTTACTCTGTTTTTAGCAAATCCAAAATCTAATCCTAAATTATATTTTACACTTTCTTCCCATTTCAGGTTCTCGTTATATCCATTGGCTTTTGCAATCTGATAAAATGTATTTCCCAATTGATAAAATAATGTTGAAGAAACGTTATATGTTTTAAAATAATCATATCTGGCATCGCCTATGTCTTGATTACCAATCTTACCAACACTGGCTCTTAGTTTAAGATCAGATAGTGTAGTATTTCCTTTTAAGAAGCTTTCTTCTGAAATTTTCCATGCAGCAGCTACTCCTCCAAAATCTCCCCATCTATTTGCTTTGCTAAAACGTGAAGAACCATCTCTTCTATAATTTACTGTCAATAAATATTTATTGGCATATCCTAAATTTAGCCTACCAAAAAATGCTTGCAAATTAAGATCTGGTTTAGAATCTGGATTATAAAAATGAACTTCAGGGTTTAAAGTATATAAAAATGTGTTGTTAGTCACAAAGCTTGTTTTATGGTAATTTTGATATTCATAACCTCCCATCACATCAAAATTGAATTGACCGAAAGTTTTACCATAATTCAACTGTACGTTCGCGTTTTTATTCAATAGGCTTTCTCCAGAAAATGACTCTGACCCATAATAAGCGAAATTATTTTTAACAGAATAATATCCGTTTCTGGAATTTTTAGTTGTAGTTACATGACCGTCTAATTCTTTACTATCCAAACCAGCATTGGCAATTAATCTTAAGTCTGGTAAGAAATGAAACTTGTACTCCATATTGATATTTCCGAAAAATCTTTTGAAATTTTGAATATCATGCTTATTTCTTAATTGAGCTACAGGATTTGAAACTCCATTGGGATTATAAGTCCCTGTTGTAGAATTAAAATTACCCAATCTGTTTTCATAATAACCGTCTCCATAGATAGAATTATCTTCATAAACAGACTGTGTCGGGTTCATAGAAAGTGCATTCCCTATCGCTCCCTCATCTGCGTTATTTTTAAAAGTATAAGAATAAGTACCTGTAAGATTAAATTTTAAATGATTATCAAAAAAACTTGGGCTAATTGCAATATTCCCTGTTGTTCTTTGGAAACCGGAAGTAATCAATAATCCTGTATTTTCTAAATGATCAACAGAGAAACGGGTTGGTACTTTTCCAAACAAACTTCCGGAAACAGAAGCGTTTATATCATTGGTAACAGAAGTTCTAAAAATTTCGTCTTGCCAATCGGTATTAGCAGTTCCTAACTGATCTGTCTTACTCGGAACATATTCATTAATTAAAGTTCTAAACTCATCACCACTATATACTTTAATTTTTTTTGCTAAAGTATTGACAGTGGTAAATGCGTTTAGTGATACTCTTAATCTTTTTCCTCCTTTTTTTGTGGTTATGAGCAAGACTCCATTAGACCCTCTCGAGCCATAAATTGCAGTAGAAGCCGCATCTTTTAATATTGAAAAAGACTCAATATCATTGGGGTTAATCGTAGATAAAGACACACCATCTAAAGGCAGACCGTCTACAACTAATAAAGGCTCATTGCTGGCATTCAAAGAAGAACCACCTCGCACTCTAATAACCGGTTCACTTCCCGGTGTTCCAGACTGGGTGATAACCACCCCAGCAGCACGACCATTAATAAGCCCTTCTGCAGTTGCTACAGCACCTTTATTAAAATCGGCTGTGGATAAAGCAGTCACAGAACCTGTCAAATCAGTTTTCTTCTGCTTTCCATATCCAATCAAAACAACTTCCTCGATCGCCTTCTCCTTAGTTGTAGAGTCTTGTACCTGTGCATGAATCATGGAACTAGCCAATAAAAATGCAGGTGCAATTTTTAATACTGTCGTAAAATTTTTCACAAATTATATTTTTATATAGTTTCTTTTATTTAAAAAACTGCCTTAGCAGTCTTGCAATTTAAAAAAAAATTATAATTATCTTAATTTTATATTAAGTTTAGTTAATATTTTGTAAATTTAACGAATTACTAATGTTAAATTATTGATAATTAATATATTATATAAAATTATTCACTACATAATATCTATTTAACATAGAAAAATAATTAAACAAGTGTTTAACTACTATTGATTCATTTTGATAAAATAGCCTCTCTTTTTTGTAGAAGTTTTATAAATAGGCATTGCCAAATTATCTTTATCTTTGCAGACTTAAAACTATACTATAAATGTCAAACAGAAAGATGATTACGGCGGCTTTGCCATATGCAAACGGACCGGTTCATATTGGGCATTTGGCTGGAGTTTATATTCCTGCAGATGTTTATGCGAGATTTCAAAGAAGATCAGGAAAAGATGTTGCTTTTATCTGTGGATCAGATGAGCACGGAATTCCTATTACCATAAGAGCTAAAAAAGAAGGGGTTACACCACAGGATATTGTTGATAAATACCACGAAATCATCAAAAAATCTTTTTCAGATTTGGGAATTTCTTTTGATGAATATTCTAGAACAACATCAGCTAATCACCGTGAAACAAGTCAGGATTTCTTTAAAGTTCTTTATGAAAAAGGGAAATTTTCGGAAGAAATGTCTGAGCAATACTTCGATGAGCAAGCTAATGAATTTTTGGCTGACCGATATATCGTTGGAACTTGTCCGAATTGTGGAAATGAAAATGCGTACGGAGATCAATGTGAGAAATGCGGCTCTACCCTTTCGCCATCAGAATTGATCAATCCAAAATCGATGTTGAGCGGAAATGTTCCTATTTTAAAAGAAACCAAAAACTGGTATTTACCATTAAATGAATATGAAGATTTCCTGAACGAATGGATTATTGAAGGTCATAAAGATGATTGGAAACCGAACGTTTACGGACAGGTAAAATCTTGGTTAAATGATGGTTTAAAACCTCGTGCGATGACCAGAGATTTGAACTGGGGCGTTCCTGTTCCACTTCCTAATGCAGAAGGAAAAGTTTTGTATGTATGGTTTGATGCACCGATTGGTTATATTTCTTTCACCAAAGAATGGGCAGCGAAAAACGGGAAAGACTGGAAAGATTACTGGCAAAGTGAAGAAAGTGATTTGGTTCACTTTATCGGAAAAGATAATATTGTATTCCACTGTATTATTTTTCCTGCGATGATGAAGGCTCACGGAGATTTTATTATGCCAAAAAACGTTCCTGCTTTTGAATTTTTGAACCTTGAAAACGATAAAATTTCAACTTCAAGAAACTGGGCAGTTTGGGCACACGAATATGTAGAAGAGTTTCCGGGACAGCAAGATGTTTTGCGTTATGCATTGCTTTCTTCAGCTCCTGAAACAAAAGATAATAACTTTACGTGGAAAGATTTCCAGACTAAAAATAATTCTGAATTAGTAGGGATTTTTGGAAACTTCATCAACAGAGTTGCGGTTTTAATTCATAAATATTATGATGGAATCGTTCCTCAAGGTGATGTAAATGCTCCTGAACTAGCAGAAATCAATAAATCAGCAAAAGAAATTTCAGGATTCTTAGAAAATTACGAATTCAGAAATTCTTTAACAGCTTTAATGAATTTAGCACGTTTCGGAAACCAATATCTTCAGGCTGAAGAGCCTTGGAAAACGATTAAAGATAATCCTGAAAAAGCAGCACAATCTTTATTTGTCGGAGCTCAGATTGCGGTTGCTTTAGCACAGTTGTGTGAACCGTTTATGCCTTTCAGTTCTGAGAAATTATTAAACATGTTTAATGTTCAAAAATCAGATTGGAATACTGTTGAAACAAAAACTGTTTTAATTGAAACCGGTCACAAAATCAACGAATCGTCTCTTCTTTTCTCAAAAATTGAAGACGATGTTATCGAAGCTCAGATTCAGAAATTAGAAAATACAAAACAAAGCAATAAAAAAACAAATCCTAACGCCAACCCAATGAAAGAGGAAATACAGTTTGATGATTTTACAAAAATCGACTTGAGAACAGCAACAATTATTGAAGCTGAAAAAGTAGAAAAAGCAGATAAATTATTAAAACTAACTGTTGATACAGGAGTTGATGTAAGAACTGTAGTTTCAGGGATTGCAGAAAGCTTTACCGCTGAAGAAGTGATCGGAAAACAGGTAATGATTTTATTAAATCTTGCCCCAAGAAAAATCAGAGGAATAGAATCTCAGGGAATGTTGCTATTAACAACAAAACCAGACGGAAAATTATCTTTTGTAACACCGGATGACAGCAATGTTGAGAACGGTATCGAGATTGGATAATCCATCTTTAAAATAATTTAAAATAGCTCCTTGAATTTACAAGGAGCTATTTTTTTATTTGAATTTAAAACTTTAAGGTATAAAAATTAATAAATATTTATATAAGTAAAGATTGTTCCGCCAGTTGTAATCGTAAACCACTCGGTTTCCGATACTGTCCCGACCCCATTCGAAGGATAATTACCCGCACATGGTGCAACTCCTATATCATAATGATCATAAACCGTATTGATACTTGCAGGATCTCTTACATCGAATGAAAAGAAAGACCAATCTGTTGTAGGAGAAATGGTAAAGATATTCGGATGATTATACGGGATAACAGACGCCGGTGTGGTATTTGACATTCTTACAAGAAAATCATTTACAGGTATTGGTGCCACGTTTGCGGTATAATACTTTGGATAATCTGTTGTTGTGCCTGCCGGAATGGTAAAATTACCACTACCCAATGTATTCCCCATATAAAGCTCGGGAACACAATTTGTAATATCTGCAGCACGAAGTCTACCCGTAACCGTAAAAGCCGAATAGTTATTGATGACCAATGTACTTATCTGTGAAAATGCAATCGTGCTTAAAGATAAGCTTAAGAGCAAAAGTATTTTTTTCATAACATGGTTTTAAAAAATTTGTATATAAGTATATTGGGTACCGCCTGATGAAATTGTAAACCAATCGGCATCTCCGTATAAAGTGGAAATATAAGATGGGCCAGAGAAACAACTATTGGTTCCATCTCCAAGATTTCCATTAAAATAAGTTTCAGGTACGTTAGCTCCTCCTGACGACACTTTTATATTAGTCCCTGCAAAGTACATTTGGAATTTGGTATGTCTCCAGTTGGTGTTAGTTGAAATGACTCCTGTAGGTGATAAGGTTACATGCCCAGGGACTCTTGGAACTGCAGGATTAGCTCCGGAAGTCTGCACCAAAAAAGTAGTAATACCGTTAGCTGCTCCATCAGCATAAAACGGAAGTTTGTAGTCGGATAACGCCGGTACAATAAGCTGCTCGGGAACTGCAGGATATCCTATACTTACCATCGGATAACATGTTCCCAGCGGTGTTGCCATCAATTGACCGTGATAATCATATGATGAATAATTATTGATAATAAGCGTACTTTGCTGTGCCGAGATCATTCCTCCTAACGCACAACAAATCATTAAAAATTGCTTTTTCATAATAATTATAGTTTTGCGTTATTTCTTATCTGTGCCACTTTTTCCTGGTTGATCTGAATTGCCCACACCAAAATTGCAGAAACGTCTCCATTTGTTTTTTGCTGAATCTGGTTATCTGTAATACCTGTTGACTTAATAAGATCCATTGCAGAAGGAAGAAGAACCTTTTTTCTTCTGTCACTTAGTTCTGTACTTCCGCTCCTTCTTTCTTCTTCGGTTGGTTTGTTGGCCGGATCACCTAAACTTTTCATTGCTCTATCAAACTTTTCCATTTCGGGAGTTTTCATAGATTCCACTGTGTTCACCGCCACGCTTTCATTAGAACATGAACTTAGCAGCAAAGTTGAAAAGCTAAGTGTAAAAAGAATTTTTCTCATAGTAAATAAGTTTTTTGTTGTTAAAAATCTGTTGTTATATTATAATTTGATTATCGATTTAATTTGTACAAACTGAAAATTATATCCCTCAAAAATGAATAAATATTTTAAAATTTAAATATTCACAATTTAATGACATAATTTTAATTATTCAGCCTATTTTCCGATTATATAGTTGGCAAGGTTAATTTTATTTCAAAAATTAATGATTTAAAAACTTTGGCAAGTTAAAAATAAAAACAAAGGCATTATATTATCTAAAATTAATATTTAAATTTAATGGGAATTATTTATAAATTTACACCAATTAAAACATATAACTTATTAATAATCAATTATTTTTAAACACAACAAAAACACAAATTTGACTTAATAACTAAAATTATCATAATAGAGTGAAATCGTTAATCATAATCATTCATATTGAATGCAATGCATAAAATATTTTCAGGTAAAACATTTAAAAAAATACTGTAAAGACGGTATTCGAGACCTATTTCCTAAAGTACTAATTCATAAATCATTACAGCAACTGTTTGCACATCAGGTTTTCTATGATTAGTTTGGCTAAAAATTAAATAACTCATACGAAAATGAAAAACTCAATCTCATGTCTGCTATTGGTAGCACTGACAATCTTTGGTTCATGCTCTTCTGAAAATGCTGTAGTAACGAATCCGGAAACTCTTAAATCACCGGAAATGGAAGCTTTTGCAAAAGCATTTAAAAATTTAAATAATCCTGAAAACAAGCTCACTGACGAGGAAAGGAGAAGCGGAAGTACTGAACTAAGTGACAGACGAAAGAAAACACTTATTCCTGCATCATTAGAATTAATAAAGTCTACAGGCGCTACAGATCAGGAAATAGAGCGAAAAACAAGAGGCGACATGAGCGCAATTATTGTATGGGCGATCCAGATCAACAACAGTAAAAACAGCGAGATCAAAAACAAAGTACAGTCTGAGAACTAACTTTTTTATTCTTTAAAAAACTAATACTAAATAGATTATGAAAAAATGCATCTTAACATTATTCGCATTGCTGTTATTTGGAATATCTGCCAATGCGCAGCAGTCAATATTAATGATTTATAATTATTCGCCATATTTTCTGGAAGCAAGAATAGAGGCAAATGGCCTTAACGGAAGCTGTTATCCCAGAATCTCAAGCAATGATTACAGTAGTTTTAACATCACTTTTCCGCCTGCAAGTGGAGGCTCTCCTTTTGTTGCTAAATATCCAAGATACAATCAGGGGCTCTCTTCTAATCCATTAATTAACCAATGGCTCGTACAAAGTGCAGCAGCGAACCCTTCAATATGGAGAGCTGCCGGTCATCCTGTATTTTATGATACAAGTATTTTTACAACCGACACAGACTGGACGGACTGTTTAATGGTTACCAGAGATGCAAACTTCGTCTACGGAGCCGAACTCGAATTGGGAGATCCTGCCTATAATTCATGTAATGGTCCTTCAGAAACCTATCAAAATAGATATCTTGTAGAAGGAGAATGGTTTACTATCACTTCAGGCTCACAGAAATTTACCTATGTGCAGGTATTTTAATCTAAAAGAATAGAGGCTAACGATTTTGTTAGCCTCTATTTTATTTTTAAATACAAAAGAATATTACTTCACTTTCTTCGCCATATAATCGCTTTCATTTCCTAAACGATCAATCGCTTTTATTGCAATAGCATTCAAATTTTTACCATCTTTAAACTTAGGAATTTCTTTTGAAAGGTTATCTAAAGTAAGTATTTCTGATTCCCAAACTCCGTTATATTGCGTAAAAAGTACCCAGTGAAAAACATTCCCTATATTTTTTGTGCTCCAGCTTGTTTGCAAAGAACTTCCGTTATCATTGATGAATAACGTTGGTTTTTCTAAAGGAGCCATTTTTATCCACGGGCTTTTCGGAGTCAGAGCTTTGTCTTTATAAGGTCCGTTTTTTAAGGTTGGAAGCATATTTGAACTTTTCGTTAAACCCGCAATACTCCAATGTATTTCTCCTGCATCATCCTTTAAAATCTGCCTTGACAATTCCACCTGATTTTTAATTTCATCCGGTCTGTCGGAAACTTTCACTTCAACTGTATTTAAGCCCGGCCAAAGATGACGGTTCATTGTATTTTCAGATTTCCACCAATTTAACAGAGAAGCAAACGCTTGTCCTTTTGAATCGATCGGCCAATACAGCTGTGGAGAGAAATAATCGACCCAGCCTTTATTTAACCATAATTTAGCATCAGCAAATAGCTCGTCATATTGCGAAGAACCTACAACTCCTTCCGGATAACCCGGTTTCCAGATTCCAAACGGGCTGATTCCGAATTTTACATAATTTTTTTCAGCGTGGATTTCTTTATAAATTCTTTCTACAAATTTATTGACCTGATCTCTTCTCCAATCTGGTCTCGAAAGTGTTCCACCTGAGCTTTGATAGACCCTCCAGCTTTCGTGATCCGGAAAATCTGCACCTCTGTTATAGGTTGCATACGGATAAAAATAGTCATCAAAATGTATGGCATCCAAATCATATCTTTTCACCAAATCTTTTACAACATTCGAAACATGTCCCTGAGTTTTCGGGTTGGCAGGATCAAACCAATACATTCCGTTTTTCAATTTAATGGTAATATCCGAAAGTTTATTGACCATTGATTGGTTAGAAACCGCGCCCCCATTAGAGTGATGTGCTCTGTAAGGATTTAGCCAAACATGCAGCTCCATTCCTCTTTTATGGGCTTCTTCAATCCAAAACTGCAACGGATCATAATTTGGATATGGAGGTTCGCCTGTTTTTCCGGTTAGAAAATAAGACCAAGGTTCCAATTCGCTTGTATACAAAGCATCTGCAGACGGACGTGCCTGAAAAATCACTGCATTAAAATTATTTTCCTGAAGCATATTCAACATACTGATCGCTTCCGCTTTTTGCTGATCTACGGAAAGATTATTTCTCGAAGGCCAGTTGATATTGGCAACACTCGCAATCCAAACTCCACGAAATTCTCTTTTGATCGCTGGAAGATTGGCTCTAAACTCCTCATTCACAGGAATCGCTGCGATTGGCGGAACTAATTTGGGATTTGGAGTTTTAGTTGTATTATTCGAGACTTTATTTTTTACTTTCGGCTTGTTTTCTCTTACAGCACACGAAGTACTGAAAGAAGCAAACATACCCAATATGCAGACTAATTTTATTGTAGAGATTTTCATATATGATTCCAAAAAAGGATTTCTGAGTTATTCAAAACACAAAACTAATGATATAAAGATAATTTGAGAAATATGTTACTGTAAAATTTAGTTAAAACGAAAAAAGCCCCGAAAATCGAGACTTTTAGATTATTAAAGAATAGTTTAATGCATTATTTCATTCTATGCAATATATCTTTTGCACCGTGATGAATTAAAAGAATATGAATTTCATTTTGAGATATGATAAATTATTCTGTAATTTCCTTCAAAATCTCTCTTACATTATTATCGTCTATTTCCGAAACTCGTTTTCCGATAATCATTCCGGTTTTTAAAATTTCTGTTTTATTTTGAATTTTTTCAATTTGGAATCTCGCATATCTTTTAGAATCTAGGCTTATAAAATCATAGATTTCTTTTAAATCTATTTTAGCTGATCTTAGCCATTTTATTCGAACCATTGTCCCATTTCCTTTTTGAGATCTTCTTCTGAAATGGTATCATTTTCATCTGATTCTTTCATTCTAGTTTCCAGCTTTTCTATCATGATTAGTCTTTCAATTACTTCATCAATACTTATTTCATCCGGAAATTTATCGATCTGTTGATGTAATTTTTCTTTAGTAATTGTCATACTATTAATATTTTAGTATTGCTAAATTAGTAAAATAAAACAAAAAAAGCCCCGAAAATCGAGGCTTTAAATATATCTGAGAATGTAGGATTATGCTTTCGCTCCTCTTTCCATTCTTTTTCTTTCTTCTTCAGAAAGGATTTTCTTTCTCATACGGATGAAGTTTGGAGTTACCTCGATTGCCTCATCAGCCTGAATATATTCCATACATTCTTCAAGAGAGAATAAGATTTTTGGAGCAACTCCTGTATCTTTATCTTTTCCAGAAGCACGCATGTTATTCAATTGTTTTGCTTCAACGATGTTTACAACTAAGTCACCCGGCTTGTTTTGCTCACCGATAACCATACCTGCATAGATCTCCTCGCCCGGATCAACATAGAACTTACCTCTATCCTGTAATTTAGCAATAGAATATTCTGTAGCCGGACCTTGAGTTTTAGAAATCAATACACCGTTACTTCTTCCAGGAATCGCACCTTTGAAAGGCTTGTATTCTGTGAAACGGTGTGCCATAATAGCTTCACCTGCAGTAGCTGTTAACATCTGAGAACGCAATCCGATCAAACCTCTTGAAGGAATTTCGAATTCCATGTGCTGCATTTCACCTTTAGTTTCCATAATGTGAAGGTCACCCTTTCTCTGAGTAGCCAAGTCGATTACTCTTGAAGCATATTCTTCAGGAACGTCAACAACCAAAGATTCGTAAGGCTCACATTTTTCTCCGTCGATTTCTCTCAAGATAACCTGTGGCTGACCAATAGTCATTTCATACCCTTCTCTTCTCATTGTTTCAATTAAAACTGACAAGTGAAGAATACCTCTACCGAATACCAAGAATGTATTTGCATCATCAGTCTGTTGAACTCTTAATGCAAGGTTTTTTTCTAATTCTTTAGTTAATCTTTCTTTCAGGTGATTTGAAGTTACAAATTTACCGTCTTTACCGAAGAAAGGTGAATTGTTGATCGAGAACGTCATGTTCAAAGTAGGCTCATCAATTGCAGTTCTTGGCAATGGCTCAGGATTTTCAAGATCTACGAAAGAATCTCCAATCTGGAAAGCATCAAAACCTACTACAGCACAGATATCTCCAGCTTTTACTTCAGTTACTTTTTTCTTTCCAAGACCTTCAAAAACGTATAGTTCTTTTACTTTTCCTTTTAAAACTTTTCCGTCCGCTTGCGCAAGACCGATCCATTGAGATTCTTTAATTTCTCCTCTGATCACTTTTCCGATTGCAATTCTTCCTAAGAAAGAAGAGAAATCAAGTGAAACGATTTGCATTTGTAAGTTACCTTCCTCAACTTTAGGCTCAGGAACATACTCTAAAATACCATCTAATAATGGGAAAATATTGTCAGTTTGCTCTAATGAAGTGTTGAACCATCCTTGTTTTGAAGAACCATAGAACGTTGGGAAATCCAACTGCTCTTCTGTAGCTTCAAGATTAAAGAACAAATCAAATACCTGATCGTGAACCTCTTCAGGACGACAGTTTGGTTTGTCAACTTTATTGATAACCACTAATGGTCTAAGACCCAATTCTAATGCTTTCTGCAAAACGAATCTAGTCTGAGGCATAGGTCCTTCGAATGCATCTACCAATAAGATAACACCATCTGCCATTTTTAAAACTCTCTCTACCTCACCACCAAAATCGGCGTGACCAGGAGTATCGATAACGTTGATTTTAACGTCTTTATAAGTAACAGAAATATTTTTTGATAAAATGGTAATTCCTCTTTCTCTTTCAAGATCGTTGTTATCCATTATTAATTCTCCACTTTCCTGATTTTCTCTGAAAATGTTTGTAGCATGAATAATCTTATCAACCAAAGTAGTCTTACCGTGGTCAACGTGTGCGATAATCGCAATATTTCTAATGTTTTGCATGAATGATTTTTACGGGTGCGAAATTAGTGATTTTTAATTAATTAACCACTATCAATATTCATTTATTAACAAATTCATAATGAGAAGATTAGTGAATGATGATAAAAAACACTTTATAAATCGTGCATTTTCAATGGTTGAGATTAAAAAATTCTACTCCAGTGTTAGGTACGAATAATGATGAAAATTAAAATATAAGCTTTAATCTTTATGAAAATCAATATTATATAAAAAGGAAGACCTGAATGCAATATTCAAGTCTTCCTTACTCCTTAATAAAACGTCTTATAAATTCTGATCTTCGTGTTTACCTTCATTGATTTCTTCAACCAATTTAGCATTAAACGCCGGCAAATCTTCCGGAGTACGGCTTGTCACCAAACCGTTATCTACCACTACTTCACTGTCTTCCCAAACGGCACCAGCGTTTTTCAAATCTTTACTGATAGAATTTACGGATGTCAATTTTCTGCCTTGTACTGCTTCAGCATTAATAAGAATCTGTGGGCCATGGCAAATTGCTGCAACCGGTTTATGCTGAGTAAAAAAGTCTTTTACAAAATTAAGTGCTTCATCATTAGTTCTCAATTGATCGGGATTGATTACTCCTCCAGGCAGAACCAAAGCATCATAATCTGATGCGCTCGATTCACTAATTGTTTTATCAACATTGTATTCTTTTCCCCAATCTTTTTCTGCCCATGCTTTTATGGTACCAGATTTTGGACTAATAATATGAGCCGTCCAACCCTGTTGTTCCAAATGTTCTTTTGGAGATTTCAATTCACTTTCCTCAAATCCGTTTGTTGCTAGAATTGCAATTTTCTTTGACATAATAATATTTTTTAGTGTTATGATAGGTATGTAAGAAAATATGATGCCTATTCCGATCGTTGTGGTACTAAAAAATGTTAAAATTTATTTTAGAATTCTTCATTATTCCAAATATAATTAGTTGAATAAAGATTACGATAAGAAGTTTAAGAATAAAAGATTTTTTTGATGTTTTATGTCTAAAAATCATCATCGCTAACAATGCTCCCAAAGTACCTCCTAAAAAAGTCAAACTCAGAAGAAATAGTTCTGAAACTCTTCTTTTGCTTTTTTTGGCATACCATTTATCTGCTCCGAAAACTATAAAAGTCAAAATATTTGACACCACAAGAAAGTAAATCATTCGCAAAAATAGGAATATCTTTTATGAATATTTTTTAGGACGTGATACTATTTCGTTTCTTTTATTTTTGAGTATCTTTGAGATATAACACAACGATCATTGTTTGTCGGCATTGTAGGAAGTCGTTGTGAATTGCTTTCATTTTTGAGTATCTTTGAGATATAACACAACTGATTCTGCGTATTCTTTTCCTAGTCCTCTGTTGTGAATTGCTTTCATTTTTGAGTATCTTTGAGATATAACACAACTCCATGATTCTTTAGTCATATCAGTTAACAGTTGTGAATTGCTTTCATTTTTGAGTATCTTTGAGATATAACACAACACAAGCGGGAACCTGGTGAATGGTTGGCTTGTTGTGAATTGCTTTCATTTTTGAGTATCTTTGAGATATAACACAACATTCATCACGATTGATAACGTATGACAGATGTTGTGAATTACTTTCATTTTTGAGTATCTTTGAGATATAACACAACTTTATGTTTTTAAACAAGACAGGAAAGATAGTTGTGAATTGCTTTCATTTTTGAGTATCTTTGAGATATAACACAACATGGGAAGTATAACCGATAATGGAAATTGCGTTGTGAATTGCTTTCATTTTTGAGTATCTTTGAGATATAACACAACAATTTAATCCTTTTTCAATACACAGATCTAGTTGTGAATTGCTTTCATTTTTGAGTATCTTTGAGATATAACACAACGGATCAGTTTTCCGTTTTTCCATCGTGGTGGTTGTGAATTGCTTTCATTTTTGAGTATCTTTGAGATATAACACAACTCTGCCATGTTTTACAACTCTACCGGATTAGTTGTGAATTGCTTTCATTTTTGAGTATCTTTGAGATATAACACAACCTCAAAATTTAACCCATTGTTAATCAATGGGCTTTGTTGTTTTTTAGGATTTGAAATTTAGAATAATTCGAGTTGTTGGAAGGTGGGCGGCGGTTCTTCTTTATTTCTGGCAAAGAATATTTCTATGTCGCCAAATTGCTTATCGGTAATACACATGATGGCTACTTTTCCTGCCTTTGGAAGATTAAACTTCGTGCGTTTAATGTGCACCTCAGCATTTTCGCGACTTGGGCAATGGCGAACATACATGGAAAATTGAAATAATGTAAAGCCATCATCAATTAGGCCTTTACGAAAGCGGTTGGCATCTTTCATATTGGCTTTGGTTTCCGTTGGTAAGTCGTATAATACTAAAACCCACATAATTCGGTAAGCGTTAAACCTTTCGGCATTCATTTTTCATGGTTTTGTTTTGCGGTATAATGGTTGCAGCCCGACTTGAGCGGAAATCCTTTTTTGCATGCTCTCAAATACTATTTTATGTGAAATCGTCTGCAAAAAAGATTGGGAGCGGAAGGCGGAAAAGCTGCCCATAAAAAAATTACTGTAATTCTGGATAGGAAATCATTCTTTTTTCGCCGGTGTAGCATTTATAAAGCGAGGTTGCAGTTGTTTTTACAGAAATTAATAAAGGTCTTGTTTTATCATCAATCCGAACATCTTTTGTGGCAATTTGGAGGATATGGGCTTTGAATTCTTTGGTTAATTCTTCGGTTTCGGGATGTATTTCAAGCCACTGCATGATTAGTAAATCTACAAATGGGCGATAAGGCTCCATCAAATCATCAGCAAGACAATAAGGATTGTATTTATTTTTATGGAAAATTCCGAGAACCGGAAGCAATCCTGTTTCAACTATTGCTCTTGCGACAATACTTCTTAGAACGGCATAACCGAAATTAAAGAACTGATTGGGTGAATCTCCAAAACGCTGTCTCAAGAAATCTAAACTGATGAGATATTTCCAGTAATGTTGTGCGGCGATGCCTTCCATATTGGTAATATCACCGCTTTTAACATTGTTTTGATACTCAATCATCGGTTCGTAATAGTTTCCTAATCGCCGGAGAACTTCTTTTTGGTTCTCAATTTTACATTCGATGGTTTGTTTCCAGAGTTGCTTTTTGAGCGGTTCACTTGCTTCTAACTGGTCTTTTACCCTATCCGAATGTTCCGAATGTCCGTAAAGTGGCAACATTATTCCATGTGGCAAATGATGTGCATCACAACTAACGACCACGACATTATTTCCCATCATTTTTTGAATCAGTTGATGGGAAATTGTGATTTGATAATGATCTAACATCACCAACCCCAAATCTTCTACAGGAACACTCCCCTTTTCGGCTTTTGTTTCCGGGCAAAGGATTTTCATCTGATTGTCTTTGAGTTTCAGATTGGTGGGATTGCCGATGTAGATGGAACGGGTTATCATAGATTTATGTTTTTGAAATATTTCCTAAACGGTCAACATTTAGTTTTAAACAATGCTCTTTAATCATAGAACCATCAATTGCACGTTCCATTTTGTTTAAAGTTGAAAACTCTGCTTTATTAACAACTGATGTAGAAACATCTTGTCTCACAAAAAATATCTGACTACCCGAAAAACTTACAACTTTGTAAATTCTTTCATTTTTTTCTTTTGTGAAATTTTTAAAATCAATGTTATTTACGTTTTCAAGCTCGTCTTCCGAAGGAATATAAACTAAATCATTTGGACACAGATAGAAATCATTTACTCCTTTTAAGTCGACAACAGACAACCCCTGTTTTTGCCTTTCAATAACAATATTCAAAGGAATTGTTTCATAACTTCTTTTTCCATTTTTATCTTCGTAAACTGCAAAAAACAAATTTGTTCCTTTGGCAGCTTCCACGTATTTATCTTTTTTATTGCCAGTTTGCCCAACTTGAAATTTACTTCCTAATTCAAAAACTCTCACTTTATTGATAGGTTGATGAAGTTTTCCATCATTATATTTCTCGATATTTTTATTCATATCTTCAATTCCTTCAGATGAAAAAGCCAATTCCGAGCTTTCTTTAAATTCCAAATAATTTCTAAGAATTTTTTGAATTCCAGTGTCTGTGATAGAATTAATCGATTTCAAATCAAAAGATGTATCAAGATTTTTTCTTGTTGCGGTTAATATTTTCCCTTTCGGAACTTTCACCCAAGGCAAATCAATTTTTCCGGAAACAGTTTCTTTATGCATTGGTTTTCTAATCGCCCAATTTGTTCCTGTCTGCTCTACTCTTTCTTTGGTTTTAATACCATCTTTCTCTACATATTTTTCATAATAATTGGTAGCTTTATTAATGACTCTTAAGTTTTGCTTAAAGCTTACTATGATTTTATCTAAATTATTTTTAGCATCAATTGTAAAGCTTTCCCAAGGTTTTAAAAATTGCTTCGGAACATCTCTTTCTATTCTTTCGCCAGTTTGTGGATGCTTGTAAACCGCTTTCTCAAACTTCATCAGTTTCTTTTTCAAGTCGTAACGTTTAGTATCCGATTTTGCCGATTGATTATTCAATAAATTCACGTGGTCTTTCGTTGCACAAGCAATGACCAAAGCATCTAAAGCGTGATGGCGATGGTCTATTCTTTTCTTTGAAAATCCTTTAGATTCTTTTATCGGAACAGTTGGTAAATACTTTTGATGATTTTCGTTCCAGGCGGTAAAATCTGTTGAATTGGTAAGTTGATTCATCCTTTCAAAACGTGGAAGAATCAAATCATTCCAAACATCATTTAATCCCCAATCTTGCTTAAGTTGTGTGGTTATTTTTCCATTTCCGGGAACAATATTTTTAGAATTTACACCTTCATCGCTTCCATCTTCTACCCGAACGATATTGGAAAGTACACCCGAAATATATCTACTAATATGACGTGTATCGTTCAGTTGTCGCTCAATCATTTTCTCAGGAATCTCTTCCAAAAGAAGTTTGTTTCTTTTGCCTCGATTGTTGGCGTAATGTTTTTTAACAAAATCTTCATATTCATCAACTTCAAAAACTTTTACATTTTTCCCTAAACCACATTCAACAATAGTTCCACCAAACTGCTTAATAAATCCTAATCCGATATAATTATCTTTTAATTTATTAACCGCCGATTCGCAAATAATTTTATTGCTAAAACTGTCATCAAAATATCGGCTTTGCGGAATGATGTGTTCAATTTCATATTCTGGGGTAAATAGTTTATTTAATGGAATAATCTGTCCAGTATAAGGCGATTTATATCTCTGTTCGAGCCAAAGTTTGTATCTTTTTAAATCTGATGAAGAAGGTTGTGCTGTTTTGCTGATTTTTAGAATATCATCATCAATTTCAATATCTGATTTTAAAATTCCATCTTCATAGATTTTCAAAATTTCCTGTTGCATCGGAGAATATGGACGAACATTTTCAACCGAATTATCAGTCATCATTTCAGCCAATAATGCTTTGATACGAAGATTGGTATTTTCATTTTCTGTAATTCTTTTTGTCGCATCTAATCTTTCATCTTTTGTCTGCTTCATTTCTCTGCCCAATTCAATATGAATTTCATTGAAAAAATCTTTAGCTCCATTTCCGTATTGCAACCAAATATCTTTTACCACACGAAGCGTTTCGGTAATCACCTGTTCTACAATTGGATTTCGAAGGGAATGTTGCTTAAATTCTTTTAAAAACTCTTCCAAATCATCTGTAGAGTTCCATTTCCCAATTATTGAAGCTTCTGAATGCCTTCCGTAAACTATATATTGAGCCAACCACAATTGCAGACCTTGGAAATCATTTTCAGATGTGAGATGAATCGTTTTTTCTCTTACTTTATTTTTAATATTCTCATCATATTCACCAGTAATAATTTTCTGGATTCTTTCTATTGAATCATCGCTGATATTTTCGTAATTCCAATATTTCCCCAATCGCATCAAAGGCAATAACTTCTTAATCGCTTTTTCGGAAAAAGAGCCGTATTCATTTTTGAATGGCGGGAATTTTTTAAACGCTTCAAAGAAAGAATTTTCATCTAAATTATTTTTTCTGGCAAAAGATTTTAAAGCTTTTTCATATTCCATTTTATCGTTTACAGAATAGATAATATGCCAAATCTTCTGCTCAGTCTCTCTTGTGAAGAAATCATCAGAAATATTTTCAACTTTATCCAACCTTGATGAAATCATTGTTTTGGTTTCGTTACAAGGATATTTTTTATCCTCTACAAAATTCCAGCGATACGTTTTTTCATTTAATTTAAAATATTTCAACAATGCTTTTTGGTCAACTTCTTTTCTGTTATTTAGAAATTCAAACAGACTTTCGAAGTTTTCGATTGTATCTAAAAATTCTTTGGTAACGTTCGCATCATCATCTTTTTTATAAATATTAAGATTAAAAATCCATTGCCAGATGCGAAATTCCTGATAATACGGATTCGATTTCGGAATGGCTTTTAAAAATTGAATATGCTCTACTCCATTTTCATCTTTGTATTTTCGAGATTCTAAACTACAGTTTGAAATGGACGATTTCTGACTTCTTAAAGGTCTTTGATAAAAAATTATATCCTCCATCAAAAGATGTACGAATTCTTTTTTACTTAAAGTCAATTGGTGCGCTTCATTATTTCGGTACAATTCACGAACGCAGTCGTTGTATAAATCATCATTTTTTAATTCTTGATGAAATTCTTTCTGCTTTTCTAAAATCTGTTTAAGTTCATCTTTATAAAATTTTCGCTCAATCGTACGAACCAATTTTCCTTTAAT
>Ga0308163_10000877_pt1 | contig 40654 bp, 31 predicted proteins | sample PhyTR1_FD_201037 | JGI IMG/M metagenome (GOLD analysis project Ga0308163, IMG submission 201037) | Phyllosphere microbial communities from UC Gill Tract Community Farm, Albany, California, United States - DLSLT.R1 | ecosystem: Host-associated > Plants > Phyllosphere > Unclassified | place: USA... | reverse complement strand
CAACTTGTCGGTCAGGTTGCGCACCCGAAGGCTCACCAGCGCCGCCTTGAACCGGTAGCCGGCACCGATGTCAGCAGTGGTATGGCCGTTGATGCGAATCTGGTTGGCGGTGTCGGTGTACATCGCCCCGGTGCGGTTGGCGCCTAAATACAGCTCGAGCGGAACGTCGTCCAGGCGGTAGGTCGCGAACAGGTTGAAGACGCGCTCTGGCACATTGGTGGGAACGTTGCCGACCCGCGACACCCCGCCCGCTTCGATCAGCGTGTCGAACCTGGCGCGCAGCGCGGCCGCGTTGCCCGACAGGCTGAGCTGACGGCTGGCGCGCCATGCCGCGCTTAGTTCGACACCGTTGGACGACTGGCTGCCATTGTTGACGGTCAGCGCGGCGTTGGCGGCATCGCGCGAGAGCACGTTGTTGAGCTCGATCCGGTACAGCGCCGCCGTCCACTGCACGCCGGCGCCCGGGATCGACTGCTTGAAGCCGACTTCGGCCTGCTTGCCGCGCGACGGTGGAAAGGCGGTGTTCGATTGCGAATACAGGAACAGCGAGCTGACCGGAATCGAGGCGTTGGTGAATTGCCCATAGACGGTGGAATCGGCGTCGATATCGTACACCGCGCCCAGCCGCGTCGAGTTGGCGCCGTAGCGCGTCCCGAACGCGGTGTGGCTACCGGTATTGAGGTCGCGCACGCTGCGCCGCAGGCGCGTGCGGTCGTAGCGCAGGCCGCCGACCAGGGTCAGCGCCGGCGTGATCTTCAGCGCGTCTTCGGCAAACAGCGCGGTCGAAGTCACATCGGTGCCGGTGTCGGTGCGGTTGCCGCCACCGGTCGACAGGGCCAGGGCGTCGTTGTAATAGCCGACCGCCGGGTTGCGCGCGTCGAGCTGCAGCGCCGCCCGCGTCAAGGCGGAGCCGTCGGAAAAGCGCCGCTGGCTGTCGAAGTCGGTCCTGCCATACTCGGCGCCTGCGACGAAGCGGTTGTCCATCCCCAGCAGCGTGGACTGATTGCTGACGTCGAAGCGGTCGACGGCGTAGTGCTGGTCGTGCGTGATCAGCGTCTGGTCGCGCACAATCGCGCCGGGCGCCAGGAACACCGCGCTCTCCGAATTCTTGAACATGCGCTTCGCCTGGTTTGCGGACAACTCGTTACGCCAGCTCCAGCCGCCGGCCAACTGCCCGCCCAGCTTGGCCTTGAGCCAGTAAGTCTCGGAACTGTTGTCGTCGTCCAGCACGTTGTAGTTGTTGCCGGCGATGGCGGCGTCGATCACGCGGCCGTCGGCGGTCGAGACCACGCCGGTGGGCCGGGTGGCAAACGCGGCGGGCACCAGCGGCGTGCCGAAATATGCCTGATTGTCGTCTTTCAGGTAATCCATCGATACGTCGAGCTTGACGCCACCGCCCAGGTCGAACGCCACGCCGCCGGTCAGGTGATCGATCCTCTCGCCGTTGCGCGCGACGTTGCCGGCCTTGCTGTCGTTGTGGCTGTAGTCGAGTCGGTAAGCGCCGCTGTCGCCGACGTTACCACCCAAACCCAGCCCTGCCCGCACCGCGCCGTAACTGCCATACGAGACGAATGCCTCCTTGCCTGGACGGTTGCGGTCGGGCCGCTTGGTGACGAAATTGATGATGCCGCCAATCGCCGAATCGCCGTTCAGCACCGAGGCGGGTCCCTTGAGAATCTCAATGCGCTCGTAATTCCACGTGTCCTCGACCCGGTTGACGATGCCCGCACCAGAGCTACGCACGCCGTCGTAAAGGAACAGTATGTTGTTGAAGCCGCGTGTCGATAGCGTGGTCGGCGCCGACGGCGGATTGCCGCCGCTCATGCCTGCGGCGCCGCGCAAGGCCTCGGTCAGCGTGCGGTCGCCGCGTTGCTGCATGGTCTCCTGGGTCAGAATTTCGACCGAGGCTGGCGTCTCGCGCAGCGTCAGCCCCAACCGCGATGCGCCGCCGGCAACGGCAGACAACGCGCCCCGGTCGTTTTGCGCGCCCTTGATCTCGACCACTTGCGTCGCCGCCGCGTCGCTCTGCGCCAGCGCGTTATTGGCCACTGCGCTACCCGCGAGCGCCATCGCCGCGTACATTGAAATATTCATGCCCATCCTTTATTGTTAAACAAAACCATCCCAATCGCGGGCGTTCAAACCACGGAGTAGCGACGCAAGCGCCAGGCCGCGAACAGCAGCAGCAGCGCCGACGGCGCCAGCAATTGCATCACCGCCAGCCAGCCTTGCCGCCGCACCTCCTGCGCCCTCTCCTCCTGCCATACAAACTTCGGGATCCGCCCGAAGTCGTCGATGCCGATCGCCCTGTCCGCATCAACGCGCGGGAAAAAGAAACGCTTCCACTGGGCGTGGTAATTCGCGACCTGGGCCATGAACCACGCGTGGCGACGCTGGCCGGTGCCGGCCAGCGCGCTCATGCCCTCGGATGCCACGGCGGCCGGCGACAACACGCTAAAGCGCGATACCAGCGCCTGCCGCCGGGCCTGCTGCAGATCGAAGCGATCGAGCTCCGGTTGCATCAGGTCGTCGACCTCGCGCTCGATCTTGTACATGCCGCGCAAGCGTCCGGCGATGCGCAGCTTGCCCTGCTCCGGCAGCAGCACCCCGGGCTTGCCGACATGCTCATAGTCGGTGCTCAGCAGTTTGTTGTTACGGGCCATCGCTTCGGCGGTGACCACACGCGTGCGCGTGGCCAACTCCGCCCGCGACGGCGCGGGCACGGCGGCGGTCACCGCCAGGTTGAGCAGGGACGGCACGACCAGCACCAGCACTACCCACGCCACGATCAGTATCATCGCGTTGGTGGACGAAGATTTCCCCAGGGCGTTGACGGCGAGTACCAGCGCGAACCAGAACAGCGCATAAGCGCCGACGGTTGCCGCCCAGCAGAGGGCCGCCGCCGCACCGCCGGCTGCCGTCTCCGGCCGGGCCAGCAGCAGCGTCATGACGGGCACCAGCAGCGCCATCGCCAGCAACGCGCCGGCACGGGTGGCGATCTTGCCGCACAACAGCGTCGCCAGCGCCAGCGGCTGCGACAGCAGCAGGCGCAAGGTCCCGCTTTCGCGCTCGCCCGACAGCAGGTTGTAGCTCAAGGCGAAGATCAGGAACGGCAACAGATAGACCACCACGAACGCCAGGTCGAAATGGCCGCTGAGCAGATGCCAGGGGTTCTCGATGTCGTTGTCGCTGATGAAGCTGACCTTGCTGTTATAGGTGACCTTGAATTGGCTCGGGAACAGGTCGTCCTGGCCCAGGGCGATCGGCGCCAGCGGCGCGGCCGGCATGATGGCGTGGTGGGCGCCGTAGCCGCCGCCCATATGCGTGGGATCGGCCGGGTTGTCGAACGGTCCAGGACGCTCGCTACCATCGACGATACGCTGCAGCTTCAGGGCCTGCTGCGCGCGGCGCGCGGCGTCGTCCTTGACGATGGCGGCCTGGGCCTCGGTACGGTGTGCCGCCTGGCGCATGCCGTTGGACAGGGCGTAACCGATCAGCAGCATGAACAGCAGGCTGACGATCCAGAAGCAGCGGTCGGTCAACAGCAGCCGCAGTTCGTTGGCCATGACCATGCGCAGCCGGATTGCTTGAGAGTTTTTGATCATTTTTACAGGGCCCGCTGGCGCGCCACCGACAGCCACGAGAAAGTTAAGGAAATGCCGAGCGCGATGCTCAGGCACAGCAAGCTGCGCCAGCTTTGCGCCAGCGCCCACTGCGGCGACGGCGCGTGGTAGGCGAACGCCGGGACGGACTGCCACAGCTCCGGGCCGGACTGGTAGGCGAAATGCTGGCCGCCCAGGGTGTCGGCGTGCTTGACCAGGTCGTCGCTGACGGCATCCTGGATCAGCCTGCGGTGCCGCTCGGCGGCGGTGGTGAAATCACGGTGGTGGGCGAAGTCGGTGCCGGCCGCGCCCATCGAAAACGCGCGCATCGACAACAGCGGCAACAGCGCCCCGCTCCACTCCTGCAATGCTTGCTGCCGTTGCCAGGTATCCCACAAGCGGCCAAAGTTGCGGTCGTAGACCGCGTAGCTGGCATGGTCGTCCAGCCGCAACGCCAGGCCCCATTTACTGAGCGGGACATCGCGTCCCCAGCGTTCGGTGGTGCCGAAGTTGGTCTGCCATGTTTGGTCCGAGGTCCGTTTCAGATCGGCGCTCAGCGCGCTGTTGAATTCCAGCCTGGTCGGCGTCGGGTACCAGCGCCGCGAGAATTCCGACATGACCCGGGGCGCGATGACCACGTTGACGATCCAGACCGCCAGCAGCACGGTGATCGCCACCCGCGAGGTCGAACTGGCAGCCGACACGCCGAGCGTGACAAACACAAACGCCGCCAGGTAGAGGAAGTAACCGGCCGCCAGCAGGGCGAAGCGCCACCCGGCGTCGGCGACGGTGCCCGCCTCGGCGCCGACCAGTACGGCGCCGGCCGACAGCACGGCAGCGGGCAGCATCAGCGCACACAAGCCGAAGCCGATCGCCAGGGCCTTGCCCCAGAGGAGACTCGGCGCGGGCACGCCCAGACTCAAGGTCTGGCGAAGTATGCCCTGCTCGCGCTCGCCGGCGAAGGCGTTAAATCCCAGCACGATCACCAGCAGCGGCCCCAGCACCTGCAAAATCCAGCCGACCGACAGGTCGCCGAAACGCTGCAAACCGGTGGCATCCTGCGCCGGGCGGAACATCACTTCGCTCTGGCGATGGGCCTGCAGCCATATGGTGCTGCCGATGTACGGGTTGATGCCCGGGTCGAGTATGGACAGCACGGCGTCCGGTTTGAACGCGTGCATGCCCTGGTGCGCGGCATCGTGCGGGTGGCGACGCGGCTGCTTCAGCCAGTCGGCGTAGTCGGACGTCTGCGCGGCGCGCTGTTCCGCCCGTGCCTCCTGGCGATGGCCATAGCCAACGCCGAGCGCGGTCAGCAACAACAGCAGGACGACGCCCCCGGCCCAGATCAAGCGGCCATCGCGCCAGCGTTCAAGCAAGTCTCTTTTGGCGATTGTCAGTATCATCTGCTCACGCCCCCATGTGCGCAAGATAGAGCTTCTGCAGGTCGACATCGCTGATCTGTGCGCTGTCCAGACTTTCCACCAATCGGCCGCGCTTCATGATGCCGATGCGCGTGCCGGTGTGCTTGGCGTGGAACAGATCATGCGTCGTGGTCAGCACGGCGACGCCACTCTGGCTGGCCCGCGTCAGCAGCCCGGAAAATTCGTTGGCCGCGTGCGGATCGAGCCCGGATGTCGGCTCGTCCAGCAACAGCGCCTTGACCTCCTTCGCCAGCGCCACGGCGATCCAGACCTTTTGCCGCATGCCTTTCGAATAGGCCGATACCGGCTTGTCGATCGCGTGCGTATCCAGTCCGACCTGCTCCAGCAACTCGAGCAGGCGTGGGCGCGGCAAGTGCCGGTTCAGCGCCAGTGCCGAGAAATAGCGCAGGTTTTCCACCCCGCTGAGCGTGCCGTAAAGTGACACCTGCTCTGGAATATAGGCCACGTCCTGCTTGGTGCCCAGCGGATCGCGCGCGACGTCGACACCATTGATCCGGGCCGTGCCTGCGGAGGGCGCGATGAAATTCAGGAACAGGTTGATCGTGGTGGTCTTGCCGGCGCCGTTGGCGCCAAGCAGGCAAAAGATCTCGCCCGGATTGACTTTAAGATCCAGGCGATCAAGGGCGGTGTGCTGCCCGTACAATTTTGTGAGGCCAATAGCTTCGAGCATAGGTGACTTTCGGATGTGAATCCGAAGAGTCTACATTAATGGTAATGGGTTCTCAATACTATTTGCATCTTTTTCGATGTGGCGGCGCGACCAGGTCAGCCACCGCGCTCGGGGTTGATGCGGGCGAAACGCATCATCCCCGCGCCCAGCGTCAGCGCGGCCACCGCCAGAAGCACCAGCAAGCCCGTCCACGGCACCGTCATCGCGGCCGGCCTTGGCGTGAATGCCGGCAGCTTGGCGAAGTCGGCCGTGCCAAACGGCCGTCCGTTGAACAGGTAGCCGTAATAGAAGCGGCGGACGTCGCCGTGAAAGGCGGCGATCCGGTCCTGGTAGGCCAATTGTGCCGGCAGGTCGGTGTCGGCCAGGCGGTGCAGCACGCTTTGCGCCGCCACGCCCGGCAGTATCCAGCCGAGCCGGTCGCTCCAGTCCTGGCGCGCCAGCAAGCCGTCGCGATACTCGCGCACCTGGTCGGCCACCGACTCGTCGCCCAGCTGATGGAAGGCGAAATACCATTTGTAGTGGAAGCCCGCCGGCAGCGGCGCCGAGTCCTTCCACGCCGGATGGCCGGCGTAGAATTTGCCCATGGTCTCTTCGCGCGGCACCTCCCAGGCGCCATGGACGACCTGGCGCTGCTTCAGCATCAAATCGACGCCCTGATGCACCGGGATGGCGCGCACCAGCACCATGTTCGCCAGCGTCGGCAGCACCAGCACCAGCGCCGCCCAGACGCCCATCAGGGCCGTGGCGTTGGCCACCGAGCGCCAGGTGCTGGTGGCAACCAGCACCGTCACGCCCACCCAGAACGCCAGATAGGCCGCGCTCACCGCCAGCACCGCCAACACGACGGCCGGCAGCGTTTGCGACGAGACCGCGCCGACGACCGCCGGCACGACCAGGCATGCCAACAGCAAGGCGTAGCGCAAGCCGATGCGGCGGCGCCACAGCTGCCGCGTGGACGGCATCGCTTGCAGCAGCCGCAGCCGGCCGGACTCGCGCTCCGCCGAGACGACGTCGTGCAGCAGCGCGATCGCGAACAGCGGCGTCAGGTAGATCAGCACGAAGGCGAAGTCGAAGCGGCCCGGCAGTGCCACTTCGGGATTGAAGCTCTCCCCTTCGTAAAGCTGCGCCTGCAAGCCGAGGGCGCGCACGCGCAGCACATACGGCGCCACGTCCCGTAGACCCAGCGCCAGGAAGGCCGCTTGCGACGGCGGATCCCAGGTGTTGTAGAACGTGTAGTAGGCCGGGCTGCCGGCGTCGGCACTGTTCGGGTAGCGCGCCGCCAACGCGGCCACGTCCTGCTGGTGCAGCGGCGCAAGCCGGGCGATCGTGTCGCGCTGGCGCGCGGTTTCATGCAGGCCGGACCACACCGCCAACGACGTGAGCAGCAACAGCAGCAACAAGGCCGCCACCGACAGACGCGAGCGCGCGATCAGGCGCCATTCAAAAATCAGCCATTTCATCGCGCCGCCCTCCCCATACGGCCGCACAGCAGCCAGACAGACAGGCCGATGGCGGCCAGCCACGCCAGCAGCACCGCACCGGCGGATGCCGCCGTGGCCAGCACGGCGGCCAGCGGGGCGCGCTGATAGTGAAACGCCGGGAACTCCTGCCAATGCTCATGCGACACGCGGTTTTCCTTGCCGGGCGTGGTGTCGTCCGCGTAGCTGACCTTATCGACCTGGAGCCGGTTGAGTCCCTGGACCATCTCGTAGCGGTAGCGGTCCCCTTGCTCGAGGAAGCTGCGATAAGCGGCCAGATCGGTGCCGGCCACCGCCATCGAAAGGCGGCGCAACGCCAGCGTTGGACTGATCCAGCCGAAGTCGTCGATGAGCTCGCCTTGGCGCTGCTGCAGGTCGAAGCTGGCGGTCGCGTAACGGTTGAACAGTTCGCTCGACATGCGTTCGCCTTCCATGCCGAGCAAGCCCTTGTAGTTGACCGGCAGGTCTTCCACGCGCGACACGCCATACTGCCGCAGCAAGTTCTCGCGGAACTTGCTGAAACGCGGATCGGCCGGATCATGCGGATCGCCAAGCGCGATGTACTCGCGCTGGACATTGATCGCGTCCTCGAAACGGGTCGGCAGCGCGATGGCCGAATTGACCATGTCGGGCACCCAGCGCGGCAGCAAGATCACCGTCACCGCCCACACTGTCAGCAACACCAGCAGCGCGTCGCGCGCGCGGGAGGCCAGCATCGACACCATCACCACCACTAGCGCCCATAGCACCAGCCAGCCCGCGTACGCGGCCGCCAGCACGCCGGCCAGCTGCCAGGGCTCGTGCGTGGCGATCGTCAACCAGGCCAGCGCGGCGAGCGCCGGCAACAGGGCCAGGCCGCCGAAGGCGGACAACGCCAGCAGCTTGCCCAGCACCACTTCGCCGCTGCGCACGCCTTGCGCGAGCAGGATGCGCAAGGTGCCCGATTCGCGCTCGCGCGCGATGGCGCCGTGGCCGACAAACACCAGCAACAGCGGCGCCAGGATCTGCAGCACGAACGCCGGCGTCAGCTGACCGAAACGCAGCAGCATCGAGGTTTGGCGGACGTCGCCGAAATTGGCGCTGTTTTGCCGGTGGCCCTCGAGAAACAGGGTGTTGCCGGTGAAGACATCGATGCCCGGGTCGAAGGCGGCCAGCGGATTCAGCGGGCGGAACAGGAAGTGCCCGTAATGCACCATGCGGTGCGGATGGCGGTCTGGCTGCGCCTCGAACTCATGGTTGGCCCTGGCCTGGTAGCGCACCCGGTCGGCGTCGGCCGCGCGCTGGTGCTCGTGCGCGGTGAGCGCGGCCACGCAGGCGAGCACGATCAGCAGCAGCAGGCCGGCCGTTGCGGCGCGGTCGCGGAACAGCGCGCGCCACTCCTCGCGGGCGATGCGGATCGCCGCGCTCATGCCGCCTGCCCGCCGTAACGGCGGTGCAACGCCCGCACGTCGAAGCGTTCGCTTCCGGCGGCCGCCACCTCTTCCAGCAGGCGCCCGCTGTCGAGGAAACCGATGCGGTCGGCAACATCGGCCGCACTGAGCAAGTCGTGCGTGACCATCAGGATGGCCACACCCTGTTCGCGCAACAGGCCCAGCAGGCGATTGAATTCGGTGGTCGCCTGCGGATCGAGGCCGGAGGTCGGTTCGTCCAGCAGCAGCGCCGGCACGTTGCGCGCCAGCGCCAGGCCGATCGCCACCTTTTGCCGCATGCCCTTGGAAAACCCGGCCACGCGCCGGTCAAAGGCAGCCTCGGCCAGGCCGGCGGCGGTCAGTGCGCGGTCGATGGCGCCGCTGTCTCCGGCCTCGCCCGCCAGGTGCAGCAGGTAGGCGACGTTCTCGCGCGCCGTCAGGTGCTCGTACAGCGCCACGTTCTCGGGAATGTAGGCCAGCCGGCGCCGCGCCTCGGCCGGTCGGGCGACCGGGTCAATGCCGCCGACCATTACCTGGCCCGACATGGGCGCGACAAAACCGAGAAACAGGCTCAGGGTGGTGGTCTTGCCGGCGCCGTTGGCGCCAAGCAGCGCATAGATCTCGCCGGCGCCGATGTGCAGGTCGAGGCCGTGCAGGATGGTTTTGCCGCCGTAGCCGGCAACGACCGTGGACGCGGACAGCACATTGACGCGGCTGGCGCCGCCGGATGTCGTGTTATTGTTACTCAATCGGAACTCCTTGATGGGACGGAAGGCGCGCGCGGCGCCCTTGACCGGGTCGCGCAGGCAACACCAATGCAAATGCAAGCAGCTTGCAACTGCGTAATGATAGTGCAATAATTCAAGCCGATCAATGCAATTCAGTTGCATTTTCCAGTTTTTCAATCCACTCCAAGGAAGCCGATGACCACTCCTACCCAAAATCGACGCGGCTGGCTGCGCGGTATCGCCGGCCTGACCCTCGGCGGCGCCAGCCTGGCCGCGCCGTTGCGCGCCTCCGCCGCTACCGCCGCTGCCGGCGCTAACGGGCCATGGGACAGCCTGGCCGCCCATTACAAGGTGTCGCCGGAGTTCATCAATCTGGAAAACGCGTACTACGGCATCATGCCGACGCCGGTGGCCGACGACTTTAAACGCAATATCGATTACCTGAACCGCCAAAATTCGCACTATCTGCGCGGCCAGTTCGATCGCGCCGGCATTGAAGCCATCCGTGCCAGCCTGGCCGCGCACGCCGGCGTGGCCACCGGCGAAATCGCCATCACCCGGGGCGCCACCGAGTCGCTGCAAAACCTCATCGCAAACTACCGCCCGCTCAAGGCCCGCGATACCGTCATGGTCGGCAACCTCGACTACGACACCATGATCGACGCCATGAACGACCTGGCGCGCCGGCGCGGCGCCGACGTGGCCACGGTGCGGATACCGGAACCGGCCACCCGCCAGGCCGTCATCGACACCTACGAGCGGGCGTTGCGTCAGCATCCCCGCACCCGCCTGCTGCTGCTGACGCACGTCAGCCACCGCACCGGCCTGGTGATACCGGTGGCCGAAATCGTCGCCCTGGCCAAGCGCCGCAACGTTGACGTGATCGTCGACATCGCCCAATCCTGGGGGCAGCTCGATTTCCGCATTCCGGACCTTGGCGCCGATTTCGTCGGCGCCAACCTGCATAAATGGATAGGCGCGCCGCTGGGCCTGGGTTTTCTCTACATCCGCGAGTCGCGCCTGCAGGACATCGATGTCCAACTGGGTAACAGCAGCTTCCCGGCCACCGACATCCGTGCGCGCGTGCATGCCGGCACCGTCAACGCCGCAGCGGTCATGACCATTCCCGCGGCGCTGAAATACCACGGCCAGATCCCACTGGCCCAACGCAGCGCCCGCCTGCGCGAACTGCGCGATTACTGGGTGCGGCGGGTGCTCGACGTGCCGGGCGTGCAGATCCTGACGCCCGAGGAACCGGGCATGTACGGCGCGGTCACCTCTTTCCGCTTGCGCGGCAAGACCAGTTTCGAGGACAACGTCGCGCTGGCCCGCACGCTGATGGAAGGGCATGGCATTTTCACCGTCGCCCGGAGCGGCCCGGTGGGCGGCGCCTGCATCCGTGTGACGCCGGCGTTTTTCACCCGCACGGCGGACCTGGACAAGCTGGTCGGCGCGATCGGCGCGCTTGCGGTCAGATAAACCTACATCTTCAGGTTCAGCGAGATATACGCGGCGCGCCCGGGTCCGGGGGAGAACATCGGCTGGGCGTCGGCGGCGGGCCAGAAGAAATTGTCATACCAGGCATAAGCATATCGGCGATCGGCAAGGTTCTTGACCTGTAAATCGATGCTCACGCGCTTGGACATCGCGTAGCGCACGCTGGCATCGAACAGCACGAAACCACCGAACTTGCCGCCCGCGTTCGGGCTGTCGATGAAGTAGTCGCCTTGCGCCCTGCCCTGCAGGCCGACACGCCATTTGTCCGACGGTCGGTACTCGGCGCCGGCGTTGCTGATATGGCGCGGCGTGGAGAACACCTCCTTGCCGGCGAGCGAGACACCGTCGGCCGTGAACGCGCTGACCACTTCGGCCTTTTGCAGCGAATGCGACGCCCAGAACTCCAGCTTGTCGGTCGCCCGCGTTGAGATCTGCAGGTCGACGCCCTGCCTGCGGGTTTCGCCCAGGCCGACCGTGGTGCCGGTGGCCGGCATGTTGGCGACCTCGCCGGTGGCGTCCTGGCGCCAGACGGCCAGGCGCATCTCGGAGCCTGGCAATGGTTTGAACTTGATGCCGAGTTCCTTGCCGGTATTGATCGACGGCGCGAACGTCGCCTGGTTCGCCACCAGGTAGGCCGGTCCGCCCGATCCGGTCAACACCTGGAAAGTGCGCCCCCAATTGCCGTACAGGCTGACATCGGCGGCGGGGTTGTAGACCATGCTCAATTTCGGCTGCTCGATCCAGCCATAGTCCTGCAGATCGGACTTGACGCCCAGGGCCCTGACCTTCGAACTGCCGGAGAATTTATCGGTGCGGAAACCGGGCACGATCTTGAGCGTATCAAACGGCTTGATGATCGCCTGGACATAGGCGCCGACGTTGTCGAGCGTGTAGATGTCATTGTTCTGGATCTGCGCCGGCGTGCCGAAATCGGTGGGCACGGCGAAGGTGTAGCGCTGGCGGCGGTAACGGTTGTCCTGGTGTTCCGCGTTGACGCCGCCGTCGATGACGAGCTTGTCGTTGGCACGCCAGGTCAGCGTGCTCAGGAAACCGAACTGGTCCTCGTCCCACAGGCGGCGCTGCCGGGGCGCGGTACCGGCCGGATTGCTGGTGAAGGTCACACGGCGATCGTCCGAATAGCTGTTGTAGTACAGCTTGCTGCTCAGGAACGCATCGGGCGTCATCTGCCAATCGAGGTGCGCGCTGGCATGCCGCATTTCGCGCTCGGTGGTGTCATTGGCGTTCTTGGCGGGGGACTGGCGCCTGTCTTCGGCCATCTGTGTCGCGGTCAGGAACCCAGGCTCTTCGGCGTCGTGCTTGTAGGCGCGCACCACCAGTCCGGCCTTGACCTCCTTGCCGGGCGATGTCAGGAACCACTTGGCGCCAAGCGAGTACTTGTCGCTATTGCTGTGATCGCGGTCGCCGCTCGAATCCTGCTTGGCCAGCATGTAATTCTGGGCGAAACCCTCGCTTTCACGGCCGATCGCCACCTGCGCCTCGCGGGTGTCGAAGCTGCCGTAGGTGAACCGGCTGTCGACGTAGTTGCCGCCCTGGCGCGTGGCGAAGTTGATGTTGCCACCGATATTGTGCAGCCCGTAACGGGGGTCGTTGGTGCCGCGGACCACTTCGATGTAATCGACCTCCAGCGGGAAGATCATGTCGATGAAGCGCTGGTTGCCGCTGTTGACGTTGCTCGGCACGCCGTCGATCAATACCTTGATGCCGTTGATGTAGCCCTCGCCATTGAAGGCGCGGAAGGTGGCTTTGCCGGACTCGGCACCCATGCGGGTCTCGGTGAGCTGAACCCCCGGCAACTGGCCTACCAGCTCCCAGCTATTGGCCACGGTCTTGTCCTCGACCTTGTCCGCGCCGAGGATATCGACCGATGTCAGCACGCGATTGCTCACCAGTGGCCCGGCAAGCCGTTGCCCGCTGATGTGAACCTGGCCGATCGTGATGGCGGTATCGTCAGCTTGGGCGCTTGCGTTGGTCAAGGGCAGGATCGAGGCGATAGCCATCGGAAGGAGCCTTCGTTTCATAAAAGCCTTTAGTATCGAAGTGGAACGGTGGCGGCGGCAAGGGCTGGAGATGGTTCAGAGCCTGGCCCGCAGTGGCGTACTTCATCACCAACCGGCGCTGTAGCAGCAGGTATGGCAACGCTCGGCTCACCAACGCCTATGACAAATAATAGTGCGTGGGAGTATAACCAATCCACGACTTATTGCAAGTCTTTTGCAATAGCTGGCTTATCCGCAGGCGGCCGAATGTCTCCGCGTAGGTCTCCTGGTTATACCTGCTTGTCGTCCCGCGATTCCAACTCATCCCCAACCGGGCAGTTATTGCAGCTACCGTAATCGCACAGCCTGCAAATCCGGTAGGCATGCGCCTCGTCTTCAACGATTGCGCGCAGCATGCGCTCGGCGAGCGCGCCGAGCGTCTTTTGTTCTTCCGGGGTCAGCGCTGACAGACCGCGGGTGATGACCTGGTCGCGTTCGCGAAGAATGCTGTCGCAAGACACTTCGCCCTCGCTTGTCAAGTGTAGTGACCGGGTCCTGCCATCTGTTGCATTGAGTCGGCGCTCGATGAGCCCAAGCGCCTCCATTCGGTCTACGAGGCGAACCGTGCCGGCGTGGGTTAGCCCGACGCCGCTGGCGAGTGAGCGGATCGAGATGCCGGGTGCATGATTAATCAGCGCCAGCGCGGACGCGGCGGGCCCCTCCTCCGGTGCGGTCGACGATGCCACCCGGTTTATTTCGTCCGCGAGTGCAACGGCGATGGCACCGATCACGTTTCGTTCTTTGATTTGATTCATAGTTTGAGAATATAAATTCGGACCCTGGCAGCAACCGCACCAATTGTTCGTTGATAAATGAGGCATTCTATTCCACGCCTTGCCCGGCGTTGCAACGCATGCCGGGCGGGCGTCGACATCTTACGCGGGGTGGGCGGCGACCGGCTCGCCGGGCATGCCGGCCTTCAGCTTGGCTAGTACCCGCGCCAGACCTTCTCCCAGGATATAAAGGCTGACACCAAGCAGGGCGACATCCTTGATCAGGAACTGGCCGAGCGCGCCGAGATAGGGATATCCGCCCAGGCTCGCTTCCCAGATTGGCAGTGCAAGCATCGTCGACACGGTGACCGCAAAGGTCCCGGCCGCCAGCACGCCACCGGCGAGCGCGGCGCGTGGGAATAACGGCGATGCCAACAGCAACACGGCGGTAAGTACTTCGACCGTCCCCAGCAAGTAGGATGTGCCCGCTTCGCCGAATACACCGTACAGCCATGCCAACCACGGCGTACCGCTGATCAGGGGCTTCAGCGCATCGATTTCATATTGGGTGAATTTCAGCACGCCAATCAGTAGCAGCGGAAGCACGACGCCAAGTAGCGCCACCGTCCGTCCGACGTCGAGAACGCGGCGCGACACCGTGGTCAGGCGATCGATGTTTTGTGCTGCAATAGTTGTTGAAGGAACTAGTTTGTTCATGATGTTCTCCAATTAATGTATGACTCAAGCATATATTAATGTCGGTGCGAAGGCAAATCTTTTCCTGCGATCGTGTAAATTATTTCGCGAAGCGCGTCAGATTATCGATTGGCGCCACGCTGACCGATCCGGGCGTTGGGTGGCCGAAAACGGAAGCAATGCCACCGCCGCCCGCATGGTAGAGTTTTGATCTGTTCACGCTAATTCCGAAACCATTATGAGCGACCCGTTAAGTGAAGTTGTCCGGCTCCTGCAGCCACATGGTGTCTTCCCGAATCCAATCAGCGGCAAAGGGAAATGGGCCATCCGGTATTCCTCGTACGGCAAGCCCAGCTTCTGCATCATGTTGGAAGGAAGCTCTCTGCTGGCTGTCGACGGCCACGAACCGATCACGATTAGCGCCGGCGACTTCGTGTTGTTGCCGGCAACCCCGGCATTTACAATTTCGAGCATCGATCCGGGGCCTTGCATTGACGTCGACCCGGAGACGATGACGGAAGGCGTGGAAGAACGCCGTTATGGCGAGCAAGACGGCAAACCCGAGATGCGCTCACTCGGCGGCGCCTTTTTGTTCGACAATGCAGATCCGCGGCTGTTGATCTCGTTGTTGCCCGGCGTCGTGCACGTCCAACACTCAAAGCGACTTGCGCAACTGGTCCATATGCTGGGCGAGGAATACGCCGATCAGCAGCCCGGAACTGAATTCATGCTGTCCCGCTTGATCGGAATGATGCTGGTCGAAGCCATGCGCTCGACGACGGCCGGCAGCGCGCCACCGGGTTTGCTTCGCGGCCTGGGCGATGAGCGGCTTGCGCCAGGTTTAAAGCAGATACACGCGCAGGTGGGTCACGCGTGGACGGTCGGCGAACTTGCGCGTACAGCAGCCCTCTCCCGCTCCGCGTTCTTCAATCGTTTCACGCGCACGGTCGGCGTGCCGCCGATGGAATACTTGCTCTCCTGGCGCACTGAGGTCGCGAAGGACCTCTTGCGTCGCGAAGGCTTGTCCGTTTCCGAAGTCGCCGAGCGCGTCGGCTACGGATCCATCAGCACGTTCAGCGTCGCCTTCACCCGGCAGGTGGGCCAATCGCCGAGCCGATACGCGTCGGCTGGCGGCCGGTAGCGCAAGGTTCTAGTCGGCCTTTGCGCGCGCCAGCGCGACAGCATCGGCGCCGGCGGCGAAATGCAGTTGCCGGGAGGTGTCATGCGCTGCTGCCCACACCACCTCGGCGACGTCCTGCGCGGTGGTTACCTGCTCGGGATTGGCGAACGCGGCAAAGATTGGCTCGGCGAACGGCATGTATGAAGGTGGAATAAGACCTTGCATGCGTGCGCCACCGTTTTCGGCAAAGCGTGTGCCAGGCCCGTAGCCAGGTTCCACCAGCTTGATGCGGATGTTGAAGGCGGCGAGCTCGTGGGACACCGACCCGGTCAGGCCGTCGAGTGCCGTCTTGGTCGCCGTGTACGCGCCAGCGAGTGGAAAGGACGCCAGCGTGGTGCTGGAAGTCACGTTGACAATCGCGCCGCCCCGACGCTCGCGGAACTGGGGAATGACCGCCTGCATCATCGCCATGGCGCCGAACGTATTGGTCTCGAACAGTTCGCGAATCAGCGACATGGGCGTGGCTTCAAAGGCGCCGACCGCGCCGATTCCCGCGTTATTCACCAGCACATCGATCGGGCCGGCGGCATCGATGGCTGCGGCAATACTGTCGGGATTGGTCACGTCGAGCGCGACGACGCGCATGCGGTCAGACCTCGGCAGGATGTCCGCGTTCGGCGTGCGCATGGTGGCGACCACGTTCCAGCCTTTGTCGTGGAAGTGCAGCGCGGTTTGCAGGCCGTAGCCCGACGAGCAGCCAGTGATGAGGACGGTTTTCATAGCGATTCCAGTGATGTGGTTGAGAGGGTTCCACTATATCCACAGGGAGAAGGACTATCTACGGTCGAAAGTCCCGCTAGTTTTTGCGAAAGTCCAATTCATAGAAGCCGCCACGCCGGGATCAACAGCTTTTATTTGCTAAACACCGATGTTTCGATAGGAATATTGCGCCTAACGCAATACAATTTAGCGGCATTGGCATTAAGACGAGACCCCCACAACTTCGGAGACACCACCACATGCAAGATCACGCCCGCGCCGCCACCCTGATCGCGATGACCACCCTACTCGCCGTGACGGCGTCCGCCAACGCGGAAACCATCACCGTCAAATCGCCCAACGGCAGCAACGAGGTGACCATCGACAGCGACAAGCTGACCTATGCCGTCAGTCGCAACGGCAAAACCATCATCAAGCCCTCCCCACTCGGATTGAGCCTGGATATTGGCGCGATCGGCGCGGGCGCCAAGCTGACCGGTCGCACCGGTGGTACCGTCAACCAAACCTACGACATCGTGCTGGGCAAAGCGCGCAGCGCACCGGACCACTACAACCACGCCGACCTGGCGTTCGCCGCCGCCGGCAAGCCGCTCAACTTCCACCTGCTGGTGCGGGCCTACGACAACGGCGTCGCGTTCCGCTACGCGCTGCCGGAGCAGGCCGGCGTGAGCAAAATCAACGTCAAGAGCGAGGCCACGCAATTCAACTTCGCCAAGGACTATGACTGCTGGGGCGCCAACATGGGCCGCTTCGACACCAGCTTCGAGGCCGAATACGACCAGACCAAGTCGTCCAGGATCCGCAACTTCCACCATTACATCTCGCCACTGGTGTGCAAGACCGGCGCGGGCCGGACGACGTTCGCCATTGCCGAATCGGACGTCAAAGACTATCCCGGCTTCTTCCTGTCCGGCCGCGGCGACGCGGGATTGGGCGTGGCGGTCACGCTGCCGCCGCGCTTCGACAACGACCGTAACTTCCGCTCCCGCAAATCGGTCTCGGCCGCGGTGCAGCTGAAGGGGCAAGGCTTTCAGACGCCATGGCGCGTGGTGATGCTGGCCGATGCGCCGGGCGACCTCGCCGCGTCCTCGCTGATCCCGACGCTGGCCGCGCCGTCGAAAATCAAGGACACCAGCTGGATCAAACCGAGCAAGACCTCATGGGACTGGTGGAACGATTGGGCCGTCGATGTGCCCAACGCCGGCGTCAACACCGCCACGTACAAGGCGTTTGTCGATTTTTCCAAGCGCATGAAGCTGGAGGACATCCTGATCGACGAAGGCTGGTCGGTCGGCAGCGACATCGAGCCGAATCCGGACGCGGACGTCACGCGCGGCAAACCCGAGATGGACATGCCCGCCCTGCTCCAATACGCCAAGTCGCAAGGAGTGGGTGTTTGGCTGTGGGTGCAGTGGCAGCAGCTGGACGCCCAGATGGATGCGGCCTTCAAGCAGTACGAAGCCTGGGGCATCAAGGGCATCAAGGTGGACTTCATGAACCGCAACGACCAGGAGATGGTCGACTGGTACCACAAGGTGCTGGAGAAAGCGGCCGCGCATCACCTGATGGTCAACCTGCACGGCGCCTATCCTCCGACCGGCCTGAATCGCACCTGGCCGAACTACATCACGCAAGAAGGCGTGCTGGGCGCGGAGAACAACAAGTGGAGCGCGCGCATCACGGCCACGCACAACGTCACCTTGCCGTTCACGCGCATGATCCTCGGACCGATGGATTACACGCCGGGCGGTTTCCGCAACGTCACCCCCGCCGAGTACAAGCACCGCAACCACGAGCCGATGGTGATGACCACGCGCGGCCAGGCCCTGGCGATGTACGTGGTGTATGACAGCCCGTTCCAGATGGTGTCGGACGCCCCGGCCGCCTATGCCAACGCCGACGGCGCGGAATTCATCCAGACGGTGCCAACCGCGTGGGACGAAACCCGCATCCTGGCCGGCGATATCGGCCAGTACATCGTCTCGGCGCGGCGCAAGGGCGACACCTGGTACATCGGCGCGATGACCAACGAATCGGCGCGCACGGTGAAGGTGCCGCTGTCCTTCCTCGGCAAAGGCGCCCACAACGCCCACGTGCTGCAGGATGGCGCCGACTCTACGCATCTGAAGGCCAGCGACAGCAAGGTGAACGCCTCCGGCAGCCTCACCCTGAAGCTGGCGCCGTCCGGCGGCGCGGTGGCGGTGATCAAACCGTAAGCGCCGGCGCGGCGCTTATCCAGGATGGGCGGGCGTGACCGCAGGGTCACCCCGCCATCTTGGCCCTTGCGACGTGCAGTTTCTTGTAGCTGTCGATCAGGCGGGCGTGCCTGTCGAGGCCTTCGAGTTTCATGCTGGTGGGCGTCAAGCCATAGAAGCGCACGCTGCCGTCAACCGTTCCCAGCACCGCGTCCATGCGCTCGTCGCCAAACATGCGGCGGAAATTGACCACGTAGTCGTCCATCTCCAGGTCGTCGTCCAGCAGCACCTCCAGCACCACGTTCACGGCCTGATAGAACAGTCCGCGCTCGAGCGTGTTGTCGTTGTATTGAAGGAAGGCTTCCACCAGTTCTTTGGCTTCCTCGAAATCCTGCAAGGCGAGGTTGATCAGCAGCTTCAACTCCAGGGTCGTCAACTGGCCCCACGGCGTGTTCTCGTCGAATTCGATGCCGATCAAGGTGGCGATGTCGCCGTATTCGTCCAGCTCGCTGTTATCCAAACGTTCCAGCAGCGCTTCCAGGCTGTCGTCGTCCAGACGATGCAGGTTCAGGATGTCGGAGCGGAACAGCAGCGATTTGTTGGTGTTGTCCCAGATCAGATCTTCCACCGGATACACTTCCGAATAGCCCGGCACCAGTATCCGGCAGGCGGTCGCGCCCAACTGGTCGTACACGGCCGTGTACACCTCTTTGCCCATGCCCTCAAGGATGCCGAACAAGGTAGCGGCTTCCTCGGCGTTGGAGTTTTCCCCGTGGCCGGAGAAGTCCCATTCGACAAAATCGTGATCCGCCCTGGCGCTGAAGAAGCGCCACGAAACGATGCCGCTGGAATCGATGAAGTGTTCGACAAAGTTGTTCGGCTCGGTGACCGCGTTGCTGACAAAGGTCGGCCGCGGCAAATCGTTCAGGCCTTCAAAGCTGCGTCCCTGCAGCAGTTCCGTCAGACTGCGCTCGAGCGCCACTTCCAGGCTCGGGTGCGCGCCGAACGAGGCGAACACGCCGCCGGTCCGTGGATTCATCAAGGTCACGCACATCACCGGATAGGTGCCGCCGAGCGACGCATCCTTGACCAGCACCGGGAAGCCCTGCTCTTCCAGGCCCTTGATGCCGGCAACGATGCCGGGGTATTTGGCCAGCACTTCCTGCGGCACGTCGGGCAAGGCGATTTCGCCTTCCAGAATCTCGCGCTTGACCGCCCTTTCGAAAATCTCCGACAGGCATTGAACCTGCGCTTCCGCCAGCGTGTTACCCGCGCTCATGCCATTGCTGACGTACAGGTTTTCCACCAGATTGGACGGGAAATAGACCACCTCGTCGTCCGACTTGCGGACAAATGGCAGCGAACAGATGCCGCGCTCGGTATTGCCCGAGTTGGTGTCGTAAAGATGCGAGGCGCGCAGTTCGCGATCGGCATCGTAGATCTCCAGGCAGTATTCATCGAGGATGTCGGCCGGCAGCGCGTCCTTGCGGCCGGGCTTGAACCAGCGCTCGATCGGATAATGCACAAACGGCGCGTTGGCGATGTCTTCGCCCCAATAGCTGCCCGCGTAGAAGTGGTTGCAGTTCAGTCGCTCGATGTATTCGCCCAAGGCCGATGCCAATGCGCTTTCCTTGGTCGCGCCCTTGCCGTTGGTGAAGCACATCGGCGAGTGCGCGTCGCGAATGTGCAGCGACCAGACGTTGGGGACGATGTTGCGCCACGAAGCGATTTCAATCTTGATGCCCAGGCCCGCCAAAATGCCGGACATATTGGCGATGGTTTGCTCCAGCGGCAAATCCTTGCCGGCGATATAGGTGCTGGCGTCGCCCGAGGGATTCAGTGTCAGCAGCGCCTGGGCGTCGGCGTCCAGATTTTCGACCTCTTCGATGACGAACTCTGGTCCGGCCTGCACCACCTTTTTCACGGTGCAACGGTCGATCGAGCGCAAGATGCCTTGACGGTCCTTGTCCGAGATGTCCGCCGGCAGTTCCACTTGAATCTTGAAAATCTGCTGGTAGCGGTTTTCCGGATCGACAATATTGTTCTGCGACAGACGGATGTTTTCGGTTGGAATATTGCGAGTTACGCAATACAACTTGACGAAGTAAGCGGCGCACAGCGCCGACGAGGCCAGGAAGTAGTCGAACGGACCGGGCGCGGAGCCATCGCCCTTGTAGCGGATGGGCTGGTCGGCGATGACGGTGAAATCGTCGAACTTGGCTTCAAGACGTAGCTTATCGAGGAAGTTGACCTTAATTTCCATGGGAATTCCAATCTGGTGCGCAAAATGAGTTGGCCGCCATTATCCGTTGTTTTGGGCTTGGGGCAAAGACTGCTGATCGCCCACCGCAATTGCGGACCGCCCGATCAAATTCTCTTGACGGCCGCGTCGATCAATTTCATCTGGCGCTCGTTGCGCTCGCTGTAGCGGTCCGTCAGGTAGTCCGTCCGGCCGCGCAGCAACAGCGTCATCTTGAACAGCTCTTCCATCACATCAACCACCCGGTCGTAATAGGCGGACGGCCGCATGCGCCCCGCGTCGTCGAACTCCTTGTATGCCGTCGGCACCGACGACTGGTTGGGGATGGTGAACATGCGCATCCAGCGGCCCAACAGGCGCAGCGTATTGACCACGTTGAACGACTGCGAGCCGCCGCACACCTGCATCACCGCCAGCGTACGGCCCTGGCTGGGACGGATCGCGCCCATCTCCAGCGGTATCCAGTCGATCTGGTTCTTCATCACGGCGGTGACGGCGCCATGGCGCTCCGGGCTGCACCACACCTGGCCCTCGGACCACAGGCATAGTTCGCGCAACTCGACCACTTTCGGATGATCTTCCGCCACGCTGCCGGCCATCGGCAAGGTCATCGGGTCGAAGATCTTCACCTCGGCGCCGAAGTGCTCGAGGATGCGGGCCCCCTCCTCGGTCAAAAAGCGGCTGAACGAACGCTCCCGCAGCGAGCCGTACAGCATGAGGATGCGCGGCGGATGAGACAGGTCGCCGACCGGGGCCAGCTTGTCTGGCGTTGGCAGATCCAGCTGATCGGGATTGATGTTGGGGAGGTTGATGATCTTTTCCATGGTTAGTCCAGGTTGGTTCAGGTGTTTCAGGCCAGCCGCAACGCCAATGCCGCCAGCGTGATCAACAGCACCGGCAAGGTCAGCACGATGCCGACGCGGAAATAGTAGCCCCACGAGATCTCAATGTCCTTGCTTGACAGCACATGCAGCCACAGCAAGGTGGCGAGGCTGCCGATCGGCGTGATTTTAGGGCCGAGATCGCTGCCGATGACGTTGGCATAGATCATCGCCTCGCGCGCCGCGCCCTGGGCCGTGGTCGCGTCGATCGACAGCGCGCCGATCAACACCGTTGGCATATTGTTCATGATCGACGACAGCAACGCCGTGATCAGTCCGGTCCCAAGCGCCGCGCCCCATACGCCGTAGGCGGCGCATACGTTCAGTATGCCGGTCAGGTAATCGGTCAGCCCGGCGTTGCGCAGGCCGTAGATCACCAGATACATACCCAGCGAGAAGATCACGATTTGCCAGGGCGCGTCGCGTACCACGGCGCGTGTCGAGATCTTGTGGCCGCGCGCGGCAACAGCCAACAGCAAGGCGGCGCCCGCCGCGGCGACAGCGCTAATCGGCACGCCCAGTTGATCCAGCCAGAAGAACCCGGCCAACAGCAGGCCCAGCACCCACCAGCCGGTGACGAAGGTGGCGCGGTCATGGATCGCCTCGTGCGGCGCTTTCAGTTCGGCCAGCGCGTAATTGGCCGGAATGTCCTTGCGGAAGAACCACAGCAAAGCGCCGAGCGAAGCAGCCACGGAGACCAGATTGACCGGCGCCATGACGGCGGCGTAGCGGGCGAAGCCGATATCGAAATAGTCGGCCGAAACTATGTTGACCAGGTTGGACACCACCAGCGGCAGGCTGGCCGTGTCGGCGATGAAGCCGGCCGCCATCACGAAGGCCAGCGTGGCCTTGGCGCTAAAGCGCAGCGCGCGCAACATGGCGATGACGATCGGCGTCAGGATCAGCGCCGCGCCGTCGTTGGCAAACAGCGCCGCCACGGCCGCCCCCAGCAGGACCAGCAGCACAAACAGGCGCCTGCCGCTACCTCGCCCCCACCGTGCCACATGCAGCGCGGCCCACTCGAAGAAGCCGGCCTTGTCCAACAGCAGACTGATGATGATGACCGCCACGAAGGTGCCGGTGGCGTTCCAGACGATATGCCACACCACCGGGATATCGGCGACATTGATCACGTTGGTGAGCAGCGCCACACCCGCCCCGGCGGCCGCGCTCCAGCCGATGCCGAGGCCGCGCGGCTGCCAGATAACCAGGATCAAGGTGGCGAGGAAAATCAAAAACGCAGCAAGCATTGCCAGACCTTGGATTTATTGGGAGATGCGGCCGATTTTGTCGAGCTCGGCTTTCAGCGCGGTTTGGTCGTTCGCCAGCTGCGCCAGCGGCAGCGCCAGGAACGCTTCGATGCGTGCGCGGATGATGCGGTAGGTTTCCTCGAACGCGGCGTCGATCTCCTGTTCCGTGCCGATGACGTGGCCCGGGTCGTCGACGCCCCAATGCGTGCGCGTCACCGCTCCGAGATAGGCCGGGCAGGTTTCACCGGCGGCACTGCCGCACACCGTGACGACGATGTCCGGCGTGACGGGTAGATCATTCCATGACTTGCTGAAATAGCCTTCAGTTGAAATGCCCTTGCTGGCAAGCAGCGATAGCGCGCGCGGGTGCAGTTTGCCGGCAGGCTGGCTGCCGGCGCTGGTGGCCTTCAATCCCGCCGGCGCCAAATGATTGAATGTGGCTTCGGAGATGACTGAGCGGCACGAGTTGCCGGTGCAAAGGAACAGGACGTCGTGGGCTTTCTCTGGCATGGGGTTCTCCGGGTCAGGTGGTCGGGGAATCTGTGGCGCAGCCGGCCGGCCCGCAGGGAACGCCGCCGCAGCAGTTCTCGGTCAGGTAGCCGATCAGGCCGTTCATAACGGCGACGTCGGCCGAATAGATGACGAACCGGCCTTCGCTGCGCGAGGTGATCAGCCCGGCGTGGCTCAGCTCTTTCAGGTGAAACGACAGCGACGACGGCGCGATGTCCAGCTGCTCGGCGATCTTGGTGGCGGCCATGCCGGCCGGACCGATCTGCACCAGCAGGCGGAATACCGCGAGTCTGCTTTCTTGCGCGATCGCGGCTAGCGCCGCTAGCACTTCCTTGGTGTCCATTAGATTCGATTCCATATTTCCACAAATATTAAAGTATCATAGTAGATAAGCGGCGATAGTTCAAATATTATCGAAGTAATGTCACCGTGGTATGGTGGTTTGCTTTACCGGCGGCGCACGGATAGCCGATTACGCCTTCGGCTAATCCGCCCTACGTATTTCAGATATTTTTTGGGACTCGGGGCTTGTCGGCATTTCAGCGCTGGCCTGACTGATGACCTGGCGCGCGGCGCTCAGCGCCAGGCAGCCCATCACCACCGCCACGCCGATGTCCGGCCAGCCGCTCTGCGTGCCGAATACGCCCAGCGCCGCCAGCATGACGGCAATATTGCCGATGGCATCGTTGCGCGTGCACAACCACACCGAGCGCATATTGGCGTCGCCGTCGCGATAGGCGTACAGCAGCAACGCCACCGTGCCGTTGGCGAGCAGCGCGGCAAAGCCTATGCTGCCCATCACCGCCGCCTCGGGCACCGGGCCGGACACCATGTGCCACGCGGCCTTGGCGAGCACGAACACGCCATATACACCCATCGTCGCGCCCTTGAACAGCGCAGTGCGCGAGCGCCATACCGCCGCCGACCCCAGCACGAGCAGGGACAGCGCGTAGTTGCCGGCATCACCCAGGAAATCGACGGCGTCGGCCAGCAACGCCACGGAATTGCCCGCCAGGCCGCCCGCCAGCTCGACGCCGAACATCAGTGTATTGACCAACAGCGCGATCCACAAGATGCGGCGGTAACGCGGATCGACCACCGGTTTACCCGGTGTGCAACCTCCCGAACAGCAGTCTGACATGAGCGTTCCTTTCCCTGTATAGTCGCCATTAGAAACCCTGAAGTCACTACAAGGTCAAGCCCATGCGACAGGACGCGCTGAAAATCGGTGAATTGGCCGCCCGGACCGGCTATACGGTCGAGGCGATCCGCTATTACGAGCGCGAGGGATTGCTGCCGGCGCCGGCACGCTCGGGCGGCAACTACCGACTCTATCGCGGCGCGCATCTGGAGCGGCTGCGGTTCATCCGGCATTGCCGCTCGCTGGACATGGCCCTGGACGAGATCCGCAGCCTGCTGACCTTTCGCGACGATCCGGAACAAAGCTGCGGCGCCGTCAACGCCCTGCTCGACAGGCATATTGTCGAGGTGGCTGAGCGGATCGCCCAGCTGAGCGATCTGGAACAGCAACTGCTCGGCCTGCGCGGGCTGTGTAGCGAAGTGCAGGCGGCCAAAGATTGCGCGATCCTTCAATGTCTAGGGAAAAACAGTTGTAAATAAATACATCGTTTGTGCTATCGTATCGGAAAAATTTTATCCGAGACAACTATGCACAAAGCAATTCGTGCCGGGGCGCTTGCCGCGCTCGGCATCATCTCGATGTCCGACGCCGCCGCCCAACAGAGCGAGACGCCGCAGGCAACGCAAAGTGTCACCATCGCCAACTACAAGAAAGCATCGCCGTGGTTCCGCGCCGAGAGCCAACACTTTGTCGTGTACGCCGACACCAGGCGCGAAGCGGCAACCGAACTGCTCAACAATCTGGAGCGCCTCGATTTCCTGCTGCGCAGTTATACCAAGCCCTACCGCAAGGCCAATAGCTCCGAGCAAAAGCTCACCTTGTACTACCAGGACCGCGTCGCCGGCCTGAGCGGCATTGACGCAGCGCTGCCTGCCGACGCCATCGGCCTCTACAGCAGTTGCGCCGCCGGAGTGCAGGGCTTTGGCTTCCACCTGGGCGAAACACCGCAGAACGAAGGGCTTTCCTACATCTTCGAAGCCTATACCCGTCATTTTATTTATCGCCACACCGACATCCGCTCGCCGGCCGCGTTCATCGACGGTTTCGCGCAGTACTTCGCCAGCGTGCGCTTCACCGACGCGCAGATGATCGTCGGTAAAACCCCGCCGAACATCGCGCAATACCTGGACTTCCTCGACGAGGGCCGTCGTTACAGCCTCGACTATACCGACGTGCTCGCGCAAAAAACCGCCAATGCCAAAAACTACGCTGGCGAGGCCGGCGTGCGCCTGGAGTTCGCCGCCAAGTCCTGGCTGCTGATGCACTACATGCTGGGCTCCGAAGACAATCGCGGCCGCCTCAGCAAATACCTGAACTCGGTCTACCAGGGCAAGGACCCGGTGCCGTCGTTCGAAGGCGCCTTCGATCTGAAGGCTTCGCAGCTGGGGACCGAGATGTGGCGCTACCGTCGCACCTCCGTCAAGGTGCTGCAGGTGGACGTGCCGTACCTGCCTGCGGCGACGGTCGACTTCACCGCATTGCCGGAAGCGGCCAGTGATTTCGTCATGCTGGACGCGGCCGTTAAATCCTGCCCGGCGAAACCGGCGGGGCAGGCGCTACTCAGCAAAATCGCGAACGAGGCCGGCAAGTATCCAAAGAACGATTTCGCGCAGATGACGCTGAGCCGCGCGCGCATCGCATACGGCGACCCGAAGGATGCGCTGCCGTGGCTGACGCAAGCCATCGCCAAAAAACCGGGCAATTTCGACGCCATGTATTTGTCGGGTCTGGCGAACTTGACGTTGGCCGAGCAAAACACGGGCGCCGCGACGCAGGGTTACCTGCAGACGGCCCAGCATCAGCTGCTCAACGCCCGCGAACTCCAGCCGGAGTCGGCCGACGCCGCGCACGCCTACTTCCGCGCCGAATTGCTCGGACGATCCGAGCTCAGCGAAACCGGCTTGGAGAGCGCCCTCACCGCCTGGCAGAGCGCGCGCGAGGTCGGAGTTTTTGCACGATCGGCGGCGTTGACACACGCCTACCTGGGCAACTCCTCGCAAGCGAAAATCTTGCTGAAGACGCTGGCGCTCAACACGCTCGATCCCCATACTGCTACCTGGGCCGCCACCTGGCAGAAAAAGCTGGCGGCCGGCGCGAGCCGCGACGACATCGTCGCGGAGATGCGCGTCGAGCAGCCCGCTCCGGCGTTCAAGGAATGGACCATCGACACCAGCAGCGTCATGGCCACGGTACGCTATAACGCCGGACTGGATGCCGCACAGAACTACCTGTATAACCAGACCATCAATACTGGCAGTCCGGAAAAAGTGCTGACGACGACGCCGGTAAAGCGCTGATCGACCGACGCACATGGCAGTTTAGATAACAGTTATGCGCGTGAACGCACGGTAATTTAGTTTCCCAAGCGGTATGGTGCTCCAATAATAAAGGAGCACGATATGATCTTATTTCTATTCCTCGTGATACTGATCGGCGTTCCCGCCATCATCCTCGCCACGCCGTCGCTGCGCCGCAGCTTGGTCACCCCGCATATCTTCGCGCTGTTCAAGCGCATCCTGCCGGCCATGTCCGACACCGAGCGCGACGCACTTGAAGCCGGCACCACCTGGTGGGACGCCGACCTGTTCTCGGGTCGTCCCGACTGGAACAAGTTCATGAAGCTGCCGCGCCCGACGCTGACGGCGGAAGAGCAATCCTTTCTCGATAACGAAGTACGCCATTTGTGCGAACTGGTCGACGACTGGGAAGCGACGCAAGTCTGGCAGGGCCTGCCGGCACCGGCCTGGCAGTACGCCCGCGACAAGGGTTTCCTGGGCATGATCATTCCCAAGGAATATGGCGGCAAGGCCTTTTCCGCCTACATGCACTCGCAAGTGGTGATGCAGTTATCGACGCGCTGCTCGGCGCTGGCGGTGCAGGTCATGGTGCCCAACTCGCTTGGCCCGGCCGAACTGCTGCTGCACTACGGCACCGACGAGCAGAAAAACTATTACTTGCCGCGCCTGGCCGCCGGCACCGAAATCCCCTGCTTCGCACTGACCAGTCCTTACGCCGGCTCGGACGCCGCCGCTATTCCCGATACGGGCGTGGTCTGCATGGGCCAGTTCGAGGGCCGCGAGACGCTGGGCCTGCGCATCACCTGGAACAAGCGTTACATCACGCTCGGACCGATCGCCACCTTGCTTGGCCTGGCCTTCCGCGTGGTCGATCCTGACGGCCTGCTGCCTGCCGGAACCAGCACCGGCATCACCTGCGCGCTGATACCTACGACGCATCCGGGCGTGGTGATCGGCCGCCGCCACTGGCCGCTGAACGCCGTGTTCCAGAACGGTCCGACCAGCGGCGACAACGTCTTCATCCCGATGGAATGGATCATCGGCGGTCCTGGCCAGATCGGCAAAGGCTGGCGCATGCTGATGGAATGCCTGGCCGCCGGACGGGCGATTTCGCTGCCATCGGCCAGCGTCGGCACGGCCAAGCTGGCGGTGCGCGGCACCAGCGCCTATTGCGCGATCCGCCGCCAGTTCAAAACCTCGATCGGCAAATTCGAGGGCGTGCAGGAAGCGCTGGCCCGCATGGGTGGCAATCTGTATATGATGGACGCGACCCGCAAGCTGTCGGCGCTGGCCGTCGACCTGGGCGAAAAGCCGGCCGTCATCTCGGCCATCGCCAAATATCATGTCACCGAGCGTGGCCGCGCGGTCGTCAACGACGGCATGGATATCCTGGGCGGCAAAGGCATCTGCATGGGACCGAGTAACTTCCTCGCCCGCGCTTACCAGCAGATCCCGATCGCCATCACGGTGGAAGGCGCCAACATCCTGACGCGCTGCCTGATCATCTTCGGCCAGGGCGCGATCCGCTCGCATCCCTACGTGCTGCGGGAGATGCAAGCCACCGCCGACAGCGACCACCGAAGGGCGCTGCACGATTTCGATGCGGCCTTCTTCGGCCATATGCGCTTCGTCTGCGGCAACGCCGCGCGCGGCCTCTGGTACGGGCTGACCGGCGGCGCCACCGCGCCGGTGCCGGAACTGGCGGCCGGCGAGATGGCCGGCTACTATCGCGCCATCGGCCGCATGTCCACCGCGTTCGCATTGATGACAGATGTGTCGATGTTCGTGCTGGGAGGGGAACTGAAACGCCGTGAACGCATCTCCGGTCGCCTCGGCGATGCGCTGTCGCAGATGTACCTGGCCAGTGCCACGTTGAAGCGCTACGAGGACGACGGCCGGCAGGTGGCCGACGCGCCCTACGTCCACTGGTCGGTGCAAGACGCGTTGCACAAGGCGCAGCTGGCATTGGACGGCGTGCTGGAAAACTTCCCCAACCGCCCCGCCGCCGTGCTGGCGCGATTGCTGACGTTCCCGTTTGGCCTGCCGTATGCGCCGCCGTCCGATGAACTGGGCAGCGCCGTGGCGAACGCCATGCAAACCGCAGGCGCAAGCCGCGAGCGATTGCTGGCCGATGGCTTCCTGGCCGACGATCTGCGCGATCCGGTGGCATGCGGCGAACTGGCATTCGGCCTGCTGCCGCAGGTGGAAGCGGTTGAACACCGCCTCAAGCCGGCGGTGCGTTCCGGCCAGCTTGAAGGCATGCCACAGAGCCTGCCGGAGATGGAGCAATGGGTTGTCCGGGCCGCCGCCAAAGGTCTGGTGACGCCGGAGGAACGCCGCGCCCTTTCGGACTTCGCCCGTTTCACCGACCTGTCGGTGCATGTGGACGATTTCCCGCAAGACCTCAACGCCGCCGCCGACGCCGACAAGCGCTGGCGCATGTCGGCGTCGGAAAGCGCCGTGGAAGCCTGACGCGGGTGGTCGATTTACTTCGCTTGGCCTCGGCCGCCGATGACGGCCCAGGCCAAGTGAGCTTTAGCGCCGTGTTCAGTCATAAATTTGATTAGATCGCGCCGGCCGTTGACACTATCAATCCGAATATCGATACTCATCGCAACCGAAAACTAAAACAGTCCGGCGATGACGGCGGGCGGCGGGACCGTTTCATTCGTGCTTTGCCGAATATGCAAGATGCGGTAAAGTCTCGGGAATACCCGCTTCCACAACGTCGTCCCTAACACTGGTAATTACATGAACCTTCGTCACATTCTGTTCGTACCTGCCGCACTGGCCGTCGCCGGCGCAGGCTTCGCCGCCGACCGTTTGACCGTCACCGTCACGCACAATCTGGACGCGGCCCGTCCATCGGAGACCATCACCGTCCCCTGGTCGGAAGTCAATCGCGTGCTGCCTGGCGCGCTGCTGCAGCATATCGAAGTGAAAGACGCCGCCGGCCGTGTGTTGCCGTACCAGGTCACCAATGTCGCTCCGCAGGCCAAGGACCCGAAGAACGTCGGCATCGCGTACGGCGACCTGATTTTCCAACATAACTTTGCGGCCGGCGAAAAGAAGGCTACCTTCACGGTCGAGAAGATCGAAGCGATGGCGCCGCCCTTCCCGAGCAAGGTCTCGGCCCGCTACATCCAAGAACGACTGGATGATTTCGCGTGGGAGAACGACAAAGTCGCGCACCGCACCTACGGTCCGGCGTTGTCCGCGCCCGCGCCCGAAGGCAGCGGCAAGGAAGTGCTGGTCACCAGCGGCATGGACATCTGGCACAAGCGTGTCGCCTATCCGATCGTCGACCGCTGGTACAACAAAGGCCACGACCATTATCACCATGACGAAGGCGAAGGCATGGACATGTACAACGTCGGCAAGTCGCGTGGCGCGGGCGGCACCGGCATCTGGGACGGCAGCGCCTTGTTCACCAGCGTGAACTACGCCAAGTGGAAAGTCATCGCCAACGGCCCGGTACGCGCCATCTTCGAATTGAATTACGACGCCTGGGATGCCGCCGGCACCAAAGTGTCGGAAGTCAAGCGCTTCACCGTCGATGCCGGCCATTATTTCGACCAGATCGATAGCACCTTCACCTTCGCCGGCCCGCAACAGCTGACCGCCGCCGTGGGACTGAATAAAACGCCAGCCGACAAAGGTCAGGAGGCCGTCGTCAAGCCATCGACCGTCCCGGCCGACCGTTCGATGCTTCAGTGGGTGGAGCAAAAATCGAACGGCGCGTTCGGCACCGCTGTCATCGTGCCGACCGCCGACGAAAAAGGCTACGCCGAAGACAAACTCAATCAGCTGGTGCTGGCCAAAGTCGTCTCCGGCCAGCCGCTGCGCTACTACGTGGGCTCCGGCTGGACCCGTGGCGGCGACTTCGCGACCTTTGAGGACTGGCAGAAGTATGTGGCGGCGCATGCGGCGCGCGTGCGCGCCCCGGTCAGCGTCACGCTAGGCGCCAGCAAATAGAGTCAGCTTGAATCTGACGGCTTAGACACATGCAGTTAAAACCGGGCACTCCTTCCCTGCCAATGGCAAGCCGTTTCTCCTCGGCGCGGCTGTTGGCAGGGTTTTCTATCATGGCGTTGGCCGCATGCGGTGCGGCCCAGGCGACGACAGCAAGCATCGATTCCTGGCGGCTGGCCTTCGGCGGTGGCACGCCGCCAGCCGGCTACACTGCCGTGCAACCAGGTATGGACTACGACCAAAAGCGCGGCTTCGGCTTCGAGCCGGGTTCAGTCGTCCGCAATGTCCCGGCGGGCTCCGGCCACCTTGCCGCCGACAAGCCGTTCTTCTTTTCCGTCGATCTTCCCGAGGGAAATTACAACGTCACCATCACCTTCGGCGGCGGCGCGGCGTCCAATACCACGGTTAAATCGGAATTGCGCCGCCTGATGCTGGAAAGCGTAACCACCGCGCCCGGTGCAACGCTCAAACGCAGCTTCACCGTGAATGTCCGCACGCCCCGCATTCCGGCGGCTTCGGGCATCGCAGCCGGCAGCGTCAAACTGAAGGCCCCGCGCGAAACAGTGGAGGAAGCCTGGAACTGGGACAAGCGCCTGACGCTGGAAATCAACGGCCCCACTCCTGCCATCAGCGCTATCGAAATCGACCCGGTCAACACCCCAACGCTGTTCCTGCTGGGAGATTCAACCGTCTGCGACCAGCCGGGAGAGCCTTATAGCAGCTGGGGACAAATGCTGCCGCGCTTTTTCAAGCCCGGCATCGCCGTTGCCAATCATGCGGAATCCGGCGAGACCTACCGCGACTCGCTGGCGCGCAGGCGGCTGGACAAGATCGTCAGCGCGATGCGGCCGGGCGACACGGTCTTGATGCAGTTTGGGCACAACGACCAAAAACAGATCAAGGACAACAAAGGCGGGCCGTTCACCACCTACAAGGACGAGATTCGCGCCCACGTCGACGCCATTCGCACGCGCGGCGGCGTCCCGGTCATCGTGTCTTCGATGGAGCGCCGTAATTTCGACGCCGCCGGCAAGGTCGTGCCGTCGCTGAGGGACTACGCCGTTGCCGCCCGCGAATCGGCGAAGGAACTGGGCGCCGCCTTCATCGACCTCAATGCGATGAGCAAACCGTTCTACGAGGCGCTGGGTCCGGAGCTATCGAAGAAAGCCTTCGCCGAACCACAACCCGGACGCATCGACAACACGCACCACAATAACTACGGTGGTTACGAACTGGCGCAGGCCGTGCTGACGGGCATGCGGCAAAACGGCCTGGCGGTGGCCGCTTTTATCGTCGACGGCTACGGCAATTTCGATCCATCCCATCCCGATCCGGTGGCCTCGTTCTCGGTGCCGGCCAGCCCCACCTTCACCAATAAACGCCCGCTGGGCGACGAGGCAAACCAGTAATATGAAGATCACGCGGCAGCTGGCCGCTGGATTAGCGCTGGCAATCGCCAGCTTCGCCTCGCAGGCTGGCGATGCCTACGTCTTCGCCTACTTCACCGGCAACGGCGAGGATGGCCTGCATTTCGCCGGCAGCGCCGATGGCTACAAATGGGACAAATTGGGTGGAGGCCGCAGCTTTCTGGTCCCCAAGGTAGGAAACTCCAAACTGATGCGCGACCCCTGCATCGTGCGCGGGCCGGACGGCACTTATCACATGGTCTGGACCTCGGGCTGGAACGAGAACAACATCGGTTATGCCTCGTCTCGAGATTTGGTCAACTGGTCGCCGCAGCAGCAACTGCCGGTGATGGCCCACGAACCGGCTTCGCTGAACGCGTGGGCGCCGGAGATCGTCTATGACGACAAGCGCGGCGAGTTCCTGATTTTCTGGGCATCGACAATACCTGGCCGCTTCGCCGCGACGGACGGGTCGTCGGAGGAAAAATACAACCATCGCATGTACTACACGACGACCCGCGACTTTGTCACTTACGCACCGACGAAACTGTACTACGATCCCGGTTTCAGCGTGATCGACGCCAGCTTCGTACGCGCCAACGGCAAGAACTACCTGATGGTGAAGGACGAGACGCGCAACCCGCCGAAGAAATATTTGCAGGTCGCCTCGGCACCGGACTTGCAAGGGCCGTTCGGAAAACTCGGCGCGCCCATCACGCCACCGGGCTTGTGGGTTGAAGGTCCGACCGCGCTGCAGATCGGGCAGGACGTCATCCTCTACTACGACGCCTATACAACCAGGCATTACGGCGCCATGCGCTCGCGCGACATGGTGAACTGGGAGGATGTAACGGCGAAGATGCACTTCCCGGATGAAGGCACGCCACTGCGCCTGCGCCACGGGACGGTGTTTGCCGTACCTGAAGAAGTGCTTGGGACCTTAAACCAGCGCTAGGCGGAATTAGCCGACATGGCACGGCCATCACTTTAGATAGGCCGCCAGCGGATTGCCCGGCAAAGCCTTGAACGCATCGACCACACGCGCCGCGTTGAAGCGCGCGCCAGCTTCATTGGTATGGGTGCGGGCATCGGAAAAGAAACCGTCGACAGTACTTGCGCCAACCTTGCGGTAGGCGTCGCTGACCACCATCGTCAGATCGACAAATTGCGCCCCGCCCTTGCGCGCCACTTCCTCGTCCCACCGCGCATAGTTGGCGAAGTCGCGGCCCTGCTCCCATACGTCGCGATGCGGCACCGGCGACAGGAGGATAACCGTTGCGCCTTTGGCCTTGGCATCCGCCACGTAGCGAGCCATGTACCAGCCGAAGGTGTGGACCTGCTCCTTGCTGCCGTCAGGCCGGGTGTCTTCCACCGTCTCCGGCCCGGTTCCAGCACCCGAACCGCGATTCTTCCCGGCCGGATCGCCTATGCGCGCGCCGTCGTTGTGGCCGAACTGGATGGCGACGAAGTCTCCGGCCTTCACCTGCGCCAGTACCTTGTCCCAGCGCCCCTCGGTTAGGAAGGTGCGGCTGCTGCGGCCACCGATCGCATGGTTGACGACGTTGATCTTGTCCGTGTCGAAGTGCGGCGCGATGCGCTCACCCCAACCGATCGCGCCACCCGCGCCGCCACTTTTCACGGTCGAATCGCCCACCAGGAAAAGACTGGGCAACGACGGATCGCGCGGTTGCGCGCCGGCGACCTTGCCGGCATCGACCACCGGACGGTCATCCTCGGCGGCGGGAATGGCCTGGCCGGCTGCGTTTAACGCTGCCAGGACGACCGGCGTGCGCAATGCCTTGAGGCCGGCGACGACGGCGCGGGCATTCAATTCGGCGCCAGCCAGATTGGTGTGCGTCTGCTCGTCGGGCGTCACCAGCGGGAACATTTTCATTACCTCGTCGCGGCCCATTTCGTCGTACCGGCGCGCGATCATGCCATTCAGGTCGATGAAGCCGACCTTCTGCTGGCGTGCCACTTGTTCCGCCCAGCCGGCATAACCCTCGCGGCTGCGCCGTATTTTCCCATCCTCTCCCCAGCTCTTTCGCGGGATCGGCGAACAGATGACCGCCGTGGCGCCGCGCGCCTTGATGTCCGCCACGAAGGTGCGCAAATACCAGCCGTAGCTGTGCACTACTTCGCGTTCCCCGGTCATCAGATTATCGATTTGCTCCGCCTCGTCGCCGATGCCCTTGATGGTGCCGCGCGCGCGGACGTTGTCGTTGACTGGTCCGGCGTCGTTGTGACCGAACTGGATTAGCACGACGTCGCCCGCCTTGACCAACGCCAGCGTACGTTGCCAGTGCCTGGTGGTCAGATAGGTGCGGCTGCTCAGGCCCCCGACAGCGCGATTGACCACGTTGATGCTGGCCGGGTCGAACATCGTGGCCAGCGGATTCCCCCAGCCCCATTGGCCGGCGGCGCCTTTGCCCTGGCCATCGTCCTTGCCGTTGCGGACTGTCGAATCGCCGATCAGGATCAGCGAAGGAAGGTTCGGATTTGCCGGCTCGGGTAGCACCACCTGCGCATTGCGCGGATCGGTGTTGGCGGCCGCCGGCGGCGTTTGCGACCAGCCCCCCGACGAAGCCGTGACCGCTGCGGCGCAGCACAATTTCAGGATGAAAGCGAAGTATCTGTTCATGGCGCCAATTCTATGCGAGGATTTTTCGAGGCCTGTACGCGAAGGCTAAAGAATCAGAAAAATGAGCAATGTCCGCATCGGTATGAGCAGACAATCGTAACCTTTCAAACTCGTTTGAGCTATCGATGATTACCAAAATCCTGATTTGCGCGGCCATGATCCTCTCTAGCAGCGCGCACGCGCAGATCGGCAAGCGATTTCCGTCAGAGCGCAAGGTGGTCAAGGACCCGGTGACCGGGACCATGCTGACCTTCCTGACCAGTAGCCCCAACGGCGACTCGAAGATCTATCCCACGCACCCGCAGTGGACCTCGGACGGCAAGTGGCTGGTATTCCGCTCCGCGCGGGTCAAGGGCGAGGCCATGGCGGTCAACGAGGAAACAGGTGAGCTGGTACAGGTCACCGAGGGTGGATACGTCGGCATGTTGAATCTGGCGCGCAAATCGATGAAGCTCTACTTCATGCGCAAGGACAGCGATGCGAAACGCATGCAGTTTGTCGAAGTGGATCTGGCGGCGCTGCTGGCCGACAGCAAGGCCGGCAAGCTCAAATCCGCCGATGCCTATCAGCGGATTTGCGGCACCACCGCACCGGAACTGGAAGCGGGCGGCGACATGGCGCTGGACGCCGACGAGGAATGGGCATATTTTCGCACCGGTCCGACCGAGGCGGCAAAACACCTGGCGCCGGGCGTGAAAATCGAGCCCGCTTTCGGCCCGCGCCGCATGGGTGCGGGCCCGAACGGGATCTCCCGCATGAATGTGCGCACTGGTGAGGTCAAACACGTGGTGTCCGTGCCTTTCCAGATCGGTCATATCCAGGCGAACCTGTGGAATCCGGGCGAGATCGTCTTTTGCTGGGAGACCGGCGGCAAGTCGCCGCAGCGTACCTGGACGGTGAAGGCCGACGGCGCCGGCCTGCGGCCGTTGTACCCGGAGGCGCCATATGAATGGGTGACGCACGAGGCGGTGATCTCGAAGGATGAAGTGGCGATGGCGATCATGGGGCATCGTCCTATCGCAGAAGGCGGCGGTGGCGTTGGCGCGCCGGCGACCGGCGTTCAAGGGGCAAACCCCGGCCAGGATGAGGGCTGGGGCATCACCGGCACCCGCGAGAAGCCGAGCGGCCTGGCGATCGTCAATCTGCGCACGCGCGAGATGACGATCGCCGGCCAGACGCCGTCCGGTAGCGGTTTGTGGCATGTGCACGGATCGTCGGACGGACGCTGGGCGGTGGGCGATGATTTCAGCCGCAGCGTTTATCTGATCGACCGCAAGACGCGCGAAATGATGATGCTCACGACCGGACACAAAACCACGGCGGCCGACCACCCCCACCCGACCTTCAACGCCGACGGCACGCGCATACAGATTCAGTCGGCGATGCTGTCCGAGGATGGCCGCAGCATGAACATCTGCATCGTCCCGGTACCGGAGGCATGGCTCAAACGGTAGTGGCGACTCAATCCAGCTCCACCAGCTCCACGCGGCGCAATTCATACGGCGCCCCCTCAAGCTGAAAACCAATCCGCCCCGAAGCAGGGTCGCTGCGCGTAACGCTATTCTGATAAACGCCATTGATCGTGACCTCAACCTTACCATCGCGGCTGACGATATCGCAGACGTTCCACTCACCGGCCGCCAGCTCGCTGTCCGGTGAGGTGCGGGCTTTGATGCGCGGCTCGGCGCCATGAGCCGACGTCAAAGGCTCGGCAAAACTGGCGCCCGCCATCGGCAGCAAATCGCCCGCGTTTCCCCGCTTGGTCTGCACCTGAAGGCTGAACGGCCAAACGCGGTCCATCGGACCATCACTGATATGCAGCAGAATCCCGCCATTGCCCGGCTTCCCGCTCCACCGCCACTCCACATGGAGTTTATAGTTGCGGTAGTTGTTCAGCGTCGCCAGGAAGCCCGAAGGCTGACCGGTCGAGGCGACAACACCACCCGGCAGCATGCGAAACACACTATCCACGGTGGCCGACGGCGATGTCTTCAACTCCCAGCCGCTGAAATCGCGTCCGTTGAACAACTCCACCGCGCCCGCCGTGTGCGTGGATAAAATCAGCAACGCGGCGCATGCTATTCGATTCATCATCTGATACTCTCTTCACTATGAAAAAAACACTGATTACACTGATCCTCAGCGTCAGCGCCGGTCTGGCCGGCGCCGCCCCCACAGTCATCCAGCTCTGGCCCGAGGGCGTGCCCGGGCTAAAAGCCCGCATCGGCCCCGAGAAAATCGGTGGCGGCTACAACTCCAACGTCAGCGAAGCGACGCTGACAGTGATTGGCCCCGCCGTCGACCGCCCCAACGGCACCGCCGTCATCATCTGCCCCGGTGGCGGCTACGTGCGCATGGCCACCGCGCGCGAGGGCGATCAATATGCCAACTGGCTAAGCACCCTGGGCGTGACCAGCTTTGTGCTCAAGTATCGCATGCAGGAGTACGGCCATCCCGCCCCGCTGCAAGACGTGCTGCGCGCGGTTCGCATGCTGCGCTCGCGCGCCGCCGAGTTGAACATCAATCCCGCGCGCATAGGCGTCATGGGCAGCTCCGCCGGCGGCCACCTGGCGGCAAGTGCCGGCACGCTGTTCGACAACCCCGCCGGCCGTACCGGCGCCGCCATGGACGCGGTCAACGCCCGCCCTGACTTTCTGATGCTGATGTACCCCGTTATATCGATGCAGGAGCCGGCCGTCCATGCGGGCTCGCGCAAGGCTTTGCTGGGCGCCGCGCCGTCGGCCGAAACGCTGCAGTTGATGTCGCTGGAAAAACAGGTCACTGCCGCCACACCGCCAACGCTGTTGATCCACACGCAGGAAGATCAAGCCGTCCCGGTGGAGAACAGCATCCTGTTCTACCAGGCGCTGACCAAGGCCAAGGTGCCGGCCGAGATGTATCTGTTTGAGCACGGTGGCCACGGAATGGGCATGCGCGATGGCCTGGGCACCTCCTCACTATGGCCGCGCCGCGCAGAGGAATGGCTGCGCGATCGTGGACTGCTCACTCAGGCGAAATAGAACATCGGCTGCAGCGGCCATTCGCGGGGCCGGTTACCCGGCTCCACCTCCATCAGGTCCGCCATGTAGTCCCACCAGCGCTTCATCACCGGCTGGCCTGCCAAGGCCTCGACCTTGTTATCCGGCGCCTGCTTGAGGACCGCGAAAAGATGCAGCGTTTCCTCGTCGAGGAAGATGGAGTAGTCGTAGATTCCAGCTTCCTTCAGCGCGGCCCCCAAGTCGGGCCACAGCACATCGTGGCGGCGTTTGTATTCATCCACTGCTCCCGGCTTAAGCTTCATGCGGAACGCGCGTGTGATCATGGTTTGCCTCCGTTGGCCATTTTTTTAAGTTCCGCGGCGGCCAGCAGGTAGCCGCCGACGCCATAGTTGAAGCTTGACGCGGGCCGGTAGAACGCCGGCTCCGCGCCGGTCTGCTGGATGCCGCCCAGGCGGCCGTCCGCATAAATATTCTTGAGGATGCCGGCCCACGCCCGTTCGATTACCGGGCGGTAGACTTTGGCGTCCAGGTAGCCCTTGTTGACGCCATACGCCATGCCGTACACGAACAACGCTGAACCGGATATCTCCGGCAGCGGATAACTGGCCGGATCGAGCAGGCCCGCGTGCCAAAGGCCGTCTTGCCCCTGCAAGCTGGCGATACGGGCCGACATCTCGCGCAGCTGCTGTACATAGAACTGCTTTTGCGGGTCGTTCTCGGGGATGTAGTCCAGCGTGCGGGCCAGACCGCCAAGTACCCAGCCCTCGCCGCGCGACCAGAAAACCTTCTTGCCGTTCGGCTCACGCCTGGTGATGTAGCTGGCGTCGCGCGCATACAAATGCTCGTCTTTGTCGTACAGCAGATCGTAGGTCTTGCGCCACTGATCGTGCACGTAGTCGAGGTATTTGCGCTCGCCGGTAGCCTTGTACATTTTCACCCACACCGGCGGCGCCATAAACAACGCGTCGCACCACCACCAGGGCAGCCGGTCGTCGCCCGGCTTGAGCGTTTTCAGGCTGATCAGCGTATCGAGCTCGGTGCGGGTCGGGCCGAGGCGCGCTGACGACGGATCGCGTTCATATAGTTCGAGATAGGTCTGCGCGACGCTGATATCGTCCGCATTGGGATATGGCGTACGAAGCTTCCATTCGAACTGATTCGCCATGGCCAGCACGGCATTGCGATACTTCGGATCTCCGGTCGCATCCGAGGCTGCCATCAGACCACTGTAAAGCACACTGGAAGTCCAGATCCGGTCCAGATGCGGCACCGTGCGCGCAAGCTGCCAGTCGGCCACCTTGCGCAGCGCCTTGTCTATGGCTGCGGGCTGCAGCGCGGGTGACAGATCGGTAGCCAGCGCCCCACCATCAACCGGTGCGTCACCAAAATGGCGGCCGGTGTCCTTGTCGACAATGGCTTGCATCGCCGGCGTCGGCAGCGGATATCGTTGCGTGCCCGTGCTGGCGCAGCCACTGACAAGGCCCAGCGCCGCCAGCAGCAAATAGGAAGTCTTCATCAAGTCTTATCCTGTTCTTCGAAACTCTTCTTGGCCGGATCTTCCTTTGGCGGCGCCGGCTTGACAACCACACTGCCGGGCGGCAGGCCTCGCACCGCAGCCGCGTCCTCGATGGCGACCGGCGCTTTCAGGCGCAGTTTAGCATCGGTGAATTGCCAGGCCCTGGCATCGTAGATGTGGCCACCCTTCTCCGCTTCGATATCCAGATTGGCGAGGCTGAAACGGTCCAGCGGAACTTCCTTGTAGCCATCGACCTCGAAAGCGGTTGTGGCGCCTGTCGCCTTGATATTCCAGATCCTGACATCGTGGAAGTGCGCGATCCCTTTCTCCTTTGGCACTGGCGTGGCCAGCACCTTCCAGTACGCGGGATAGTCCTTGATCTCTTTCGGAATCTCTGCGTAGCTGTAGCTCGGATTCCAGTTCATCGTGATGCGAATGACGACAGGTGTGCCTATCATCGTGAAGTCGTGCAGGCGCAGATTTTCACCGAAGCCGCCGCGCGTGTGCGCCGATTTGAACAGGATACCGACGGGAACTTTGTCCAGCACCGTGATGTTGTAGGCCTCGATATTGCGGAATCCCCCGGCCGTCTCGCTGCCGAACGTCACGCCTGCGGCGCCGTCGCGCACAATCGAGTCGCGGATGATCACGTCTTCCGTGGGCCGGGCCACGCGCTGACCGTCGGAGTCGCGGCCGGCCTTCAGGCACAATGCGTCGTCGTTGACGGCGATGTCGGCATTCTGCACCAGGATCTTGCGGGACGAATCGATATCGATGCCATCGGTCGACGGTCCACGTCCACCCTCGTTGTTTCGAATGACTACCCTATCGACGGTGATATCGGTCGAGTAGCAGATGTGCAGCGTCCAGAAGCCCGAGCGGCGCAGCAGCAAGCCGCCACCGACTTTGACCTGCGAGGAGTTGAATACCTGGACCAGGCGCGGACGCCGGGCATCGTAGTCGGATGCCCACCGCAAGCCGCGGGGCTCGTACGCTTTACGCAAGGTCCAGTAGCTGTCCCAAAAAATCTTGCCGTCGCCGTCGATGGTTCCCTGACCGGTGATTGCCGCGTTTTTTTGCTCGTAGACGTTGACCAGCGCAGCCGGCCAGCTCATTTCAATACCGGCGATACGCGTAGGCATGACCGGATAGTCCTCGATCCGCTGCGAGCCGAGGATGGTGACGCCTTTGTCGACCTGCAGCGTAACGCCGGTCTTCACAAAAATCGATCCGCTCAGGTAGGTGCCAGGGTTGAGCACCACCGTGCCGCCATCCTTGGCTGCGGCGTCGATGGCCGCCTGGATCGCTTTGGTGTTGAGTGTGACGCCGTCGCCCTTGGCGCCGTAGCTGGCGGCGTTATAGGTTTTGGCGCCGGCGGTTGCCATGCCCAGAGC
>Ga0308163_10000876_pt1 | contig 40693 bp, 36 predicted proteins | sample PhyTR1_FD_201037 | JGI IMG/M metagenome (GOLD analysis project Ga0308163, IMG submission 201037) | Phyllosphere microbial communities from UC Gill Tract Community Farm, Albany, California, United States - DLSLT.R1 | ecosystem: Host-associated > Plants > Phyllosphere > Unclassified | place: USA... | reverse complement strand
ATTACTTGACGCCCCGAGCTTGAACAAGCATTTCAGACAGCTGATGCACGGCCATGGCGTACATCACGCTGCGGTTGTAACGCGTGATTGCGTAAAAATTCTTCAAACCCATCCAGTATTCAGGGCCTTTGTCGCCTTCAAGGCGAAACGCCGTGACCGGCATATCATCGCGCAGCGCATCATGACTCGCCCACCCCAATGCTCGCAACTCCCCGACGGTCTTCACCGGCTCGATTCCCGGGCTTAAACCCTCATCGACCCGATCACCGCGAACGCTGGCCTGGCTGACCACGGGCTCGCCCGCGACCCAGCCATGGCGTTTGAAATAGCTGGCCACACTGCCAATCGCATCATCCGGATCGTTCCAGATGTTGATGTGGCCATCGCCGTCAAAATCCACCGCATAAGCACGGAAACTGCTAGGCATGAACTGCGGCAAACCCATGGCGCCCGCGTACGAGCCTTTGAGGGTCAACGGGTCCACCTGTTCCTCGCGGGACAGCAGCAAGAACTCACGCAGCTCCTTGCGGAAAAAATCGGCACGCGGAGGATAATCGAAACTCAGCGTCGATAAAGCATCGATTACCCGGTAATTTCCAGTATTGCGACCAAAAAAGGTTTCTACACCGATGATCGCGACGATCACTTGGGCGGGCACACCGTACTCTTGTTCGGCACGCGCCAACGCCGCCTCGTGCTGTCGCCAGAAGTCCACACCCCGTGCGATACGCGCATCGGTCAGGAACATCGGGCGGTAATCCTTCCACGCCTTGACCCGCTCGGCGGGCCGGGAAATCGCGTCGAGAATCGACTGTTTGCGTTCAACATTGCGAAACACTTCGATCAATTGCTCGCCCGCGAAGCCGTAATCCCGAGTCATGTCACTGACGAACTGTGCGACCTGAGGCGAGCCCTCATAGTCACCCGCAAGCGACTCCTGCACTGAACCGAGTATGCCCATCAGACCGACCAGCGGCACATATCGAGCAGCCCAGCCACGCACTACTTGCATTGAATTGTTCACCTTAATCAAACCTGAGCGATCCACTTGCGATGGGTATGGATCGACATCAAAACCCCAAACGCTGACAGCAGCGTCACCAGCGAAGTTCCGCCGTAACTAATGAAGGGCAATGGCACGCCCACCACCGGCAGCAAGCCGCTGACCATACCGATGTTGACGAAAACATACACAAAAAACGTCATGGTCAGACTGCCCGCGAGCAGCTTGCCATAGAGCGTCTGCGCCTGAGCCGTAATGACCAGGCCGCGACCGATCAACAGCAGGTAAATCAGCAGCAAGGCACAGATCCCCACCAGACCGAACTCCTCGCCCAACACCGCAATGATGAAGTCGGTGTGGCTTTCCGGGAGGAAATCCAGGTGAGATTGGGTGCCCAGCAACCAGCCCTTGCCGAAAACCCCGCCCGAGCCAATCGCCGCCTTGGACTGAATAATGTTCCAGCCGGTGCCCAGCGGATCGCTCTCAGGGTCAAGGAAGGTCAGGATGCGTTGCTTCTGATAGTCGTGCATGAAGAAGAACCACATCGCCACCGCGACGGGCACGGCCGCTGCGATCACGCCGATGATCCAGCGCCAGCGCAGGCCCGCCATGAACAGTACGAAAGTCCCGGACGCCAGAATCAGCAGCGAGGTGCCAAGGTCCGGCTGGCGCACGATCAGGATAAACGGCAACCCGATCAACCCAAGGCTGACGGCGACGTGTTTCAGATGCGGAGGCAATGTGCGCTTGGACAGGTACCAGGCGATGGTCGCCGGCATGATGATCTTCATGAATTCCGACGGCTGGAAACGGATCACGCCGGGAATGTTGATCCAGCGCGTTGCTCCCATGGCGTTATGGCCCATTACGTCCACCGCGACCAGCAGCAGCACACCGAAAACGTAGGCAATCGGCACCCAGCGTGCCATGAAGCGCGGCTCCAGCTGCGCGATCACGAACATCGACACCAGGCCGATGCCGAACGAGGTCGCCTGCTTGATCAAAAGGTCCCAGCTCTTTCCGCTGGCGGAATAGAGGACGAACAGGCTGCCCGCAGCCAAGGTCAGCAGCAGGATCAGCAACGGGCCGTCGACGTGGATTTTCTGCAGGAAGGTGGCGCGACGGCGCATCACATCTTCGCTGGAGAGGATGCGGTCGAAATTACTCTTCACGGGCCGCGGTCTCCGGAGGCAGTGTATTGCTGGCGTATTCGGGTTTCAGATGACCCTGAGGGTCCAGAAGCCAGGCATCCATGACCTGACGCACGACAGGTGCAGCGGCGCCGGAGCCCGACTCACCGTTTTCAATCATGACCGCCACCACGATTTTCGGGTTGTCGGCCGGCGCGAAGCCCACGAACAACGCGTGGTCACGGTGGCGCTCCTGCACTTTCGAGCGATCGTATTTTTCACCCTGGCGGATCGCGACGACCTGCGCCGTACCACTCTTACCGGCTATGCGGTATTGCGCGCCGATGGCCGCCTTGCGCGCGGTACCACGGGCACCGTGCATCACCTGCTGCATGCCATGGTTGACCTTGCCCCAGTCGGACGGGTCGCGCAGAACAATATCGGGGATCGGGTTCTCATCCACCGGTTTCTGGCCTTCGATGGTCCTGGCCAGATGCGGCCGGTTCCATTTGCCCTTGTTCGCCACCAGCGCCGTGGCCTGAGCCAGCTGCAGCGGCGTGGCCTGCATGTAGCCCTGACCGATACCGAGGATCAGCGTTTCGCCCGGGAACCAGGCCTGACGTCGAGTGACGCGCTTCCAGTCGCGGGACGGCATCAGGCCGGGCGATTCCTCGAACATGTCCAGCGAGACCTTTTGCCCGATGCCGAACTTGTTCAGGTACGCCGACAGCCTGTCGATGCCGACCTTGTGCGCCAAGTCATAGAAATAGGTGTCGTTGGATCGCATGATCGCGGTGTCCAGATCGACCCAGCCGTCACCGGTACGGTTCCAGTTACGGTATTTGTGATCGTAATTGGGCAGCATGTAGTAGCCGGGGTCGAACACCCGGGTACTGGCCGTCACGACACCCGAGTCCAGGCCCGCGATGGCCACGGCGGGTTTGATGGTCGAACCCGGCGGGTACAGGCCACGCAGAATGCGATTGAACAGCGGCCGATCCACCGAATCCCGCAGTTCGGAGTAAGCCTTGAAGCTGATGCCGGTGACGAACAGGTTAGGGTCAAAGCTTGGCTGACTGACCATCGCCAACACTTCGCCGGTGTTCGGGTCCAGCGCCACCACGGCGCCACGACGTCCGGCGAGGGCGGTTTCAGCCGCTTCCTGCAACTGGATATCGAGGCTCAGGACGATGTCCTTGCCCGGCACCGGATCGGTCCGCTTCAGAACCCGCAGCACCCGACCGCGCGCATTGGTTTCGACTTCTTCGTAGCCCACCTGGCCGTGCAGTTCAGGCTCGTAAAAACGCTCGATACCGGTCTTGCCCATGTGATGGGTGCCGCTGTAATTCACAGGGTCGAGACTTTTCAGCTCTTTCTCGTTGATACGCCCCATGTATCCCACCGAGTGCGCGAAATGCGCGCCCTGCGGGTAGTGTCGAATCAACTGCGCGACCACTTCGACGCCCGGCAAGCGGAACTGGTTGACCGCAATCCGGGCAATCTGCTCCTCGGTCAGCTCGAACAGGATCGGCACCGGTTCAAACGGACGACGTCCCTGTTTCATGCGTTTTTCGAAGATGATCCGGTCATCCGGCGTCAGCTCCAGCACTTCGATAATTGTGTCGAGAACCTTGGCCCAGTCACCGCCCGAGCGCTCGCGGGTCATGCTCAGGTTGAAGCTTGGCCGGTTGTCGGCGATCACCACGCCATTGCGGTCAAAGATCAGCCCGCGACTCGGCGGGATCGGCTGCACATGAACCCGGTTGTTTTCCGACAGGGTCGAGTGATAGTCGTACTGGATGACCTGCAGGAAATACAGGCGCGCCACCAACACGCAGATCAGCACGATGACGGCCACGGCACCGACCACGACTCGGCTGCGCACAAGACGTGCGTCCTTTTCGTGGTCTTTCAGGCGAATCGGCTGAGACATTTAGGGCGTGTTCACAGTGAAGGCAGCAGCGCTACTTGTGATAAGGGTGACCGGACAATACCGTCCAGGCACGATAAATCTGCTCACCGATGAGGATGCGCACCAGCGGGTGCGGCAACGTCAGCGGCGACAACGACCAACGCTGCTCGGCACGGGCACAGACTTCCGGCGCCAGCCCTTCCGGGCCACCGACCATCAGGTTGACCGTGCGAGAATCCAGCCGCCAGCGGTCGAGTTCGACCGACAGCTGCTCGGTGCTCCACGGTTTGCCGTGCACTTCGAGAGTGACGATCCGCTCGCCCGGCTGCACTTTCGCCAGCATGGCCTCACCTTCCTGACGGATGAGGCGTGCCACGTCGGCGTTTTTGCCACGGGTGTTGAGCGGAATCTCTACCAGTTCCAGCGCCAACTCGGATGGCAGACGCTTGGCATATTCATGCCAGCCTTCTTCCACCCACTTGGGCATACGTGAACCGACAGCAATCAGACGCAGACGCACAATGAGCCCTTATTGTTGCTCTTTGTTGAGCTTGGTGAAGTGCTCATGCGCGACTTCCGGGCTGTGGTGTGCAGCACTGGCCGAACGGCTCTGCTCGGCACCGGCCCACAGACGCTCCAGGTCGTAGAACTGGCGGGCGGAGGCGGTCATCATGTGCACGATGGCGATGTCCAGGTCCAGCAGCACCCAGTCGCTGTCGCCCTTGCCTTCTTCGCCCAACGGCTTGAGACCGTTCTTCTTGACCTCTTCGCGAACCTTGTCGAGCATCGCATTGATCTGGCGATTCGAGGTACCGGTCGCAATGATCATGTAATCGGTGATGCTCTGCTTGTCGCGTACATCCAGCACCTGGACGTCCTGCGCTTTCACGTCTTCCAGGGCATCGGTGATCACTTTGATCATCGGGTTTTCAATTACTGCATCTTTGTTCGTCATATAAAACTCATTCAGCTCGTATGTTTGGGCGTTTCTTCGCGCTCTTGGCAGCGTCGAAACACACCTTCAGTTCGACGCACGGTAAAGCCCGTGCGTATCGATATAGGCCAGTACCGCGTCTGGCACCAGAAAACGTACCGACTTCCCGCTGGCCAGCAGTTGGCGGATCTGGGTGGCAGACACCGAAAGCGGCGTCTGCCAGACGAATGTAATGTGTCCGCCGGGGCCTTTAAGGGCCTTCGGATCGCTGACCGCGCGCGCCGCCAGCAGGTTACGCATGGCGTCCGGCGACTCGCTGTCGGCGTCCGGGCGTTGCAGCACCACGATATGGCAGTGCTCCAGCAACTCTTCCCATCGATGCCAGGAAGGCAGCCCACAGAAGGCGTCCCATCCCAGCAACAAAAACAACTGGTCATCGACGGCCAGTTCAGCGCGCATCGATTCCAGCGTGTCGATGGTGTACGACGGTTTGTCCCGCAACAATTCGCGGTCATCCACCGTCAACGGCGACACGCCCTGGACCGCACACTGGACCATCGCCAGACGGTCCTGTGCCGAAACACTGGGCGTATCGCGATGAGGCGGTCTGGCGCTGGGCGTCAGACGCAACTCATCGAGTTCAAGCAGCGCGGCGACTTCCAGCGCGCCGCGCAAATGGCCGATGTGCACAGGGTCGAACGTCCCACCCAGCATGCCGATACGCTTCGGCTTGCGTGCGGTGGAAGGTGATTCCCCGGCAGGCTCGATCACAGCTTTCGCATGGTTGCCTGCGTGCTGCCGAATATCGGCCAAGTCAGACAGGCCCCTGCCCACGCAACTGGCGGCCGTCACCGACGACGATGTACTTCTCGCAGGTCAGGCCTTCCAGACCGACCGGCCCACGGGCGTGAATCTTGTCAGTGGAAATCCCGATCTCGGCACCCAGGCCGTACTCAAAACCATCGGCAAAGCAAGTGGGCGCGTTGATCATCACCGAACTGGAGTCGACTTCCGCCATGAAGCGGCGGGTCTGAGCCTGAGAGTCGGAGAGGATGGCGTCGCTGTGGTGCGAGCCGTAATGATTGATGTGCTCAATGGCCTGATCCAGCCCGGTCACGACGCGGATCGACAGGATCGGCGCCAAGTACTCGGTGTGCCAGTCTTCTTCGGTCGCCGGGATCGCATCAATCAACTCGCGAGTGCGCTCGCAACCCCGCAGCTCGACGCCTTTCTCGCGGAACTGACCGGCCATCTGCGGCAGGAAATCAGCGGCAATTGCCTGATCCACCAGCAGCGTTTCCATGGCACCGCAGATGCCGTAGCGATAGGTCTTGGCGTTGAAACAGATGCGCTGCGCAGACGCCAGGTCGGCGTGTGCACTGACATACACATGGCAGATGCCGTCCAGGTGCTTGATGACCGGCACCTTGGCATCGCGACTGACGCGCTCGATCAGGCCTTTGCCGCCACGAGGAACGATGACGTCCACGTATTCCGGCATGGTGATCAAGGCGCCAACGGCGGCGCGGTCGGTGGTTTCGACCACTTGCACCACGGCAGCCGGCAGGTCGGCTTCGGCCAGACCGCGCTGAATGCAGGTGGCGATGGCGCGATTTGAATGAATGGCCTCGGAGCCACCGCGCAGGATGGTGGCGTTGCCGGACTTAAGGCACAGGCTGGCGGCGTCGATGGTCACGTTCGGACGCGACTCGTAGATGATGCCCACCACGCCGAGCGGCACGCGCATCTTGCCGACCTGAATGCCAGAAGGCTGGAAATTCATGTCGCGAATCGTACCGACCGGGTCGGGAAGGCTGGCAACCTGACGCAGACCGGCGATCATGCTGTCGATACGAGCCGGGGTCAGGGCGAGGCGCTCAAGCAAGGCAGGTTCAAGACCATTCGCGCGGCCAGCCGCCAGATCCTGGTCGTTGGCGGCGGTCAGTTCCTCACGGGCAGCGTCCAGCGCAGCAGCCGTGGCGGCCAGCGCGCGGTTTTTCTGCGCCGTACTGGCACGGCCGATCACACGCGAAGCTTCGCGGGCGGCTCGACCCAGACGGGTCATATAGTCAAGAACGGACTCAGTCATGGTCTCAGAGGTCTTGGCAGAGAGGAAAGCGGCCGATTATAGCTGTCGGGCGGGCTGAACGACAGCGGCGGCAGGCGGATGGTCGATATAAGCCGGTTTTGTTCGGTGATAACGGCGTTTGCAATGATCATTCCCACGCTCTGCGTGGGTAATGCAGCCTTGGACGCTCCGCGTCCGCGATGATGGACGCGGAGCGTCACGTACGGCATCACCACGCAGAGCGTGGGAATGATCATCAAAGAATCCATGCAGAAGCTCCCTCGCCATTCAGCTGCAATTAAGCCCGAGATTGCTATCATCGCGGTCCGATTTGCGGATACCCCAAACGCCATGCCCGACCTGCCTTCCCGCGCCTTGCCCGACAGCTTCTTCAATCGTGACGCCCAGACGCTCGCCCGCGATCTGCTGGGCAAAGTCATCCGCCACAAGGTCGGTGAGTTGTGGCTGTCGGCGCGCATCATAGAGACCGAAGCCTATTACCTCGAGGAAAAAGGCAGCCACGCCTCGCTCGGCTATACAGAAAAACGTAAGGCTTTGTTTCTGGATGGCGGCCACATCTATATGTATTACTCACGCGGCGGCGACTCGCTGAATTTCAGCGCGCAAGGACCGGGTAATGCGGTGCTGATCAAATCGGCCTTTCCATGGGTGGATGCGCTCTCGGACGACAACAGCCTGGCGCAGATGCAACTCAACAATCCCGACGCCAGCGGCACTATTCGCCCGCCCGAGCGGCTATGTGCGGGACAAACGCTGCTGTGCAAGGCGCTCGGCCTGAAGGTGCCGATGTGGGACGCCAAGCGCTTCGATCCCCAGCGAATTTTCGTCGAAGACGTCGGGCAGCGACCTGCGCGAATCATTCAAGCCGCTCGCCTGGGCATCCCCGCCGGACGCGACGAGCACCTGATGTACCGCTTCGTCGATGCCGAATACGCACGGTTCTGTACGCGGAACCCGTTGCGACGCGGACAAGTCGAAGGCCGCGATTACCTCATCATCGAGCAAGGACACTGACCCATGGGCGCATGGCTCGACAGCATCACCGCGTGGCTGACCCTCAACCCGTCGTGGCTGGGCGCTGCGATTTTTCTGGTGTCGTGCCTGGAATGCCTGGCCATCGCCGGCATCATCGTGCCCGGTACCGTGGCCTTGTTCGCCATTGCCGCGCTGGCCGGCAGCGGCATCCTGCCCCTGAGCGAAGCCCTGCTGCTGGGTTTTCTGGGCGGCCTGCTGGGCGATGTCGTGTCCTACTTCGTGGGGAGACGCTTCCACCAAAACATTCGCCGCCTGCCAGGCTTACGTCATCACCCGGAATGGATTGCAGGGGCCGAAACCTACTTCCAGCGCTATGGCATTGCCAGCCTGCTGGTCGGTCGCTTCATTGGTCCGCTGCGCCCGATGCTGCCGATGGTGGCCGGGATGTGCGACATGCCGTTCGTGCGCTTCGCCGGGGTCAGCCTGATCGCAGCCGCCGGTTGGTCAGTGGCCTACATTCTGCCGGGTTGGGCAACCGGTGCGGCCATCCGCCTGCCGCTGCCTGAAGGTTTCTGGCCTGAGGCAGCGTTTGTGGGCGCCGGGCTGGCGTTGCTACTCGGCGTGGCGATACAGAGCAGCGTGCGTGCCAGACGCAACGCGACCAGGCTGATCGCGCTGACCAGCCTGATCATGCTCATCGCGGTGTTTCTGGGCTGGCCCTATCTGGCACAACTCGACCAGGGCGTGATGACACTGGTGCAGGAACATCGCAGCGACGCGGCGCAAAACTTCGTGATTCTGGTCACCGGCCTTGGCGACTTCAGGACCCAGTTCTGCGCCGCTGCCCTGTTGCTGATCATCCTGGTGGTCACTCGCCAATGGCGCCATGCGATCTTCGCCTGCGCCACGACGCTGGGCGCGGCGATCATCAATCAGAGCATGAAGCACACGTTCGCCCGTGCGCGACCGGAGGTGCTGGCCGAACCGCTCGCAACGTTCAGCATGCCGAGCGGACATGCCTCGGCGTCGTTTGCTCTGTTCATGACGCTGGCCGTGCTGGCGGGTCGAGGGCAACCGGCGCGGTTGCGCCTGACCTGGCTGTTGCTCGGCGCGATACCTGCGGCATCGATCTGCGTGTCGCGGGTGTACCTCGGCGTTCACTGGCCGACGGATGTCCTGGCGGGGATGCTGCTGGCGTTCTTTACCTGCGCGGCGAGCCTGGCGTTCGTGCAGAACAAAGAGGTATTGCCACCCCTGCCGTTGCGGGTGTGGTGGCTGCTGCTACCGGCCATGGTCGCGCTGTTGGGAGGGTTTGCCTTCCACTCGATGACACATGGCTTGATTCGGTATGAGTATTAAGGACGCAAGCATGCGTTACGTGCAGGAGCGTGCTTGCCCGCGATGAGGCCGTGTCAGTCGACACCGACGCCAAGGATGTATCGCAATCGCGGGCAAGCGCGCCTACCGTTCAAGTGAGCAAGGTCATGCCTGCATATCGCCCTGCATCTCATCCAGCAAATCCTGGATAGCGTCGAGGCGTTCTTCCGCGTCGTCAATCTCGAGCAGTTCGATCTTGTCTTCCTCGGCGAACGGCAGCAGGTAGGCCAACTGATTGGCCAGTGACTGTTGGCCGCTGGCCGTGAGGCCCATGTTCAGCGCGGCGACCATCGGGTGTTCAGCCAGCGCAGCCAGCAGCGCAACGAGGTCTTCGTCCTCTTCCTGGAGCGGCTTTTCGTCCGGCTCCTCCAGCCACTCCACCTCGGCCAGCAACAGGTTGTCGCGCTGGGTTTGGGCTTCGACCACTCGAAACCGACGACCGCCTATCACGCGAATACCCAGCAAACCGTTGTCCTGTTGCTGGAAGTCAGTCACCAGCGCTTCACACCCGATCTGCGAGAAACCTTCAGGCACATTGCCGACTTCACTGCCCTCGGTGATGCAGACCACACCAAAGCCCTCACCCTGTTTCATGCAGCGGCCAATCATGTCCAGGTAGCGCGCCTCGAAAATCTGCAAATCGAGTACGCACCCCGGGAACAGCACAGCGTTCAGCGGAAACAACGGCAACGACATAGACACACCCTCAAGCAACCAGAGACACCGCCAACGGCAGGAACAACGCCGTGGCGACACCCATCAAACTCATGGCCAGTGCCGCAAAGGCACCGCACTCTTCACCTTCCTGCAAGGCGGCCGACGTTCCCACCGCATGGGCCGTCAGCCCCAGGGCCATGCCCCGTGCCTCCGGGCTTTGCACACCCGCCAGGGTCAACAGACCGGGGCCGAATATGCCGCCAATAACGCCTGTGATCAACACGAAAACCGCAGCCAGCGCCGCTACACCGCCAATCTGTTCAGCCACCAGCATGGCAATCGGCGAGGTCACCGACTTGGGCGCCATGGTCATCAGGATCATGTGATCGGCGCCCAGCACGTAACCCAGCCCCACGCACAGCGCCGTCGCAAACACCCCGCCAATCACCAGCGTAGTCAAGACCGGCCAGAACAACTGACGGATACGCCGCAGATTCAGATAAAGCGGCACGGCCAGCGCCACGGTCGCCGGCCCCAGCAGGATGCTGAGAATCTCGGTGCTGTTGCGGTACTCGGCGTAGCTCAATCCGCAGGTGACCAGCACGCCGATCACCACCAGCATCGAGACCAGCACCGGCTGCAGAAAGACCCAGCGGGTTTTCTCGTAACCGGCCAGCACCACTTGATAGGCGCCCAACGTGATGGCGATGCCGAACAGAGGGTGATGGATCACGGACAACCAGGCGCCTTGCCAATCCAGACTCATGATGGCTCCCGGCGGCGGGCCTGACGGTCGATGAGTTTCTGCATCAACCAACCGGCAAAGGTGAGCGAGATCATCAGGGACAGCACCAGCGACCCAACAATGGCCCAGAAATCGTCAGCGATTTGCCCCGCGTAAACCATGACCCCCACGGCAGGTGGCACCAGCAACAACGGCAGGTAACGCAACAGACTGCTCGCCGCCAGGCTGATTGGCTCGGTCACCTCTCCGCGGATCATCAGGTAGACCATCAGCAGCACCAGCCCGATGATCGGCCCGGGCAGGATCGACAGGAACAAATGATTCAGCGCCGTTCCCACCAGCTGGAACAGCACCAGCCATGTCAGGCCTCTTAGCAACATAGAAAACTCCAGCAAATTCGCGGCGCCATTATACGCACGCAGTCTCATCGGCTATGGGTCGGTATTCGCAAGCCTTCGGATTCTTGACCAATGGCCCTGAGCGTGCTGATCTTCAAGTCCGGCGCAGCCCTTGTAGGAGTGAGCTTGCCCGCGAATCGCGGAGTGTCCGTCGACGAATGCATCACAGACGTACCGCAATCGCGGGCAAGCGCGCTCCTACATGAGCTCATAAACCGCGATCGAGCGAAGCAATAAAGAAGCCTATAGCTGCAGATCCTTGAAAAAACAAAACCGCACGCCGAAAACGATTCACTAAGGAGAGTATCGATGCCCTATGTACCTGTTGCAGCGCTCAAGAGTTATGAAGGCAAGGAACTGGGAAGTTCCGAATGGCTGACCATCGACCAGGCACGTATCAATCTATTTGCCGAAGCCACTGGCGACTTCCAGTTCATCCACGTTGACCCGGTCAAAGCAGCACAAACACCGTTTGGCTCGACCATCGCACACGGTTTTCTTTCCCTCTCGCTGATACCCAAACTCATGGAATCGCTGCTGGTGCTGCCGGAAGGCCTGAAGATGGTGGTTAATTACGGCTTGGACAGCGTGCGTTTCATTCAACCGGTGAAGGTGGATTCGCGCGTTCGTCTAAAAGTTGCCCTCACGGAAGTCACCGAGAAAAAGCCCGGCCAGTGGCTGCTCAAAGCCACCGCGACGCTTGAAATCGAAGGCCAGGAGAAACCTGCCTTCATCGCTGAACCCCTCTCTTTGGCCTTCGTGTAAAACGCCTGAAACGTGAAACAGTCGTAACAGACTGTTTCACCACACTTCCCGGCTGCGGCATACTCGCTGCGGCTGTGTGAGCGACTCGATACAAGTCCACGAATCTGATCACGCCGAACACCTCATTTTCGGGATTTACCATGCGCGCGCTTGCCCCTCTGGCCCTCACCCTTCTGATTACCGCGTGCGGTGACGGCGAATCGCTGTTGCCGGCTGACGCACGCTTGCCCGACGGCGGCCGTTATCGGGGCGATGTCGTCAATGGCGTGCTGCAAGGCAAGGGGCGCATCGACTACCCCAACGGCAGCTGGTATGCCGGAGAGTTCGCCAAGGGTCAGTGGAACGGTCAGGGCGAGTGGCACGCGAGCAACGGCGATGTCTATAAAGGCGGTTTCCGGGACGGTTTATTTGACGGTCAGGGCACGCTGACGACCAGCGGCGGCAGTTACGTCGGCGGCTACAAACTGGGGCGACGCGACGGCGAAGGCACGCTCAAAGAGCACGGCATGAGTTACCGCGGCGAGTTCAAAGCCGACCTTTACGACGGCCTCGGCCATCTGGAACTCGAAGATGGCAGCGAATACCAAGGCCAGTTCTCCCACGGCAAACCCAACGGCGAAGGCCAGCGCAGCGACGCGGCGGGCAATCAATTCAGCGGCAGATTCGTCGACGGCCAGTTGGAAGGCACCGGCAATTTCACCAGCGCCGACGGCGATCAATACGTCGGCGGCTTTCACAACAATCAGCTGAACGGTCGCGGCCGCTATGAAAACGCCGATGGCGATGTCTGGTCCGGCCAGTTCAAGGACGGTGCATTCACCGGCAAAGGCGAACTGATCGGTTCAGACGGCACCAACTACCAAGGGCAATTCCGTAACTGGCGTTTCGCAGGCGAAGGCCGCTTGAAATTGCCCGACGGCAGCCTCTACGTCGGTCAGTTCGACAACGACAACTATCAAGGTCCCGGTGTGCTGACCGCCGCAGACGGCAGTGTGCAAAGCGGCACATGGTCCAACGGCCAGCGTGTACGCGACGCCATGGGCAAGCTACTGCCCGATCCGCTGGAAGTCGGCTTGCTTGCGCAAGGGCCGTTGCTGGAAAAAGCCCTCGCCGCCGTACCGGCCTCCACGCCTGCGACTGAGCTGTACAGCCTGGTGGTCGGCGGCGACGGCAAGCAGAGCGTCTTCCTGCGCGAAGCGGATTACGTCAACACGCTGCTGTCGAGCCGCTTCGGCGCTTATGGCCAGATTTCACTGGTCAACCATCGCGACCACATGGCCGATCGCCCGCTGGCGACCCGCGAAAACATCAGCCGCGCCATGCAAACCCTCGCCCAGCGCAGCGGTCCGGAAGACCTGATCTTCATTTACCTCACCAGCCACGGCACCCACGAGCACGAACTGGTGCTGGACCAGCCGCGCCTCGAACTCTCGGACTTACCCGCCAACGAGATGGCCGGCGTGCTCGCACCGTTGAAGAATCGAGACAAGGTGGTGGTGATCTCGGCCTGCTACTCGGGCGGTTTCATCCCGGCCATCAAAGACGATAAAACCATGGTCATCACGGCATCCCGTGAGGATCGCGTGTCGTTCGGTTGCTCTGAAGAGGCTGACTTCACCTATTTTGGCGACGCCCTGTTCGGCAAGGCTTTGGTGGAAACCGATGACCTGATGCAAGCCTTCAACGACGCTAAAAAAATCGTGGCGCAACGCGAGACCGAGGAAAACTTCGAAGCCTCCGAACCCCAGATCTGGGCGCCCAAAGGCGTGCTTGCACGCTGGCAGCAATTGCGTAAAAGCCAGGCAGAACGTGCGTTGAACACCGTGTCGGTTGGCAAAGGCATGAAGGCGGCGGCCAACCACTGATGCCCTGCTTTGGTGGCCAACATCACCGCAACATGAAAAATTCGTGAGTTTTGTGAAACCAGCGTCATCCGCGCACAGTCTGTTCCGATAGAGCGCCTATGCTTGTGCGTATCAAGGGAGAAAGACCATGTACTTGACGCCGCAACAGATCCTGCTTGCCGGAGCGACTGGATTAACGGGCGAACACCTGCTCGATCGTTTGCTCAATGAGCCCACCGTCAGCCGCGTTTTGGCGCCAAGCCGCCGCCCGCTGGCCGAACATCCTCATCTGGAAAATCCCGTAGGCGACTTCACTTCCCTGCTCGCCGAACTGGGCGGTCGGGTCGATATCGCGTTTTGCTGCCTGGGCAGCACGATCAAACAGGCGGGCTCACAAGATGCGTTTCGCGCCGTCGACATGGACATGGTCGTGGCATTTGGCAAGCGCGCCCGGGAAATGGGCGCGCGTCATTTGCTGGTCATCAGCGCGGTAAACGCCGACCCTGAATCCAGCATTTTCTACAGCCGCGTCAAAGGCGAAATGGAAGAGGCGCTGAAGGACCAGAACTGGCCGCAACTGACCATTGCCCGCCCTTCCCTGTTGATTGGCGAGCGTGAAGACCAGCGGCTGGTCGAGCAGTTGGCCGCGCCGATTGCCAAGCTGATTCCCGGCAAATACGGCGGCATCGAAGCCTGCCAGCTGGCCCGCGCGCTGTGGCGCCTGGCGCTGGAAGAACAGGACGGGATTCGGGTGGTGGAGTCGGATGAACTGAGGCGGTTGGGGAAATAATCCCAGGGCGAAAACCAACGTTGACCGGTGGGAGCGAGCTTGCTCGCGAATGATCGTTCAACCGATGCAAATGTGTCGGTTCTACTGACCATTCGCGAGCAAGCTCGCTCCCACAGGTTATTTATCAGGCCATTAACAGACTCACAGCCCACCCGTCGCCTGAAACCCCACGCCCAGCGCCGTCAGAATCGACAGCGGCAGCAGTAAGGTGTCCAGCAACGCGCTGCCCGGCAGGTCCAGCATCGGGTATTTCGGCGCCTCGGCACCGAAGCGGTCCTTCTCGCAGCAACCGCCTTGAATCGCATACAGATCCAGCCGCGTGCCCGAATACACCACAGGCGCGCCCGGCTGATTGGCATCCAGCGTGCGCACCGTCGAACAACCGGTGGCCAGCAAAAGGCCAAGGGTGAGGACAAACAGCTTCTTATTCATCGGCGCCAAAATGATGTTCGCCCCAACGCGGCAGCATGTCCTGAGGAATGTTGAGCAAATTGAGAACCCGGGCGACAACGAAGTCGACCAGATCATCAATGGTCTGCGGCTGGTGGTAGAAACCAGGCGAGGCGGGAAGAATGACCGCGCCCAGATTCGAGAGCTTCAGCATGTTTTCCAAATGGATGCTGGAAAACGGGGCTTCGCGCGGCACCAGAATCAGCTGACGGCGTTCCTTGAGGGTCACGTCGGCTGCGCGCTCGATGAGGTTGTTGCAGGCGCCCGTGGCGATGGCGGACAAGGTGCCGGTCGAACACGGCACGACCACCATGGCACTCGGCGAGCCGGAACCGGATGCCACCGGGGACATCCAGTCTTCCTTGCCGTACACCCGAATCTGCCCCGCCTCCGCACCGGTGTACTCCGTCAGGAACGCCTGCATCATTTGCGGTTTGGGCGGCAGGGTGACATCCGTCTCGGTGGCCATGACCAACTGCGCGGCCTTGGAGATCAGGAAATGCACTTCGCGATCTTCACGCACCAGACAGTCGAGCAGACGCAGGCCGTATTGCGCGCCGGATGCGCCGGTCATCGCCAGCGTAATGCGCTCCGGGCCGCTCATTTCAGTGCCTCGGCCAGTTTGCCGTGCAGACCGCCAAAGCCGCCGTTGCTCATGATCACCACATGAGTGCCGGGCTGGGCCTGACTCTTCACGCGCTCGATGATGCCTTCCAGCGAATCGCAGACCACCGCCGGCACCTTGCACTGAGCAGCGGTCGCGCCCAGGTCCCAGCCGAGATTGGCCGGGGCATACCAGACCACCTGATCGGCCTGATCGACGCTCTCCGGCAAGCCATCCCGATGCGCGCCAAGCTTCATGGAGTTGGAGCGTGGCTCGACGATGGCAATAATCGGCGAGTCGCCGACTTTCTTGCGCAGGCCGTCCAGCGTGGTGGCGATGGCGGTCGGGTGGTGGGCGAAGTCGTCATAAATGGTGATGCCGCGCACCTCAGAGACCTTTTCCATGCGCCGCTTCACGCTTTTGAAGGCGCTCAACGCTTCGACGCCTTGTTGCGCAACGACGCCAACGTGCCGAGCGGCCGCCAGCGTGGCGAGGGCGTTGGCGACGTTGTGTTGACCGGTCATGCCCCAGTCCACCACGCCTTGAGCGACGCCTTCAAAGAGGACTTCAAACTTCGAGCCGTCTTCGCTCAGCAGCTTCGCTTGCCACTGACCGCCTTGCCCGGTGGTTTGTACCGGCGTCCAGCAACCCATCTCGATGACGCGCTGCAGCGCAGGCTCGGTGGTCGGATGAATCACCAGGCCTTCGCTCGGAATGGTGCGCACCAAGTGGTGAAATTGACGCTCGATCGAAGGCAAATCAGGGAAGATGTCGGCGTGATCGAACTCAAGGTTGTTGAGGATCGCAGTGCGCGGACCGTAGTGAACGAATTTCGAGCGCTTGTCGAAAAACGCACTGTCGTATTCGTCGGCTTCAACAACGAAGAACGGCGTGTCGCCCAGGCGGGCGGACACCGCGAAGTTCTGGGGAACGCCACCGATCAGGAAGCCAGGGCTCATGCCCGCGTGCTCCAGCACCCAGGCCAGCATGCTGCTGGTGGTGGTCTTGCCATGGGTGCCCGCAACCGCCAGCACCCAGCGACCACGCAGCACGTGATCGGCCAGCCACTGCGGCCCGGACACATACGGCAGGCCTTTGTTGAGGACGTATTCAACCGCCGGGTTGCCGCGCGACATGGCGTTGCCGACCACCACCAGATCCGGTGCAGGTTCCAGGTGTGAAGGGTCGTAACCCTGCATCAGCGTGATGCCCTGCGCTTCGAGCTGCGTGCTCATCGGCGGGTAGACGTTGGCATCGGAGCCGGTGACTGTGTGGCCCAAATCCTTGGCGAGAACCGCCAGCGAACCCATGAACGTGCCGCAGATACCCAGAATATGAATGTGCATGACCGACCTCTTAAAACGTTCGCGCAGGTTAGCGTAGAAGGTAGGGAATGCGAAGCGCCGACATGGCAGGAGCGTTTGTAGGAGCGCGCTTGCCCGCGATGGGGTTGGGTCAGGTTACAGACTCATCCCAGACATAATGCAATTGTCCAGATGCGCCCAAGTAAGCTCCCTCCTAAAAAAAATTAGCGATTGATCCCATGCTTGCGCAGCTTTCTATAGAGGGTGTTGCGACTGACGCCCAACTCCTTTGCTGCATGGGTCATGTGCCAGCGTTGCGCCTCCAGGGTCGCGATCAGTGCAGCGCGCTCGGCATCGTCCAGCGGCGACTCGCCATGTTCGGCCTCGGCCGCTTTTTGCGCAGCACCCTGACGGATCAGCAACGGCAAGTCAGCGACACAAATCTGATCGTCCTCGCACAGCGCGGCCAGGGTCCTCAACACATTGCGCATCTGCCGCACGTTACCCGGCCAATTGAAGGCCAGCAGTGAATCCCTCGCCGCTGGCTCAATGACCACGGCATGGCCACCGGCCTCTTCCTCCAGCAGAAAATCCAGCAACTGAGACTTGTCACTGCGTTCGCGCAACGGCGGGAGTGCGATTTCCAACCCATTGAGTCGATAGTAGAGGTCTTCACGGAAGCTGCCGTCCTCAACCCGCCCGAGCAAATTCCGGTGCGTCGCGCTGATGATTCGCACATCCACTGATTGCGGCTCGCCGCCAATCGGCACCACCAGTCGGTCCTCCAGCACCCGCAACAAGCGCGTCTGCAACGCCACCGGCATGTCGCCGATCTCGTCGAGAAACAGCGTGCCGCCATCGGCCTGCTGCAACTTGCCGCGCATCCCTTCCTTGCGCGCACCGGTGAAACTGCCACCGCGATAACCGAACAGCTCGCTTTCGATGAGGCTTTCCGGAATCGCCGCACAATTCAGCGCGACGAAGGGTTTGCCTGCCCGTTGACTGGCTTGATGCACCGCCTTGGCAAAAGCCTCTTTGCCCGAACCGGTTTCGCCATTGATCAACAGCGGTACATCCCGCTCAAAGACCTTGAGCGCCCGACGAAAATCTGCTTGCAGCGACGGATCACCCAGGCAGATCCCACTTAACGCAGGCTGCGAAACGGGCTTGCTCGCAAGGGGAATAGAAAGCGCTTTCACTCCGGGCCGCGACTGCCCACGCAGCAACGCAAAGAATCCGCGCCCGTCTCGTGTGCGCAATGGCCAGCGGGTGGTTGCATCGGGCGACGCACGCCCCATCAGCTCGTCCAGCGAACAATCGAACAACGACGCCACAGACCGCCCGACCAGCTCCGCGCGGCCAAGACTCAAGAGGTTCAGCGCACTTTGATTCAGCGCGCTGACGCGACCCTCGCCATCGAACGCCAACAAGCCTTCGCTGAACAGCCCGACCGACCCTGCCTGCAAATGAAAACGCAGCAGCCACTGATCGTCGCAGTGACGCAGGAAATAACTGCTCTCAATCATCTTCGCCGACAGATTGACCAGCGCCATGGTGTGAAACTGGCTTTGCCGGGACACGTCGTGCCGAGCGGACGACACGTCCAGCACCGCGAGCAGATCGCCGTGGGGGTCGAACACCGGGCTCGCCGAGCAGGTCAGCCCGGTGTGCCGGCCGCGAAAGTGCTCGTCGCGATGAATCGTCACCGACTGACGCTCGACCAGGCAGGTGCCAATGCCGTTGGTGCCCTCGCTGGCCTCGCTCCAGTCAGCGCCCAGCCACAATCCGGCGCGCTCGAAAATCCTGCGCTCGCCAGGCTCCGTCACGCAATTGAGGATGACGCCACGCGCATCAGTCAGCAGCACGGCATTGCCGCCCGACAACTGCTGGTGCAGGTTGTTCATCTCGCCACCGGCAATCGTCAGCACCTGTCGCAGGCGCTCGCGGCTTTCCAGCACGCGGGCATGCTCAAGCACAGTCGGCGCCATGGCCTGGGCGGGATCGAGGTGATAGTCCTCAAGGCAACGCAGCCACGAGCGGGCGATGGAAGGATCGGCGCCGGGGCCGTATTGATGATGCGCATTGCCTTGGGCAACGGTCAGGACTTGCTGGGCATGTCGAGAGAAGGGGCTGCTGTGCATTTTTATTGTTCTTCCTAGGTTCTGCCTGGGGAGCTGTGGACCAGCATCCTCCTCGTCCTCGGTCATTGCAATGCTTCCAAAGGCGCAGCTCGGCGGGCTGTCCCACCTTCGATACAAAGTGTCACCCTGACCGTATCGACGCTGGCACAACGACATCCGCCAAACATCTCATTTATTAGCAAAACCCTTATAAACCCGGGCCCTCGCGGCAGTGGCCCGCGCTTTGCTCTACGCTCTTACCAAGCACAGCCGCCTCACCGCCGCTGAAGCAAGCAGCCGTGCGTTATCCCCACACAATCACAAGAGCAAGGAGATATTCACCATGCGTTATGCCCATCCCGGTACTGAAGGCTCGCTCGTTACCTTCAAGACCCAGTACGGCAACTACATCGGTGGCGAATTCGTGCCGCCGGTCAAAGGCCAGTATTTTGAAAACACGTCGCCGATCACCGGCAAGCTGATCGCGACCTTCCCTCGCTCCACGGCCGAAGACATCGATAAAGCCCTGGATGCTGCCCACGCTGCGGCCGACGCGTGGGGCAAGACGTCTGTTCAGGAACGCTCGCTGACCCTGCTGAAAATCGCCGACCGCATCGAGCAAAACCTCGAGCTGCTGGCGATCACCGAAACCTGGGACAACGGCAAAGCCGTTCGCGAAACCCTGAACGCCGACATTCCACTGGCGGTCGATCACTTCCGTTATTTCGCGGGCGTGCTGCGGGCTCAGGAAGGCTCCGCCGCCGAGATCGACGGCAACACCGTGGCGTACCACATTCACGAACCGCTGGGCGTGGTCGGCCAGATCATTCCGTGGAACTTCCCGATCCTGATGGCCGCCTGGAAACTCGCGCCTGCACTGGCGGCCGGCAACTGCATCGTGCTCAAACCCGCCGAGCAAACCCCGCTGGGCATCACCGTCATGATGGAGCTGATCGGCGATCTGCTGCCAAAAGGCGTGCTGAACGTCGTGCAAGGTTATGGCCGTGAAGCCGGTGAAGCGCTGGCCAGCAGCAAGCGCATCGCCAAAATCGCGTTCACCGGGTCGACTCCGGTGGGCTCGCACATCATGAAACTGGCCGCCGACAGCATCATCCCGTCCACCGTAGAGCTGGGCGGCAAGTCGCCAAACATCTACTTCGAAGACGTGATGAGCGCCGAGCCTGAATTCATCGACAAATGCGCAGAAGGCGTGGTTCTGGCGTTCTTCAACCAGGGCGAAGTCTGCACCTGCCCTTCGCGCTGCCTGGTTCAGGAGTCCATCTATCCGCAGTTCATGGAAGCGGTGATGAAGAAGGTGCTGAAGATCAAGCGTGGCGACCCGCTGGACACCGATACCATGGTCGGCGCTCAGGCGTCGCAGCAGCAGTTCGACAAAATCCTCTCCTACCTCGACATCGCCCAGGGTGAAGGCGCCGAGTTGCTCACCGGCGGCAAGGTCGAGAAAATGGAAGGCTCGCTGGCGACCGGTTACTACATCCAGCCGACGCTGCTCAAAGGCAACAACAAAATGCGCGTGTTCCAGGAAGAAATCTTTGGCCCGGTGGTCAGTGTCACCACCTTCAAGGATGAAGCCGAAGCCATCGCCATCGCCAACGACACCGAGTTCGGCCTGGGCGCTGGCGTCTGGACCCGCGATATCAACCGCGCCTACCGCGTCGGTCGTGCGATCAAGGCCGGTCGCGTGTGGACCAACTGCTACCACCTCTACCCGGCACACGCCGCGTTCGGTGGCTACAAGAAGTCCGGCGTTGGCCGCGAAACCCACAAAGTGGCCCTTGAGCACTACCAACAGACCAAGAACCTGCTGGTGAGCTACGACATCAACCCGCTGGGCTTCTTCTGATTCAGCGGTAACGCGTCACATGACGGCCTCTTCGGAGGCCGTTTTTATTGCTGACGAGCCCACATTTTCGCCACCCCACCGTACCTGTAGGAGACGTCGGACGTCACGACGGCAGCGATAGCGGTGGATCAACCACAGACGCGTTGCCTGACACACCGCCTTCGCTGCCCTCGTAACCTCGGACGTCTCCCACAGAGGTCTGCGGCGTTGCGGGCTTGGCAAACAGGAATCCAGCCCGCTTTTGGATTGCGCTTTCTAAACCGCTTAGGCACAGTCAAAACCGTCTGTCCCAGTGCCAGGCGCGTCCTCCCCCTTTCATGAAATGCACTATGAAGCTGAGGCCCAACCATGCGGATCATCCAAGCCACCCTGGAGCACCTGGACCTGTTGACGCCTTTGTTCGTCAAATACCGTGAGTTTTACGGCGAACTGCCTTTCCCCGATTCCTCTCGCGCCTTCCTCGAAAAACGCCTGCGTCGCGAAGAATCGGTGATCTACCTGGCGTTGCAGGATGACGACGACAGCAAATTGCTGGGCTTCTGTCAGCTCTACCCAAGCTACTCCTCGCTTTCGCTCAAACGCGTCTGGATTCTCAACGACATCTACGTCGCCGAAGACGCCCGCCGCATGCTCGTCGCCGACCACCTGATCAAGGAAGCCAAGAAGATGGCCCGGGAAACCCAGGCCGTGCGCATGCGCGTCTCCACCAGCGCCAACAACGAAGTCGCCCAGAAGGTTTACGAATCAATCGGGTTTCGCGAAGACACCCAGTTCAAGAACTACGTACTGCCGATTAATTGAAACAACGCCGCAGCGCCCATGTAGGAGCGCGCTTGCCCGCGATGGCGTCGGGTCAGTCAACATCGACGTTGCGGGCATACTGTAATCGCGAAACAACGCCGCAGCTCCCCATGTAGGAGCGCGCTTGCCCGCGATGGCGTCGGGTCAGTCGACATCGACGTTGCAGGCATACTGTGTTCGCGGGCAAGCGCGCTCCTACAAGGGGTCTGTGTTGCATCACTACCAAATGTTTCAATCTCCCTGTCACCCTAAGCAACATCCTGTTTCTTCCCTCTATAATGCGGCCCACATCGCCTCTACTTAACGACCCGCACGACCCGGATCGGGTCTCACACTCAGGTGCCGTACATGGACTTCAACCCCCTCGACATCATTCTTCACCTCGACGTCTACCTCGACATGCTGGTGACCAACTACGGCACCTGGGTCTACGCGATTCTGTTCCTGGTGATTTTCTGCGAGACGGGGCTGGTTGTCACACCGTTCCTGCCGGGTGATTCCCTGCTGTTCATCGCAGGCGCCGTTGCGGCGGGCGGTGGTCTGGACCCGGTCTTGCTGGCGTGCCTGCTGATGGCCGCCGCCATTCTCGGCGACAGCACCAACTACGTGATTGGTCGAACAGTGGGCGACAAGCTGTTCAAGAACCCCCACTCCAAAATCTTCCGTCGCGACTACCTGACCAAAACCCACGAGTTCTATGAGCGTCACGGCGGCAAAACCGTGACCCTCGCGCGCTTCCTGCCGATCATCCGCACCTTCGCCCCGTTCGTTGCCGGTCTGGGCAAGATGAACTACCTGCGCTTCGTCAGCTTCAGCGTGCTGGGTTCGATCCTCTGGGTCGGCAGTCTGGTGACGCTCGGTTACTTCTTCGGCAACATCCCGTTCATCAAGAAGAATCTCACCCTGCTGGTGCTGGTGATCATCCTGATCTCGCTGCTGCCGATGATTATTGGTCTGGTTCGAGGCCGCATGAGCCGTTCCGCCGAGGCGCGCTGATCCCATGTGGTCGCTGGGCGGCTGGCTCAAGCGCCGCACGCTGGCGCGCAACCCCGTGGATCCTGAGCTCTGGGAACGGGTGCGCCAGCGCTTGCCGATCCTCGATGGCCTCAGCGCCGAAGAGGATCGCTACCTGCTCGACAGCTGCGTGCTGTTCCTGCAAGCCAAACACCTTACGGCGCTGGAAGGCGTCGATCTGGATGACGAATCGCGGCTGTTTCTCGCTGCGCAGGCGCAACTGCCCTTGCTCGCGCTGGGCGATTTGAACTGGTATCAGGGGTTTCATGAGATCGTCCTCTATGGCGACGACTTCATCAGCCCGCAGAAGCACCGCGACGCCAACGGCATCGAACACGAGTGGGACGGCGAACACAGCGGCGAAGCCTGGTCGCAAGGCCCGATAATCCTGGCGTGGCCGGGCGTGCTGTCGAGCGGCGGCTGGGAGGCCTACAACCTTGTCATCCATGAGCTGGCGCACAAGCTCGACATGCTCAATGGCGACGCCAACGGTCACCCGCCGCTACACAACGACATGCGCATCCGCGACTGGACCGACGCGATGCAAACGGCCTACGACGACATGAATCGGCAGCTGGACGCCGACCCCGACGCCGAAACCGCCATCGATCCTTACGCCGCTGAAAACCCTGCGGAGTTTTTCGCGGTCACCAGCGAATACTTCTTCAGCGCCCCGGATTTACTGGCCCAAGCCTATCCAGCGGTCTATCAGCAGCTCAAGGCGTTCTACCGTCAGGACCCTTTGGCGCGCTTGATGGCACTTCAAGCTGAAAACCCGGTCTATCAGGCTCAACACGACGCTTGAAGCCGACCGCCACGCATGGCAACGCTTCTCGAATGTGCCTATAATCCGGCCCACTTTTTGGCGTTCTACGCCAGATTCTGAATGGTCAACCAAGGGGGCAAAGCCCAATGAGCTACAGCAAGATTCCGGCCGGTAAAGACCTGCCGAATGACATCTACGTCGCAATCGAGATCCCGGCCAACCACGCGCCGATCAAGTACGAAATCGACAAAGAAAGCGACTGCCTGTTCGTTGACCGTTTCATGGCCACCCCGATGTTCTACCCGGCCAACTACGGTTTCATCCCGAACACCCTGGCTGACGACGGTGACCCCCTCGACGTGCTGGTCGTGACCCCTTACCCGGTTGCCCCAGGGTCGGTCATCCGCGCCCGTCCAGTCGGCATCCTGAACATGACCGACGACGGCGGCGGCGATGCCAAAGTCATCGCAGTCCCACACGACAAGCTGTCCCAGCTGTACGTCGACGTGAAGGAATACACCGACCTGCCACCGCTGCTGATCCAGCAGATCGAGCACTTCTTTGCTAACTACAAAGACCTCGAAAAAGGCAAATGGGTGAAGATCGAAGGCTGGGCCGGCGCAGACGCCGCTCGCGAAGCCATCACCAAATCGGTCGCTGCCTACAAAGGCTGATTCGATTCGCTCGCTTCAGAACGCCCGCCTCGGGTGTTCTGAAGGGGCAACCCTTTGAAAGCCGACCCCAGCCCCCCGTGGGAGCGAATTCATTCGCGATCGGCTGCGAAGCAGTCGCAAACGTCCCCACCTCCGCCTCTAAGGCCCCCTCGCCCTAAGCCCGCACCAACTCCCCACGATTTCCCACCCAAATGTTTAATTAAATCGAAACCCAAACAATCCGTTTACCCCAATAAAACATCCGCCCATTCAGGCAACAATCAAGACACTTATATTCATCAGCCACCCAACAACCAATGCTCTAAAAAGCCACCCGCTGCAACATCCCTTCAAAACCGCCACTCTCACGCCCCTTCAAACACTGTTGAGCCCAAACAAAACAGTGAAAGAAACAACCTACAAACACCTTCAAACCCTGTAATCCCAACCCTCAATTACAACCTTGACGCTCCACTCATTTGAACACTTCGTTCATTTAAACAAACTTGAACCTTCCGTAAACTTCCGGCCATGAATACATCAGGTGATCGACTACGCGTCCTTCTGCGGGAGTGCCATCTCTCCGCCACAGACTTCGCCGCCAACCGAAAGGTGACGCCGCAACACGTGAACAACTGGTTCAAACGCGGCATCCCCATGGCACGCATCGAAGAAATCGCCGAACTGCTCAGCGTCAACGGACGCTGGCTGCGCACGGGCGAGGGCCCCAAACACCCCGGCGAAGAGCGCGGCAAGCGCGGCCTGAGCGGCCTTGCGAAACTGCGCCCGGAACGCAGCGGCCGCGAAGAACTTGAAATTCCGCTGTACACCGAACTGCCCACCCAGAACCCAGGCCAGACGGCCGTCAGCGAAGCGCCCAACCACCGCGTCAAACTCGCACGACGCATCCTCGAAGCCATGGACGTCGAACTGCAAAACGCCCTCTGCGTCGCCATGTACGGCAACAGCATGGCCGACAAGATTCAGGACGGCTCCCTCATCGGCGTCGACCGAGGCCGCACCCACGTCATCGACGGAGAAATCTACGCCCTCGAACACGACGGCATGCTGCGCGTGAAGTACCTCTACCGCCTCCCCGGCGGCGGCCTGCGACTGCGCAGCCACAACGCCGCCGAATACCCCGACGAAATCTTCACCGCCGAACAGATCCAGGAACAGAACATCCACATCCTCGGCTGGATCTTCTGGTGGTCCACCCTCAACAACCGCCGCCACCCCGCGACAATGCCTTGATGTACAAGGAAAAGGACAAATGGCACCGCATCAACGCTGGGCATCCACCACGAACATGAGTATCCTGCACGCCTTCGTTTCAACACCCCTCGGCTACCCGCGGACGGGTGACCGACCAGGCAACGTCCTCGCGACCGCCTCGTCTACCTCACAAGCGCCTCTTCGTAGCGCGCACTTTTGCGGATGGGTGCGGATAGCCAAAAACTAACCAAACCTGTCACCGAGAAGCCGGCCACAAGCCGGCTTTTTAATGCCCTTTCAACCATGACCAACTCGGCAACCAATAGCCCATCGCATTCGAATAAGCCGGATTTCTTAAATGGGCCTGTGCTTCCCACACAGACGCCCAAGATCGGCTACCAGCAAAGCCACAACGATCAATATTTACGCTCTCACCGCCCCTCAAGCACCGTTCCTGTTCCCCCATCAAAACCCGAAAACGCCACCTTCAACCGCTCAATCGTCGACCGCCACTTCGGCGTGCTTGGCCGACACACCGTGTTCTGATTCCCAAACAACCCCACCTCTTTCACAGCCTGCGACAGCGGCACAGCCTGGAGCCATTCCACGGCAACGAAGTACTCGCAGCGCTCTGGGTCATCGATAAATTCGGCGTGGTAACTGCCGCGTGTGGCGGCTTCAAGGACGGGGGTTTCGACTCCGTTTTTTAGTACGGTGAATTCATTCGCAGGCGTCGCGGGGGCTAGTACTCGGCATACGCCTACGTAGCCTTGCTGCGGGACGTTGACCCATACGCGATCTCCTGGGCCGAGCACTTGCAGGGTTTTGCTGTACCAGTTGCCGCCTCCACCAGAGATGAATCCGTAGTCGACGGCGTCGTCCCATGAACGGGCGGAGGATACGCCGTATGAGCAGTAGAACTCGCCGTTCCAAGGTTCGTTGTGGGTCGCGCCTGCTGAGACGGCGTTGACCTGCGTCTGGACCGGGTCCAGTAACCATGAGCGGCTAAGCAGTTGTTGCTCACCCGCCTGGAAGATCTGAAAGCAGAGGACGTTGATCGGGATATCGCGTTCACTCAGGTAGGAGACGATGCGTTCGCTACTGGCGTCGAGTTCGGTCGCGACGATGATGAGCTGGTGGCTCTTGTTCAGCTCTTCATCGACAAGCACACGACCAAAGCGATGACGGAAGTCTTCATCGAGGTTGCGGCCCGGGCGGAAGCGTTTGTAGATGGCGCCAATTTCATCATTGCGCAGCCCGTTGACCCAGACGGCATAGTCCAGTGCCTGAGCAACCACTTCACGGGGCGTGCGATCGCGCTTGAGTTCTATCAGCACTAAAGCGCCATCCGGTGCGATGGCGAGAAGATCGATCCGTCCGCCCATGCCGGTGCTTTCCTGCCGCCCGATTAGCATCCATTCGTCCGAGAGGATACCGGGGGCATTCACAATCATGTCCTCGAGGAACTGCTCGCTCACCAGCCTGCTCGGGACGAGCTTTGTTGGCGCCGCGTTGACAGTCCAGATGTCCGTTTTGATTGGCAAGATCCGAATCCCTTCTTCAATCGTTAAAACCAGCCTCGCACCTTATCAGCAGAGTCTGTGCCTTTGCATTCAGTCATCTTATTCCCCCAACGACAGCTTCAAGCCGGGCAGAACAATACTTTGCATCTGTAGTGGCCCCCCAACATCATTTCTCTCAACATCTCTTCCCCCCTGCCGATATGTCTCTCATGCTCCACGCGCCCGTTTCAGTTCCGGGCTTCTCGCACGCCTGAATCGCTACGCAGGTTCACCGAACAACGCCCACCATTCTCAACAGGAAGTTACCCATGACGGACGAAACCAAACCGGAAAACGAATCACGCCTGCTCAAGGCCGTTGAGTCGATTGCTATCAGTCCACAGGATGCGAAGGCGTTGGTTGCGCAGTACCGCAGTCAGGTGAAGTCGTCCAAACCCAAGGCCTCGGATCACGAAGTTCAAGCGTTGGTGGCGGAAAAAATCATCAGTCGCTACGCCAAGATGTCTGCGACCAGCGGCGGTGTGACGGCGCTGGCGGGTGTGATTCCAGGTTTGGGCACGGCCGTGGCGATGGTGGGCGGCGGTTTGACCGATGCAACGATCGGTATGAAGTTTCAGGTCGATATGTGCATGTGTCTGGCGGACACGTTCGGTTGGGATTTGACCAGCGAAGACGCTCGTCAACTGGCGTTCATGATCGCTGCCGGTGGCTCGCTGGAGAAATTCGGTGTCGAGGTCGGGACGGCATTGGCATCCAAGGCGGGCGTGAACATGGTCCGCCAGTACCTGAAAGGTGCCGCCCTGGCAGCGGTCAAAGAGATGTTCAAACGCATCGGTATCACCTTCACTCGCAAGGCGCTGGAAAAGGCGATTCCGTTTGGCGTGGGCGTGGTTATCGGCTCTGCGGCCAATTACGCGTTGACGAAATACGTCGGCAAGGCGGCGTTGGGTTGGTTCACGACCGACCGCGACATGGGTAACGAACCTGTGATCGTGAAAGCCGAACCTATGGTCGATGTCGAGCCTGCTTAACCGTTATTTCCCTTCATGACACAACGTCCCGCGCTGGGACGTTGCTGCGCTCCAAGCCAAAGTAAGGACACTCAAACCATGAATCAAAGCGGGAAAATTTGCCTGGCGTTCATGACGCTCATTGGCGCGATCACGTTTCTGTTGCCGGCCGGCGCTGCTCTTTTATCGGTCACGGTGGCGGGCCTCTTTTCGTTTGGGTATTTCGTTTACTACATCATTTATCGCGACCTGCACCACGACATCATCAGCAGCATCATGCTGGCGTTCCTGGTGATGGCATTGGTGGCGATCCCGATTGTCGGCTGGCTGATCCTGCTGGCGTTTGTCTTTTACAACATTGCCAAAGCACTGGAAGGCCTTAAGAGTCTGCTGCCGGATGTTGTGACCAGCGCGATTATCTACATGCTGCTGGGCGCCACCACGGCGCTGGACGGCAAACAGACCGGCGCCTTGATCGGTTTGGCCGTTCTGTATATCGCGGTTGCGGTGTATTACTGCCGACAGCTCAGCCAACTGCCGACGCGCGAAGCGCTGTTCAAGATGAGCGTCATGTGGCTGTCGATTCCGTTCGCGGCATTGATGATCATGTCGATCGTATCCAGCCTCGCGAATCTGTTCAAAGCCATCAGCTCCACGATCAGCCGTTCGGTGCTGACCCCTCAGACGGTGTCCGCACACATGCGAGCGGGCGTCCCGGTGGGCGAGTACACCCGCAACATCACCAGCACCGTGAGCAGTACGGTGACTCACATCGCACCTGGCTCTGGCGCACTCACGTCAGCAATCACCAAGGAAGTGGCTCAGACCATAACGCCGCCGAAAGAGTAAGACTGCATGTTCGGCGACTGATCCAGATCAGGGGGCGGTCGCCGACACCTTTTGCGGTTATCTAGCCGGCCGGATATTCCGCCTCAATCCCTCCATCAAACTCCCCGCCATACCCCGAATATTCCCTCGGCACGCGCTCTATATCCTCGGCCACCTTCTCAATCACCTGCCGTAGTTCAAGCCTCTGCAGCCAGTGCGCCGGAATGCCTTCCCGTCCGTATTGAATCCCCAGCAAATGCCCGGCAATCAGCCCGGTGCTGTCGCTGTCGCCGCTGTGGTTCACGGCGTTGGTGACGCCCTGTTCGAACGAGGTCGCACTGAGTGCGCACCAGGCGCCAATCGCCAGGGCTTCTTCGGCGATCCAGCCGGCGCCGAATTCGTCGATACGTTCGGGTGTCGGGCGATAGCCTTCGTAGTAGTAGAAGAGCACGCGTTCGAGCAGCGTTCGGGTTTCTTCCATGCCGGGTTTTTCGCCGTGTTCGGCGAGGCTTTCGGTGATGGCGTGTTCGAGGCTGTCTTCCCGGTCGACGATGCGCTGAAGGATGTCGGCGAACAGGCCAGCGGCCAGATAGCCGGTCGGGTGGCCGTGGGTCAGGCGACTGGAGTCGGCGGCGTAGTCGAAGGCGTTGCCGAAGAAGGCACACGGTGCGACGCGCATGACGGCCCCGCAGCCTTTGCTGTTGTTTTCAGCCAACTGACCGAAGTGTCTGCACGCCTTCAATGCGCTGAGGCAGGTGTTGCCCGGGGCTCGGCGGGACCACAGCGCGCGCTCTTTGACCAGCCAGCCGTCGAGGCTGACATGCGTGGCGGGCGGACAGTCCTGGGTCATCAGCCAGCGCAGCAGTGCGTGGTGGATGACGCTCGGGACGTGGCAGATGCCGCGTGAACTGCCGCGCACATAGGCGCGCAGCAGGCCTTCGGCGGTGAAGAGCATCATTTGTGTGTCGTCGGTGACCGCGCCGAGTCGGCCATAAGCGGGCGCGAAGTCGACGATGCCTTGCGCGCCGAAGGTGGCGCGGATGGCATTCCATTCGAGGAATTCGACGGGCGCGCCCAGTGCATCGCCCACTGCGCCGCCAAGCAGGCAGCCTTTGATCCGTTCAAGTCTGTTCATGTGGGTTTCCTTACGTCGCCGGAATCATCGCTTGCAGCAGGTCCAGCTTTCTTTTCAGCTGTTCGACGTGGGCTTTCTCCGCACGCAGCGCCGAACGCAGCTCCTTGTTTTCCACTTCCTGAATGTGCGCCCAGCGCAGGGTGCTCTTGCAGCTGATGATCAATTGCCAGATGTCTTGCAGCTTGAGGTATTGAATCAGCAGCACCACAGCGATCACCGTCATCGTCAACAAGGCGCCTGTCGAAATTGCATCCGACGTTGTCATGTCCACATCCTTTTCGTGAGTTCGAGTCATCTCGAAGACGGGCTCAGAATATGTAGTGTTTCCTTACACGTATAGAATGTAGACTTATACAGGTAAACAAATCACGCACATGGAGGGGCCATGAAACGCACGCAAGACATCAAGCAGGTTCGGTGGGATCTGGCACTTCGCTATCGTTTGATCGAAACCGTTGCCTGGTGGGAAGGCCGGCTGACCACGGGACACCTGATCCAGAGCTTCGGGATCAGCCGTCAGCAGGCGTCGAAAGACATCAATACGTACATCAATGACCATGCGCCTAAAAATCTTACATATGACAAGCAACTGAAGGGCTACGTACCGAGCCAGCACTTCAAACCGCTGTTCATCGACGACAGCGCCAACGCCTATTTGCACCTGCTGAACCAGACCCACTCGCGCGCCCCGCATGTAGAAGGACTGGCGCTGGCGTACGCCCATACGATGGTGCTGGAAGTGCCGGATCGCACAATCAGGCCCGAAGTGCTGCGCCCCCTGTTGAAGGCCTGCCGCGACAGTGAGGTGATTTCGGTGGAGTACGTGTCACTCGCCAACCCGATTCCGGAAACCCGCCTGATTGCCCCGCACACGCTGATCTACACCGGCATGCGCTGGCACGTGCGCGCTTACTGCGAGAAGAACCGCATGTACCGCGACTTCGTGCTGAGCCGACTGCGCGGCGAGCCTGAATACGAGCACAAGACCGAGAACCTGATCGATGCGGACGAAGACTGGAACACCGAAGTCGCCGTCATCATCGAACCCGACTCGCGCCTTAAGCCGGAACAGAAGGCGATCATCGAAGCGGACTTCGGCATGCAGAACGGCGTGCTGGAAATCCCGACACGCCGCGCGTTGGTGAAATACGTGTTGCAGCGATTCCAGATCGACCCGAAGAAGCTTGATCCGAAGGCCGCGGCGCAGCAGATCGTGGTGAAGAATCTGGATGAGTTGAAGCCTTGGCTTTATGAGTGAACAGCCACGAGCGGGTCTGCTGCTTTGAGGGTGGCAGACCAGCGTGCTGGCATCGTACCCCAACGATCCGAGTGGTCTGGTTTTACTGCCGGTGCCCGGCAGATCGCGAGCAAGCTTGCTCCCACGGCCTTCGGCCAGAATCAAAAGCCAATCACAGTTGATGGCCATGACCTCGATCACCTGTAGGAGCGCGCTTGCCCGCGATTGCGGTGTGTCTGTCACCCAATTTTTTGAATGTACCGGCCTCTTCGTGAGCAAGCTCACTCCCATAGCCTGCGGCCAGAATCAAAAGCCAATCACGGTTAATGGCCCTGACCTCGATCACCTGTAGGAGCGCGCTTGCCCGCAAAAGCGGAGTGTCTGTCACCCAATTTTTTGAATGTACCGGCCTCTTCGTGAGCAAGCTCACTCCCACAGCCTGCGGCCAGAATCAAAAGCCAATCACGGTTAATGGCCCTGACCTCGATCAACTGTAGGAGCGCGCTTGCCCGCAAAAAGCGGAGTGTCTGTCACCCAATTTTTTGAATGTCCCGGCCTCTTCGTGAGCAAGCTCACTCCCACAGCCTGCGGCCAGAATCAAAAGCCAATCACGGTTAATGGCCCTGACCTCGATCAACTGTAGGAGCGCGCTTGCCCGCGATTGCGGTGTGTCTGTCACCCAATTTTTTGAATGTACCGGCCTCTTCGTGAGCAAGCTCACTCCTACGGCCTGCGGCCAGAATCAAAAGCCAATCACAGTTGATGGCCCTGACCTCGATCACCTGTAGGAGCGCGCTTGCCCGCGATTGCGGTGTGTCAAACGACCTATTCGATTCAGACACACCGCGATCGCGGGCAAGCGCGCTCCTACAGCAAGCTGCGTCAACCCGCGAGCACATGCTCCAGAAACAGCTGCGCGGCGACGGACAAGCCCGCTCTGGACCTCACGCAGACGCTGAGCTCTCGGCTAGCCCATTCTTCGTTCAAGGGCACGGCGGTCGCGCCGTCCATCTTGTAAATCTCCACACTGCCCGCCGGCATGATGCCGATGCCAACGCCCGCCTTAACCATCAGACACAAGGCGTCGTAGCTAGAGACCTCAATGCGGATTTTCAGCGAGCGGCCCATGTCGTTGGCGGCTTTGATCAACTGGAAGTTGAGGTGTGTGCCGCTGCGCAGGGTGACGTATTCGTGGTCCAGCGTTTCGTTGAAGGTGAGCGACTCGCGCCCGGCCAAAGGATGATCGTTGGGCACCAGCAACACCAGCCGGTCGCTGCGAAACGGGAACACTTCGATATCAGCGCCATGGGGCAGCCGCGTAAAGATGCCGATGTCGGCGCGGTTTTCTGCCACGGCCTTGGTGATCGCCAGGCTTTGCTGCTCTTCCAGGCTGACGTTGATCAGCGGGTAGAGCGCCATGAACGACTTGATCAGCCCCGGCATGAACTGCGTGATCGCCGAAATATTGGCTAGCACGTGCACCGACCCGCGACGCCCATGGGAGTAGTCACGCATCTGCACGACGATTTCATTGAGGTTGTTCAGCGCGCTGCGGGCCATAAACAGCAACGAAAGGCCCGCGTCGGTCGGCGTAATACCTTTGTTGGTGCGGTTGAGCAGCTTTGAATCGAGCAGCTCTTCCAGCTCGCTGAGCCGCTTGCTCACCGCTGCCGCCGCGATGTGTTCACGCTTGGCGGCGGCAGCGATGGTGCCCTCTTCGACAACACTGACGAAGAGGCGCAGCGAGACGGGATCGAGCTTCATATGAGGTACCGGGCGTGCTGGCCAGAATGGTCGCCATAGTACCTCGTCATTCATCGACTCAGAACTGACCGGACAGCAGATGGCCGGCGTTCGGCACCTGAGCGGTGAGGCCCAGTGTTTTCAGCATCTGGTAAACCGTCGCCACCGACGCCGACAGCACCGGCTTGTCGAGACGATCCTGTACGACCTGGATTGCGGGCAGTGAAGGCATCTGCACGCAGCACGACAGCACCACACCATCTGCCTGACCGATGTTCAACTTGTCGGCGTGGGCCACGAGATTCATTGGGTCCAGACGACCGACCTCGAGGTTGTCGGACACTTCCAGGCTGATGGAGTCCACCACTTCGATACCGGCCGCCTCGATGTAGTCGATGACCTGTTGGGTCAGCGGTTTCATGTACGGGGTGATGATCGAGATCTTCTTGTAACTGAGCATGTTCAGGCTGTCGATCAAGGCGCCCGCAGAGCTCAGCACCGGCGCATTCGACTTGTTGGAAACGACGGTCTTGCCCAGACGGTCCTGCGAGACTTTGTGGTAACCCGCGCCTTGGCACATGATCGCCACCAGACAGGCATAGGCCATGACGTCAACGCGTGCATCGCTCAGTTCCAGCGCGCAACGGTCGCTGTCGATGTCCATCTTTTTCAGCTCTTCCGGGCTCACGTGCATCATGCGCATGCGCGATGAGTGGAAGGTGAAGTGCTCTTCCGGAAACAGCGAGTAACGCGAAGTCAGCATCGCTGGAATTTCAGTTTCCATGGTGGTGTTGGAGCTTGGAACGATTTGGCCGATTCGAAAGTTTTTCATGGGCTCTCCTTTCATTTCGCCAATGGCGAGGGTCATTGCGACCGATGGTAGGAGTGAGCGGAAAACACGTATATCAGGCATTGGCGAGCCTGCCATCGCGGATAGCGATGGCAGATTGGCGAGCACTGCATATCAGTTGTAAGAGCGCGCTTGGCTTGGGGGGCAATCCGATGAATGCATCAGGTCAGCCGATGCAAATAGCGGATAGGCCGGCCAATTCGCGAGCAAGCTCGCTCACAGGAGTCTGTGTTGGCCAGCCTTTCCCGATCAGGCTTGTGAAAGTTGTCCTGCAGGCGCTGCCGTGTCGACCTTGTGATTACCCAGCATCGCCTTGGGAATCGACAGAATCAGCCCGGCGCTGACAAACAGGCACGCCCCCAGCACATAAGTGCCGTTATTGATGTTGCCAGTCAGGTTCTCGGCCATAGCGGTGATCATCGAGCCGGTGAAACCGGACAGGTTGCCGATAGCGTTGATCATGCCGATGCCCGCCGCTGCCGCAACGCCAGACAACACCGTGCCCGGCAACGTCCAGTAGATCGGCATCAGGCTCAACACGCCCGAGGCGGAAACGCTGAGGAAGATGATCGACAGCACCACGTTGCTGGCGAAGTAAGCACTGAGGATCAGGCCAATGCCGCCGATGATTGCCGGAATCGCGGCGTGCAGACGACGCTCGCCGGTTTTGTTCGAATGCCGCGCATTGAGGGTCATGGCGATAACCGCGATGCCATACGGAATGGCGGTCAGCAGGCCAATGTCCAGAGGGTTGGAAATGCCTGCGCTTTTGATGATCGACGGCATCCAGAACGCCAGGCCGTAGAACCCGGTATTGAACGTCAGCAGGATCAGCACCAGCAGCCACACGCGGCCATTGAAAAACACTTCGCGCAGGTTCGACGCCTTGCCTTTACTGTCGGTCTCCAGATTGGCCTTGAGCATGGCCTTCTCTTCGGGCGACAGCCACTTGGCCGCATCAACGTTGTTGGCCATGAACGCCAGCACCACGAAGGCCATGATCACCGAGGGAATGCCTTCGATGATCAGCAACCATTGCCACCCGGCCATGCCCTGCACGCCTTGCATTCGGGTCATCAACCAGCCGGAAATCACGCCGCCCAGCGTCAGGCTGATCGGCATTGCCATCAGGAAACCCGACAGGACACGGCTTTGACGGCGGGTCGGAAACCAGTAATTGAGGTAAAGGATCACGCCTGGAAAGAACCCTGCCTCACAAATGCCGAGCAAAAAGCGCAGCACGTAGAACATGGTTTCCGATTCGATGTGAAAGAACTTCGCCAGCGGCACGGTGAACGCCACGGCCATGGAGACGATGGCCCAACTGAGCATGATCCGGGCAATCCACATACGCGCGCCGAAGCGATGCAGCAACAGATTGCTCGGCACTTCGAAGAGGAAGTAACCCCAGAAGAACATGCTCGCGCCCAAGGCGTAGATGGTGTTGCTGAACTGCAGATCGTTGAGCATGTCCAGCTTGGCGAAGCCGATGTTCACGCGGTCCAGGTACGCGGCCATGTAGCACAGCAGCAGGACAGGGAGAATGCGCAGGATGACTTTGCGGTACGTACGGTCTTCAAAGCTGGCTTGCCCGGCACCCGAAGGTTCGGGCAGGCGATGGGAAACGGTTTCCATGGTGGGACCTCCAGGCACGTGGACGGGCCTGTATTGTTGTTATGGAGGGTCGAAACACGGAACGATGTTACCGATAACAGACAGGTCTGACTACCGTAAATGCGGGGCGGGACAATGACATGTTTCCATTGATTGATAACGGGGGGTTATCAGAATCCTGCACCAGACAGAATCACTGTGGAGTGAGTTTGGTCTGGACCGCATCCGCAAGAACTGATCTTCAACCGATAGAGATGTTTGAACAGACCGACCTCTTCGTGAGCAAGCTCACTCCCACAGGACCGAGGTTTGCCTGGTTACAGCGGCGTATCAAACAGATGCCGGAGCAAGGGCAAAATCACTGACGCGCCACCTGCGCATTCGCCAGCAGAATCTCGGCAAATTCCGACGCAGCCCCCAGCAACGGCTCGCCGCGACGGGTCAGTATTCCGTAATCCTGCGGTGCGAGTTTCAGTGGGGTGTTGAGTACTTTCAGCAGTCCGGTCTCTAGATGCGGCTGCGCCATGGAGGCCGGCAGCATGGCAATCATCGGCCCGGATTGCAGCACCTGGAGGAAGGTCTGCATCGAGATCGTGTCGATGGTGTTCTTCGGCGTTGCGATGCCGGCCTGCGCAAACGCCTGCTCCATCCGCGCCCGAATGGGCGTGCCGACCGGGTAAAGAATCCACGGCCACTTGCCCAGTTCCTGCAACGGCGTTTCCTCCAACTCCGTCAGCGGATGGCGGCTGTTGACCACCATGCAGAACGGCTCAGGCGCCAGCGCCTGGAAGTCATACACCTGTTGCTGGTTTTCGTCGGTGTAACGCGCCACGGCCAGGTCGAGTTTCTTGTCGTCGAGCATTTCCATAAGGTGATCGCTGGTCTGCTCCACCACTTCGATGGACAGCAACGGCCAGCGCTTTTTCAGCTGAACGATCGCGTCGGGCAACACCACCGCTGTCGCCGCGAAGATCGCACCGACCTTGAGGAACCCATGTCCGCCTTCACGCAGGCTGCTGATCTGGTCGACAAACTTGTTCGCATCGTTCAGCGCGATCTGTGCATAACGCACCACATGTTCGCCCAACGCAGTCGGCGGCATGTTGCGTGGAAGGCGTTCGAAAAGATCGAAGCCGAGCAGGCGTTCGATCTCGCGCAGCATCTTGCTGACCGCCGGCTGGCTGAGGTTCATGTGCTGGGCAGCGGCGTGCATGTTGCGGGTCCGCGCCAAGGTATCGATCAGCACCAGGTGCTTGAACTTCAGCCAGTTGCAGACCGTGGAAAAGGAAATGTCGGACATGGAAGCAGCCTCGATTCGCGATAACCCAGTGTTATCGATAATTGAGCAGATGTCATTGGAGTTTATCGGCGGCGCTGATTAGGGTCGGTACGAAAAGCACAAAAATATCTGAGGACTGCCCCATGCCTATCCAGCTCACCCCAGAAAACACACTGCCTGCCGACGGCCTGACCGGTACTTTGATCGGCCGTGCCTGGGTGCCCGGCAACGTCAGCGGGCCTTCGCCCGTTGTACTGCGCAACGACGGGGTGTTCGATCTGTCGTCGCAATTCGCCACGTTGAGCGACTTGCTGGAGTCCGAGTTGCCGCTCAAGGCGGTGCGTGAAACCCAGGGCACCTTGATCGCCAGCGTTGAAGAGCTTCTGGCCAACTCGACCTCAAACCCTGACACCAACAAACCGTTCCTGCTGGCGCCTGCCGACCTGCAGGTCATCAAAGCCGCTGGCGTGACCTTCGCCGCGAGCATGATCGAGCGCGTGATCGAAGAGCAGGCCGCAGGTGATCCGGCCAAGGCAGAGAGCGTGCGCGCCATCGTGCACAACGCCATCGGCGACAACTTGCGCAGCATCAAACCGGGTTCCGAGCAGGCGAGCAAGCTCAAGGCACTGCTGATCGAACAGAAGATGTGGTCGCAGTACCTGGAGGTCGGCATCGGCCCGGACGCTGAAATTTTCACCAAGGCGCCTGTGCTCGCCGCCGTGGGCAGCGGCAGCCAGATCGGCATCCACCCCAAATCGGAATGGAACAACCCGGAACCGGAAGTGGTGCTGGCGGTGAACAGCCGTGGGCAGATTCACGGCGCAACGCTGGGCAACGACGTCAATCTGCGTGACTTTGAGGGTCGCAGTGCGCTGCTGCTGAGCAAAGCGAAAGACAACAACGCCTCGTGCGCCATTGGCCCGTTCATCCGCCTGTTCGATGAGACGTTCTCGATGGACGACGTGCGCAACTGCGTGGTCGATCTTCAGGTGAAAGGCAATGACGGCTACGTGATGAAAGGCTCCAGCTCGATGTCGCAGATCAGCCGTGACCCGGAAGACATCGCCGCGCAAACGCTGAACGCCAACCATCAGTACCCCGATGGTTTCCTGCTGTACCTGGGCACCCTCTTCGCCCCGACCGAGGACCGCGATCATGTAGGCGGTGGGTTCACCCACAAACTCGGGGATCAGGTCAGCATCAGCAGCCGCCTGCTCGGTGGGCTGCACAACGAGGTGACCCACAGCAGCCGGGCGACGCCCTGGACGTTTGGCGTGGGCGCGCTGATTCGCAACCTCGCGGCGCGGGATCTGCTGTCGCGCTGAAGACACTTGTCTTCAGGTTGATACAAAACCCTGTGGGAGCGAGCTTGCTCGCGAAGAGGCCAGTACACCGGCCTCATCCTTTTCGTCTGACAAAGCGCCTCGTCGGAATGCCGCCCGGAGCAAGCTTGCACAGAACCCGCACCAGCCAAACCAGTGATCCACCCTGAACCCTCGCAGTTTACAAAACGGTTTTTCAGGCTCAATGTTACCGATAACAGATTCTGGCAATGCCCTAATTCCAAGAGAGACCCGAACCATGTCCGATACGCCCAAACGCCCCCTGCGCAGCCAGCAATGGTTCGACGATCCCAGTCACGCCGACATGACCGCGCTCTACGTCGAGCGTTACATGAACTACGGCCTGACCCGTGAAGAGCTGCAATCCGGCCGCCCGATCATCGGCATCGCTCAGACCGGAAGCGACCTCGCGCCGTGCAACCGTCATCACCTGGAACTGGCGCAGCGCGTCAAGGCAGGCATTCGTGATGCGGGCGGGATTCCAATGGAGTTTCCGGTGCATCCCATGGCCGAGCAAACCCGTCGCCCCACCGCCGCGCTGGATCGAAACCTCGCCTACCTGGGCCTCGTTGAAATCCTCCACGGCTACCCGCTCGACGGCGTGGTCCTGACCACCGGCTGCGACAAAACCACACCGGCGTGCCTGATGGCTGCCGCGACGACGGACCTGCCCGCCATCGTGTTGTCGGGCGGCCCCATGCTCGACGGTCGCCACAAAGGGGAGCTGATCGGCTCCGGCACCGTGCTCTGGCACGCGCGCAATCTGCTGTCGGCGGGCGAAATCAACTACGAAGGCTTCATGGAAATGACCACCGCGGCCTCACCGTCGGTCGGTCACTGCAACACCATGGGTACGGCGCTTTCGATGAACGCCCTGGCCGAAGCGTTGGGCATGTCGTTACCCGGTTGCGCAAGCATCCCGGCGGCATACCGCGAGCGCGGCCAGATGGCTTACATGACCGGCAAACGCATCTGCGATCTGGTAAGGGAAGATGTACGTCCTTCGCAGATCATGACCCGCGAGGCCTTTGAGAACGCGATAGCCGTGGCGTCGGCATTGGGCGCGTCCAGCAACTGCCCGCCTCACCTGATTGCCATCGCGCGGCACATGGGCGTCGAGTTGAGCCTGGATGACTGGCAGCGCATCGGCGAAGACGTGCCATTGCTGGTGAACTGCATGCCAGCGGGTAAATACCTGGGCGAAGGCTTCCACCGTGCAGGCGGCGTACCGGCGGTGATGCACGAACTGCAGAAAGCCGGAAAGCTGCATGAAGACTGCGGTTCGGTGTCCGGTAAAACCATCGGCGACATCGTGCGCAACGCGGTTGCCCAAGACGTGGATGTGATTCGTCCTTACGAAGACCCGCTCAAGCACCGCGCGGGCTTCATCGTGCTCAGCGGCAACTTCTTCGACAGCGCGATCATGAAGATGTCGGTGGTCGGCGAAGCATTCCGCAAAACCTACCTGTCCGAGCCGGGCGCCGAGAATAGCTTCGAAGCGCGGGCCATCGTATTCGAAGGCCCTGAGGACTATCACGCGCGCATCAACGACCCGTCGCTGGACATCGACGAGCGCTGCATTCTGGTGATTCGCGGCGCAGGCACGGTCGGCTACCCAGGCAGCGCGGAAGTGGTAAACATGGCGCCGCCGGCCGATTTGATCAAACGCGGCATCGATTCGTTGCCATGCTTGGGCGATGGTCGTCAGAGCGGCACATCCGCGAGCCCGTCGATCCTCAACATGTCGCCGGAAGCGGCGGTCGGCGGTGGCCTTGCGCTGTTGAAAACCAACGACCGTCTGCGCGTGGACCTGAACAACCGCAGCGTCAACGTGCTGGTCAGCGACGAGGAGATGGCCGAGCGTCGTGCGCAATTCGAACCGAAAATGCCCGCCTCTCAAACGCCATGGCAAGAGCTGTATCGCCAGCTGGTCGGACAGTTATCCACAGGCGGCTGTCTGGAACCTGCCACGCTGCATCTGCGCGTGATCGCACGCAGTGGTGAGCCGAGGCATTCGCATTGATCGACAGTCGTTATCTCTGACGTAAAGCAATGGTAGGCGTGAGCTTGCTCGCGATAGCGGTGTGTCTGGCGGCATCAAGCTGGATGACGTACCTCAATCGCGGGCAAGCGCGCTCCTACAGGTCATCAGGGCGCTCACAAAAGCTTCGGCAAGCCCTTCTCCATGTCGACGAACCGGCTCTTGAGCATCGAATGCAGTTGCTGCACCGCAGGCGAAAACTGTTTGCGGTGTGGATACACCAGATTCAGCGGCGCAGGTTCGCCTGGATAATCCGGCAACAGCAGCTCCAGCCGCCCTGCCAGCACATCATCCCGCACGTCCACCCATGATTTATACGCGATGCCCTCGCCCGCCACGGCCCAGCGCCGGACCAGATCGGCATCGTCCGTGAGTAGCGGTCCCGACACCGTAAATATGCGCGCACCCACCGGCCATTTGTCATAGACCCGGCCGTTGAGGATGTACAGCAAACAGTCATGACGCAGCAGATCGTCCGATGTCAGCGGTCGCCCTTTGCGCGCCAGATAGTCAGGCGACGCCACCAGCACCCGGCGGTTATAAGGTGCGAGCGGCAAGGCAATGTAATTGGCGTCTTCGATAACGCCGCTGCGAATGGCCACGTCCACAGGATCGCGGAACATGTCAGCCACCTGGTCCGAGACGAACAATCGCAGGTTCAGCGCAGGATGCTGTCGGCG
>Ga0308163_10000875_pt1 | contig 40702 bp, 30 predicted proteins | sample PhyTR1_FD_201037 | JGI IMG/M metagenome (GOLD analysis project Ga0308163, IMG submission 201037) | Phyllosphere microbial communities from UC Gill Tract Community Farm, Albany, California, United States - DLSLT.R1 | ecosystem: Host-associated > Plants > Phyllosphere > Unclassified | place: USA... | reverse complement strand
GGGTTTCCAGGTAGCGGTCGACCGTGTCGAGGAAATTCTTGCGGTGGAACGGCGTATGGAAGCCCAGGATCGTGCTGCCCAGCATGCCATCGAGGATTTCTTCGCGCCATGGGCAGATGCCGAACGACTCCGGATTCGGCCATGGGATGTGCCAGAACGTGATGATGGTTGCCTTTGGCAGCACCGCGCGCACCATGCGCGGCAGCAGGGCAAAGTGATAATCCTGCACCAGCACGACCGGGTTGTCGGAGCGCGCTTCGGCAATCACGGCATCGGCAAAGCGCTGGTTCACGCGCACATATTCTGCCCAGTCGGTCGAGCGGAACACGGGTCGCACGTGCGCAATATGGCACAGCGGCCACAGGCCTTCGTTGGCAAAGCCATAGTAATAGCCCTGCTCTTCTTCCTTCGACAGCCAGACGCGGCGCAGCGTATAGCTCGGGTTGTCGGGCGGGACCGGCACGTGGTCGTTGGCGTCGACCGTCTCGCGGTCGGCCGAACCGGCGCCGTGCGCGATCCAGGTACCGGAGCAGGCGCGCATCACGGCTTCCACCGCCGTGACCAGGCCACTGGCCGGCCGCTGCACTTTCACACCATTTGGCGTGGCCACGTGGATATAGGGCTCGCGGTTCGATACGACGAGAATCTGGTCACCGGCCAGGTCCTGGTTCAGCAGCAGCTTGAGCGTTTCGGGACTCCAGGTCGTTGACTCGACCGGACTGGCGGCCAGTTCGCGCTGATAATCGTTGAGCATGGCGCGGAACTCGCTGGCCAGCGGCGCCATGTCGCCTTCGGCCGGCACGGGCTCGGTCGCACCGGGACGTGGCGAGCGCGGCAACAGTTCGCCGCGCAGCATTTCACGCATGCCGGCCACCCAGCCATGCCAGCTCAGGTGGGCGATGATCACGGTGATCATGGAAATCGCGCCAGCCATCAGCACGAACAGGCCGAGGATGTATTTCTTGGTATCGGCACTGCGGCGCTCGATGAAACTCATGTCCTGCACCAGCACCAGGCGACCGGCAGAGACGCCGTCCTGCAGCAGTTCGCGCGTGGAAACATGGACCGGCCCCTCCGCCAGGCGTACGACGGGATTGGACGTCGAGCCATCCTCCTCGTTGCTGACCTGCCCCTCGCGGCAACCGAGCGTGGCCGGATAGGTCGATGTCTTGTACAGCAGCATGCCGTCGGTCGAGCACAGGGCCAGCGCATACAGGCGCTCATCCTGGATCGCGCGCTCGAACGCGTCGTTGATGCGTTCGCCCGAACCATCTTCGAGATAGGTCAGCAAAGGCTGTTGCAGCGTGCTCGACACGAGACGCGAGCGCGTGTCCAGGTCACGCACGAACCAGCGCTGGGTGAGATTTTCCATCCACGGAATGGCAAAGTACCCGAACAGCGCCAGCACGAGGGCAAGGGGAACGATGAACCGCAGGGACAATTGAATGGATCTGAAGCGCATGAAGCTCTTTCAATGGGACGAAGACGCCGACCAATTGATTATAGCTATCTAAAGATTATCTTGTCGCTATGGCATGCAACGGTGCCGAACGGGGCCGGATTGGCTCGCAAAAGCCCAGCTGCGCCAGATCGGTGTGCCGGGAGCGAACGGTCCTCGCCAACCGACACTGGCATGCACATATGACCTTGCTGCAGATGACTTCGGTTGAAATGGTCTGGTTGGCAAACGCGTTGTGCGGATCGGCTGCACAGGTCTGGCCGCTTTCGAAGCGCTGGCCGCACATTGTTCTGAGTGTCGCCATGAAGCTGTCGCCATCGGCCGGCGCCGGAAGGGCAGCATAACCGGCCAGCAGGCAGGTGAGACACGCTCAAGGAACAAGAGGATGCATCGTGGGCCCGTCTCAGCAAAAATCGCCGTCAACACAACAGGCAGCCTCACTGCCAGATGATCAACAAATCCTACTGAATGGCAACAAAATAGCGTCAACCGCCTAATTGAAAAATAAAGTGTCGTTATTGATGTGACAAGCGTATGAAATTTGTCGGAAATTCTTACAATTAATTACGAAATTTTCATTTTGAAAAATATTATTCATACAAATCAACGTCTTGTTTTGCTGGCACGTAATGTGCATTGGCTCCCATAGTCGTCGAATGATCGTTACGACATCCGATACAGGGGCTGTGACACGAATGCAGCGCCGTTCATCGAACACACTTGGAGCGCATCAGAATGAAGAAAGCACTTGTTGCATTGCTGGTTTCCGGAATGATGTCCTCGGCGTTTGCCGGGGTCGTGATTAAAGAAGGTTTCGAGGATGTAGGCAGCCTGCAAAGCAAAGGCTGGATTGCGGAGAACAAGAGTTCCCCGGCCGGCGCGACCGGCTGGTTCCAGGGCAGTGTCGGCTTCAACGGCCAGGGCGCAGCTGCAGGCACGGACGACTACAGCTATGTCGCAGCAAACTATAACAATACCGTTGAGGGCGGCACGATCAACAACTGGTTGTACACCCCCGAATTTTCGACCCTGGTTGGCGCAACCGTGTCGTTCTGGCTCAATGCCGACGACGCCGCCAACTACACCGACAACATCGCATTTGGCTTCGTCGACGCCGCTGGCGCGATGGTCGACCTGATGCCGACCATTACTGTTGGCTCCGGCTGGACGCAGTATTTCGCCTATATGGGCCCAACTGCCGGCAGCGCCCGCTTTGCCTTCCAGTACACCGGTGACTATGCTACTGCGAACTACGTCGGCATCGATTCCCTGGTCGTCGACGTACCAGAGCCGTCGAGCATCCTGATCCTGGCCGCTGGCGCCATGGGCCTGGTTGCTGCACGCCGCCGCAAACGCGCCTGAGCGCACCACGCCACGTTGTCCGGCGAAGCGCACTGCGCTTCGCACATCTTGCATCGAATATGCTTTTCCAGGAGAGTGTCATGTTCCAGAAACAACAAACCGGCCTGCGCGCACTGCGCGCCGCCGGCATTGCCCTTGCCCTGATGGGTTTCGCCGGCCAGTCCGCCATCGCCCAGGAAGCGCCTGTCGTCTCGAATGATTCGCTGACTGTTGTGCGCGATGCCGAAACCGGCAAGCTGCGCGGCGCCACGCCTGACGAAGCAGTCGCGCTGAAAGCGCAATCCGTCAAGGCAATGGCACGCATCGCACCGAAAGCAACGCTGCAAAAATCCCACAGCAGCGGCGCGCGCGGCGCCCGCCTGACCGATGATTTCATGACGACCTCGGTGGCGGTTCGTAACGCCGACGGCAGCATCAGCGTCACGCACGGCGACACCCAGAATGCCGATTCGACCGGCCACGTTCACACCATTACGCCTGTCACGGAGTAATCATGCGCACCCCATCCTTCTCGCTCACCGCCGCACGCACCGTACTGGCCACCGCCAGCATCCTGACCTGCATCGCCGCGCAAGCTGCAACCATCACCATCCAGAGCCGCGATGCGGCCGGCTTCGGCTTCAACGATCCAACCCCGGTGGCGCCGGTTGGCGGCAACACGGGCACGACGCTCGGCCAGCAACGCATGAACGTGTATCGTTACGTCGCCGATATCTGGGAACGCAATCTCCAGAGCAACGTGACGATCACCGTGTCGGCTGGCTGGGAAGCACTGACCTGCACCGCCACCTCGGCCACGCTGGGCAGCGCCGGCGCCTGGAACATCTGGAATAACTTCCCAGGCGGCAAGCCAAACACCTGGTATCCGGCAGCACTGGCCAACAAGCTGGCCGGTGTCAACCTGACCAACGGCATTCCTGACGACGGCACCGGCTACGGCAACGTCGACATCAAGACCCAGTTCAACGTCAACCTCGGCCAGCCGAACTGCCTCGCAGGCAGCAGCTTCTACCTGGGTCTGGACGGCAATGCCGGTGGCCAGGTGAACTTTGCCGCAACCCTGCTGCACGAACTGGGCCATGGCCTGGGCTTCTCGGTTGTCAGCGTGAACACCTCGACTGGCGCGCGCATCAATGCAGCCGGCACGGCATATGTCACCACAGGCGGCCTGCCGAGCGTCTGGGAAGAGTTCATGTACGACAACACAGCCAAGAAGAGCTGGCTGAACATGACGTCGGCCGAGCGCCGCGTTTCGGCCATCAACCCGCTGGGTCTGGCCTGGACCGGTCCCAACTCGGTGGCCGGCGCCAGCCTCCTGCGCTCGCAGCCGATCCTGAAAGCGGCGACGCCAACCGGCACGCTGCCGTTCATCAGCTATTCGGCATCGGCCTTCGGCCCGACCTTGCCAGCCGTCGCCTCGCTCGGCGCCTTGGCCACGATCACGCCACAAGATAGTGAAATTGGCCCTGGCTGCGACCCGTTCAATGCCGCCAATACCGCAGCAGTCCGCGGCAAGGTGCCGATCATCAGCCGCGGTTCGTGCGGCTTCGCCGTCAAGGTGAAAAATGCACAAAATGCTGGCGCGGTCGGCGTTCTGCTGGCCAATAACGTTGCCGGCGACATCGCACCGGGCGGCGCTGATCCAACCGTCACCATCCCGTCGGCCGGCATCACGCAAGCTGCTGGCGATGCACTGAAAGCCGCGGTCGCTGCTGCCAAGCCATACGGTACGCGTTCGCAGCCTGGCGTCGTGCTCGCATCGCTGGCAACCGATCCAACCCGCAAGGCCGGCGCCGATTCGCTCGGTCGTCCGCTGCTGTACACCCCAGCCACGCTGGCGCCAGGCTCGTCGGTTTCGCACTGGGATGTGACGGCATCGCCAAACCTGCTGATGGAGCCAAGCATCAATTCGGACCTGACCCTGTCGGTGTCGCCACCGCAGGATCTGACGCTGCCACTGCTGAAGGATATCGGCTGGTAATCGTTGGATAAAACGCTTCACGGCGCCAGGCGCCGTGAAGCGTGCAAACAAAAACGCCACCTTGCAAGGTGGCGTTTTTGTTTGCTGCGAACGATCGTCGATTAGAAGATCAGGTACAGGATGACCAGTACAACAACCGGGATACCCAGGAGCCAGCCAATGAAGAATTTACCCATGATAATGTTCCTTCCGTGTTTGCAGTGTCGATGGGTCCATCTTGCGTCCGATGGAGTTCCCGTTCAGTACGCTACTGCACGTCCACCAGCAAATTGATCCATTTGGTATTCCGCCACCTGCCCAGGCGCGCACGGCAGGAACGCGGTGCGACGTGGATTTTTTGACGGGGCTATACTAAATCATCACTTGTCGCCAGGCAGGGGAACACGGGCTGATGCTGTGCATCGTTCGTGTCCGCCATTGTCGGCGATGGCCTTCGTGCGCATCGCGCCGGCCGGGGCCAAGGCTCCGCAGCGACAGATGCGCCCACTCACCATTCAATCAGGGGACTCTATGCCTACAACCTGGATCATCGCGGCCAATGCCGGTCGTGCACGTATTTTTGCCGATGCCAAATCTGCCAAGTCGCTGCAAGAAGTGGAAGACATGGTCAATCCCGCCGCGCAAGGTCGCGTCAGCGACATCGTGACCGACCGCCTGAGCCCGCGCTCGGCCGGCAATAGCGGCCACAATATCGGTGGCGGCCAGGGCGGCGGTTTCGAGCACGCAGCACAGGCAGGCGCGCCGGGCAGCGACTACCAGCCAGCCGTCACGCCGGCCGAACACGAAGCGCAAAAGTTTGCCAAGGACGTTGCCGCGTATCTGTTGCAAGGGCAGCAGAAGGGCCAGTACCAGCATCTGATCGTGTCCGCATCGCCCGAGTTCCTGGGCTTGCTGCGTACGGCAATCGATCCGCAGGTCAAGGCGCTCATCACGCATGAGCTGAACAAGGATTACACGCACTCGAGCGGCCACGAACTGCGCGGCCAGCTCGCGGCGCATCTCGAAAAAGCCTGAGGTCGAACGACCGCAAGCTTGCGTCACCCCTGACAGGCCCGCCATTTTGGCGGGCCTGTTGCGTTATGGCCGTGCGTGTTCGACCGGCGAAAAGATCTCGCGCAGGTCGTCGGCCCCGATGGCTGGCGCCAGTTCGGTGTCCCCCGCCAGCAGGGCGTTGGCCAGATCGCCCTTGCGGCGCTGCATGTCCTGGATTTTTTCTTCCAGCGTGCCACGTGCGATCAGCTTGTAGACGAACACCGGCTGCGTCTGGCCAATGCGCCAGGCGCGGTCGGTGGCCTGGTTTTCGCTGGCCGGATTCCACCACGGATCGTAGTGGATGACGGTATCGGCCGCCGTGAGATTGAGGCCCACGCCGCCCGCCTTCAGGCTGATCAGGAATACGCCCACCTGCCCCGCCTGGAACGCAGCCACCGGCGCGGCGCGGTCGACCGTGCTGCCGGTGAGTTCGACGTAGGCGATGCTGCGCGCGTTCAGTTCGTCGGCAATCAGCGCCAGCATGCTCGTGAACTGCGAAAACACCAGCACCTTGCGGCCTTCGCTGATCAGAGTGTCGAGCAATTCCATCAGCGCCTCGAGCTTGGCCGAGCCGCCGGCCGCGCCCGTCTTGAGCAGGCGCGGATCGCAGCACACCTGGCGCAGCTTGAGCAGTGCCTCGAGAATCACGATGTGGCTGCGCGCCAGGCCCTTGCGGTCGATCTCGTCGCGCACCTTGCGGTCCATCGCCACGCGCACCGTTTCGTACAGGTCGCGCTGCACGCCGCCAAGCTCGACCGGCAGGATGATCTCGGTCTTGGGCGGCAGCTCGGTCGCCACCTTGTCCTTGGTCCGGCGCAGCATGAACGGTTTCAGGCGCCGCACCAGCAGGTCCTTGCGCCCCATGTCGCCGCCCTGCTCGATCGGTTTGCGAAACACGGTGTTGAAGCCCCGCTCGTCGCCCAGCAGGCCCGGCATCAGGAAATGGAACTGCGACCACAGTTCGCCCAGATGGTTCTGCACCGGCGTGCCGGTCAGGCACAGGCGATGGCGCGCGTCGAGCAGGCGCGCCGTCTGCGCCGCCTTGCTGCGGCTGTTCTTGATGTACTGCGCTTCATCGAGGATCAACAGGTGATAGCGGTGGCCGCGCAGCGCCACTTCGTCGCGCCCGAGCAGCGCGTAGGTGGTCAGGACCACGTCGGCGTCGCCGATGCCATCGAACAGCGCCGTGCGCTCCTTGCCGTGCAACAGCAGCACGCGCAGCCCAGGCGTGAAGCGGGCCGCCTCGGCCTGCCAGTTGGGCATCAGGCTCGTGGGCGCCACGACCAGCGCCGGGCGGTCGAGCCGCCCCGCTTCTTTCTCGACCAGGATGTGGGCCAGCGCCTGGATCGTCTTGCCAAGGCCCATGTCGTCGGCGAGGATGCCGCCGAATTCATACTCGCGCAGGAACTGCAGCCAGGCCAGGCCGCTGCGCTGGTAGGGCCGCAGGTCGGCCTGCAGGCCAACAGGGAGTTCGACCGGACGGATGCCGTCGAAATCATTGAGCTTGCGGCCCAGTGCGCGCAGGCGCTCGCCGCCCATCCAGCGCAGGTGTGCGGCGCGTTCCAGCTCGGCCAGGCGCGCCGCATCCATTACCGGCAGGCGCACCCGGCTGCCCATGCGCTCGCTGAAATACAGCTCGCCCAGCGTGACCAGGATCGGCTTGATGCGGCCCCAGGTCACGGCCACGCGCGTCTCGTCGTCGAGTTCGATCACCAGGTCGCCCTCGTCGGCGCGCGTGGCCAGGACCACCGGGTCGAACTCCTGCGGCGCGGCGCGGATCATCTTGAGCAGCAAGGGCAGCAGCGCGTGCCGCTGCCCGTTCACGACAATGCCGAGCTCGAGCGCGAACCAGGCTTGCCCGCCCTCGCCTTCTTCATCGAGCTCGGCATACCAGTCATCGACCTCGGCCAGGTGATAGCGATAATCGCCTTCGATCTCGACCTGCCAGCCGGCCGCCTCCAGGCGCGGCAGCGTATCGCGCACGAAGCCGACCCAGGCTGCCTCGTCGGCAAGCTGCAAGGCGCCGGGCAGATCCAGCAGTGGCGAGTCGGGTGGCGGTTCGGCAAACCCGAGCCCGGTCAGCAGCGCCCGCGCCGCCGCCTCGAGCGCGGCATTGCGCACGATGAGCTGGACCCTGGTGTTCTCGACGCGGCGCAGCACCGGTCCGTCGTCGGGCTCCGCGATCCAGCCGTCGTAGTCGAACATCAAGGTGGCATGGTCGTACCAGCGGTAGTCGCCGCGCTGCCTGGCCAGCATGCTGTCGAGCACCAGCAGGGGCACCGGCACCACGTCGCTGCGCTCATTTGTTTCCAGCACCTGCGGCAGCGGGAACACGCCATCCAGGCCAAGCTCGGCCATGCGCGTCGCCACGCTGGCGCGGTGCTCCGGCCATAGCAGCGGCGCCTGCTCCACTGCGCCAAGCAGCATTTCCAGCGGCAAGGGCGCCAGCAAGGCCGGCAGCGTCAGCTCCCCGATCAGGTCGCCATCGATGTAGCAGGCCGGTTCGGTTGGCAGTACTTCATCGGGAATCTGCTGCTCGCGCGCGCCGCCGCCGGCAAATTGCCAGCTCAGCTGAAGCGCATCGGGATCGCCGTCGAGCGGATGCCAGTCGATCACGGCCGCGCGCTTCGGGCCGGCCAGCAGCGGCGCGACCCGGCCGCGCGCCAGATCGTCTAGTGTGTGGGCACGCAGCAGCCGGTCTTGCGCGACCAGCTGGGCCAGCAGGCGTGCGCCCAGCGCGCCTTGCGGCCGCGCGACGCCCAGGCCGCCCGACGCAGCCGCCAGGCCGGCAAACTGCCGGAGCAGCTCGACGTCGCCGGTCGCGATCCAGGCTGGGGGATCGCGCAGCAGGCCGTGATGGTTGACGTCGCTGGAGCTGGCGCCGATGCCGCCGCGCTTGCCCTGGCGGCCCTTGCGCAGGTGCAGCCGGGAGTGGCCGTGCAGATCCGGCACCAGGACCCAGGCCAGGATGGTCACGGCGCCCGTACCCGCGAGTGCCGGCTGCGTGATCTGGCTCAGCTGCGAGAGCTGCATGAGCCAGTGCTGCGCGACGGCGTTGGCCGCGCCGGGCGCCTGCCGGGCTTCGCGTTCGCGGCACTCGATATCCTTGATCAGGACCGCCACCACGTGCTTGCAGTTGTAGCCCACGGGACAGGTGCAGCGACCGTCGAAGTTGACCTGCTCGCGGCGCGTGAACACACGGATCGTCTGATGGTAGATCGCCCCGCCACTGCCGGCGACTTCGCCGATCAGCCGGTCGGCCTGCCACTGCGCGACCAGGACATGGCCGTCATCGGCGTAATCGTGGCCACGCTTCAGGGCGCCGGAGTCGAAGTTGTGCGTCAGGTCGGCGTAATCGTAATGCATGGGCAAATCGGACAATCATGGCGGCGAAGCCACCATTATCGCCCGAACACGTCAATTCTTACTGCGCGACGACCTTGATCTGCTCGACGTCCACGGTAGAGTCGCCGAACATTTCCTTGTCGAACTCGCCGGTGAGTTCCACCAGCGTGTTGTGATCGACCGTCACGCCGGCCGGGAAACGATCCGCGTCGATCTCGACCATGATCTTGCCGCTGGCGTCCGTGAACTCGTAGTTCTCGTCGCCCTTGTGGCTGGTGAGCTTGCCCTTGAGGCGCACGTACTGGTCGTCCTTGCCATTGGCCAGCAAGTCCTTGGCGGTCATCAACGGCGCGCCCGATGGGCCGGCGTAGCCCGACGGTGCGGCCTTGGTGGCCGGGGTTGCAGCCGGCGTTGCCGTCTGGGTTGCCGCGGTCTGGGCGACAGCAGCGGCCGAACCGGTGATCAACAGGGCGATGCAGGCGATGTGCGAAATACGTGTCATGGTCAGTCCTCGGTGGTTGGTGGGTCGTTGCCTGCACAGCGTTGGCAGGCACAGACGCATTACACCGGCGGGACATTAAACCGATCTTAAGGACGCGTCGAAGTCGAGCGTGACACCCAGGCCGCGCCCGTCCAGGCCGGTGCCGAAGGCCAGCACGATGCCATGCAGATCGGCAATGCGCCTGACGATCGACAGCCCGAGTCCGCTGCCCGGCTGGCCCTGCCCCAGCACGCGAAAGAACCGCTCGCTCAGGCGCGCGCGGCTGGCTGCATCCACGCCCGGGCCATTGTCGCGCACGGCAATGCGGTCGACTCCGGCGTGCCGGCGCGCATCGATGGCGATGCGGCTGCCGTCCGGGCAATAGCGCAACGCGTTGTCGAGCAGGTTGCGCAACACGATGTCGAGCATCTGCGGGTCGGCCTCCACATCATCGAGCTCGCAGTGCACGTCGATGGTGATGGCGCGCTCTGCCGCCTCGTGCGCATGCGCGCCGACGAGGCGTTCGAGCAGCGCCGGCAAGGGCACCGGCGTGCGCACCAGCTGTTCGCGCGCCAGCGGGTCCAGACGCGCCAGCATCAAGAGGCTGTCGACCAGCCCGGTCGTACGCGCGATATCGTGGCGCAGCTTCTGGAACGGCGCCGCCAGTTCGGGATGCTGGCGCTGCAGCAGCTGCACGTGCATGTGCAGGCCAGCCAGCGGTGTGCGCAGCTCGTGCGCAGCGTCGGCAGTGAAGCGGCGCTCGGCCTGCAGCGCCGCTTCCAGGCGGCCCAGCACGCCATTGAGCGCCTGCACGATCGGCAGCACTTCGCGCGCCTGGCCGGCGGTGGGCACCTGCGTCAGGTCGTGCGGCGTCTTGGCCGCGATGCTTGCCGCCGTCTGGCGCAGAGGTTTCAACACGCGCCCGGTCAGCACCCAGCACACGAGCGCCAGCAGCAGCAGGAAGCCCAGCACGGGCAGCCACAGCGATTCGGCCAGCTCTTCCAGGATGTCGAAGCGCTTGCTCTGTTGCTGGCCGACCTGGACCTCGACGCTGCGCGCCGCGTCGCGCACGACGAACACGCGCCACGGATCGCCGTTGTTGCGCACGTCGGCGAAGCCGTCCTGCTCATCGAAATCCGTCACGAACGGCTGGGCGGGCGCGCCGCCGGTACGCTGGACGACGCGTCCGTCCGCCACGATCTGGTACTGCATGTCGACCTTGCGGCCGGGCCGGCTCTCGAGCCCCGGCCGCAGCAACAGCCCGCGCTCGTTCCAGTCGGTGGTGGCGGCCATGATCATGTGGCCCGATTCTTCGAGCGCATCGTCGAACACGTCGTTGGTTTCCTGCCAGGCGATGACGGTGACGATGCCCAGGCTGGCCAGCCACAGCACGGTGCTGGCGGCCACGATGGCGATCAAGAGGCGCCGGCGCAGTGACCACGGCTGCACCTGCAAATCATTCACCATCGTTCTTCATCCGGTAACCCAGGCCGCGCACGGTGACGATGCTGTCGCTGCCGAATTTCTTGCGCAGGTTATGCACATAGACCTCAATGGCATTGCTCTCGACTTCGTCGCCCCAGCCATACAGCGTTTCTTCGATCTGGGCCCGGGTGACGATGCTGTTCTTGCGCAGTAGCAGCGCGTACAGCACGTTGTACTCGCGCGCCGTCAGCGCGACGGGCACGCCGCGCAGGCTGGCCGCCTTGGTGTCCAGGTTCAGGGCAATCTCGCCGTGCACCAGATCATTGCTCACCTGGTTGGCGCCACGGCGCACGGCCGCGCGGATGCGGGCCGACATTTCTTCGAGCTCGAACGGCTTGACGAGGTAGTCGTCAGCGCCCAGATCCAGGCCCTCGACGCGATCGGCCAGCGCATTGAAGGCCGTGATCAGGATGACGGCCACGCCGTTGCCGGCCGCGCGCAACTGGCCGAGCAAGGCGTCGCCGGACAAGCCCGGCAAGCCACGGTCGAGCAGCACGCAATCATAATGATGCGTCATCAGGGCCGTCTGCGCGGAGTCGCCGCGCTGGACCCAGTCGACAGCGTGGCCATCAAGGCGCAACCAGGCCTGGATGGTGTCGCCAAGGGAGAGGTCGTCTTCGACGAGCAGGATGCGCATAGTGTGGGATGAGTAGATGGAATGCCCTGTCTTGCCATGCTTGCGCGGCAAGATGAACCAAATCTTAAGGCATGGCGACGCGGATGGGAATGCGTGAGTTTTCAGCGGTATTGATGCCGTAGACTAGCAATTTTCCACGTCCGACTTCAAGCCATGACATTCCGACTTGCATTGACTCGCCTTGCTGCGCCGGCAGCGTCGCTGATGGTGTGCCTCGGCATGCTGCCAACCGGCTCGGTGCTGGCTGCCGACACCAATTTTTGTACATCGATGTGCGAATCGACACAGCGCGAATGCCGCGTCGAAGCCAGCTCGGGTGGCAAGGAGCGATTCGCGGCACCGCCGGAGACCTCTGCCCGCAATCCGCTGGCACGAACGGCCGAGGGCGAAGTGCCAGGCCAAGGTGCGCGCGCGCTGCAGGCTGCAGGCAACACGCAGCGCCGGCTCGACCGCGCTGGCGCCTGTGACCAGGCGTACCAGCAGTGCACGCGCAGTTGCGTCGTCCAGACGGGGACGAAACAACAGGCAGCACCGGCACAGCGCTGAGCGTAAAGCCCACGCAGGCGTTACGCTTTCTTCAGCGCAGACGCCTTGTGCGCCGCCTCCGCACCGGTCTTGTCGCTGGCCACCAGGTATTCCGGATGCTCTTTGGACGCCGCGACATGGTGACTCTTGATGTCGGTCGGTGCCGTCAATTTTTTCTTGATCTTCCCGGTGACCGTGCCCTGGGATGACTCCCACTCCACCTTGTCGCCGGCCTTGAACGTTGTCGTCATGGTCCTGCTCCTTTCAGCGATGATGTGAACCGGGATGCCCCCGGCCCACGTTGCAACTTACTGGCCCGGCTTGAGAATCACCTTGGTCCAGCCGTCAGCGCGCTCGTCGAACTTCTTGTACGCGTGCGGCGCTTCGTCCAGCGACAGCTCGTGCGAGATGATCTGCGACGGCTTGGCGCGGCCGGCGTGGATGAGCTTGGCGAGGCTGCGGTTGTAGGCCTTGACGTTGGCCTGACCGTTGCCGATGCGCTGGCCCTTGAACCACAATTTGCCGTAGTCGAACGCCAGCTTGCCTTCCTTGGCCAGCTCGTCCTTCGCACCCGGATCTTCCGGCAGGAACACGCCCACCACACCGATGCCGCCGGTTGGCTTGACTGCTTCAACCAGATTGTTCATCGTCAGGTTCGGCACTTCCTTGCCGTGCTTGTCGCAGCACTGGTAGCCCACGCACTCGCAACCGCAGTCGGCGCCCTGGCCGTCTGTCAGTTCCTTGATCTGCGCGGCGCCATCGCCTTCGATGTCATTGATGCCGATCGCGCCCATCTTCTCGGCCAGCGCCAGGCGGTCCTTGTTCGGGTCGACGACAAACACGCGGCTCGCGCCCTTCAGGAAGGCCGACATTGCCGCCATCAGGCCCACCGGACCGGCGCCGTAGATGGCCACCGAGTCGCCCGGCTTCATCTGCGCCAGTTCAGTCGCGTGATAGCCGGTCGGGAAAATATCCGACAGCATCACGTAATCGTTTTCCTTTTCTTGCGCATCCTTTGGCAGCACCAGGCAATTGAAGTCGCCGTATGGCACGCGCAGCAGTTCAGCCTGGCCACCGCTGTACGGACCCATGCCGGCAAAGCCATAGGCCGCGCCCGCGTTACCCGGATTGCAGGTCAGGCAAAAACCGGTCAGGCCGCGCTCGCAGCTTTCGCAAAAGCCGCAACCGATATTGAACGGCAGGCAGACCATGTCGCCGACCTTGACGCGGTCGACGGCCTTGCCGACAGCGATGACTTCACCCATGTTCTCGTGACCCAGAATGCGACCCGTTTCCATGCTGGTACGGCCTTCGTACATGTGCAGGTCGGAGCCGCAGATGTTGGTCGTGGTGATGCGCACCAGCACATCGGTCGGCTTCTCGATCGTGGCGTCCGGCACGTTCTTGATCTGGACATCGCATGGTCCGTTGTAGACAAGTGCTTTCATTGGGTTCCCTTCGTAAGGCGTTCGGTGAATAAAACACTTACTTTGGGAGTCGCACGATGGATGCTCTGTTCGCCAAGTCACAGACCGGGCGGCAGCGGCGCATGCGCCTACGTGACATTGGCCATCAGCGCCCCAAGTCGATAACGAGAGGAAATTTGACAGCGCGCCAGAGCATCGGCGCCCAAGAAAAACGGCCAGCCCGCAACTGCGGCTGGCCGTTCGTGTCGTACGAAATGAACGCTTACTTTTCGACGATCTGGCGCACGCGGCGGCGCAGCTCGCGTTCCTGTTTCTCGTGCGCCGTCCAGTCTTCACGCACCCCGCGCCAGAGCGAGATCAGCATCAGGATGATCACCAGCGAAAACGGCACGGCAAACACGATGGTCGCTGTCTGCAGCGCCTTCAACCCCCCGGCCAGCAACAGGCTGATGGCAATGCCAGCGATCAGGCCGCCCCACAGCAGCTTGGTGCGGGTCGACGGATTCGGATTGCCGCCGCTGCTCATCATGCCCAGCACCAGCACCGCCGAATCACCCGACGTGACAAAGAACACCAGCACCAGGATCGTGGCCACGCCCGACATCAGCATGCCGAACGGCATCGCATCGAACATCGCAAACAGCGCGGTGGCCGTATCGGCGCGCACGGCATCGGCAATCGGAATCTGCTGCCAGATCTGCATGTGCAGCGCGGTGCCGCCAAAGATCGAGAACCAGATGAACGCGGCCAGTGTCGGCGCCAGCATCGTGCCCAGGATGAATTCACGGATCGTGCGGCCACGCGACACGCGGGCGATGAACAGGCCCACGAATGGCGACCATGAAATCCACCAGGCCCAGTAGAAGATGGTCCAGCTGCCAACCCAGGTGCTGTCGCGGAACGGCGTCGCGCGCAGGCTCATGCGGACGAACTCGGTGACGTAGTTGCCCAGCGTGCTGGTCAGCGTATCGATGATCGCCACGGTCGGGCCAAGGATGAACACGGCCAGCGCCAGCAGCGCGGCCAAGGACATGTTGGCGTTCGAGAGAATCTTCACGCCGCGCGTGACACCACTGACGGCCGAGCCAAGGAACATCACAGTGGCCAGCACGATGATGCCGATCTGCGACGCTTCGCTCACCTGCACGCCGAACACGGTATTGAGGCCATTGTTGATCTGCAGTGCGCCCACGCCAAGCGACGCCGCCACGCCGAAGGCGGTGGCCACCACGGCCAGGCCATTGAAGAACCCGCCCATGTGCTTGACGATCGGCCACGGCAGCGCGTCCGTCACGGTGCTGACCAGAGCGACACCGCCGCGCCGGTACTGGAAGAAAGCAATCGCCAAAGCCACGGCGCTGTACACGGCCCACGGGTGGATACCCCAATGGAAGAAGGTGTAACGCATGGCGGCGCCCGCTGCTTCCGGCGTGTTCGACACGGTGCCGGGCGGCGCTTCGATGTAGTGCGAGATTGGTTCGGCCACGCCAAAGAACACGAGGCCGATGCCCATGCCGGCGGCAAACAGCATCGAGAACCAGCTGCCGAGGGCGAATTCCGGCTCGTCGTCATCGCCGCCGAGTTTCAGGTTGCCGTAACGGCTGAAGGCCAGGAAGGCAACGAACACCACCATGCCGAGGACGACCCAGAGGTAGAACCAGCCGAAGTTGCGGGTGACGGTAGCAAGCGCGGTCTCGAAGACCGGGCCCATGGTGTCGGGCGAGATGACGCCCCACAGAACGATGGCGAGGATGAAGCCCGCCGATAATGCTGTCTGCATAATTTCTCCAGAGACAGAACGCGCGGGGCGTTGTGATAATCAAATGACCACGCAATTGTAAATGAATTGCTAATTTGCTGCGGCGCAACAATTCTCCCGTGCTACCTGTCCATACGTGTCATTTCTGTATTTTCCTGGCTACACATAGTTCGCCACGGCAGCGGGTTTGGTCGCATAATTCATCAACGCTGTCATGACGATCTTCGATATGCCACTGACCCACGCCGCCCACGCCACCCTTACGCACCGCATCTCACCTGCTGCCGCCTGCGTGGCGCCCAGGGTGCCGGTGTCGCGTCTGTCGCGCCTGTATGAAGTCATGGACCTGATGCTCGACTCGGTCGGCGATCCGCTGGCCCTGGGCAGCCTGGCCGCATCCGCCAAATATTCGAGCTACCACTTCGACCGCATTTTCCGTGAGCTGACGGGCTTTTCGGCGGTGGAATACCAGCGCAAGCGGCGCCTGCGCCGCGCCGCGCACCTGCTGCGCCATGAACCGGACGTACCGGTCGGGCGCATTGCGCAGGATTGCGGCTTTCCGTCCAACGCCGCGTTCGCCAAGGCCTTCCGCCAGCAGTTCGGCATGCCAGCCAAATCCTGGCGCGACGGCGGCTGGCGCATCTATATGGATGCCCAGGTCGGGCGCGAAAGCGATGTCAGTTTCTTTGTCGCCGAGCCGGGCGAACTCACCGCGCTGAACGCCCCTTACTGCGCGCCCGTGCCAGGCAGCGTTGCCGCGCGCGTCACGCTGCGCCAGTTGCCGGCCCTGCAGTTGCGCTACCAGCGCTTCTTCGGCCAGTCCGGCGCGGCGCTGTCGCTGGCCTGCAATGCCTTCATCTGCGCACAGGAAAGCGCCGGCATCCCACGCGGGGCGCCGTGGTACGGCGTATTCGACGAGGATCCGGGTTTTACGGGCGAGCGCGAATACTGCTACGACTTCGGCTTTGACGCCGGCGTGCTGGCCGACCCAGGGTTGGGACTGCGCGTGCTGCCGGCCGGGATGGTGGCGATCCTCGAATTTCGCGGCGAGTGGCCACGCTTTCGCGCGATGTACGAAGACTGGCTCGAGCATCAGAGCGTGTGGCGGCTCGATGCGACGCGACCCCATGTCCAGAAGGTCGCGCGCACTGAAGATGGCGGGTGGCAGGGCTGGCTGGCCCTTCCCGTCAAGCGGCGCTGACTTCGCCAGTCGCCTCGATGCGCATGAAGCGGCTCAGCACCAGCACCGGTAGCGCCGCCACCAGCACCCACAGAAAGAAATCCCGATAACCCAGCGTCTGCTGGATGTCGCCGCTGATCGTGCGGAACAACACAAAACCCAGTTGCATGAAACCGGTCCCCAGCGCGTAGTGCGCCGCCTGGTACGGGCCGCTGGCGACCACCTGCATGATGAACAGGATCACGCCGACAAAGCCGAAGCCATAGCCAAACATCTCGAGTCCCAGCGCGCTCACGATCAGCGGCATCGAGACGGGCTGCGCGTCGCTCAGGTACCAGAACACGGCATTGGGCAGGTTCATCGCCAGGATCAGCAGCGGCAAGGCGCGCTTGAGGCCCAGCCAGGCCGTGAAGTAGCCGCCGGCAATGCTGCCGACCAAAAAGGCCGCAGTGCCAACCGTGCCGTACACCCAGCCCACCTGCGCGGTGCTCAAGCCCAGGCCACCGGCCTCGCGCGCGTCGCGCAGGAACAATGGGCCGATCGACTGGATCTGCCCCTCCCCGGCGCGAAACAGGATGATGAACAGGATCGCCATCCAGATCCCGCGCTTGGCAAAGAAGGTCTTGAACACGTCGACCAGCGTGGCCTTGACGTCGCGCGCATGACGGATCCGCCCCGCAAGCTTGGGCGTGGCCGGCAGCGCGTGCCAATGGTACAGGCCCAGCGTCACCATCAGGCCGCCGAGCAGCAGGAACACGACGGTCCAGGCAGAAGCGATGCCGAAGCGTTCTTCGAGTTCGCCCGCCAGGATCAAGAGGCCACCGAGCGAAAGAAATTTGGCGGCGTTGAAGAAAGCGCCCTGCCAGCCGGCATACGCCGCCTGCTCGCGCGATGTCAGGCTGCTGATATAGATGCCGTCGGCGACGATATCGTGCGTGCTCGAGGCCAGCGACACGATCGCCAGCAACGCCAGGCACACCGCAAACCACATCGGCAGTTGCAGGGCCAGCGCGACCAGGGCCAGGCAGGCGCCACCAAAAATCTGGCAGGTGACGACGGCCATGCGACGGCTCGGGGCCAGTTCCAGGAACGGACTCCACAGCGCCTTGAAGGCCCAGGCCAGGCCCAGCAGGCCCGTCCAGCGCGCGATCTGGTCATTCGGTACGCCCATGCTCTTGAGCATCTGGCCGGCGACCAGCGCCACCGCATAGAACGGCAAGCCCTGCGCCAGGTACAGCGTGGGCACCCATGACAGCGGATGACGCCGTGGCGCATGGTGGACCGGGGCAGCGACCAGCGTCTCGTTCATGGCGATTCCAGATGTAGGGTGACGATGCGGCTCACGCGACCGTGCGTGTCGATGCTGGCCAGTTTCACGATGCGCACACCGTGCAGCGGGACCGGGTGGACATAGCGCGGGCTGCCCGCGTCCGGGTCACGGCCATCGACAGTGTAATGCAGGCCCAGGCCGGGAAAGGCGGTATTCGCCTGCAACATACCGTTCTCCACGCGGGCGCCCGGTGGCGGCAGGCGGTAGTGCCAGCCGTGGTGATCGAGGCGCGGCAATTCGCGCCGACCGAGGCGGTTGGCGAATTCGTTCCAGTCGGGATGACTGTCCTGTGGCGACCACGCGCGTTCGGCCAGGCCGAGCAGGCGTGGCATGGCCAGATACTCGAGCCGCACGCGCGAGCACACGTTCTCGCCCCAGAGTTGCCCCTGCAAACCGGTGACGCCAGCGCTCGGGGCCAGATCGAATGCATCGCGCGTGCCGACGAAACCGGCCCAGTAGTAGCCCGGCTCCAGCGGATGCTTGGCGTGGGCGAAATCGAAATACAGGCTGGTGGCATTGGCCAGCACGACGTCGAAACCGGCCGCAGCCAGCTCGGTCGCGCAATCGCGTTCGTGCGGCAAGCCGCCGTTGTTCCAGACATAGACATGGAAATCGCGCCCGGCCTGGCGCCGGTCGGGCGCCAGCACGCCATCGGCGCGCGGTGTCAGCGCCGTTTCTTCCCAGCCCGCAAACGCGATGCCGTGACGCGCCAGGATCGCGCGGCAGCGCGCCTGGAAGTCATCGCGCAACTCGCGCACATCCGTCCAGCCATGCGCACGCATGCTGGCCTGGCAGACGGGCGAACCGACCCAGGCGCCGCCAGGGACTTCATCGCCGCCCGTGTGCAGCACCTTCAGCGGTGCATCTGCTGCGCGGTACAGCGCCGCCACCTCAGCCACGACGGTATCGATGAAGCGATCGACCGACGGCAGCGCAATGCACATCACGTTGTCATGCCACAGCTGTACCGATTCGTAGGCCGACGTGTCGGCCGGGTCGCTCAGCAGATATTCTTCGGCGCCGGCGAGATCGCCCGCCGCCGCCAGGCGCGCATGGCGCACGCGCATTGCTTCCACCGCCGCACGCGCGTGGCCGGGCAGATTGAATTCGGGGATCACGTCGATGTGGCGCGCTTTCGCATGGCGCAGGATCGTGACGAACTGGTCGGCCGTATAAAAGCCACTGCCGCTCGATGCGCCGGGTACAGCGCCGGAGCCAAACGACGGTGGTAAACAATCTCCGACGCCACGCTGCGCGCCGATGGCGGTCAATTCGGGCAAGGCGTCAATGGCCAGACGCCAGCCCTCATCGTCGGTCAGGTGAAAATGAAAGCGGTTGAGTTTATACGCGGCCATGCAGTCGAGCAGGCGCAGCACGGTGTCGACGCTGGAGAAGTGGCGGGCAACGTCGAGCATCATGCCGCGGTAGGCGTAGCGCGGCGCATCCTGCACCGCGCCCAGCGGCAGCGCGCCATCGGGCGAGACCAGCTGCGCCAGGCTTTGCAGGCCGTTGAAGACGCCGTGCGCGCTGGCGCCCGTCAGTACCACGCGCTGCGCATCGATGTCGAGCGAATATGCTTCATCCCCGGCTTCGGTGACCGGTCCGATGGCGAGCGTCACCGCGCCCTCGCCCGGCGGCAGGTCGGCCAGCAGCGCGCGCAGGAAGCGCACTTCATTGTCCAGCCCTGCCCCATGCACGATCGCCGCGTCGCGTCCCAATGTGTACTGGCCGCCAGTGAAGCGCGCCGAGCGTGGACGCGGGGTGATGCGCCCGACCTCATCCTCGGGCAGGTACGACAGCGCCGCGTTCTGCGCAAAACGCCAGGCCGCATCGGCAGTGGGTACCGCGTCGCTCCGGTTGCGGTGCCGCTGCTCTGGCCGCACGAACGGCGCAATGACCGGGTCGCCCAGGTCGACGGCCGCGCCGCCCTGCCCCGGCAGCAGATAAAAACCCAGCGGCGCATCGGTGATGCTGATCGCCCAGTGCAGCGCCTCGTAGTCGAGCGTGTGCGTCTGCCCCGGCAGCCAGGCGCCACCACCCGGCATCGACAGCGCGAACAGGTCGCCATTGACGTGCGCGATGGCGTAGCCGGCGCTGACCGTCTCGGCCAGAATCTTGCGGCAGGTGTTGAAGCACAGCGTCCAGCCGTGCGCGATGGGTTCAATGCCGTCGTTGCGCAGCAAGAGGCGCGCACTGAACGCATCGTCGCGTATGAAGTTGCTCAGGCATTCCCAGGCGATGTGGATCGCCGGGCCGCCATCGGATCGGTCCGTCATGGGTGTCCATTTGGATGCGGGGCGGCCATCGCCGCCCCTGGGCTGATTACAGCTTGCCGCGCAGGCCGAGGTAGAAGGTACGGCCGTTCGAGTAGAAGGCGCGTGGCCGGTCCTCGTTTTCGGCGTACATCTTGATGGTCTCGTTGGTGAGATTGAGCGCGTCGAACGTGAGCGTGAAGCGTTCGCTCAGCTTGACGTTGACGGAGCCGGCCAGCGACGGCATGTCGTCCACGTGCTGGCTCGCGCCACGGTCCACGCCGGCCTTGTACTTCGAGCGCCAGTTGTAGGCCAGCCGCGCCGAGAAGCGTTCGTTCTCGAAGTAGCCGGTCACGTTGTAGGTGTTGCGCGACGAGTTGATGAGTTCACCGCCATCGTCCAGTTCACCATCAGCGAACGTGTAGTTGACCAGGAAGCCGAAGTCACGCGCCACCGGCTGCTGCCAGCTCAGCTCCACGCCGCGGTTGCGCCCGCTCGTGTTGTACGGCGACGTGATCTGGTACTCGGTCAGCGTGCTGCGCTTGTTGTTGTAATAGGTGCCGGTCGACGTTCCCTGCGCCACGATCGAGCGCAGGTCCATGTAGAACAGCCCCGCCGACAGCAGCGCCTTTGGCGCGTAATACCACTCGGCGCCGATGTCGAAGTTGGTCGAGCGCACCGGTTCCAGGTTGACATTACCGCCGTTGCCGCTCAGCGCGTCGTCGTTCAGCGACACCGAGCCACCCAGCGCGCTGTAGTCGGGGCGCGCGATGGTCTTGGCCAGCGCCGTGCGCAGGACCAGGTCGGGCGTCACGTTGTATTTCAGGTTGGCGCTTGGCAGGTAGTCGCGGTAGGTACGCTTGAATGTCGTCGGCGTGTAGGCGCCGAAGGCCGAACCGGTGATCGGCGCCGGCCCGCCCGGCAGGTTGACGATCGTGTTCTGGCGCGTCTCGACGGCGCGCAGGCCGACATTGCCGCTCCAGCCATCGCCGCCGAAGTCGACCATGCCGTACAGCGCCGCTGTCTTCTCGGCCACTTCGAATTCGTTCATCCAGTTATGGCGCAGCACGTAGTCGAGCAGGCGGTTGCCGGGGATCGCGCCCCAGGCGCCCAGCGCCGCGCCATCGTACTTGAAGTAGTTCGATGCGACATTGCCGCCCAGGTCATTGGCGAAGTCGCTCGGGTACAGTTGGCCATTCCAGGCCGGGCCCGGATTGGTAAAGCCCAGCGGACCGGGACGGGTTTCCAGCGGATGCTCGGCATTGCGCTGGTGGTCGGTCCAGCGCGCGCCAAAGCGCACGGCCTGGAACGTCGGATTGTCCAGGCGCAGCTCGCCATCGACCTGCGCGTACTGTTCCTTGTCCACCGACTGCGATTCACCGCCGCCGGCCCAGGCGGTCGAGCCGGGTGACACCGTGTTGCCGCCGGGGTAGCTGACCGACGCCGGCGAGAGGCCGTTCAAGCCATACACCATGCCGCCATCGACATTGTTCTGGTAATAGACGTCGTCGCGGTCCCAGCCTACGCCGCGGGTCTTGCCAAGTTTGCCCGACAGCGAGAAGCGCTCGTTGACGCGCCATTTGCCGTTCAGGTCCAGGTACCACGATTCGCCGCCCGCATCCGGGCGGTAGATATTGTCGACCTCGCCCGCGTTGCGCGTGAATTCGGCCGCCACCAGCGTGTTGTTGCGCACGACCGGATTGAGGGGAATCAGGTTCAGGCTATTGATCGAGTTGGCCGGCGCAGCCAGCCAGTTGGTGTTCTGGTGCGGCGCTTCGAGTTTCGAATAGAAGCCGTTGAAATCGAGCGTCAGGTCGCGGTTCGGGCGCACCTCGATGTCGAACGCGCCGCCTTCGCGCTTCTTCTCCTGCTCGAACAGCGCGGCGCCGATGAAGGTCGGCACGACCACGCCGGCCAGCGCCGGGTTGGCGAGCGCCGCCGCGCTGGTCGCACTGATCGGGGTGTAGCCGAGGATTTCCTGGCCATCGCGCCGGACGGACGATTTCTCGGAGAACCCCTGGATCAGGATGCCGGCCGTATTGGCGGCGTTCTTCCAGTTCACGAGACCCGACAGATGCGGCTTGGTCTCACCAGACAAGTCGTTGTAGTTGGCCTGGACTGAGCCCTCGACGGTCAGTTGCTGGCGGAAGTCGAGCGGGCGGCGCGTGATGACGTTGATGGCGCCGGAGACGCCGCCTTCGACCAGGTCGGCGGTCGGGCTTTTCTGGACCACGATCGAGCCGACCAGCTCGGACGGCAGCAGCGAGAAGCTGCTCGAACGGCCGACATTGCCGCCGATCTGGTTCAGCACGAACCAGTCGCCGGTGCTGATCGCGTGGCCGTTGAACAGCGTCTGCTGCAGGCTCGGGCTGGTGCCGCGCAGGCTGACGCGGTCATTTTCGCCGAAGCCGCCTTCGCCACCAGCGGACGACTGCGTGTTCACGCCGGGCAGGCGCTGGATGGCGTCGGCCACGTTTTTATCAGGCATCTTCCCGATGTCTTCGGCCGTGACCACCTCGACGACGGCGTCGCTGTCGCGCTTCTGGCGCAGCGACTGTTCGAGCGCAGCACGCACGCCCGTCACCACCACGGTCTGGGGCGCCAGCACCGGCGCTTCCTGCGCGCCCGCCCCGCTCATCGCCAGGATTGCCACCGCCGCTGCGATCGCGGTCCGCTGATACTGCCGTGCCTTCAACTCATTCATGTGCGCTCCAAACCAGGTTGGCCAACGGTTGTTAGTGAGCGCATTGTGGTGGCATCCGGGATGCCGTGTTTGTCAAATCTTGCTATCCGGCAGAGGAATTCATCACACTGACATGTGACTGTGGCAGGCAGAACGTGGCAGCAGATTCAGGGCGCCGGGAACGGCACCAGCGCCAGCCCGCGCTTGAGCGCATCGAAGCAGGCCGGATCGAGCGCGGTGCCCACGGTCTTTTCCATCATCTCGAGCGCCTGCGGGATCGGGATCGCGCCACGGTACGGGCGCTCGGCGGTGATGGCGTCAAAAATGTCGGCGGTGGTGATGATGCGCGTCTCGAGCCGGATGTCGTCGGCATGCAGGCCACGCGGGTAGCCATTGCCGTCGAGTCGCTCGTGGTGGGCGCCGGCAATCGACGCCAGTTCGGCAAACGCCGCAATGCGGCCCAGGATCGTTTCGGTGTACTCGGCGTGCTGGCGCACGGCGGCCCATTCGTCGCGGTCGAGCGAGCCAGCCTTGTCGAGCACGCTGTTGCTCACGCCCAGCTTGCCGACATCGTGCAGCAGTGCGCCGCGCTTGAGCCAGCGGCGGCGCTGCGCCGACAACCCGAGCGCCTCGCCGATCATGTCGGTGTACAGCGCCACGCGTGCGCTGTGGCCGCTCGTGTACGGACTCTTGGCATCGACCACTTGGCCGAAGGCGGTGGCGATATCGTCGAGGTAGTCTTCGTCGAGCGCGACTTCGTGGCCGGCCGGTTCCAGTGCGAAGACGGCGCGGTCCAGGTCCGGCGCGGCCAGCTTGCGCCAGAAGGCGTCTTCCAGCGCAACCTGCTCGAACGCTGCCACCAACTGCGGATCGAACCAGCTACCGGCGCGCGCGGTCGCTTCGTGCAGCGCGGCCTCGCGCCCGCCATCGGTGTGGAACACGTCGATCACTTGCGCCAGCAGCGCGATGCGCGCATACACGGGGATTGCATCGCCCACGAGCTGGGCCGGCTTGCCCTTGCCATTCACGTGTTCGTCGAGCGAATAAATGCCTTCGGCCACGCCTTCCGGGAAGCGCAGCAGGCGCGCGATGTCGGCGCCGCGCTGGCAGCGGGTGGCGATCAGGCCCTGCGCGATCTCGGGACCGTCGCGCAGGATGGTCATCACGCTGCGGAACCGCTCGGCCAGGCCGGCTTTCAGGCCGGTGTGCTTGAGCACGAAACCGAGCACCTGCGGCAGGCTGTCGCCCACCGTCTTGAAGCTGCGCTTGAAGTCGAGATCGTCCGTCAGGTACAGCTCGCAGATGCGGGCGGCGTTGCTGCTGCAGCCGAGGTCCTTGAGCAGCAGCGTGTAATACAACTCCCACAACTGATCGTCGTTCAGGCCAGCGACGCGGCCGATATGCATTCCGATCCAGCAGCAGCGCACGCAGTGGCCAGCCGGCTGGCCTTCGGTGATGTCGAGCGCATAGCTCAGTGCGCCAATCAGCTCGGAGAGCTTCATGGCGCTGGGGGCCAGCATCTCGTGCGGCGCGTCGGGGTGCATCATAATTAGTTCCGTGTGGCAATAATTATGAATAGTACGCCACAACATCCGTGGAAAATCACCAGCCCCGTAATATTGACAAGGGATGCGGCGTGGATACCACAGATGAGCCGTCACGACATTCGTGCGCCAGAAACGACAACACCGGCGCGAGGCCGGTGTGGTGCTGGCGGCGGTTAAGCCACCCTTATTGCTGACGCATTGCTGTTGCTATCAATAACCCCGGCCGGTGGTGCCGGTGGTGCCCGTACCGGTGGTGCCCGTGGTGCCGGTGCCAGTAGCGCCCGTTCCGGTGGTACCCGTGGTACCCGTCCCTGCCGCACCGCTGGCGCCAGTGCCCATCGAACCGGTGGTGCCGGTGGTGCCAGTAGTGCCAGTCATGCCGGCTGCACCGCTGGTGCTGCCATTCATGCCGGTGGTACCGGTAGCGCTGCCGGTCGTGCCAGTCATGCCGCTGTTACCCATTGCGCCAGTGCTGCTGCCGGTCACGCCCGTGGTGCCGCTGGTGCCGGTACGGCCCGTGGCGCCGACCGTACCTGCGCGGCTGTCAACGACGCCTGCCGAGCCGGTGGTGCCGGTCATCGGGCTGGTGCTGCTGCGGCGGTCGTTTGGCGGGGTCATGGTGCTGGTGCCGGTCGCGCTCATCGACGAGCGGCCCGTTGCATCCTGCATGCTGCTGCCGGTCTGGCTACCAACCTGGCCCGAAGTGCCTGCCATGCCAGTGCCGGTTGCAGTGCCCGTACGGCCCGTAGCGCCTGCCGTCGTGCTCGTTTGTGCATGGACTGCGGTAGCACCCAGCATGGCAACCGTCAGCGATGCGCCGATCATTCCTTTGAGTAGCTTGTTCATGGAGTTCTCCTGAATATGTTTTGTAGTGCGTACCCGACACGTTATTGCGTCAAGTCAGGAGTTCAGTGTAGGTCGACAGCAAATACAGGCGCGCACGGTACCGCTCGGAAACAATTAATCGTCGCCCAACGTCATGTATTTTGCATCCAATTGCACGCATTTTTTCGGTTATTGTTGAGCTGATAATACGGCTTGCGCCGACAGCGTTCCGAGCTCTGTGTAGAGCGGCAAAATGCTGTTCTGGTCGTCGGGATACACCCGGTTGGACAGGAAGACATAAAAACTGTGCGACTGTGGGTCGATCCACAGAATGCAGCCGGTAAAGCCCGTATGCCCATAGCTGCCGAGCCGGTAATGCCGGCCCCGTGGCCGGCGTGCAAATGGCGAATCGATGTCCATGCCCATGCCGCGCAGCGCGGCGACTCCCGGTGGCGACTGCGCGGTGCACAGCAGGCGCACGCTGTCGGCATGCAGCACGCGCACGCCATCGAGTTCGCCGCCCGCGAGCAGCATGCGGGCAAAGCGCGCGACATCCCGCGCGGTCGAGAACACGCCGGCCGAGCCGGCCACGCCGCCCATCCGGCGCACGGTCGGGTCATGCACGTGGCCTTGTAGCACGGCGCCGGGCGCCAGGCCGCGCTGTGCTTTCGACAGCACGGCGTTAGCCTCCATCGCACCACGCTGCGTGGGCGCGATCGTCCGCCCGTCACCGCGCGCCAGCGGCCGATAGCCGGTATCTCGCATGCCCAATGGCGCAAAGAGGTGTTGCCCGGCAAACGCATCGAGCGGCATGCCGGCTACACGTTCGATGAGCAGGCCAAGCAGGATGTAATTGATGTCCGAGTAGCGAAACAGACTGCCCGGCACGTGCGACACGCGCTCGAGCGAGGCCAGCAGCAACGCCGCCTCCCTGCCCTGCCACGCGGGACTGGCCGGCAACCCGGCCAGCAAGCCCGACGTGTGGGTCAGCAACTGGCGCACCGTGATCGCGTCCTTGCCGCCGCCCGCGCATTCGGGGAGATAGCGCAGCAACGGCGCTTCGAGGTCGATCTGGCCCGCCTCGTGCAGCAGCAGGATCGCCGGCGCCGTGACCAGCACCTTGGTCAGCGAGGCGACGTCAAACACGGTACCCACGGTGACCGGCGTCGCAGCCGGCCCGAAGTCGAGCCGCCCATACGCGCGCTCGGCATGGGCGGCGCCGCGTTCGAGCCAATACACTGCGCCGGGCAGCGAGCAGGCCGCGATGGCAGCACCGATGGCGGCGTCGATTGCCGCCAGATGATGCGCGTTGAAGCCATGTTGCATGCTCATGACGACCTATTGTATTGACAAGCGAGCAGTGCAGTTTTGGGCGCCCTTGCACGCGTTTTTTCGCATCGGCGTATCATTGTTCCATGATCCCTTTATCGATACTCGACCTCTCGCCGATCGTTCAAGGCAGCGATGCGGCAACTTCCTTCAAAAGCTCCCTCGACCTCGCCCAGCATGGCGAACGCTGGGGTTACAACCGTTACTGGCTCGCCGAACACCACGGCATGCCGGGCATTGCGAGCGCCGCCACGGCGGTACTGATCGCCCATGTGGCAGCCGGCACGTCCACGATCCGCGTGGGCGCCGGCGGCATCATGCTGCCGAATCATTCACCGCTCGTGATCGCCGAACAATTCGGCACGCTCGCGTCGCTCCACCCGGGCCGGATCGACCTGGGCCTGGGCCGCGCGCCTGGCTCCGACCATACCACGGCCCGCGCGCTGCGCCGCAACCTGGCGTCGGACGCCGACGAGTTCCCGCAGGACGTCGTGGAACTGATGGATTACTTTGCCGGCTCGAGCCGCCGGCAGGTGCTGGCCGTGCCGGGCGCAGGCCTGGACGTGCCACTGTGGATTCTCGGTTCGAGCCTGTTCGGCGCGCAACTGGCGGCGCACCTCGGCCTGCCGTATGCATTCGCCTCGCACTTCGCGCCGCAGATGATGATGCAGGCGATCGACATGTATCGCAGTAACTTCCGTCCATCGGCGCAGCTGGCCGAGCCGTACGTCATGCTCGGTTTCAATGTGTTCGCGGCCGATACCGACGAAGAAGCGCATCTGCTGGCCACGTCGATGCAGCAGGCGTTTGTCGCGCTGCGCACGGGCAATCCAGGCAAACTCAAGCCGCCGGTCAGCGGCTACCTGGAGGCGCTGGACACGCCCGAGCGCATGATGCTTGACAGCGTGCTGGCCTGCTCGGCAATCGGCTCGCGCGACACCGTGGCCGCCCAGCTGCACGCATTCATCGACAAGGCCAAGCCGGACGAGATGATGATCACGTCGCAGATCTACGACCATGCAGCGCGCCTGCACGCGTACGAGATCACGGCCGATATCCGGCGCAACAGCTAACGCCAGCATTCATGTTTCAACGATAAAAAAGCCCACCCGGCGCATACCGGGTGGGCTTTTTTACGTTCGTACCACGTGATTACAAGGCCTTGCCATCCGCATCAATGCGGCGCACCTCGCCCAGGTTCAGCGCGCGTACGTCCTTCTCGACCTTGCTCATGTCACCGACGACGACCCACACCAGGCGATCGGTCAGGAAGCTGCGCGCGGCCAGCGTATTGGCCTGCTCCGGCGTGAGCGCCAGCGCCTTCTCGGTATAGGTGTTGTAGTAGTCGTCCGGCAGGCCGTATTGCACGATGGTCGTGTAGGCGCCGCCCAGCTGGCCGGCCGTCTCGAAGCTGCCTGGCAGGCGCAGCGTGCGGTTGTCCTGCGCGAACTTCAGCTCGGCGCCGGTGATCTGGCGCTCACCCGCCACGCCCTTGTATTCGCGCACCAGTTCCTTGAGCGCATCGCCGGTCTTGTCGGTCTGCACCGGCGAAATGCTCATGAACGTACGCTGGCCGACGGCCGGCTGCACCAGGCTGCGTACCCCATACGACCAGTGCTTGTCTTCACGCAGGTTCATGTTGATGCGTGAGCTGAACGTGCCGCCGAACACGTCGTTGACGATTTCCAGCGGCAGCGATTCGGGGCTGTTACGCGGCGGCGCCAGTTGCGCGCCGACGATCACGCTTTGCAGCGCGCCCGGCCGGTCGATCAGGTACACGAGTGGCTTGCTTGGCGCGGGCACGGTGGCGATCACTTTCTTCGGCACCTCGCCGCCCTTCCAGCCGCCGAACGTTTTCTCGAGCATCGGCGTGATCTCGGCCAGCGTCGTGTCGCCCACGACCAGCAGCGTCGCGTTGTTCGGCTTGAACCACGTCGCATGGTAATTGGCCAGGTCGGCCCGGGTCATGCGGCCCACGGCGTCCTCGGTGCCGTTGGCAGTGCGCGCATACACGTGGCCCTGGCCGTACATCAGCGCCGGCACGACGCGCAGCGCGATGCCCTGCGGATCGACCTTCTCGCGTGCGATCGCGGCCAGGCGGTCTTTCTGCAGACGCGCAAATTCGTTCTGCGGGAACGCCGGATTGCGCACCAGGTCCGCGTACAGGCCGAGTGCCTGCGGCAGCGTTGCCTTGAGCGCATTCATGCCGACAAAGGCGCCATCGAGATTGATGCTGGCGCCAAAGGTCGCGCCCAGACGTTCGAGTTCTTCGCCGATCTCGAGCGACTTGCGCGTGGCCGTGCCTTCTTCTAGCATGCGCAGCGTGAGGCTGGCCACGCCCGGCAAGGCAGTGCTGTCGGCGGCGTAACCGCTGTCGACCATCATCTGCAGATTGACGACCGGCGCCTCATGGCGCTCGGCCAGTACCACCTTCAGGCCGTTGGACAGCGTGATGCGCTGCATCGGCGGCAATTTGAGGGACATCGCCTTGCCGGCGACCGGTTCCTTGCTGCGATCGAGCCCCGTATCGGTGGCGGCCAGGCCGGTCGGGAACGGATCGATCTGCAGCACATAGTCGCCGTCGCTGAGCCAGTCGTTCATCGCCTTTTTCACCGTGGCCGGCGTGGCGTCCTTGATGCGCTGCAAATAGACCTTGTAGCAGTCCGGATTGCCGGTAAAGGTCTGGCACGAGGCCAGCAGGTCGCTCTTGCCGCCGAAGCCGCCGACGCGCTCGATCATGCGCGTGTACTGCGCCAGGATCGTGGTCTTGGCCAGGCGCAGCTCGGCGTCCGTCGGGCCGCTTTTCATCAGCGCGCGCAATTCGTCGTCGGCAGACTGCTCCATCTTCTTGACGTCGGCGCCGGGGCGGGCCGTCAGCGTCATGTCGAACTGGCCGCCGATCTCCGACGAATCGTCGCTTGCCGTGGCGCTGGTGGCCAGTTGATCCTTGTAGACCAGGCGCTTGTACAGGCGCGACGTCTTGCCGCCACCCAGCACGCGCGCGCCCAGGTCGAGCAGCGCTTCTTCGGGCGTGTGCGCGCCCGGCACGTTCCAGGTGCGGTAGATGCGCGTCTGCGGCACGCGGTCCTGCGCCAGCGTGCGGTGCGTGCCAGTGCGCTTGGCGATCCAGGCATCGTGCTTGGCCAATGGCGGGCCCGGCGGAATCGCGCCGTAGTATTGCTCGACCTTCTTGCGCGCTTCTTCCGGCGAGATGTCGCCCGACAGCACCAGCACCGTGTTGTTCGGGCCGTAGTTCTGCTTGAACCAGTCCTGCACGTCGGTCATCGAGGCCGCATCGAGGTCGGCCATCTTGCCGATCACGGTCCAGGAATACGGATGGCCAACCGGATAGGTGTTTTCGACCAGCAGCTCATAGGCGATGCCGTAGGGCTGGTTCTCGCCCTGGCGCTTTTCGTTCTGCACGACGCCGCGCTGGATATCGAGTTTCGTCTTGTCGACTGTGCCCAGCAGGTAACCCATGCGGTCGCTCTCGGCGAACAGCGCATAGTCGAGCATTGAGGTCGGCACGTTCTGGAAGTAATTCGTGCGGTCCTGGCTGGTGGTGCCGTTCAGGTCAGTCGCGCCAACCTGCTCCATCGCATTCAGGTACGTCTTCTTGAAGTTGTCGCTGCCGCTGAACATCAGGTGTTCAAACAGGTGCGCAAAGCCAGTCTTGCCCCGCTGCTCGTTTTTCGAGCCGACGTGGTACCAGGTGTTGACGGCCACCACCGGCGTCTTGCGGTCTTCATGCACCAGCACGGTCAAGCCGTTCTTGAGCGTGAACTTGGTGTACTTGATGTCCGGGATCGGGATGTCGGGCATGCTGGCAGGGGCGGCAGGTGCAGCTTGCAGCGCGGATGCGCCGAAGATCAGCGCAAGTGCTGCGGCGAGGTGGGTAATGCGACGAACGGGAATTGCCATGCTGCGCCTCCTGAATGGGTCGGGAAAGAACCATTCTAGGCACGTTTCAGTTGGTCAACAAACAAAACAGCGTATGCATGTCTCGCACAGCGACAAACCATGCGCGGCGCATCGCACGCCACGCATGGGGCATGGTGTAGCGGCTTATTTCGGCACAATGCGCAGCAGCGTGCCCTTGGCTTCATCGGTCAGCACGTACAACTGGCCATCGGGCCCCTGGCGCACGTCGCGCACGCGCTGGCCGACCGGTATCAGCTCTTGCGCCGTGACCTTGCCTGCGGCGTCGAGCCCCACGCGGCGCACGTCCTTGCCGGCCAGGCTGCCGCTGAACAGGCTGCCCTGCCACTGCGGGAACGCCTTCCCGGTGTAGAAGGCCAGGCCCGACGGCGCCGGCGACGGGGTCCAGACGACGATCGGCTGCTCCGTGCCCGGCACGACCTTCTTGCCGATCGGCTCTTTAGTAGAATAATCCAGCGTGTAACTTTGCAGCGGCCAGCCGTAGTTGCTGCCCGCTTCGATCAGGTTGATCTCGTCGCCACCGCGCGAACCGTGTTCGCTGGCCCAGACGCGGCCGGTTTTCGGATCGAACGCCAGGCCCTGTACGTTGCGGTGGCCGTGGCTGTGGATTTCGGTCAGGCGGTTCGGCTGCGCTTCGGCCGCGCCTGTGCCGACCGGCTTGCCGGCGTCGGTCAGGTGCAGGATCTTGCCCTGGTGCGTGGCCAGGTTCTGCGCCTGGTCGCGCGCGAGCATATTGCCCACGCGCTGGGGCGTGTTGCCGCCATCGCCAATGCTCATCAGCAGCGTGGTATCGGCCAGGAACAGGATGCGCGAGCCAAAGTGCTCGCCGCTGTTCTTGGCTTGCCTGACGGAGAACACCTTCCTGATACCGGTCACGCGCTTGCCATCGAACGTGCCCATCACCAGCGCCGTGCGGTTGCTTGCATCGGTGCCGCTGGCCATCGTCATGTAGATGCGGGGATTGGTCTTGTCGCCGGGGTGAACTGCGATGTCGAGCAGGCCGCCCTGCCCGCCCACGAACAGGTTCGGCAGCGGGTCCATCTTCACCTGCTGGAACGTCTTGCCCTTGAGCATATGCAGCGTACCGCCCTTGCCCGTGACGAGCATGCGGCCATCGGGCAGCCAGGCCATGCCCCAGCCCTGTGGCACGCCGGTGGCGACGGTTTCCAGTTGCCAGCCTCTGGCCAGTGGCGGCTTGTCGACGGGTAAGATTTCCTGTGCCAGCGCAGCGCCCGCCAGCTGGGCCAGTGCGACTGCCAGCATTGCACCCAAAACCCGTTGTCTGCGCATGAATTTTGCATCCGTACTCGGCATACGCAAATCTCCCAAAAACAGTTAAATACTTGACATCGTAGCTGAAATGTCGCGATTTTCTGCACATTGTCTGCACGATTGCAGCAAATGGCGTATCATCGATTGCTCACTGAACCAGCGCAAGGACTCCCTTCAATGATTCAACGACGTACCATCCTCAAAAGCGGTCTCCTCCTCGCAGCATCCTCCCTCAGCCTTCCTACCCTTGCCAAAAATTCATCGATTGCCACCGGCGATTGCTGTTTGCGTTTCTACAATACGCACACGGGTGAAAAGCTGACGAGCACGTTCTGGGCGCAGGGCGAGTTCATCCCTGATGCGCTCGGCGACATCAACAAGGTGCTGCGCGACCACCGCACCAACAAGATTGCAGACATCGATCCCGAACTGCTGCTGCTGCTCGGCCAGCTCAATGGCAAGCTTGGCAACAGCAAGGAATTGCACATCATCTCGGGCTACCGCGCGCCGGAATCGAATGCATTCCTGCGTGGCCATGGCAGCGGCGGCGTCGCCAAGCGCAGCCTGCACATGGAAGGCAAGGCCATCGACATCCGCCTGCCGGGTACCGATCTGCGTCATCTGCAAAAGGCGGCCATGTCACTCCAGGGCGGCGGTGTCGGGTATTACGACAGCTCGCAGTTCGTCCACATGGATACCGGCCGCGTGCGGTATTGGTAACGCCATTGATGCGGCCGTCCATCGTCCGTGTCGTTGCCGGACTGGCCATGAGCGGCCTGTTCGCGGCTGCAGGCCTGCCGGCGCATGCTGCAGGCCAGAGCACCGTCACCGTCAAGTCCACCCGCGACCCGGTCGACAAGTCGTACCGCAAAATGATCCGCGGCATGGAACGCTTCGAGCGCGAGCGCGCCTTCGCGCCCAACGCGACCCTGCGCTTCCAGCTGCTGCCGCGCCTGCCGAACGTCGACATGCGCGGCATCACGCTGCGCGTGGCGGGCGATACGGTATCGGTACCCGTCCCCGTCGACGACAACAATTTCTTTGTCCTGCCGCGCAACGCGCAAGCCTTGCAGGAAGACGCTGCCGTGCTCGCCAGTCGCAAGACCGCCAGCATGACCTGGCGCGCGCGCATCGAAACGCCGGGCGTCCCTGCCGGCATGCGCCGCCTGGGTGACCTGCGCCTGGAATGCCGCGTGGGCAAGGAAGCTGGTCTCGTCTCCAACAGCTCGCCACTGTTCGGCTGGATCTCGGATGCGCTCGACTCGCCCGAAGGCGTCTGCACGAGCCCGGATGGCAATTACCTGTTCTTTGCCGAGCGTCCGATCTTCGCGGTCACGCTGCGCGCCGGTGAACGGATCGAAACGCTGCCGTTTTCGATGCTGTATGCCGGCGGCGACCAGACGCCCGACATGCTGCCGTTCTGCGATTGCCAGGTGCTGCTCGACCGCACGTATTACGTGCCGCTGTGGGATGCCAGCTGGCCGGACGACACGCTCGTTGAATTCACGTACATGGTCGATGCGCCAGCCGGGGTGACGCCATGAGCGCGGCCCGCCTGCTGCTGTGCGCCGCGCTGCTGACCGGCTGCGCCACGCAGAATGCCGCGCCGCCCGGCGCCCAGGTGGCGGCCGAGCGGCTGCAACAAACCGTGGTCGCCGGCCAGACCACCAGGGCGCAATTGCTGGCAGCATTCGGGCCGACGAAAAATGTACGCTTCGACAGCGGCTTCGAGGCCTGGGTCTACCAGTCGCCGGCGGGCAGCGGCCAGTTTGCCGAATTCGTCGTGCTGATCGATCCGGCCGGCGTGGTCGCCAAAACACGGACACGCGCGCCTGTCCCGGTACGTTAAGCCGACCAGGATCAACACATGCCACGTCTGCAACTCGACTTTCCTGACGACCAGTTCTACTTTTCGACGCTGCTCACGGTGCGCGCCACCGATATCAATGCGGCCAACCACGTCGGCAATGAATCGATGATCGCGATGGTCTCCGAGGTCAGGTCGCGCTTCCTGTTCGAGTTCGGCGTGCCGGAAACCGGCCTCGATGGCAACGGCATCATCGTGACCGACCTGGCCACCATCTACCGTGCCGAAGCGTATCGCCGCGATGAGCTGCTGTTCGACGTCGGCGTCATGGACTTCAACAAGTATGGCGGCGACCTGATCTACCGGATCACGCGGCCGCGCGACCAAAAGCTGATCGCCATGGCCAAGACCGGCTTTGTGTTCTACGACTACAAGGCGGGCCGGGTGTGCCCGATGCCTGACGACTTTCGCGCCAGGTTCGGACGTGTCAACCGGGTCGACTAGGCCAAAGAAAAACGGCGCCCCGCAGGGCGCCGTTTTTTACACGCGCGATAAAAATGGCTTAACCGCCGCGCTTCTTGCCGATGATCGTTTCATCGAACCACTCATCGATCATGCGCTTTTCGGCGCGCAGGCTGTCGTTATCGCTGAAGCGGCCGATGCGCTGCATGTAGTTCATGTCGGCCAGGCGTGCGTCGCCACCCTTGAGCACCTGCCCGTTCTGCGTCAGCGAATAGCGCAGGTTGATGATCGGCCAGTCGGCCGTACCTTTCAGAATGCGCAGGTCGCGCCCGTTGCTGACATTCGGGTACTCACGGCCGGCCAGGTCGATGTCAGTAACTTCGATCACCAGATCCTGACCTGCGGGCAGTTTCTCGCCAAGCTTGGTGAAATACGTGCTCAGCTCTTCCAGCACCTGCTTGCGCTCCCACGGGGCAAATGGCAGGTCGGCGAACTTGTCGGACTCGATGTAATTGACGGTCATGCCCGCAGAGGCGGCGCCGGCGGCCAGCGCGAACAGGCCTGCCAGAGCGGTTTTTATCAGGGTGGATTTCATTGCTGCCTCTCCTTCTGTATGCGTTTCGTATGCGATCTTCGCTTACCAATATACGCCGCTTCGCCTTGCTCTGCTCGTGGCGAAACGTTGGAACTTGTATCCAAATGTTAGGTCCCGAACATGACCAAAAGATGGTGCCATATAAGAATGCATCAAGGAGGCAACCATGCCAGAAGGTCCAACGCTGTACATGCTCAAGGAACAGACGACGCGCTTCGTGGGGCAAACCATCGTGCGCGCCAGCGGCAACCTGAAGACGCTCGATCCGGCGCGCCTCGTGGGCCAGCGCATCACCGGACTGCATACCTGGGGCAAGCACTTCCTGATCGAAACGCCGGACGTCATCCTGCGCGTTCACTTTCTGCTGTTCGGCACCTACCGCATCGACGAGGACCGCGACAAGCCGCCGCGCCTGTCCATCGGCGTGGAGGACGGCGGGGCCATGAATTTCTATGCCTGCGCGATCCGCGAGATCGACCGCGCCACCTTCGACGCCTACGACTTCAGCGCCGACGTGATGGGGGCGACCTGGGACCCGGTCAAGGCGCGCAAGAAGCTGCGCGCCGCGCCCGACACGCTGGCCTGCGACGCCCTGCTCGACCAGGACATCTTCTCGGGCGTGGGCAATATCATCAAGAACGAAGTGCTGTTCAGGATTCGGGTCCATCCCCTCTCGACGATGGGCGCACTCCCCGCGCCCAAGCTGCGCGCCTTGGTGGATGAAGCGCGGCAGTACAGCTTCGACTTCCTGGGCTGGAAAAAGGCGTTCACGCTCAAGGAGCATTGGCTGGCTCACGCCAAGAAGATTTGCCCGCGCTGCGACATCCCGTTTACCAAATCCAAGCTCGGCACATCGGACCGGCGCAGCTTCTACTGTGAGCGTTGCCAAAAACGCTATACGTAACGCGCCCTGTCACGTCGCTGCAACAGCATTTCCGACCTATCAACGCAGGTGGCATATCTGTCGGTCACAATTTTATTATTGCTTCTTGTTAAGGATCATGCACCGTACTACAATCGGCTTGACTCAAGGCTACTTTTGTTGTGAAGAAAATAGTCTGCTTACTTAATTTCGACCCTCCCAATATCGGAATCGTCCATGTCCTTCTTGTCGTCCGCTGCGCCCAAACTCGCACCCTGGAAAGTCTTGCTGGTGGACGACGAACCCGATATCCATGACATCACCAAACTGACGCTGACGCGCTTTCGTCTCGACGGCCGTGCGCTCGCGTTCGTGCATGCCTACAGCGGCGCCGAAGCGAAGGAAATCCTGTCCCGCGAGAAAGACATCGCGCTCGTGTTTCTCGACGTGGTGATGGAGCGCGAAGACAGCGGCCTGGAAGTGGCGCGCTGGATGCGCCAGGACCTGGACAACCAGTTCACCCGCATCGTGCTGCGCACCGGCCAGCCCGGCCAGGCGCCGGAAGAGCGCGTGATCGTCGACTACGACATCAACGACTACAAGGAAAAGACCGAGCTCGATCGCACCAAGCTGTTTACGACGACGTTTGCCGCGCTGCGCGCCTACCGCGACATCATGAAGGTCGAGGAATCGCGCCGCGTCCAGCAAACCTACCGCGAAGGCCTGGAACGCGTGATCGCCGCGTCCGCCCACATCTTCCAGCAACGCAACCTGAAGGACTTCGCCAACGGCCTGTTGCTGCAGGTCGTGGCCCTTCTGCGCCTGGAACAGAGCATGCTGCTGCGCCTGAAGGCGGCCAGCGTGATTACGGGCCAGAGCCAGTACGAAGTGCTGGCCCAGATCGGCGACATGGAAGGCGACGAGATCGGCCCGGAACTGGTGGCCCAGCTGGACGACGCGCGCCACAACCGCATTTCGCGCCTGCACGGCGACACGTATGTCGGCTATTTCCCGAACAACAGCGGCAAGGCGTCGCTCCTGGTGCTCAAGGGCGTGGACGAGATTTCGGACATCGATGCGCAAATGCTCGAGGTGTTCTGCTCGGGCGTGGCTATCGCGTTCGACAATATTTTGCTGAACCAGGAAATCACCGATACCCAGGCCGAACTGATCCTGCGCCTGGGCGACGTCGTCGAGTCACGCTCGCACGAAGCGGGCAACCACGTGCGCCGCATGTCCCAGGTCTGCTACATGCTGGCCCAGGCCTCGGGCATGCCCGAAGACGAGACGGCGGTGCTGATGCACGCCGCGCCGATGCACGACATCGGCAAGATCGCAACGCCCGATGCGGTGCTGCTCAAGCCGGGCAAGCTGACCGATGACGAGTGGACCATCATGAAGCAGCACCCGACCGTGGGGCTGCAGATCCTGGACGGCTCACAGCGCCCGATCCTGAAGGCAGCGGCGGTGATCGCGCACCAGCACCACGAAAAATTCGATGGCACCGGCTACCCGCAGGGGCTGCGCGGGCACGACATCCACCCGTACGCGCGGATCGTGGCGGTGGCCGACGTGTTCGACGCGCTGAGCCACGCACGCTGCTACAAGGAAGCGTGGCCAGCCGCGAAAGTGACCGAGCACCTGCGGGAGGTGGCCGGGCACCACCTCGATCCGACGTATGTCGACCTGTTGATCCGGAATATGGACAAGGCGCTGGCGATCAACGCGCAGTGGCCAGATTAAGGTGCGCTTCGGATCGCCGCTAGATCACTTGAACGCAGCGCGCAGCGCCGACGCATCGAAATAGATTTGGCGGATCACCGGATGCTCGGCGGCCACCGCAGTCTCGATGCGGCCGATCGCTGCCTCCACCTTGTCGATCGACAGTCCTCGGCGAAACTGAACCGACGCGGCCAGCAGCACTTCTTCCGGCCCCAGTTGCATGGTGCGCAGGCTGGCCACGCTGTCCAGCGCCGGCTCCCGCAGGAACAGCGCTTTCAATGCCGCCAGCTCGTCGTGATCAATCGCTTCACCCACGAGCAGGCCACCGGTTTCGCGCGCCAGCATGAAGGCGGCGCCGATCAGCAGCAGGCCGATCACGATCGAAGCGGCCGGATCGATGTACGGATTATTGAAATAGTGGCCCAGCGCGATACCGGCAGCAGCGATTCCAAGGCCCAGCAGCGCGGCGGAATCCTCGATGAAAATCGTGAAGACCGATGCATCCTTGCTCGCACGGACGGCTTGCCACAACGTCGCACCGGGTTTGCGCGCCGTGTTCAGTTCCTTGCGCGACACGTTCCAGCTATACCCTTCGAATAGAGCAGCCACGCCAAGCACGACGTAGCTCCACATCGGGTCTTCCAGTGGCGGCGGGTTTTGCAATGCATCGACGCCGTGGTAAATCGATAATCCGCCGCCCAGCGAAAACACCGACAGCGCCACGATCAGCGCCCAGAAATACAGCGACTTGCCGTAGCCGAACGGATGCTTGCGGTCGGGCGCGCGGGCGCTGCGGCGTTCGCCCAGCAGCAACAGGAATTCATTGCCGGTGTCGACGGCCGAGTGGATGCCCTCGGCCACCATCGCCGCACTGCCGGTGATGCCGGCGACGATGAATTTGGCCACCGCGATGCCCAGGTTGGCGGCAATTGCCGCATAGATGACTTTTTGCGAGCCCTGGCGTGGCGCGTCTTGCTTGTTTTCGTTCATGGACTCTCCAAATGGGGAGCCAAGGGTAAAGAACCTGCAGCAACCGATCTGTACGGCGACGCACGTGCCCGCTCGATCGTGGCACTAGGCCGCCAGTTTTTCCTTGCGCTGCGAACGGGGGAAACGCAGCTGATACGTCAGCCCCTGCCCCGGCGCGCTCGTGGCCCGTACGGTCCCGCCCAGCGCGCCCGTCACCAGGTTGTACAGGATGTGCGCGCCCAGACCACTGCCGCCAGTCCCGCGTCGCGTGGTAAAGAACGGATCGAACAATTTGTCGAGCGTCGCGGCATCCATCCCTGCCCCGTCGTCGGCGTACTCCATCACCACCCAGCCGTCGCTGCCGAGCGCGGCGCGCAGCGTGATGTTGCCGGCTTGCTCGTGTTCGAAGCCGTGCACGAGCGAATTCATGACCATATTGGTGAGGATCTGCGACACGGCCCCGGGGAAGCTGTCGAGCATCATGTCGGGCGGGCAATCGACCGCGACCTTCACCGGGCGACCCTTGAGCTTGGGATGCAGCGACAGGAGCACTTCGTTCAGGTACGCGCCCAGGTTGAAGCTGCGGATATCGTCGGATGACTGGTCCACCGCCACCTGCTTGAAGCTGCGCACCAGGTTCGCGGCGCGCTGGGTGTTGGTGGTCATGATGCGCAGCGACTGGTCGACGATGTCGAAGAAGCTCTCCAGGCTCTCTGCGGTCATCTCACCCGCTGCCAGTTCTTCACGCGTGAGTTTCAGTTCCTGCACCAGGTGGCTCGTGGCCGTCACGCAGATGCCCAGCGGCGTGTTGATTTCGTGCGCCACGCCGGCCACCAGGCGACCGAGCGAGGCAAGTTTTTCCTGCCGCACCAGTTCGGACTGCGCCTCCTGCAGCGCGTGCAGCGCGTCGTTCAGCGCCGCGTTCTGCTGCTCGAGGGCTTCCTTGGTCTTGCGGATCCTGCGGTCGGCCTGCATCCGTGCAATCGCCACGGCCACGTGGCTGGCCATGAATGCCAGCAAATCCAGGTCGGCCTTGCTGTAGACGATCGCCGGGTCGTAGCTCTGCACCACGATCACGCCATACGGCTGGTCGTTGACCAGCATCGGCGCGCCCATCCAGCTGGCAATCTCCGTGCTACCCAGCGGCTCGGCCACGGTGCCCGCGTCAACCAGCGCCCTGAAGCTGGCCACGTCGTGCAGCTGCGCCTGCTTGGTCGCCAGGATGTGCGAACACATCGCCTTGCCGAACGGGAAGCGCAGCAGCGGTGGCGCGCTGTCCTTCTGGTCGACGAAGTACGGGATGCTGATCTCTTGCGTGCGCTCGTGATACAGCCCAATCAGGAAGTTGTCCGCCACCATCAGTCCGCCAATGATGCGGTGCAGGCTGGCGCTGAGCTGGTCGGTGTCGAGCGCCTGGGCCGACAGGTCGGCGATCTCGTACAGCGCGTGCTGGATCTTTTCAGCGCGGCCACGCTCGGCCACCTCGTGCGCCAGCGCGGCCGTGCGCGCCGACACCGCGCGTTCCAGCCGGTCCATGCTTTGCAGGCCCTGCAGCGCGTTCGAGACGTGGTTGGCGATCAGCCCGAACAGCGCAATGTCTTCTTCGCTGTAGGTCTGCTCGGCAGAGTAGCTCTGGATGACGATCGCACCGAGCGCCTGCTGGTTCTGGTCGAGCAGCGGACAGGCGACGAAGTGCTCCGGCGTGCTGCCGTTGCCCCAGCGCCCGGCCGCCTTACGGTGGCGCTCGTTGAAGTCGGCTGCCGTCAGCACCAGCCTCTGGCGGTTGAGCAGCACCCAGGCCGTCGGCGACTGGTCGGGCGAGGCCAGCCGGATGCGCTCGAGGGGATCGGGCGCGCCGTCGATTTCATCGACAAAATAGGGAAAGCGCACGGTGCCGTCTTCATGGTCGGCCAGCGCCACATAGAAGTTGGCCGCGTACATGATGCGGCCCAGCGCGCCGTGCACGGCCCGGATGAATGCGGTGATGTCGCTGCAGCTGGTCGACAGTTGCCCGATATCGAGCAACATAGACTGCACCGCTTCCAGCCGGTCGAGCCGGTCAAGACGTTCCATATGTTCCCCCACCTGTTCACAGAATGCATCTGATGATGCGCAGAGGAAATAGTAGCAGCTTGAAGCCGGGCGCAGCAGCCTGCCGCGCCCGGCTGTGGCTTTTTAGCGCGGCGCGCGGAAGTCGTTCTCGACCCAGGCCTGCGCCGAACTCGGCGTGAGCTTGAAGGTAGGCGCCACGCGCACGCGCGCAACCTGCTCGCCCATCTCGTCGGTGGCGGCCAGCATCGCGTACGGATCGTCGTCGTCCGGGACGATATCGAGCGTGACCTTCAGTTCGCCCTGCTCGGTGAAGATGTACAGGTTCTTGTGCAGGATCGCGTGCATGTGCTGCTCGTGGCGGCGAATGACTTCGGACGCCGTCT
>Ga0308163_10000874_pt1 | contig 40708 bp, 40 predicted proteins | sample PhyTR1_FD_201037 | JGI IMG/M metagenome (GOLD analysis project Ga0308163, IMG submission 201037) | Phyllosphere microbial communities from UC Gill Tract Community Farm, Albany, California, United States - DLSLT.R1 | ecosystem: Host-associated > Plants > Phyllosphere > Unclassified | place: USA... | reverse complement strand
GGGCAGGGCCGACGCGTGCAGGAATACCTCCTGGCCGTCGTCCGAGCTGATGAACCCGAACCCCTTGTCCTCGTCGTAGAACTTCACCTTGCCGGTGGGCATGCGATCCTCTTCCCTCGCCCCTGCCAGGGGCTCCGCGCCCCGGTCGGGGCTCGATGTGCTGGTGGGCGGTCCAGTCTATTCGCCCGTGCCCCGCGCGACCCGGGCACGGACGCCTCCCTCAAGGGCGACCTGCCGGGGCCGACGCGATCCGGATCCCCATGCCGACGCGCCCGGGCGGGCACCACGGCGTAGTCTGAGCGGATGGCATCCGAGACCGCACCGAGCGAGGGACGGGCCGAGCGCATCCTCGCGTACATGCTCGCCGGGATCCTGCTGGTCGCCGTGCTGAGCATCCTCGCGATCCTCCTGGCCCCGCTGATCGCGGTCGACGCGTCGCAGTACAGCACCCCCGTCTGGCAGGTGATCCTCCTGCTCCCGGCGGTCGGCATCCCGATCGCGGCGCTCCTCTTCATCGCCATCCTCATCATCAGCGTCCGTCGGCGGCGTCGCATGGACGGCACGTCCCGCTAGCGGGACGACCATGACCGACGCCCTCGTGCTCGCGTCCCGCCTGCGTGCGCTGGACGACGATGCGCTGGCCGAGCTCGTCCGCGACCGCGGCGTCGACGCCGCGCGCGTCGACGACCTCTTCGACCTCGCCGACGCGCTCCTCGCCCCGGACGCCGTCGCGCGGGCCCTCGAGCAGCTGGACCGCACCTCCCTCGCCGTCCTCGCCGTCGCCTGCGCCGAGGGCGCGGCTTCACGGCGCGTCCCCCTGTCCGTCGTCCGCGACGCGATCGCGCGGCGGTCGGGCGAGGACCCGGTCGACGCGGAGGTCGTCGCCGACGCCGCCCGACGCGCGTCCGCGACCCTCCTCGCGGGCCTCGACGAAGACGGGATCACGACGCATCCCGAGGTGCAGGCGGAGCTCGCGTCCTGGCCGGACGCGGGCCGCCCCGGCACCGACGAGCTCGCCCGACTCTCCCCTCCCGCCCCGCTCGCCGCCGTGCCGAGCGGCGACCCGGACGAGGTGGACCGCCGTGCCGGCGAGAGCGCCTTCGCCTCGGTCGTCGCCGTCGCCGCCCTCGTGGACGAGCTGGCGCGGGAGCCCGCCCGCGAGCTGAGCCGCGGCGGCATGTCGCTGCCGGACGCGCGGCGCCTGTCGGCCGCGCTCGCGGTCGACCTCGACGGCGTCCCCGCGCTCCTCTCCATCGCCGCCCGCGCCGGCCTGGTCGCCCGGGCCGGCCGCGCCTGGTTCGCCACGGGGGCCGCGGCCGAGTGGTCGGCGCTCCCGACCGCCGAGCGCTGGCGCGCGCTCGCGTCCTCCTGGCTGGACGCGCTGGCCCCGACGACGCGCGAGATCCTGGCCGAGCGGGCCGACGCCGAGTGGGGCCCCGGCCTCGTCGACGGTGTGCTCTGGCGCTTCCCCGGCGGATCCGCCTGGATCGCCGATCGCATCACCGCGTTCACCCGGGACGCGGGCCTCCTCGGCATCACGACGGGCGACGTGCCCAGCTCGGCCGGCCGCGCCCTCCTCACCACGGGCGCGGACTCCGCGGCCGCGGAGCTCGCGGCGCACCTGCCCGCGGAGGTGGACCGGGTCTACCTGCAGCACGACCTCACCGTGGTCTCCCCCGGCCCGCTGGATCCGCGCGTCGAGTCGCGCCTGCTCGCGGTCGCCGACGTGGAGGGCCGCGGGCTCGCCGCCAGCTACCGCATCTCGGCCGGATCCGTCGCCCGCGCCCTCGCCGCCGGCGACTCCGGCGACGACATCCGCGCGTTCCTGGCCGGCGTCTCGCTGACCGGGATCCCGCAGCCGCTCGACTACCTCATCGACGAGGCCGTCGCGCGCTTCGGCCGCCTCCGCATCCGGCCCGTGGACCTCGCCGGGACCCCGGACGCCCGGACGGCCGTGCTCTCCGACGATGCCGCCCTCCTCGCGACCCTCCTCGTCGACCGCGACCTCTCCTCCCTGCGCCTCGTCCGCGTCGACGACGTGACGCTCGCCTCGTCCGCGACGCCCGACGCGGTCGAGCGGGCCCTCGTCTCCGCCCGCCTCGGCCCCGTCCGCGAGGACGCCGAGGGCCGGCCGGCCGCGCCCGTCGTCCGCGCGACGACCGGGCGGACGCCCGCCGCGGATCCCGGACCCGACCCGGCCGACGCCCTGGTGGCACGCGTCCGCGCCGCCGACGGCCCGGACGACGGCACCGCCTGGACGACGCGGCAGCTCGAGGTCGCGATCCGCGCGAAGGCGGCCCTCTCCGTGCGGGTCCGCCTGCCCGACGGCCGCGAGGTCGACCACGTCCTCGAGCCCGCGAGCGTCGCCGGCGGGCGTCTGCGCGCCCGCGACCGGGTCGCCGACGTCGAGCGCACCCTGCCGCTGTCGAGCATCGTCTCCCTGTCCCCCGGGCCGGTCCCCTCGTGAGCGCGCCTAAGCTGGCGAACGTGTCCGACGGCCCCCTGATCGTCCAGAGCGACCGCACCGTCCTCCTCGAGGTCGCCCACGCGGACGCCGAGGACGCGCGCCACGACCTCGCCGTCTTCGCCGAGCTGGAGCGGGCGCCGGAGCACATCCACACGTACCGGATCACGCGGCTCGGCCTCTGGAACGCCCGCGCCGCCGGGCACACGGCCGAGGACATGCTGGCCACGCTCGAGCGCTACTCCCGCTTCCCCGTCCCGCAGTCCGTCACGGTCGACGTGACCGACACCGTGGGGCGCTACGGCCGCCTCGTCATCGGCCGCGACGCCGACGGCGGCCTGCAGGTGTCGAGCACGGAGAGCGCGGTGCTGTCCGAGATCGCGAGCGCCCGCCGCATCGCCCCGCTGCTCACCGAGCGCGTCGACGCGACGACGTACCGCGTGCAGGACTGGGCGCGCGGCCAGCTCAAGCAGGAGCTAGTGAAGATCGGCTGGCCCGCCGAGGACCAGGCGGGCTACACGCCGGGGACGCCCCACGACATGGCGCTGGTCGAGGACGGCTGGACCCTGCGCGGCTACCAGACGGACGCGGTCGACCACTTCCTCGACGGCGGATCCGGCGTGGTCGTCCTCCCCTGCGGCGCCGGCAAGACGCTGGTGGGCGCGGCGGCGATGGCGCGGGCCAAGACGACGACCCTGATCCTCGTCACGAACACCGTCTCCGCCCGCCAGTGGCGCACCGAGCTCCTCAAGCGCACGACGCTCACCGAGGACGAGATCGGCGAGTACTCGGGCCAGTCGCGCGAGGTCAAGCCGGTCACCATCGCGACGTACCAGATCCTCACCGCCAAGAGGAAGGGCGAGTACGCGCACCTGGCGCTCCTCGACGCGCTCGACTGGGGGCTCGTCGTCTACGACGAGGTGCACCTCCTGCCGGCGCCCGTCTTCAAGCTCACCGCCGACCTGCAGGCCCGCCGCCGCCTCGGGCTCACGGCCACGCTCGTCCGCGAGGACGGCCGCGAGGGCGACGTTTTCAGCCTCATCGGCCCGAAGCGGTTCGACGCCCCGTGGAAGGAGATCGAGGCGCAGGGCTTCATCTCCCCCGCGGAGTGCTTCGAGGTGCGCATCGACCTGCCCGACGACGCCCGGCTCGCGTACGCCGCGGCCGCGGACGACGAGCGCTACCGCCTCGCCGCGACCGCGCCGGCGAAGCTCGACGTGACGCGCGCGCTGGTCGAGCGGCACCGCGGCGAGAGCATCCTCGTCATCGGGCAGTACCTCGACCAGATCGACGAGCTCTCCGAGGCCCTCGGCGCGCCGAAGCTCACGGGCGCGACCCCCGTCGCCGAGCGCGAGCGGCTCTACCAGGCCTTCCGCGACGGCACCGAGAAGGTGCTCGTCGTGAGCAAGGTCGCGAACTTCTCGGTCGACCTCCCCGATGCGACGGTCGCGATCCAGGTGTCCGGCTCCTTCGGCTCGCGGCAGGAGGAGGCGCAGCGCCTCGGCCGCCTGCTGCGGCCCGAGGCGTCCGGCCTGTCCGCCAGCTTCTACACGCTGGTGTCCCGGGACACGGTCGACCAGGACTTCGCGCAGAACCGGCAGCGCTTCCTGGCCGAGCAGGGCTACGGCTACACGATCCTCGACGCGGCCGGCATCGCCGCCTGAGCGCTCTGACGCGTCCTCGCCACAGGCTGTTCGCCGTATCCAGGCAGCTCCCAGCGAGCGCGCAGATACTTCATCCCATGAGCGATGGCCCGAAGATCCTTATCGTCGATGACGAGCCCAACATCCGCGACCTGCTGACCACGAGCCTCCGGTTCGCCGGGTTCGCGGTCCGCGCCGTCGGCAACGGCGCCCAGGCCATCTCGGCCGTCCTCGAGGAGGAGCCCGACCTCATCATCCTCGACGTGATGCTGCCGGACATGAACGGCTTCGGCGTCACCAAGCGCCTCCGCGCCGCCGGCTACACCGCGCCGATCCTCTTCCTCACGGCGAAGGACGACACCGAGGACAAGATCACGGGCCTCACGGTCGGCGGCGACGACTACGTCACCAAGCCGTTCAGCCTCGACGAGATCGTGGCCCGCATCAAGGCCATCCTGCGCCGCACCATGCACGCGGACGAGGACGCCATCATCCGCGCGGGCGAGCTCACCATGGACCAGGACACCCACGAGGTCCTCGTCGGCGAGGAGCCCATCGAGCTGAGCCCCACCGAGTTCAAGCTGCTCCGCTACCTCATGCTCAACCCGAACCGCGTGCTCTCGAAGGCGCAGATCCTCGACCACGTGTGGGAGTACGACTTCAACGGCGACGCCGGCATCGTCGAGTCCTACATCTCCTACCTGCGCCGCAAGCTCGACCAGCACTCCTCGGAGCCGGTCATCCAGACCAAGCGCGGCTTCGGCTACATGCTGAAGGCCGCCAAGTCCTGACCCGCCCGACCCCCGCCGGGTCGCGCACCTCCTGATCGGCCGGACGCCCGCTGGGCGCCCGGCCGATCCCACATCCGGCGTCGCCTATCCTCATGGGACACGGTCACCATGACGGAACACGAGGTGCGGCCAGTGCACGACTACGTCTCGGAGAAGTGGAACAACGTCTCCCTGCGCACCAAGATCACGGGCGTCACGGTGCTCCTGCTCCTGCTCGGCCTCCTCGTCTCCGGCGCCGGAACCATGTACCTGCTCCGGCAGCAGATGGTGATCCAGCTCGACGCGCAGCTCCGCATCGCCGCGACGCAGCTCCCGAAGATCCTCGGCACCGACCAGGCGACGCCCGAGACCTTCACCCAGGACGACGTGGAGACGGCGGACTCCACCTACTTCGTGCTGCTGCTCGACGCCCAGGGCGACGTCATCGCCGACAACTGGGCCGGGGGCTCCGCGTCCCACCCGCGCGTCTTCGACCTCGACCTCGCGCGCGCCTCGGAGCGCAACGAGCAGATCGTCCAGTTCTCCGACAACGCCGGGAAGGCCACCTGGCACGGCATCGTGCGGGTGTCCCAGAACGCCGGGCCGAACACCACCGCGTACTCGACGCTCATCGTCGCCAAGCCGCTCAGCGAGGTCGACGACCTCGTGGCGACCTACATCGTGATCTTCGCGAGCTTCGGCCTCGCCGTCGTCGTGCTCGGGGCGGCGGTCACGCGCATGCTCGTCACGAGCACGTTCGGCCCGCTGCGCCAGGTGGAGCGCACCGCCGCGGCCATCGCCGAGGGCGACTTCGGCCAGCGCCTCGGCGGCGCCACGCCGAACACCGAGGTGGGGCGCCTCAACCGCTCGCTCAACACCATGCTCAGCCGCATCGACCGCGCCTTCGCCGACCGCGCCAAGACGATCGACCAGATGCGGCGGTTCGTGGGCGACGCGAGCCACGAGCTGCGCACCCCGCTCGTGTCCGTGCGCGGCTACGCGGAGCTCTACCGGATGGGCGCGCTGCAGACGCCCGAGGATGTGTCGCAGGCCATGGAGCGCATCGAGAAGGAGGCGATCCGCATGGGCGGGCTCGTCGAGGACCTCCTCGAGCTGGCGCGCCTCGACGAGACGAAGCCGCTGCAGCTCGCCCCCGTGGACCTCTACCCCATCGCCCGCGACGCCGCGCTCGACGCGATGGCCTCATCCCAGACGCGCACGGTCACCGCGCTCCCGCCCGTGCTCGTGAACCCGGTCGGTCCGATCCTCGACGCCGACGGCCTCGAGCCCACGCAGGAGATGTCGCCCGACGCCCTCCGCGGCGCCGCGGCCGGGAACGACGTCACCGGTCCGATCGCCTTCGCGGGCGCCACGCTGTCCCGGCTGCGGGCACGACGCACGCGCCGCCCGGGCGAGACGGCGACCGAGGCGCTCGCCGCCGTCTCCCCCGACGCCGGTGGCGCCCCCGCCGCCGAGGGCTTCGCCATGGTCTCGGCCGAGGAGAACAAGATCCGCCAGGTGGTCACGAACCTCATCGGCAACGCCGTCCGCTTCACGCCCGCCGGCAGCCCGATCGAGCTCGCGACCGTCGTGGACGAGCGAGCCCGTGAGGCGCGCATCGAGGTGCGCGACCACGGCGACGGGGTCCCGCCGCAGATCCGGGAGAAGATCTTCCAGCGGTTCTGGCGCGCCGACACCTCGCGCACCCGGGAGACCGGCGGAAGCGGCCTCGGCCTGGCCATCGTGTCCGCCATCGTCGCGGCGCACCGCGGCCGGGTCGACGTCGTGGAGACCGAGGGCGGCGGCGCCACCTTCCGCGTCATCCTCCCGCTCCTCCCCAGCTCGGATGCCCCTTCGCCCTCCACCACGACGCCGCAGACCGACCCCGCCGACTGAGGCGCCCCTAGCCTCCGGTCGTCCGTCGACCAGGAGGAGGAGCACATGACGAGGTACCAGGTGGACAGCGAGGCTGTCCTCAGCGCGACCGCGGCGGTCCAGGGCAGCATCGGCCGCATCCAGGCGGAGGTGTCCGGCCTGCACGGCCAGCTGGCGGATCTGCAGGGCTCGTGGTCCGGGAGCGCCGCCACCGCCTTCCAGGGCGTCGTGGCGGAGTGGAAGGGCACCCAGCAGCGGGTGGAGGAGGCTCTCGCGAGCATCAACCAGGCGCTGAGCTCGGCCGCCCGGCAGTACGCCGAGGTGGAGGAGGGGAACGCGCGCATGTTCGCGCACTAGGGCTCCCCACCACCCGGATCGGTCGCGCGGCCGGCTCCGGGGGGGGGGGGAGCACGACGAAGCGGGCGGCCCCGGAGGGACCGCCCGCTTCGTCGTGCTGGTGGTGATGCGGGGCGGGAGCGTCGCCGCTCCCGCCCGGGGGACTAGAAGTCCATGCCGCCCGTGGGGTCGCCGGCCGGAGCCGGGTTCTTCTCGGGCTTGTCGGCGACGACGGCCTCGGTCGTGAGGAACAGACCGGCGATGGACGCCGCGTTCAGCAGGGCCGAGCGCGTGACCTTCACCGGGTCGTTGATGCCCGCGGCGAGCATGTCGACGTACTCGCCCGTGGCGGCGTTGAGGCCGTGACCCGAGGGGAGGTTGCGGACGCGCTCGGCGACGACGCCGGGCTCGAGGCCCGCGTTGATCGCGATCTGCTTGAGCGGAGCGTCGACCGCGACGCGGACGATGTTCGCGCCGGTGGCCTCGTCGCCCTCGAGCTGGAGCTTCTCGAACGCGAGCTTGCCGGCCTGGATCAGCGCGACGCCACCACCGGCGACGATGCCCTCCTCCACGGCGGCCTTCGCGTTGCGGACGGCGTCCTCGATGCGGTGCTTGCGCTCCTTGAGCTCGACCTCGGTCGCCGCGCCGGCCTTGATGACCGCCACGCCGCCCGCGAGCTTCGCGAGGCGCTCCTGGAGCTTCTCGCGGTCGTAGTCGCTGTCGGTGTTGCCGATCTCGTTGCGGATCTGCTGCACGCGGGCCGCGATCTCGGTGGCGTCTCCGCCGCCCTCGACGATCGTGGTCTCGTCCTTGGTGATGACGACCTTGCGGGCCGTGCCGAGCAGGTCGAGGGTGACGTTCTCGAGCTTGAGGCCGACCTCCTCGGCGATGACCTGGCCACCGGTGAGGATGGCGATGTCCTGCAGCTGCGCCTTGCGACGGTCGCCGAAGCCGGGGGCCTTCACGGCGACCGACTTGAAGATGCCGCGGATCTTGTTCACGACGAGCGTGGCCAGGGCCTCGCCGTCGACGTCCTCGGCGATGATGAGGAGCTGCTTGCCCGACTGGATGACCTTGTCGACGATCGGCAGCAGGTCCTTGATGTTCGAGATCTTCGAGTTGACGATCAGGATGTACGCGTCCTCGAACACGGCCTCCTGGCGCTCGGGGTCGGTCACGAAGTACTGCGACAGGTAGCCCTTGTCGAAGCGCATGCCCTCGGTGAGCTCGAGCTCGGTGCCGAAGGTGTTCGACTCCTCGACGGTGACGACGCCCTCCTTGCCGACCTTGTCGATCGCCTCGGCGATGATGGCGCCGATGGTGGAGTCGCCGGCGGAGATGGACGCGGTGGCGGCGATCTCCTCCTTGGTCTCGATCTCCTTCGCGGCGGCCTTGAGCTCCTCCGTGACGGCGGCGACGGCCTTCTCGATGCCGCGCTTGAGGCTGATGGGGTCGGCGCCCGCGGCGACGTTGCGGAGGCCCTCGCGGACCAGGGCCTGCGCGAGGACGGTCGCGGTGGTGGTGCCGTCGCCGGCGACGTCGTCGGTCTTCTTGGCGACCTCCTTGACGAGCTCCGCGCCGATCTTCTCGAACGGGTCGTCGAGCTCGATCTCCTTGGCGATGGAGACGCCGTCGTTCGTGATGGTGGGGGCGCCCCACTTCTTCTCGAGGACGACGTTGCGGCCACGCGGGCCGAGGGTCACGCGGACCGCGTCGGCCAGGATGTTCAGGCCGCGCTCGAGGCCGCGGCGGGCTTCTTCGTCAAAAGCGATGATCTTAGCCATGTGTATCTCTCGTCCCTCCCGGACGTCAGGAAAAAGGCAGTCGTCTAGCACTCCCCGTGAGGGAGTGCCAGAGACGATTCTGGCACTCGCCCTACGGGAGTGCAAGCGAGCCGCTCACAGGCGCGGGCGCGGGGAAGGGGACGCGGGAGGCATGCGCGACGCCGCCGTCCGGGGACGGCGGCGTCGCGGGAGAGCGGAGTCAGCCCAGGGTGACCTTCTCGGCCTGCAGGCCCTTGGACCCCTGGCCGATCTCGAAGACGACCCGCTGCCCCTCCTCGAGGACCTTGTAGCCCGCCATCTCTATCGCCGAGTAGTGGACGAACACGTCCTGCTGGGCGGCGCCGCCCTCGACCGGGTCCACGGTGATGAATCCGAACCCCTTCTCCCCGTTGAACCACTTCACGGTTCCGTTGGCCATGTGCTTCTCCCAGTGCGACTGCGCGATGACGGGGGCGCGGTGCCGCCACCCCCGGGTCGACCGCGGAGCCCGGCATCGGCCCCGCGACACGCCCTCGGACGGCGGCGTGCGGAGCCGGGCGCGAGGGGCATGCGACCAGGCAGCACGATAGCCAGGCCGGCGGATCCGGGGCCCGGTTTCCCCACGGGCCCCCGACCCGGACGACGCCTAGCCGCGGGCCGCGTAGTCCGCGCCGAGGACCGCGGTGAGGCGCGCCGCCTGCGCGGCCGGCGTGCCCTGCGCCGGGCGGAACTGCTCCGACTGCTGCACGTCGCCGACGCCGAGCTGCGCCACGAGCCCCCGCGCCGCGCCCTCGTCCGCGGCGTCGTAGTAGTAGACGGTCGTCGTGGCGATGTCGTTCGTGCTCGCGTTGAGGCGGGATCCGATCTTCCAGCCGCTGGCCTGGATCGACGTGGCCGCCTTCGCCGAGAGGCCCGAGGTGCGGGTGCCGTTGAGCACGGTCACGACCATGCCGGGGACGGTGGTGGGCGCGACGGTCGGCGCCTCCGTCGGAGCCGCGGCCTCCTCGGAGGCGCTGTCGTTCGGGATGATGTCGGTGAAGGACACGCGGTCGTCGATGACGAACAGGCCGACGACCCCGAGACCCACGAGGAGCCCCGTGGCGAGCGCCGCCCAGGCGAAGGCCCGGAAGCGGTGGTGGCGAGGACGCGGGGCGCGGTGCGCGCCGACGCGGCTGAGGTCGCCGGGGACGTCGTCGAACCGGTCGGGAGCGTGGGAGGGCATGGCGGTCTCGAGTCTCCTCGGTAGGGCGCGGGTCAGCGCGCGGTCGGGCGGTTCGGGAGACCGGCGGGGAGGGCGCGCGCGGCGCGGGCCGCAGCACGCGTCTCGCGCAGTCGGAGCAGCCGGCCGACGAGGAGCGGGTCGTAGGCGAGCGCCGGACGCGTCTCGATGAGGGCGCCCAGCAGCTGGTAGTAGCGGGTGGCCGAGAGGCCGAAGGCCTGGCGGATGGCCTCCTCCTTCGCCCCCGCGTGCCGCGTCCAGTCGCGCTCGAAGTCGAGGACCGCGCGGGCCCGGTCGTCGAGCTCGGCGGCGGCCGACTGCTCGGGCGCGGGAGCGGTGGCGGAGCGGGCTTCGCGGTGGTCCACGGCATGCTCCTTCCCCGACATCCCCCACATACTAGGTGCGGGATCCTGGGCGCCTCGCGAACGCGCACGGGGTGTCCCGCCGGGTGGCCGACGTCGCGATCCGCCCGCGCTGCGCGGGGGACGCATCCCCCGCCCGAGGAATCCTCCGGACGTCGCGACGGTTGACCAGGGAGGCGCGCTGGGACGCCGCCCCTAGGATCGACCAGCGAGAAAGGACCCGCACCATGGCCTACGAGATCGAGAAGACCGACGACCAGTGGCGTCAGGAGCTCTCCCCCGAGGAGTACGCGGTGCTGCGCCAGCAGGCCACCGAGCGTCCCTGGACGGGCGAGCTGCTGGATGAGGACCGCACGGGCGTCTACGGCTGCAAGGCCTGCGGCGCCGAGCTCTTCACGAGCGACACGAAGTTCGACTCCCACTGCGGGTGGCCGAGCTTCTACGCGCCCAAGGAGAGCGACGCGGTCAAGCTCTACACCGACACCAGCCTCGGCATGAAGCGCGTCGAGGTCGTCTGCGCACGGTGCGGATCGCACCTCGGGCACGTCTTCGACGACGCGCCGCAGACCCCCACCGGCGACCGGTTCTGCATGAACTCGGTCTCCATGTCGTTCCGCACCGCGGAGTGACCGCGATGCCGGGGCACCGGGCGGGCGGCGACGCCGACCCGACCGGGCCCGGCACCCCCGTCCTCGACGCGCTGCGCGGACGGCGCTCCCGCTCCTCCGTGGGCGAGTCATCGCCGTCGCACGAGGACCTCGTCCCGCTCGTCGAGGCCGCGTCCCGGCTGGCCGACCACGGGGGCCTGCGGCCGTGGCGGGTCATCGAGATCCGCGGGGCCGCACGCGATCGCCTCGGTGCCGCGATGGACGACGCCGCGGGAGACCCCGGATCCGGCAAGCACGGCAAGAAGGTCCACCGCGCGAGCCTGCTCGTCGCCGTGGTCGTCCGCCGCACGCCCAGCCGGAAGGTCCCGGACTGGGAGCAGGAGGCCGTCGCCGCCGGCGTGGCCCACGCGCTCACGCTGCTGCTCGAGGAGCAGGGCTGGGGCGTCTTCTGGCGCACGGGCGGGCTCACGCGCAGCGACGCGGTCCGCGTCGTGCACGGGCTGGTCGACGGGGAGGACCTGCTCGGCTGGCTCTACGTCGGAGACGTGGAGCCGGAGGGCAAGGGGCCTCGCTCCGTCGTCGACGGCGATCGGATGATCACCGTCCTCGACTGAGGGGCCGCCTCGAGCCGGCCACGGGACTCGAACCCGTAACCGCCGCATTACAAGTGCGGTGCGCTACCAATTGCGCCAGGCCGGCCGACCGCCCTCGCGGGCCGTCGATCCATCATAGGAGCCGGTCGGGGCCTAGGGCGCGGTGGTGGGGGTGGCCTCGGGTGCGGGCGTCGGCGTGGACGTGGCGTCCTGACCCGCGGCCTGCAGCACGAAGGCCGCGAACGCCTTGGCGTCGTCCGGCTGTCCCGTGTACTGGCGCTCGCCGACGACGATGACCGGGGCGCCGACGACCTTCTCGACGTTGGAGTCGGGGATGTCGCCGTCGAGGACGCGGTCGGTGGCCGCGTTGACCCACGACTGGAAGCGCTGCTCCGAGATGCACTTCGCCACGTCGTCCGACGAGGCGCCGGCCTGACCCGCGAGCTCCGTGATCCGCTCGTCGCTGAGGCCGGTGCTCTGCTCCGCCGGCTGCTCCGCGAACAGGGTCCGGTTGAACGCCCAGAAGTCGTCGGGCGAGGTGTCCGCGACGCAGGCGGCCGCGTTGGCGGCGCGCTGCGAGTAGCCCTGCGACTTGCTCGTGAGGATGGCGACGGGGTGGACCTCGACGGTGGCGGCGCCGGACTGCAGCCAGCCCTCCATCTGCGCGCCGTTGGTGTCCTGGAACTCCTTGCACGCGGTGCAGAGGTAGTCGACGTAGACGCGGATGTGGGCGACGCCGGCGGCCTCGGACTCGGTGGGGACCGGATCCTGCTGCGGGTCGAGCGCCTGGGTCGGGACGGCCGCGAGGTCCTTGCCGATGAGGATGCCGTCGCTCGCCATGTTCTGGGGACCGGGGCCCGCCGGACGCGCGCCCTGCACGACGATGAGGCCGACCACGACCACGACGGCCACGAGCGCCACCGCGATGCCGCCGCGGACGAGGCCGCGCGTCGCGACGTCGCGACGGCGCTGCTTCCTGCGGTTGAGCCGGGCCTTCTCGCGCGCCGCCTCCCGGCGTCGACGATGACCGCCGTGCGGTTCGTGCGCGGGCGGCGTGCTGCTCATGGATCCTCGCTCAGGGGAATGGGGACGTCGGGCGCGGGCGGGCTCCCGCACGACCTCAGGACTCTAGGCGGACAGCCTGGGAAAGCGATGACGCGGCAGCGCGAGGAGGTCGTCCGTCCGACGATACAGGCTCGGCGGCGGCGGTCCCCAGGTGGGGAATAGCCGCCGATCCGCACCATGGCGCGCTTCCCGGTCCCCTGGCCTCGTGCAATACTCATCGGGTGGTCGTCGTCGCCCACAGCGATGAGCCATGAGCATCACATCCATCACCACGGATCGTCGGGCACGTACCTGCCCGTGAAGGAGAACACCGAAATGGCATCTGTAACTTTCGACAAGGCCACGCGCCTGTACCCGGGCTCCACGCGCCCCGCGGTCGACCAGATCGACCTGGAGGTCGCCGACGGCGAGTTCCTCGTCCTCGTCGGGCCCTCCGGCTGCGGCAAGTCGACCACCCTCCGCATGCTCGCGGGCCTCGAGGAGGTCAACGACGGCAACATCTTCATCGGCGACCGCAACGTCACGGACGTCCCGCCGAAGGACCGCGACATCGCGATGGTGTTCCAGAACTACGCGCTGTACCCTCACATGACCGTCGCCGAGAACATGGGCTTCGCGCTCAAGATCGCGGGCGTCGGCAAGGACGAGCGGGCCACCCGCGTCCTCGAGGCCGCCAAGCTCCTGGACCTCGAGCCCTACCTCAGCCGCAAGCCCAAGGCCCTCTCCGGCGGCCAGCGCCAGCGCGTCGCCATGGGCCGCGCCATCGTGCGCCAGCCGCAGGTGTTCCTCATGGACGAGCCGCTGTCGAACCTCGACGCCAAGCTCCGCGTCCAGACCCGCACGCAGATCGCGTCGCTCCAGCGCCGCCTCGGCGTCACCACGGTCTACGTCACCCACGACCAGACCGAGGCGCTCACCATGGGCGACCGCATCGCGGTCCTCAAGGACGGCGTCCTGCAGCAGGTCGGCACCCCGCGCGACCTGTACGAGAAGCCACAGAACGTCTTCGTCGCCGGCTTCATCGGCTCGCCCGCGATGAACCTGTTCACCGCGAACGTCGTCGACGGCGGCGTGCAGTTCGGCTCCGCCGTGGTGCCCGTCGAGCGCGACGTGCTCACGAACGCCAGCGGCAACGCCGTCACCATCGGCGTGCGTCCCGAGGACGTCGTCGTCTCCACGACGCAGGGCCAGGGCCTCTCGGTCACGGTCGACCTCGTCGAGGAGCTCGGCGCGGACGGCTACCTCTACGGCCACACCGACATCGAGGGCAAGCGCACCGACCTCGTCGCGCGCGTCGACGGCCGCCTGCACCCGAACGCCGGCGACACCGTGTTCATCACGCCGCAGCCGGGCCACCTGCACGCCTTCGACGCCGAGAGCGGGCTCCGCCTCAACGCGCCGGTCGCCGCGAGCTGAGCCGCTCCACCGCACGTCCGCTGCCGCGGTCCCCTCGCTCCCCCGGGAGCGCCGGGGCCGCGGCAGCGGCGTTTCCGCGGTCGGGTAGGGTCGCACCATGGCCGGATCCCTCAACATCACCGCGGCGACGGTCGACCCCGCGCTCCTCGACCTGCCGTGGCAGCTGCCGCTCGACGAGTGGCCGTCCTCGGCCATCGCGACCCTGCCGAAGGGCATCTCGCGGCACCTCGTGCGGTTCGCCAACCTGTCCGGCTACGTCATCGCCATCAAGGAGACGACGGACGAGATGGCGCGCGGCGAGTACGACATGCTGCGCACGCTGCAGCGCCTCGAGATCCCGTGCGTGGAGCCGGTCGCGGTCATCACCAACCGCACGGACGAGGACGGCGACCCGCTCAAGTCGGTGCTCGTCACCCGCCACCTCAAGTTCTCGCTGCCGTACCGGGCCCTCTTCTCCCAGCAGCTCCGGCCCGACACCGCGACGCGCCTCGTCGACGCCCTCGCCGTGCTCCTGGTGCGGCTGCACATGATCGGCTTCTTCTGGGGCGACGTCTCGCTCTCGAACACCCTCTTCCGCCGGGACGCTGGCGCCTTCGCGGCCTACCTGGTGGACGCCGAGACGGGCAAGCTCTTCAACGGCGGCCTGTCCAACGGGCAGCGCGAGAACGACCTCGAGATCGCGCGGGTCAACATCGCGGGCGAGCTCATGGACCTCGAGGCCGGCGGCCGCATCGAGGAGGGCCTCGACCCGCTCGAGACCAGCACGCGCATCGTGGCGCAGTACCGCATGCTCTGGAAGGAGCTCACGGGACGCGAGGAGTTCCCCACGTCGGAGCGCTGGCGCATCAACGAGCGCGTCGACCGGCTCAACGACCTGGGCTTCGACATCGAGGAGCTCGCGATCCGCACGACCGCCGAGGGCTCGCAGGTGCGGATCCAGCCCAAGGTCGTCGACGCCGGGCACCACCAGCGGCGCCTGCTCCGCCTCACCGGCGTGGACGCGCAGGAGAACCAGGCCAGGCGCCTCCTCAACGACCTCGACTCGTACACCGCGGCGGCCGACAAGCAGGACCTCGACGAGGAGATGGTGGCCCACGAGTGGCTCGCCCGCGTCTTCGAGCCCGTCGTGCGCGCCATCCCGCGCGACCTCCGCGGCAAGCTGGAGCCCGCCGAGGTGTTCCACCAGCTGCTGGAGCACCGCTGGTACATGTCGCAGAAGATGAACCGGGACATCCCGCTGGCGGAGGCCGTGACCGCGTACGTGCAGGACATCCTCCGCCACCGCCGCGACGAGGCGACGGTCATCGACCCGCCCACTGAGTCGATCGGCGTGATCGAGGACGAGTCCGAGGTGCCCATGACCGAGGCCGAAGCCGCCGAGGACTGGCGCGCGAAGGTGTGACGCCCCGCGGCGCAGGCCGCGGGACGACGACGAGCCGGGACCCCAGGGTCCCGGCTCGTCGTCGCGGTGGGGCTACTTGCGGCGGGCCGCCGCGCGCAGCTTGCCGATCTCGTAGAGCGTGACGCTCGCCGCGATGCCCGCGTTGAGCGACTCCGTGGAGGCGCCGATGGGGATGGAGACGACGGTGTCGCAGGTCTCGGTGACGAGGCGCGACAGGCCCTTGCCCTCTGATCCGACGACGACCACGATCGGCCGGTCGGCGAGCGTGAACTCGTGCAGCGACATGTCGCCGCCGCCGTCGAGGCCGACCACGAAGACGCCGCGCTGCTTGAGCGCCTTCAGCGTCTGCGTGAGGTTCGACGCCATGGCGACGGGCGTGCGCGCCGCAGCTCCGGCCGAGGTCTTCCAGGCGCTGGCGGTGAGGCCGACCGAGCGGCGCTGCGGCACGATCACGCCGTGGCCGCCGAACGCGGCGACCGAGCGGATGATGGCGCCGAGGTTCCGCGGGTCGGTGATGCCGTCGAGCGCGACCATGAGCGGCACCTGGCCGCGCGAGATCGTCTTGTCGAGCAGCTCGATCGCGTCCGCGTACTCGTACGGCGGAACCTTGAGCGCGAGGCCCTGGTGCACGGCGTCGTGGCCGGCGATGCGGTCGAGCTCGGGGCGCATGACCTCGAGAACGGGGATCCCGCGCCCGGTGGCGAGCGACAGCACCTCCTTGACGCGGTCGTCGTACTCGATGCGCGAGGCGATGTAGAGCGCGGTCGCCGGGATCTTGGCGCGGAGCGCCTCGACGACCGAGTTGCGGCCGGTGACGACCTCGGACTCGTCCTGCTGCTTCGCGCGGCGGGCGCGCGGGGCGTCCGCGCCGGCGGGCCGGTCCGTCGCGCGGGCGCGCGGCGGGGCCTGGCGCTCGGAGCGCTCGTCGCGACCGCGGTTGGCGCCCGCGGACGCCGCCTCGTAGCGGTCCTTCGCGAGCTTCCGCTTGCCGGCGGGGTGGTACGGCCGGTCCTCGGCCTTGGGCGTGGGCTTCTTGCCCTCGAGGGCCTGCCTGCCCTGTCCCCCCGACCCCTTGAGCGGGCCCTTCTTGGTCTTGCGTACCGCGCCTGATCGGCTGGGCTTATTCGCCATCGATGCTCCAATGCGACCCGCCGGGCGAGTCCTCTATCGTGATGCCGGCCTCGGCCAGCTCCTGTCTGATGCGGTCGGCGAGGGCGAAGTCCCTGGCCTCCCGCGCGGTCTGTCGCTCGGCGATCCGGTGCTCGACCAGCGCCTGCAGCGCACGGCGCGCGGGCTGGTCGGACGCGGTGCGCCACTCGTCGGCGAGGGGGTCGATGCCGAGCACCGCCACCATCGCGGAGACGTCGGCGCGCTGGGAGGCGGCCTCCTGGAGGTCGCCGGCGTCGAGGGCGGCGTTGCCCGCGCGTACGGCGTCGTGCAGCACGGCGAGCGCCTGCGGGACGCTGAGGTCGTCGTCCATCGCCTCGGCGAAGGCGGCGGGCACGACGGCGGACGCGCCATCCTCCGCGGCGGCGGCCTGGAAGCGCGTGCCCGCGAGGCGGCGGGCGCTGCGGTCGAGGAAGGTCTCGATGCGGTCGAGGGCGGCCTCGGCCTCGGCGAGCGCCCCGTCGTGGAACTCGAGGGTCGACCGGTAGTGCGCGGATCCGAGGAAGTAGCGCACCACGACCGGACGGGCCGAGGCCAGCAGGTCGGCCGCGAACAGCGAGTTGCCGAGCGACTTGCTCATCTTCTGGCCGGCGACGGCGACGAGCCCGTTGTGCAGCCAGTACCGGGCGAACGGGTCCCCCGCGGCGCGCGACTGCGCCAGCTCGTTCTCGTGGTGCGGGAAGCGGAGGTCGAGGCCGCCGCCGTGGATGTCGAACTCGGCGCCGAGGTAGCGCGTGGACATGGCCGAGCACTCGATGTGCCAGCCGGGCCGGCCGGCGCCCCACGGGGAGGGCCAGGACGCGCTCGCGGGCTCGCCCTGCTTGGTGCCCTTCCAGAGCGCGAAGTCGCGGACGTCGCGCTTGGCGCGCGGGTCCGCGTCGGTCGCGGCCTCCATGTCGTCCGCGCGCTGGCGGGTGAGGGCGCCGTACTCGGGCCAGGAGGCGGTGTCGAAGTAGACGTCGCCGGATCCGTCGTCGGCCGGGTAGGCGTGGCCGCGCTCGACCAGGCGCGCGATGAGCGCCTGCATCTCGCCGATGCTCGCCGTGGCGCGCGGCTCGTAGCTGGGCGGGAGGATGCCGAGGGCCCCGTAGGCGCGCGAGAACTCGAGCTCGACGCGGTAGGCGAGCGCCCACCACTCCTCCGTGCCGCCGGCCTCCTGGCCGCGGCGGGCGTTGTCGATGACCTTGTCGTCGATGTCGGTGACGTTGCGCACGAGCGTGACGTCGAGGCCGCGGTACGTGAGCCAGCGGCGCAGCTGGTCGTAGGCGAGAGCGGAGCGCAGGTGGCCGATGTGGGGCGCGGACTGGACCGTCGGGCCGCACACGTAGATGCCGACCCTGCCGTCGACGAGGGGGACGAAGTCCCGGAGGGACTGCGTCTGGGAGTCGTGGAGGCGCAGGGTCACACACAGATCCTAGTCAGCGCGCCTCCGCGCCCCCGCCGGGCGACGGCCGGTGCGACGGGCGCGGCCGCCGCGGAGGAGCCGGGTCAGACGCGCTCGACGAGCGCCGTCGCGACCGCGGCGACGCCGTCGCCGCGACCCGTGAAGCCGAGGCCGTCCGTGGTGGTGCCCGCGAGCGAGACGGGCGCGCCGACGGCCGCCGCGAGGATCCGCTCGGCCTCGGCCCGCCGCGGCGACAGCTTGGGGCGGACGGCCATGACCTGGACGGCCACGTTGACGATGCGGTAGCCGGCGCCGCGCACGAGCTCCGCGGTGCGCCGGAGGAAGACCTCGCCGTGCGCGCCGTCGAGCTCCGGGTCGTCGGTGCCGAAGATCCCGCCGATGTCGCCGAGCCCCGCCGCGGAGAGGAGCGCGTCGCACATCGCGTGGCTCACGGCGTCGCCGTCGCTATGCCCGGCGAGTCCGGCCTCGCCCGGCCAGTGCAGGCCGGCCAGCCAGAGCGGCTGGGACGCGTCGACCGCGTGCACGTCGGTGCCGATGCCGGAGCGGAGGCGCGAGGCGGCGGAACCGCCCCCCGCTGCGCGCGCGACGAGCTCCTCCGCGCGGCGCAGGTCCCACGCCGTGGTGACCTTGAACGCGAGCGCGTCGCCCGGGATCACCCGGACCGCGCCGCCCGCGGCCTGGAAGAGCGCCGCGTCGTCGGTGTGCTCGGCGTCGGCCGACGCGTACGCGGCGGCGAGGGCGGCGCGCGGGAAGCCCTGCGGGGTCTGGACGCCCACGAGGTCGCTGCGGTCGACGGTGCCGAGGCACTCCCCCGCGCCGCCGACGCGCTTCACGGTGTCGGTGACCGGGAGGCCGGGGACGACGCCGGCGTCGTCGTCGCGGACCGCCCGCGCCACCGCGGCGAAGAGGGAGGTGGGCGTGAGCGCGCGGGCCGCGTCGTGGACGAGGACGGTGTCGACGGACGCGGCGAGCGCGTCGAGGCCGGCGCGCACCGATCCCTGCCGGGTCGCCCCGCCCACCACGACGTCGAGGGATGCCCGGGCCGTGCCCGCGACGGCGTCGACGACGGCGGCCGTCTCCTCGAGGTGCGACGCGGGCGCGACGACGACGACGCGCGCCTCCTCCTCGAGGCCGAGGATCGCGGACAGGGAGCGCGCGAGCAGCGTCGCGCCGCCGACCTCGACGAGGGCCTTCGGGATCCCCGCGCCGAGGCGGGTGCCGCTGCCCGCCGCCACGACCACCACGCCGAGGCGGGGTCCGTGCGGCTCCCCGTCGACGGTCGCGCGGTCGGAGGGGGCGACGGGGTCGTGGCTCATGCGGTCAGGCTACCGGCGGGCCGCCGCGCGACGACCGCGACGGGGGTCCGCCGAGCGCGCCGACCATCGACCCACGACCGGGCCGATCAGGACGCGAGGACCTCGTCGAGCAGCGTGGACGCGTGCTCCTCGTCGGTCTTCTCGGCGAGGGCCAGCTCGCCGACGAGGATGCCGCGCGCCTTCTGCAGCATGCTCTTCTCCCCCGCGGACAGGCCGCGGTCCTGGTTGCGGCGCCACAGGTCGCGCACGACCTCCGCCACCTTGAGCACGTCGCCCGACGCGAGCTTCTCGAGGTTCGCCTTGTAGCGCCTCGACCAGTTGGTGGGCTCCTCGGTGAACTCCGCCCGCAGCACCGCGAACACGCTCTCCACGCCCTCGCGCCCGATGACTTCGCGCACGCCGACCATGTCGACGTTCTCGGCGGGGACCTCGATCTGCAGGCCGCCCTGGTTGACGTCGAGCTTGAGGTACAGCTTCTCCTCGCCGCGGATGACGCGCTTCTTGACCTCGATGATGGTCGCCGCCCCGTGGTGCGGGTACACGACGGTCTCGCCGACCTCGAAGATCATGGGTTCCCCGTTCTGTGGACTGCCGATCAGGATACCAGCCGGGTCGGCCGCGCCCGCGGGCCGCCGGCCGGCAGCGCATCCCGTAGGCTGGGCGGGTCAGCTGATACACGCGCGGACGCCCCCGGACGCCCCGGCGCCGGCCCCGTGCGACAACCGGAGGGTCCCGTGAGAGCGCGTACCGCATCGTCCATCGTCCTCGCGGCCCTGATCGCGGTCGGCACGTCGTCCTGCACCTTCATCACGCCCCAGGCCACGCAGATCTCCTACTTCCCGAGCGACGGCTTCGACGCCACGGTCGGCGACATCGAGGTGCGGAACGCGATCCTCCTCACCGAGGGCGGCAGCGCCACGGGTGCGAGCCTCGTCGTCACGCTGGTGAACAACTCGGGCGACAGCCAGCGCGTGTCGTTCCAGCACGAGGTGTCCGAGGGCAGCGCCGACCGCGAGACCCGCACGGTCACGGCGGCGCCCGGGCTCACGAAGTTCGGCGCGGAGGACTCGCAGCGCATCACGTTCGACACGGTCGAGCCCACGCCCGGGTCGCTCACCAAGATCTACATCCAGTACGGCGACGCCGAGGGCGTCGAGATGGACGTGCCCGTGCTCAACGGCGACCAGGAGACCTACACGAACCTGGTGCCCGGCGAGAACGGCTCCACGCCCGACACGACCGTCACCACGACCCCCGTCTCCCCCGAGGGCGACGAGGGCCTCGGCGACTCCACGAACTAGGCGCCGGGCCGCACGCGCGGCAGGCCGCACGACGGGAGGCCCCGTCCCGCGAGGGACGGGGCCTCCCGTCGTCTGCGGCGTCCCCGCCGCGGCGGCCTACGCCTCGAAGCGGTAGCCGAGCCCGCGCACGGTGACGAGCAGCACGGGGTCGGACGGCTCGCGCTCGATCTTGGAGCGGATCCGCTTGATGTGCACGTCGAGCGTCTTGGTGTCGCCGAAGTAGTCGGAGCCCCAGACCCGGTCGATGAGCTGGCCGCGCGTGAGCACCCGGCCGGCGTTGCGGAGCAGCAGCTCGAGGAGCTCGAACTCCTTCAGCGGCATGGCGATCTCGCGGCCGTCGACCTCGACCGTGTGGCGCTCCACGTCCATGCGCACGAGCCCGACCTCGAGGACGTTGAGCGGCTCGTCGTCGACCTCCACGCGGCGGCGGAGCACGGCGCGGATCCGCGCGAGCAGCTCCCGCGTGGAGTACGGCTTGGTGACGTAGTCGTCCGCGCCGAGCTCGAGGCCCACGACGATGTCCACCTCGGAGTCCTTCGCGGTGAGCATGATGATCGGCACCGCCGAGCGCGTGCGGATCTCGCGGCAGACCTCGGTGCCCGGGAGTCCCGGGAGCATGAGGTCGAGCAGGATCAGGTCGGCGCCGTCCTTGTCGAACGCCGCCACGGCCGCGGGGCCGTCCTCGACGACGTCGACCTCGTAGCCCTCGCGCTGGAGCAGGAAGGCGAGCGGCTCGCTGAGCGACGCCTCGTCCTCGACGAGCATGATGCGTGTCACGTGGGTTCTCCGATGTCCGTACCGGCGAGCGCCGGGGTCTGCGATGCCTCGGGGAGGCGGATGGTGAAGGTCGAGCCGCGGCCGGGGCGGGACCAGACCCGCACGTCGCCGCCATGATTCTGCACGACGTGCTTGACGATGCTGAGCCCGAGCCCCGTGCCCCCGGTGTCGCGGGCGCGGGCCTGGTCGACGCGGAAGAAGCGCTCGAAGATCCGGCCCTGCTCGTCCTCCGGGATGCCGATGCCCTGGTCGGTGACCACGACCTCGACGGCGCCGTCCTCGTGCATCACGCCGATGCCGACGCGGGATCCGTCCGGCGAGTAGTTGACGGCGTTGCTCAGGAGGTTCGCGACCGCCACCACGAGGAGGGCCTCGTCGCCGTAGACGGTGGTGCGCGAGCGCTTGCCGCGGGCCAGCTCGATGCCGCGGAGCTCCGCGCCGAGCCGCACCTGGTCGAGCGCCACGCTGATCACGTGGTCGACGTCGACGGGCTCCGCCTTCTCCAGCGCGTTGGCCGCCTCGAGCCGCGACAGCTCGATGATCTCCTGCGTGATCCGCGCGAGCCGGGCCGACTCCGTGGTGAGCCGGGCCGCGAAGCGCCGCACCTGCACCGCGTCGTCGGCGCACGAGTCGAGCGCCTCCGCGAGCAGCCCGACCGCGCCGATGGGCGTCTTCAGCTCGTGGCTGATGTTCGCCACGAAGTCGCGGCGCACCTGGTCGAGGCGGTGGGACTCGGTGCGGTCCTGCGCGAGGAGCAGCACGTAGCGGGTGCCGAGCCGGGCGACCCGCACGTGCATCTGGAACTCGGCCGCGCCGAACGGGCCGCGCGCGAGCGACACCTCCTCGGCCATCGGCTCGCCGGATCGCCGGACGCGGTCGACCATGGCGACGAGCTCCGGGTGCACGAGCGCCTGGTGGAAGACGAGGCCGGAGGAGATCGCGCCGGGCGACGCCTTCATCACGTTGTTGGACGGGTCGAGCACGATGCCGGCGGACTCCAGCGCCTCGAGCACCTGGTCGACGCCGTCCGGGACGACCGGGTTCGTGATCTCGACGGCACGGTCGCCGCGGTCCGCCGCGTGGTGCAGCAGCCACACGAATCCCGCGCCGACCGCCAGTCCGATGAGGAGGCAGACGAGCACCAACGCACCGGTGTCCATGCGCCCACACTAGGAGACGGCGTCGGGCGGTCCCGGCCCTCCGCCCGTCGCATCGGGGCCGCGAGTCCGCGAATTCAGCTCGACGGCACCGTGCGTTAACCTCGCATGACCAGAGTCGACTGGACGTGGACCCGGCCCGGGGTCCGCCATGCCCGAGAACCACCCCGCCCCTCCTGCAGCGGGGCGGACTGAGAGGACGTCCCCCCATGCGCGAAGTGTTCCAGCAGGAGCTCCACGAGGTGCAGGAGCGTCTCATCGAGATCTCCGCGCTCGTCGCCATCTCCATCGAGAACGCGACGCGCGCGTTCAACGAGTCGAACGTCAGCCTCGCCGAGACGGTCATCGAGCAGGACCGCCGCATCGACGAGCTCGCCACGAGCCTCGACGAGCTGGCCATCAACATCCTCGCGCGCCAGCAGCCGGTGGCCCGCGACCTCCGCATCGTCGTGAGCGCGCTGCGCATCAGCGCGTCGCTCGAGCGCATGGGCGACCTGGCCGAGCACATCGCGCAGCTCTCGCGCTACCGCTTCCCGGACAAGGTGGTGCCGAAGTCGCTCCGCCCCACGTTCCTCGAGCTCGGCCAGCTCGACGTCGCCATCGCCCGCAAGCTCACGGACCTCCTCACCACCGAGGACCCGAAGCTCGCCGAGGAGATCCGCAACGACGACGACCGCATCGACGAGCTGCACCTCAGCGTCTTCGACAAGGTGCTCGGCGAGACCTGGAAGGGCGCGGCCGTCGACACGGTCGACTCCACCCTCGCCAGCCGCTACCACGAGCGCTTCGCCGACCACGCGGTGTCCATCGCGAAGACCGTGCAGTACCTCGCGACCGGCGACTGGGTGCAGGCCGACGCCTGATCCGCGTCCGCCGGCCGCGCGCCGGCCCGCCGCCTCCGCGGTGACATGACGAGAGCCCGGCCGGATGATCCGGTCGGGCTCTCGTCGTGCGTGCGGGTGGGCCTACTTCTTGCTGCCCTGCGCGGCGACGGCCGCGGCGCCCGCTGCGGCGGCCTCCGGGTCGAGGTACTCGCCGCCGGGGACGATCGGGCGGAAGCCCTCGTCGAGGCGGTACACGAGCGGGATGCCGGTGGGGATGTTGAGCTCGGCGATGTCCGCGTCCGAGATGCCGTCGAGGTGCTTCACGAGCGCGCGCAGCGAGTTGCCGTGCGCCGTGACGAGCACCGTGCGGCCGGAGGCGAGGTCGGGCTGGATGTCCGACTCCCAGTAGGGCAGCATCCGCTCGATGACGTCCTTGAGGCACTCCGTGCGGGGCAGGTCGTCGCCGAGGTCGGCGTAGCGGGGGTCGGCCGACTGCGAGTACTCGTCGTCGTCGGCGATGGGGGGCGGCGGCACGTCGAACGAGCGGCGCCAGGTGGCGAACTGCTCGGGGCCGTACTCGGCGAGGGTCTGCGCCTTGTCCTTGCCCTGGAGCGCGCCGTAGTGGCGCTCGTTGAGGCGCCAGGTGCGCTGGACGGGGATCCACGAGCGGCCGGCGCGCTTGAGCGCGATGTTGGCGGTGTCGATGGCGCGGATGAGGACGGAGGTGTGCAGCACGTCGGGGAGGATGCCGGACTCGGCGAGGAGCTCGCCGGCGCGCTGGCCCTCCGCGACGCCCTGCTCGCTCAGCTCGACGTCCACCCATCCGGTGAACAGGTTCTTCTGGTTCCAGTCGCTGTTGCCGTGACGCAGCAGCACGAGGGTGCGGGGTTCAGCCATGCCGCCAGCCTATCGAGCGATGGGAGACTGGTCCCATGCCGGGCGCCGCCTCCCCCGTCGGCTCCGTGACCCGCGGGACGACCAACACGAACCGCCTCCGGCGCGTCGACAGGTGGATCGCGACCCTCGACTCCCTGCGCACGGCGGCCGACCCGCTCGTGGTCGACCTCGGCTACGGCGCGAGCGGGATCACGGCCCTCGAGATGCACCGGCGGCTGCGCGCGACGCGGCCGGACGTGCGCGTCGTGGGCATCGAGATCGAGCCGGGGCGGGTGGCGCGGGCGCGGGCGCAGCTCGCCGCGTGGCCCGACGCGGACGCCCGCGAGCGCGTGTCCTTCGTGCGCGGCGGCTTCGAGGTGCCGCTGCCGGGCGGCGAGCGGCCGACCGCGATCCGCGCGTTCAACGTCCTGCGGCAGTACGACGAGGCGGAGGTGCCGGCCGCCTGGGCGCGGATGACGGCGCGGCTCGCGCCCGGCGGATCCGTGGTGGAGGGCACCTGCGACGAGATCGGCCGGGTCGCGAGCTGGGTCGACGTGCGCGCCGACGGGCCGCGCAGCCTGACGATCTCGCTGCGACTCGCGGGGCTCGAGCTGCCGTCGATCGTGGCCGAGCGCCTGCCGAAGGCGCTCATCCACCGCAACGTCCCCGGCGAGCGGGTGCACGGGGTGCTCGCCCTGCTCGACCGGAGCTGGATCCTCAGCGCGCCGCTGGGCGTCTACGGACCCCGCCAGCAGTGGCTCGGCGCGGTGCGGCGGATGCGCGACGCCGGCGTGCCCGTCGAGGGCGGCCACGCGCGCTGGCGGCTCGGCGAGCTGACCGTGCCGTGGTCCGCGGTGGCGCCGAGCGCCTCCTGACCCCCGGGGCGACCGACGCCGGATGTTCAGGACGGCAGCCGGAGGATGCGCGCGACATTCCATCGTGGGCCGGGGAAGTCGGCATCCGATCTCGCGGCGGCCCCGGGTATCGCCGTCATGGCCGGCATCTGCGACATGCCCGGCATCGAGGTCATGCCGGACATCCCCGCCATCCCCGCCATGCTCGGCATGATGTCCGACGCATCCGTCGAGTCCGCGCCCCACATCGGGGGCATGCCCGTGGCACGCTGCATGATCGCGCCGGAGGGCACCGATGGGTCCGTGCTCCGTGCGGGCTCCACGGTGGTCCCGTGCGCGCCGCAGGGGACGGTCACGTCCACGGTCGCCCGATGGGCGTTCTCGTCCATGCCCACGACGCGGACCGACATCCCGTGCCGGAGGTCCGCCTCGTCGCCCGGCAGCAGGCGCTGGGCCATGACGGAGGTGTCACCGGGTCGCACCGCGATCGACGTGGCCTCCGGGTGCAGGGGATCCGTCCGCGACAGCTGGACGCCGGAGGGGCGGATGTCGGTGGGGGCCCACGGGGAGTCGTAGACCTGCGCGTACTCCTGCCCGTCGACGACGTCGCGGTACTGCACGAACCAGCTCACCGCCGGATCTCCCGGATCCGCCCACGAGATGATCCTCTGCGCGTCGAAGCCGCTCGACATGGTGCTGATGGTGATGCGGCGCGCGCTCCCGCACGTGGGCACGACGCGGTGCGAGATGAGCCCCAGGCGATCGAGAGCCCCCGCGGTGAACGGCAGGAGCGTGTTCGCCTTGCCCATCAGGTCGGCGTCGTTCCCGTACTCGTCACGTGCGCACGACGCGGGCATGGCCTGCTCGTCGTAGTCCCACGTCTGGGAGCACTGGACCGACGACGCGTGGAACAGCGACATGTTGTGGCCGAGCTCGTGGGAGAGGACGCCCGGGAGGTTGTCGTCGATGAAGGCGAACCCCCCGTCGTTCACGCCCTCGCCCTCCGAAGCGTTCGAGAACCGCTCGCACGATGGGCTGTTCGGCACCATCGCCATGAGGTGCTTGTCCGGCCCCGGCGTGAACCCCGAGTACTGGAGCGCGAAGGCGTTGATGGACGCGAAGTCGTCGCAGCGGACGCTCGGGTCGTCCGGCACCTGCCAGTCGCTGATCGAGGCGGCCTGGATGTGCACGCGGCCGTCGGTCTCGTTGGCGTAGTACGCGTCCACCTGGCTGAGGCGCGTCGCGACGTCCTCGGGCGTGTAATCCGGCTCGATCCCCGGCGGCGCGACGAGGACGGCCGTCACCTCCTCGACCGCGGGCTCGCCCTTCGGGGCCGCGGCCTCGATGCGGTAGGGCGCGGCCGTCGTCCCCCTGCTCGCCGCGGCGGCGGGGGACGCGATGGTCGCGGCGAGCGCGAGCACCGCCAGCGCGCAGGAGGTGGTCGATCTCGTGATGCGCATGATGTCCTGTCGTGTGCGCTGGTGGAGGGAGGAGATCGACGAGCTGCCGGAGGATCACGACGGCGCGACGTCGTCACGCGAGCGCATCCGCGCGGACGGATGCAGCGCGGACGTCCTCGCTGCGATCGAGCAGACCGTAGCTCCAGTCAGACGTCCGTCGGGGGGACACCGCACACCCTGCCTGCGCCCCTCACACCTCCGGGAGGGCTCCTCGCGCCGTCTCCGCGTCGACGCCGGCCGCGACCTGCAGGTCGACGAGCAGCGGACGCAGCAGCATCACGAGCATGACCTCGCCGACGGGCGCGCCGGGGATGAGCTCGCGCGGGTCGAGCCGCACGGCCACGAGCACGAGGTTCTGCTGCGCCAGCGGCGCGGCCGACGGGTCCGACAGGCTCTGGCCGAGCAGGTTCACGCCGTTGGACACGGTCGCGAGCAGCTCGGCGAGCACCGGCCGCCGCACCCCGTCGACCACGAGGAAGTCGATGCGCCGCGAGATCACCCGGAGGTTGCGCACCGCGAGGTCCATGCCGTCGAGCACGCGCCGCTGCGCCCGCAGCTCCGCGAGGTGCCGGCGCAGGAACGGCGAGATGCGGGCGATCGAGAGGGCCGAGTCCGCGGCGGCGCTCCACGCGTCGATGAGCGGCTGCGTGCGGCGGAGGCGGTCGAGCGCGCGGTCGGCCGCGGTCGCGTCGCCGAGCCGGAGCGCCGTGACGAGCGACGTGAGCGCGTAGGAGCACTCGGAGAAGACGCGGCGGGCCTCGCGGACGGCCTGCCGGCGCGGATCCCGCGGGATGAGCGCCGTCGCGAGCAGCGCGACCGCGCCGCCCACGAGCCCGTCGACGCTGCGGACGAAGACGCCGCCGGGCGGTGCGGGCAGGAGCGCCACCAGCACGGCCTGCACCCCCGCGGCGACCGCGAACGCCGCGTTCGACGACAGCAGCCGCGCGACCAGCAGCGTCGCCAGGATGATGACGAACAGCTGCCACGCGCCGCGCCCGATCCCGAGGAGCAGCACCTCGCTGAGCGTGATGCCCACGGTCATGCCGATCGCCGTCTCGAGCACGCGCACGGGCCGCGCGTCGCGCACGAAGCCGAGGCTCGTGATGGTGACGGTGGTCGCGAGCAGCGGGGTGTCGTGGCCGAGCACGTGGTGCGCGAAGGCCCAGCCGCCGGTGGCCGCGATGGCGATCTGGAGGGCGGCGGGCGCGGATCCCCACAGGCGCAGGAGCGCGGCGCGGGGATCCGCCCGGTGCCTCAGGGTGCGGGCGGCACGGCGCGACCGCTCCCGCGCGCGCTCAGCGGCGGACCGCACCGAGCCGCGGCAGGCGGGGGACGTCGGCGGAGCGGCCGGCGTCGGTGGGCACGATGACGTCCTGCGCGGCCTGCACGCGCACGTCGTCGGCGACGACCTCGAGCTGCGCGGCGGGATCCACGTTGCGGCGGACGACGGCGAGCGCGACCGGTCCGAGCTCGTGGTGCAGGGCGCTCGAGGTGACGGCGCCGACGACCTCGCCTGCCGTCCCGTCGGCGGCGGCGGGGAGACGCACGTCGGATCCGCCGCCGGGGAGGACCGCGTCCGACCCGTCGAGGTGCAGCAGCACGAGGCGGCGCGGCGGCCGGCCGAGGTTGTGCACCTTGGCGACCGTCTCCTGGCCTCGGTAGCAGCCCTTGCTGAGGTGGACGGCGCTGCGCAGCCAGTCGAGCTCGTGCGGGATGGTGCGGTCGTCGACCTCCGTCGCGAAGCGCGGGCGCCACGCCGCGATGCGGAGGGCCTCGGCGGCGAGCGCGCCGGCGACCGGCAGCTCCCCGGCGGCGGCGCGGGCGACGAGCGCCGGCAGCTCCTCGCGCGGCACGAGCCGCTCGCTCCAGGTCCAGCCGGCGGCCGGATGCGCGGACGCCGTCGCGTACTGGTGCCCGCCGGGAGCGACGTGCGTCCAGGGGTCGCGCCACACGAGCGGCACGCCGGCGGGGGCGGCGACGGGCAGGTCGGGCTCGCCGAGCGTGCCGATCACCGCGAGCTCCGCCGTGCGGTCGGCGGGCTCGACGCGCAGCATGAAGCGCATCCGCTGCAGGTAGGCGAGGAGGGCCGCGGCGTCGCCCGCACCCAGCAGGAGCCACGTGCTGACGCCGTCGTCGAGCACGCCCACCGCGTGCTCGAGCCGACCGTTCTGGTCGAGGAAGAGCGTCTCGGCGGAGTCGCCCGGGGCGAGGCCGCGGAGCGACTGGCTGGTGATGGAGTCGAGCCAGGTGAGGCGGTCCTCGCCGGTGACGGAGAGCACGGCGCGATGCGAGAGGTCGACGACCGCGGTGCCCGCGGCGAGCGCGCGCTGCTCCGCGACGAGGGACCCCAGGTGCGCGGGCACGCCCGCGTCGGGGCCCTCGGACGCGACGGCGCCGGGGAGGTCGAGGAACGGGGAGCGGGGGACGGCGGGATCCGGGTCAGTCGACATGCGCCACCCGCCCGGAGGCGTGCGTGCGCAGCGGCTGGCCGAGGGCGGCGATGTCCCACGCCCACAGGAGGTCGCGCTCGACGAGGCCGTAGAGCCGGGTGGCGCCCGTGTACTCCTTGGCTCCCTCGGTGCGCAGGACCGCGTCCGTGGCGAGGTCGATGCGCGCGCTCTTCACCTGCCCGACGTAGAGCTCGCTCACGCCGCCGGGGTGCACGAGCGCGACCTCGACGTCGAAGCCGCCGTCCGCGTTCCGGAGCGTCTCGACCTCGTCGGCCGTGGTGAAGGGGCGCTCGCCCGTGGGCGGCAGCATGGCCGGCCCCGGGTCGCCGTCGGTGACCCGGCGACGGAGGCGCCAGTACCCGGTCTCGGTGACGAAGGGCACCGGGCCGTCGTCGCCCTCGAGCCAGGCGTAGGAGGAGTAGTTGAGGTGCGGCAGGCCGTCGTGGCTGAAGCTGATGCGCTGCCCGAACTCGCGGCGGACGACCTCGTCGCCGACGGCGTACTCGATGACCCCGGACCCCTCCCAGACGCCGAGGAGCCAGGAGAGCGGGACGAGCTCGGCGGGGAGGCCGGTGGGGATCTCGATCATGCGGCGCGCGGTCAGCGCTGGCCGCGGAAGAGGTTGTAGACCACGACGAGCGACACCCAGCCGATGGAGAGGCTCGCCAGGACCAGCAGTCCGGTGAAGAAGAGTTCCAGAGCAAGCAGCGACGACATGGCCTCAATCTACCCCACGGGCGGCCGCTCCGGACCGGACGGACCGGCCGGATCAGCTCGCGGCGGCGAGCAGGAGCACGACCGCCGTGGCGGCCGCGAGCACGACCACCGCGCCGACGACGCTGCCGGTGGCCCGGTCGACGAAGCCGGTCTTGCGGGGCAGCGCGAGCTGGATCACGAACGTCGCCACCACGCACGTCGCGAGCACGAGCGGGAACCAGCGCGGCGACTCCGCCGGGCCGACCGCGACGGCCACGACGACCGCGCCGACGACGGCGGCGAGCCAGACGGGGACGATGCTGCGCAGGGGGGAGGTCACCCCGCAATCCTGCCCCACGTATCATGGGGTCAATTCATCCATGGAGGATCCCTGTGGCCCAGCTGTTGATCCTGACCTCGTCCGCGGACACCGACGTGCTCCCGGCGCTCGGGCTCCTCAGCCACCGGACGCGGCACATCCAGGCGGATGCCGCGAGCCTCGTCAACGCCCCCGCGGCCGACCTGGTGCTCGTCGACGCCCGCCGCGACCTCGCCAGCGCGAAGTCGCTCTGCAAGATCCTCACCACCACGGGCGGCGGCACGCCCCTCATCCTCGTGCTCACCGAGGGCGGCCTCACGGCGGTCAGCGCCGATTGGGGCGCCACCGACGTGATCCTCGACTCCGCCGGCCCCGCCGAGGTCGACGCGCGCGTGCGCCTCGTCATCGGCCGCGCCGCGCAGGAGCACACGGGCAGCCGGATCCAGGCGTCCGGCGTGGTCATCGACGAGGCCAGCTACTCCGCGAAGGTGCACGGCAAGCCCCTCGACCTCACGTTCAAGGAGTTCGAGCTGCTCCGCTTCTTCGCGAGCCACCCCTCGCGCGTCTTCACCCGCGAGCAGCTGCTCAGCGAGGTATGGGGCTACGACTACTTCGGCGGCACCCGCACGGTCGACGTGCACGTGCGGCGCCTCCGGGCCAAGCTCGGCGACCTCGAGTCGCTCATCGGCACGGTGCGCAACGTCGGCTACCGCTTCAACGTGTACGAGGAGGACAGTGAGCGCGTTCCCGCCCCCGTCGGCAGCTGACGTCCCGCGCGTCGCCGCCGTCGACGCATCGCCCGAGGCCGCCCGGCGCGTGCTCGCGCTGGCCGACCGCGCCCGCGCGGTCGACGGGCCCGCCGCCTTCAACGAGCAGACCCGCCTGACGCTCGGCGCCGAGGGCGGCCCGCGCGCTCTCGTGGCGCACGGTCCGGACGGCCTGCTCGTCGGGGCCGCGGTCGTCGCCCGCGGGGACGAGGGCGTCGAGGCCGAGCTGGTCGTGGGTCCGGAGCACCGGCGCCTGGGCGTCGGCCGCGCGCTGCTGGACGCCGTCCTCGCCGAGGCGGCCGGCTCCCCCGTCTCGGTGTGGGCGCACGGCGACCACCCGGGCGCGCGCGCCCTGGCCGCGGCGACCGGCCTCGACCGCGCGCGCGAGCTGCTGCAGCTGCGCGCGTCGGTGTCCGAGGCGCGCGCCGGGCTCGGCGAGCGCCCGATGCCCGCCGGCCTCGCCCTCTCCTCCTCCACGCCCGACGACGCGGACGACTGGGTCGCGCTCAACGCGCGCGCCTTCGCCAGCCACCCGGAGCAGGGCCGCATGACGCGGCGCGACCTCGACGACCGCATGGCCGAGCCGTGGGGCGACCCGACGACGCTGCTCCTCGCCCGCGACGAGGGCGGACGGCTCGTCGGATTCCACTGGCTCAAGGTGGACGGCGGCCAGGCGGAGGTCTACGTGCTGGGCGTGGATCCCGACCGCGCCTCCCGCGGCCTCGGATCCGCCCTGCTCGCCGCCGGCCTCGACCTGCTCGCCGACCGCGGACACGACGAGGTCGACCTCTACGTCGAGGCGGACAACGCGCCCGCCCTCGCGCTGTACCGGCGGGCCGCCTTCCGCGACGCCGCGGTCGACGTGCAGTACCGCCGGGCCTGATCCGCCCTCCCCAGGACCCTCCCGGAGGCGGTTCACCGTGCGTTCACCTGCCGGAGGGTCGAGCGCGCACCGCGATGCCATGATGGGCGGATGGACAGCGAGACGTACATCGGCGACGCGAAGGCGGTCGCCGAATCCCTGGACGACTTCGACGAGGACGAGATCCTGGAGGACGACGGGACCCTCCCCGAGGGGCGCTTCCTCGACCGGGAGCTGAGCTGGCTGGCCTTCAACCGCCGCGTGCTCGAGCTCGCCGAGGACCCGCAGCTGCCGGTCCTCGAGCGCGCGAACTTCCTCGCCATCTTCGCGAGCAACCTCGACGAGTTCTTCATGGTCCGCGTGGCCGGCCTCAAGCGCCGCATCGCCACCGGGCTCGCCGTCCCCACCAACATCGGCCGCACGCCCGCGGAGGTGCTCTCGGCCATCAACGAGACCGCGTACCGCCTGCAGGTCCGCCACGCGGCGGCCTTCAACGACAGCGTCCGCCCGGCGCTCGAGGAGCAGGGCATCCGCATCGTCCGGTGGGACTCGCTCGACGAGGCCCAGCAGGACCGCCTGCACGAGCTGTTCTCCGAGCAGGTCTTCCCCGTCCTCATGCCCCTCGCGGTGGATCCCGCGCACCCGTTCCCCTACATCTCCGGCCTGTCGCTCAACCTCTCGGTGCGCATCCGCAACCCGAAGACGAACCGGCAGGAGTTCGCGCGCATCAAGGTGCCGCAGATGCTGCCGCGCTTCATGCCGCTCACGCCGGACACGCGCTCCGGCCCCATCGACTTCATCGCGCTCGAGGACCTCATCGCGAACCAGCTCGAGACGCTGTTCCCGGGCATGGAGATCGTCGAGCACCACGTCTTCCGCGTCACGCGCAACGAGGACGTGCAGATCGAGGAGGACGAGACCGAGAACCTCATCCAGGCCCTCGAGAAGGAGCTGCTGCGTCGCCGGTTCGGCCCGCCCATCCGCCTCGAGATCTCGGACGACATGGACGCGGTCACGCTCGACCTCCTCATGCGAGAGCTCGACATCACCGAGCAGGAGGTGTTCACGCTCCCGTCCCCGCTCGACCTCGGCGGCCTGTTCGACCTCGCCAAGCTCGACCGTCCGGCGCTGCACTACCCGAACAACGTGCCCACGACCGCGGTGGCCCTGAAGCCCGCCGAGGACAACTCGCGCGCCGACATCTTCCGCTCCATCGCGCAGCAGGACATCCTGCTGCACCACCCCTACGAGTCGTTCACCACGAGCGTGCAGGCGTTCCTGGAGCAGGCCGCCGCGGATCCGCACGTGCTCGCCATCAAGCAGACGCTCTACCGCACGAGCGGCGACAGCCCCATCGTCGAGGCGCTCATCGACGCGGCCGAGGCGGGCAAGCAGGTGCTCGCGCTCGTGGAGATCAAGGCGCGCTTCGACGAGCAGGCCAACATCACGTGGGCGCGCAAGCTCGAGAAGGCCGGCGTGCACGTGGTCTACGGCGTCGCGGGGCTCAAGACGCACTGCAAGCTCGCGCTCGTCATCCGCCAGGAGAAGGGCGGGGTGCTCCGGCACTACAGCCACATCGGCACGGGCAACTACAACCCCAAGACGAGCCGCATCTACGAGGACCTCGGGCTGCTCACGGCGGACGACGTGGTGGGCAAGGACCTCACCCGGCTGTTCAACGAGCTCTCCGGCTACGGCATCGAGAAGAAGTTCAAGCGCCTCCTCGTGGCGCCGCTGCACCTGCGCAAGGGGCTGCTCAAGCGCATCGCCGTGGAGACGCAGAACGCGCTCGAGGGCAAGCCGAGCGGCATCCGCATCAAGGTCAACTCCATCGTCGACGAGGCCATCATCGACGCGCTCTACCGGGCGAGCAACGCGGGCGTCCGGGTGCAGGTCTGGGTGCGCGGCATCTGCTCGCTCACGCCCGGGCAGCCGGGCCTCAGCGAGAACATCGAGGTGCGGTCGATCCTCGGCCGGTACCTCGAGCACTCGCGCGTCTTCTCGTTCGTCAACGACGGCGACCAGGCCACGTACATCGGCAGCGCCGACATGATGCACCGCAACCTCGACCGCCGCGTCGAGGCGCTCGTCCGCCTCGTGGCCCCCGCGCACCTGCAGGAGATCGAGGACCTCTTCGACCGCGCCATGGCCGACACCACGTCGGCGTGGGTCCTCGACTCCGACGGCGAGTGGACGCGCCGCAACGAGGACGCCGAGGGCAACACGCTGGAGGACCTGCAGACCGCGGTCATGGGCATCGTCTCGAAGCGCAAGCGCCGCGTGCTCCGCTGAGCGCGTCCGCGCACCGGCCGTCCGCGGTCGGCGCCTCCGGGCCGTCCGGGGGCGCCGACCACGTCGCCGATCCGGCTAACGTGGCAGGGATGACGCCCCGCCCCACCGTGTTCGCCGCCGGCGCCGTCGTCTGGCGCGTGGTCGACGGCCGGATCCGGGTGCTCATCATCCATCGCACGCGGCGCCGCGACACCTCCCTGCCGAAGGGCAAGGTCGATCCCGGGGAGACCCTCCCCCAGACCGCCGTCCGCGAGGTGCACGAGGAGACCGGCTACCGGGTCGCGCTCGGCGTGCCCCTGGGCGTCATCGAGTACGGCATCTCGGGCGGCCGTCGCAAGGCCGTGCACTACTGGGTCGCCGAGGCGACCGACGCGATCCTCGAGGCCGGCCGCTTCGAACCCGACGACGAGGTCGAGAGCATCGAGTGGGTGTCGGTCCCCAACGCCCGCAAGCGACTCGACTACCCGGGCGAGATCGACATGCTCGACCTGTTCGCGGGACTCGTGGAGACCGGATCGCACCGCTCGTTCGCGCTCATCGCGCTGCGCCACGGCCACGCCGTCCAGCCGTACGAGTGGGACGGCCGCGACGCCGGCCGGCCGCTGAGCGCGCGGGGGCGCGCGGAGGCCGCGTCCATCGTGCCGACCCTCGCCGCCTTCGGGCCCCGCGTCATCACGAGCAGCACCGCCGAGCGGTGCCTGCAGACGGTCGCGCCGCTCGCGGAGGCGCTCGGCCGCCGCGTCAAGGAGGACGCGGGCATCAGCCAGGACGCGTACGAGTCCGACGGCGGATCCGTGCGGGCGACCGTCGCCAAGCGCGTGCGCAAGGCCCGGAGCGCCGTGCTCTGCAGCCACAGCCCCGTGCTGCCGGAGATCCTGCACGAGATCGCGCTCGCGACCTCCACCCCCGCCGCGAGCCGGATGCCGCGGGCCGGCATGCTGTCGCCCGCCGAGTTCTCCGTGGTGCACCTGTCGGCGTCCGACCCGGAGGCCGGGATCCTCGCGGTGGAGACGTACGGCCCGGTCGCCTGAGCCGTCGACCGGCCCCGCCGGCATCGGCCCGACCGACCACTGTGCGCCCGCGCGGCTGAGCCCGTGCCGATCCGCGCGGTCTGTTCACCTCCCGTTCACCGGAATCCGCCGAGCCGGTCAAGAGCCCGACATAGCGTCTCGGAGGAGCCCGCACCGGCTCCGTCACAGCACGAATCACCCGGAAGGCTCTCCCCACGTGAAGATCTCGCGTCTCGGCAGCGCAGCAGCGCTCGCCGCCGTCACCGCCCTCGCCCTCTCGTCCTGCGCCGCCAACGAGGCCCCCGCCGAGGGAGGCGCCTCCGCGTCGACCCTCGAGGGCACGCTCAACGGCATCGGCTCGTCCGCCCAGGGCTCCGCGCAGGAGGCCTGGACCAAGGCCTTCCAGACGGCCAACACCGGCGTCACGATCAACTACTCGCCCGACGGATCCGGCGCCGGACGCGAGGCCTTCATGGCCGGCGGCCAGAACGCCAACTTCGCCGGCTCCGACCGCGCGCTCAAGACCGACGAGCTCACCGGCACCTTCGGCCAGTGCGCCGACGGCACCTCGGCCATCGACCTGCCGAACTACATCTCCCCCATCGCCATGGTCTTCAAGATCGACGGCGTGACGGAGCTCAACCTCGACGCCGCCACGGCCGCGGGCATCTTCAAGGGCACCATCACGAAGTGGGACGACCCGGCCATCACGGCCCTCAACCCCGACGCCACGATGCCCGACGCCGCCATCACCGCCGTGCACCGCTCGGACGACTCGGGCACCACGCAGAACTTCGGCGACTACCTCAAGGCCGTCGCCCCCACCGTGTGGGACGCCGACTCCAGCGGCAAGTGGCCCTACGAGGGCGGCGAGGCGGCCCAGGGCACGTCCGGCATCATCGACGCCGTCAACGGCGGCACCAACGTCATCGGCTACGCCGACGCGTCGCGCGCCGGATCGCTCGGCACCGCCAAGATCAAGGTCGGCGACGACTTCGTGGCGTACTCGCCCGAGGCCGCGTCCGCGATCGTCGAGGCCTCCCCGGAGGAGACCGGCCGCGCGGAGAACGACATCGCGATCAAGATCGACCACACCTCCACCCAGGCGGGCGTGTACCCGATCGTCCTGGTCAGCTACCTCATCGGCTGCCAGCAGTACAAGGACGCCGCCGTCGGCGAGCTCGTCCGCTCGTACTTCGAGTACGTGACCGGCACCGAGGGCCAGAAGCTCGCCGCCGAGAAGGCCGGCGCCGCGCCGCTGTCCGACACGGTCGCCGCGCAGGTCAAGACCGCGGTCGAGTCCATCAAGTAGCACCCGCCGTCCGCCCCCTGGTCCGCTCCCGCGGGCCAGGGGGCGCTCCCACGGGCGGCCCGCCGCCCACTGCCCCACCATCACGACCGTAGGGAACCCGACCCATGACGACCGCCGCCCCGCAGCCTCCCCAGGCCCCCGAGTCCGATCGGCCGCGCGACGTCGCCGCCGCCCCCCGCAGCACCCAGGGCGTGAAGGCCAAGGCTCGCCTGGCCGACCGCGTGTTCTCCGGCCTCGCCTCCGGATCCGGCGCCCTGATCCTGGGGATCCTCGCCGCCGTCGCCCTCTTCCTCGTCGTGCAGAGCCTCCCCGCCCTCACCGCGCCGCCCGCCGAGGTCTCCGGCGGCGGTGGGTTCTGGGCGTTCGTCGGCCCGCTGATGTTCGGCACCGTCTACGCCGCCGCGCTCGCCATGCTCATGGCCGTGCCCGTGGCCGTCGGCATCGCGCTGTTCATCTCGCACTACGCGCCCCGCCGCCTCGCGCAGGGCCTCGGCTACGTCATCGACCTGCTGGCCGCCGTGCCCTCGGTGGTCTTCGGCCTCTGGGGCATCACGGTGCTCGCCCGCTTCCTCCAGCCGTTCTACGCGTTCCTCACGGACTCGTTCGGCTGGTTCCCGCTCTTCGCCGGCCCCGTCTCGGGCACCGGCCGCACGATCTTCACGGTCGCGGTCGTCCTCGCCGTGATGATCCTGCCCATCGTCACGGCGCTGTGCCGCGAGGTGTTCCTCCAGACGCCGAAGCTGCACGAGGAGGCGGCGCTCGCCCTCGGCGCCACGCGCTGGGAGATGATCCAGACCGCGGTGCTCCCCTTCGGCCGCCCCGGCATCATCTCGGCCTCCATGCTCGGCCTCGGCCGGGCGCTCGGCGAGACCATGGCCGTCGCCATCGTGCTCTCCCCCGCCGCGGTCGTGAACTTCTCGTGGTTCCAGTCGACGAACTCGAACACCGTCGCCGCGAACATCGCGCTGAGCTTCCCCGAGGCGTACGGCCTCAAGATCAACGAGCTGATCGCCTCCGGCCTCATGCTCTTCATCATCACGCTGGCCGTGAACATGCTGGCCCGCTACATCATCAGCCGCCGCAAGGCCTTCTCCGGAGCGAACTAATGGCGACGACAGCCCCCTCCCGCACGCGGCCCGTCGCGAGCACGCTGCCCAACTCCCTCACCGCCGGCAAGCTGCACCGCTTCACGGCGCCCGCGATCTTCCTCGCGTCCTGGCTCGTCATGGCCGTCATCTTCCTGGTGCTCCGCGTCTCGGGCGCCGCCGAGGACTTCAACTACGTCGGCACCGCCGTCTTCGGCACGCTGCTGTTCGGCGTCGCGCTGTTCGCCATCTCGCTCGCCGTGGAGGGCGAGCGGAAGGCGAAGGACCGGGTCATCACGATCCTCGTCACGGTCGCCTTCGTGCTCGCGCTCATCCCGCTGGTCTCGCTCGTGTTCACCGCCGTCACGAACGGCTCCGGCCGCTTCGACCCGCTGTTCTTCAACTCGAGCCTCCGCAACGTGGTGGGCGCGGGCGGCGGCGGGCTGCACGCCATCATGGGCACGCTGATCATCACGGCCATCGCCGCGGTCATCTCCATCCCCGTGGGGCTCATGTCGGCCATCTACCTCGTCGAGTACGGCCGCGGCCGCCTGGCGCGGGCCATCACCTTCTTCGTCGACGTCATGACGGGCATCCCGTCCATCGTCGCCGGCCTCTTCGCCTACGCGCTGCTCGTGCTGTTCCTCGGCCCGGGCGTCCGCATGGGCTTCGGCGGCGCGCTGGCGCTGTCCGTGCTGATGATCCCGGTGGTCGTCCGCAGCGCGGAGGAGATGCTGAAGCTCGTCCCCAACGAGCTCCGCGAGGCGTCCTACGCGCTGGGCGTGCCGAAGTGGCTGACGGTCGTGAAGATCGTGCTGCCGACGTCGCTCGCCGGCATCGTCACGGGCGTCATGCTCGCGATCGCCCGCGTCATCGGCGAGACGGCGCCGCTGCTCATCGTCGCGGGCTTCACGCAGGGCATGAACTACAACCCCTTCAAGGACCAGATGATGACCCTGCCGGTGTTCGTCTTCCGGCAGTACGCGGACCAGGGCGCGGACGCGGCGGCCTACGTCGACCGCGCGTGGACGGGCGCGCTCGTGCTCATCCTCATCGTCATGGCGCTGAACATCATCGCCCGCCTCATCGCCCGCATCTTCGCCCCCAAGCTCGGCCGCTAGCGCCCGCTCCCCCGGCCACGAACCCGAACGGTTAGGAACACCCCTTGTCCAAGAGCATCGAAGTCAACGACCTGAACGTCTACTACGGCAAGTTCAAGGCGGTCGAGGACGTCAACCTGCGCATCGAGCCGCGCACCGTCACCGCCTTCATCGGCCCGTCCGGCTGCGGCAAGTCCACGTTCCTCCGCACGCTCAACCGCATGCACGAGGTCATCCCCGGCGCGTACGTGGAGGGCGAGGTCCTCGTCGACGGCAACGACCTCTACGGCCCGGGCGTCGACCCGGTGCTCGTGCGCCGCCAGGTCGGCATGGTCTTCCAGCGGCCGAACCCGTTCCCCACCATGTCGATCCGCGACAACGTGCTCGCGGGCGTCAAGCTCAACAACCGCAAGATCTCGAAGTCGGACGCCGACGCGCTCGTCGAGCAGTCCCTCATGGGCGCCAACCTCTGGAACGAGGTGAAGGACCGCCTCGCGCTCCCCGGATCCGGCCTCTCGGGCGGCCAGCAGCAGCGCCTCTGCATCGCGCGCGCCATCGCCGTGCAGCCCGACGTGGTGCTCATGGACGAGCCGTGCTCCGCGCTCGACCCGATCTCCACGCTCGCCATCGAGGACCTCATCGAGGAGCTCAAGACGCAGTACACGATCGTGATCGTCACGCACAACATGCAGCAGGCCAGCCGGGTCTCCGACCGCACCGCGTTCTTCAACATCGCGGGCACCGGCAAGCCGGGAAAGCTCATCGAGTACGACGACACCACCACGATGTTCTCGAAGCCGAGCGTGCAGGCGACCGAGGACTACGTCAGCGGCCGCTTCGGCTGATCCGCCGCCGCACGGACGAAGGCCCCGCATCCTCGGGAGGATGCGGGGCCTTCGTGTCGTGCGGGAGCGGCGGATCAGGTGACGGTGACCGCCACGATGGGCTCGCTCGTGGGCTGCTCGGAGCCGCCCTCGGGCTCGACGGTGATGGCCACCGTGTCGCCCGGCGTGTACGTGCCGTCGAGCACCGCGTGGCCCGCGCCGTCCGTGGACGACATGACGCCGGCGGACACGGGGCCGGACTGGCCGACGTACCACATCTGCAGCACGCGGCCCTCGGGGAGCGGAGCGGCGTCGTTGAACACGACCGCGGTCTTGGCCTCGGAGGCGGAGAAGTAGACCGTGGCGGTGCCGCCGCCGACCACGTCGCGCTTGTCGATCACGACGTCGGACGCCGTGGTGACCCGCTCGTACGCGGAGGCGACGGGCGTCTGCGAGGAGCCAGGCCCGCCGGGGTTCGTGCCGACGACCACGCCGCCGACCACAAGGACCACGGCCGCGGCCGCCACGCCGATGAGGGCACCCGGCTTGCGGAACCAGCGCTCGGACGCGCGGGACGACGCCGAGCCGAGCCGGCCGCGCGGAGCGGTCGGAGCGGCGGACGCCGACGCGGAGGCCGAGCCCGGACGCAGCTCGGTGACGGGAGCGGCACGACGGTCGTCGACGGGAGCTTCCGCGCGCGCCTCGAGCGGAGGCAGCTGCGGCGTGGCGTCGAGCATGGCCATGAGGTCGGACTTGAGGCGCGGGGACGGATCCACGGGCTCGGTGGTGAAGGCGAGGCCGGCCGCGGTGGCCCGGATCTCCTCCACCTCCGCGCGGAGCACGGGGTCGCCCTCGAGGATCGCCTCGAACTCGGCCGCCTCGTCGGCGTCGACCGCGCCGAGCGCGTACGCCGCGGTGAGCGAGCGCAGGTCGTCGTCGGTGGTCATCATGCGACTCCCATCTCATCGCGCAGGCGGATCATGCCGTCGCGCAGACGCGTCTTGACGGTGCCGATGGGCACGTCGAGCATCGACGCGACCTCGCTGTGGCTGTAGCCGCCGTAGTAGGCGAGGGAGACGGCCTGGCGCTGGATCTCTGTGAGCTTCGTCATGGCCTTCTTCACCCTCTCGTGCTCGATGCTGATCTCGACGGTCTCCGACACCTGGTCGTAGCCATGCTCGTGGTCGCGGATGCCGATGCGCACGTCGCGATCACGGCTGGACTGGGAGGCGCGCACGCGGTCCACCGCGCGGCGGTGGGCCATGGTGAGGACCCACGTGGTCGCGGCGCCCTTGGCCGGGTCGAACCGCGATGCGGACTGCCAGATCTCGAGGAAGA
>Ga0308163_10000873_pt1 | contig 40712 bp, 50 predicted proteins | sample PhyTR1_FD_201037 | JGI IMG/M metagenome (GOLD analysis project Ga0308163, IMG submission 201037) | Phyllosphere microbial communities from UC Gill Tract Community Farm, Albany, California, United States - DLSLT.R1 | ecosystem: Host-associated > Plants > Phyllosphere > Unclassified | place: USA... | reverse complement strand
TCCGTCATGCGCCGGGCCAACAGGGTGCGGCGTTCCTCGTACCATTTGGAAAAGTCGGTCGGCACAACCAGGCGCAGATCGCCGCTCGCGCGCATCGCTTCGAAGGCGGGCATGGGCAGCTGATAGTTATAGCGGCCTGCAATGATGTTCGCTCGGACGCACAATAAAGGCCGGTTTTCAGCGCACATCAGCTGAGACGGATAGCGTCGCCAGACGCACATTGCGTGAGACGCAGCGCACGATCGGTGAGACGGACGCACAATGCTGATACGCTGACGCAGGATGCCGGTTTGGCGCCATCACAGCGGCAACCCTGCCGCCCTCATCTCGTCGGTGAGTTCACGGGTCCGCACCGGGTCGAGGCCACCGCGCAGCAGCTTCCGGATTTCGGCCGGCTTGGCGTCGAACTGTTCGGCGAGCATGCGGGTGTCGTAGCCGTGCCGGGTAAGCTGCGGCTCCAAGTCGTCGATCTGGCGCGACAGGATGCTGTCGATGGTTGCGGCATCGAGCGGCTTGACGCTGGCATCGAAGCCCGCCTCGAACGCGCGCACCAGGTGCCGACCGATCTGAAGCGGAGTTTTCAGTCTGGCGGCGAGCAGGATGGCAGCGTCATCGGCTAGCGCTTCCTCCGGCTCGATCCCCGGTGACAGGGCGGCGCGCAGCGCCCATTCGATGAAATCGCGCTGGCGGTTACGTAGGCCGCCGAACTCGAACACCGTTGTACGATCGCCGATCTCCTCCATCTGTGGACGCTTGAGGTCGTTGCGCAGCTTGGGGTGGCCTACGAGGATGACGGCGAGTTGCCCGCCGCCCTCGGTCACCAGCTCGACCAGGCGCTTCAACGCGGTGAGCGTCTTGGGATGCAGGTCGTGCGCATCGTCGACGAACAGGGCGACGGGCCGCTTGGCTTTGCGGAACAACTCGATCAGGTCGCGCTCGCGGCGCTCGGACTGGCTGGGGATGGAAACGGTCTTGTCGGCGGACAGATCGTAGAACAACGCCGATACCAGCAACGGCACCGAGATCTTCGCCTTTTCCAGACTCAACGCTCGCGAGACGATGACCCGCCCGTCACGCTCGAGCTCTTCGCGCAATCGGCGGGTCAGAACGGTCTTGCCCGAGCCGATGGTGGCGGTGAGCGCGATCAGCCGGCCGCCCGAGATGGCGGTTTTCAGATCATGGGCGAGCTGCGCGTGATGCTCGGTTTCGAAGAAGCCGAGATCAACCGGTGGCCTTGCCAGCCCGTAGTAGCGCATCACCTCGGTCTGCATCAGCCGCTCCGTTTGTGTCCGGGCGGGAACCGCCGGCGGATTTCGCCCATGACCTCGGGGCGGGACAGGGTGCGCGCGAGCAGCGCGTCGATGAAGCCGCGATCTTCCTCGCCAAGGCTGCCGAGCGGCAGGCGCAGCTCATCCGCGATCGCCATTCGCGCTTTGAGCGGGGTCGCGAAGGTCAGCTCGGCGAAGGGATCGGGATCGACAAACGACCGCGACGGCACGGCCGCGCTGTTTGTCGCCGGCAGCACCGTTACGACGACGTCGGTTTCGCCGGACAGCACCGAGCGCGGGATGCCGATGCGGGTCGCCAGTTCGTCCACCCGGTCGGCGCGTACCTCGCGCCGGCTCTTGCGGTGCTTGCGATAGCGGTGAAGCGGTACCGGCCCGCCGACCGGATCGAACGGGCCGTACCGTTCCTCGCCATGCTCGACCCAGAGTTCCTGGTCGAACAGGCCCCACCATACCACGACCGTCTCACCGGCTACCTCGGGCGACACCTCATAGGTGACGCCTGCGACGGTCAGCCGGCAGTCAATCCCGACCCGGCGTCGCTCGGGTTCGCGGGCGAATGCGCAATAGCGTTCCCACGTGCACATCGCGCGGACGCCGGCTTCGGGCAACCGGGCCAACCAGTCCTCGATGCGAGAGCGCTGCTCGTGGCGATGCCCGCCATTGTTGTAGGTTGTGACATAGCGCGCCAGCCAGCGGTTAGCCTCGTCCTCACTATCGGGCTCGTGGAAGTGGTAGAGGGTTTCGTGCGCTTCCTTCACGGTGCGGAACGGGCGCTCGACCTTGCCCTTGGCGCGCGCCGTCGTGCGCTGCGGGTCCGAGCCCTTCGGCATATGGCGGATCACCTCGACGCCGAGGCACTCCATGACCCGGTTGAACACCGCCGATTTGCCGACCGGGCCACCGTCGATCTGGATGCTGTCGGGGATCCCGCCGAACGGATTGTCTTCCTTCGGCGCCATGGCACGGTACAGGAAGCGCAGCGCCGCTTCTGCATCCTCGCCGTAGACCAGTGCATATTCCTGATACGCGACGCCGGAGCGGTCATCGACGACCGAGAACAACATCAGCGTCGGTGCGCCCTGCCGGTCCGGATCGAGCCACGTTGGCACCTTCAACTGCTTCAGGTCGGAAGGGCTCATGTCGAAATGCCACAGCATGTTCGACCGCTCCGCCTGGTAGCGGACCGCCGGTCGTTCGCGGGTAAGACGCGCCGTGTCGTAGCCGAGCCGCCGCATATGCCGGTTGAGCGTCGAGGCGGTAAGCCTGCCGGGCGGCAGCTTCACCAGTCCCCGGTCGGGCGTTTCGACGCCATGTTCGGTGACGATCTGGAGGATGCGGTTGGTGGACAGGCGGCGGCCCTGGCGGTTGCTGGTGCGCGCCTTCATCGCCGCGACCACTTCGCACCACCACTCGATCTCGTCGGCCGGCATGATGCGCGGAGTGCCGCGATCGGCACGGTGGGCATCCTTCGGGCGGCGTTCGCCGCGCAGTAGCCGGTAGAGCGTGGCGCGGCTCACATCGTACAGGTCGGCGGTCTGCGCCAGCAGCGGCCCGCGCTCGGGATGCCGCGCCGGCAGCGCCGAGAGGCGTCGGCGCAGCGTCACGATCGCCTCGACGGGGATCGTGACGCCCGCGCCCATCACGCGGCCTGCGTCTGTTCTTTGCGGAACGGTATGCCATCGAGCAGCGCCTGCCCTGGCGCCTTGGGGCTGCCGTCGCCGTTAACATAGGCATAAAGCGTGGTCGTCGTGATCCCGAGACGCCGTGCCACGTCGACCGCGATGGCCCCCCGGTCGGACATGGCAGCCATCGCCATCGACAGCGTCGCGCGATCCATCTTGCGGGGGCGTCCGCCGAGACGACCACGCGCGCGCGCGGCTGCCAGTCCCGCCTGGGTGCGTTCGGCGATCAGCTCGCGCTCGAACTCGGCGAAGGCGGCGAAGATGCCGAATGCGAGCCGCCCGTTGGCGGAGGTGGTGTCGATTTGCGCGCCGGCACCTGTCAGCACCTTCAGCCCAACACCGCGCTCCCGGAGCGCCTCTGCGGTCAACACCAGGTGACGCAGGTCGCGCCCCAGTCGGTCCAGCTTCCAGATCACGAGTGTATTGCCGGGCTGCAATGCCTTGAGGCAGGCGGTCAGGCCGGGCCGGGCATCATGCCGCCCGGAGGCAAGATCCTCGTAGATGCGGGTAGGGTCGATACCAGCTGCGAGCAGCGCATCACGCTGCGGCGCCAGCGTCTGCGACCCGTCCGACTTCGACACCCGGATATAGCCGATGAGCAATGCCGACTCCGCCAGAAAAGACAGCTACGTACCTGCAACGTGACGCTGGTTTCCGCAACGGGTTTTCTGGTTATTTGATGGCGCCTGTGCGCTGCAATCCGGCAACCGCCAGAAAACCGGTCGTTTTTCTGATTACTTTGTAGCGTGCCACAAGCCTGATGGACGCCTTTCCCGGAACGGCCTCCTCACAGGTCATTTTGGTTGCGGCAACTCGTCGGCAAGTTTTGGGGCTGCCGCTATATACTCATGCGTGGGCGGGCCTTAATAGCGCGCCGCTTCCTCGCCTATCGAGAAAGCGGCGCCAGTCTCCGCCTGTTTAATCTTTCAACGACGGCTCAATTTGGAGCGTCAGCAGTAGCAGGTAACACCGACCGTCACGTTGTTCGGTGCCCAAGCCGTCAGCGGGGTGAAATACATGTTAGTGACAGGGCCGGGCGTCGGATTTCCCCCGTCACGTCCGTGAACCTGTCCGAGCGCAATCGACCCGGTGAAGACCGGGCCACCACTATCGCCTTCAAGGCTCTGCCGCGGATAGGTCGAGTTACTGTTCATTCTATAGAAGGCACCGTAACTATCCGTATAGGTGTATGGGTCGGTGTAACCGCATGTCTGACCTGTCGATCGGCCATACTTGCAAATATACTGCCCTTGCGCGACACCTTGCGCTCCAGTGACGGTAACGACCCCAGCACCGTTATAGAACTTCGGAACAACCAGATAGTTGTTTCCGCCGGAGAATGTGTGCCACTGGCTATCCACGCCGTTTGACACCCATTCTTGGCGAAATGCGAGTGAAACCCCGGTGGTTTCATCCCTGCCATTATTCTCGCAGTGGCCTGCGGTCGTCACGCCATAGAGCGAGCCGTTGGTTTGTTTGACGTTAAAGCCTCGCGTACATTCATTGATGTCGCCGTTAGAGAACGTGCCGCGATAGTTCTGGCCGCCCGGAACCTCCGTTGCCGTGAGAGCAATGCCGTCGAATTGCTCTATCTGCGTTCCAGGCGCCGCACGAAATCGTCCGCCAACAATCGCCGCGAGGGCGGAAGTGGGATCTTTCACCAATAATTTGATTTGCCCCGTTCGCGCATTGGTGGCGATCGTAGCGTTTGAGCCGAGCGATGAGAGATATCCCCGCGCCTGCGCCCCTATCTCAGACTCTCATACTGGTGCAGTGCGAACATCGAGAACGCTGGCGAGTTCACCTTTGCCGGCGAACTGACGTGCGGCGTTACCGATCGCTTCGAGGTCCGCAGCTACACCATAGATAGCAACACGGAAGTCGGATCCCGTAGTCGCTTCGGCCCCAGCGAAGCCTTTGGGAAAACGTGCCGAGAGCGCGGGCGCCAGACGCCCCAACTCTCCCATGATCCGCAAACGTCGCGACGCCTCTGCAACAGTAAGGCCCTCCGTCTTCGAGAGCTGTTTGGCAGTCGCATCGTCAGGATCGTTGAACGGTTCGTCAAACGTTGCAAGTCGAATGGTTTTCGTGTTCGATACGGCATGCGCTGCCGAAATCGCGACCGAGGCGAGGACGCAGGCTGCGCCAAGCCGAAAAGCACGCTTCTTCATCACCCTTCTCCTTCAACATAGCTACTGGTTACGTACGGACCTCCACATGCTTGGAGCTGCTGATATGCCTCTGGATCGCCTTGCAGGAACTCGATCGACCCATCACCGCCGCGGATCGTAACCTGCATTCCACTTTTGAAGAGGCGGCCATCGGGTGCCTTCACTGCCTTCGCGGTGCTGTCCCACACATGACCATGAGGCCAGATCAGCGTCCGCTTTGATCCAGAAACCATAAGGTAGGTACAGTTGCCGCGGTACGACAGCCGGCCATTTAAATGTTCCGGGATCACGATATCGGTAGGTGGAGATGCCGCTACGTACGGCGCTACAGCTGAGCATGCAGAAAGTTGAATGCAGCCGGTAAATACAAACAATCCCTTGAGAGCCACGGATCGTATGATAAAGCGAAACGGCATCTCTTATCGCTCCACCTGAGCGATATCACGCGAGACGACTCTGCTAAACGATACCCTCACCGGGTCGTTTGAAATAATGCTGTATGTTGGACTTTTGTCTGGCGTCAAGCCGCTTGCGCGCAAAGCTTTGTTGACTGGTTCGCCAGCGATCCGATTTAACACTTGCGGCAAGTTTGAGCTGCTAAGGCCCGAAAGCTCACCCTTGATTTCGCATCCGGCTGATCGACAATCTACGGAAATTTGCGTGGGAGCGCCAGCCGAGGCAAATACTTCTCTGATCTTGCCTTCGGTACCCGGTGCCCATGCGAGATCGCGGCTTTGGCTGTGAAGGGAACGCCGGACCCGTTCCGGATCGCCTGAAATATCGAATGCGCTACTCTTCTCCTCTGTGGTATCGGCCACGCGTGAGGAGATAGCGCTGGGGGTCAGGGAAGGCAATGCAGAGGAGCCGGTGACCACCTGGACCTCGCCGCGCTTATCGCTATAGGATCCAGATTGACGAAGAACCAGGGAACTGACAACGCCAAGCGCCGCCAAGGCAATAGCCAAAACGCCTAGTAGCCGAGGTGACTTGCGCCTTTCCATCACCGCAGGCTCCGATTAGCTTTGATATTAATTCCAGGCTTTAACATGCGATGTGTACAGCACGTTTGCTTCAAATTGATGTCACAGCAGTTGAAGATCGCTGAAAAAGGCCTTGGTGGAGGTTGACCCGATTTGGTTTACACCAAGCTCGCCGAGCTCCGAAAGCTGCTGCATGGTGGCCTCGACCCGGTGCGGACCCGTGAACTCACCGACGAGATGAGGGCGGCAGGGTTGCCGCTGTGATGGCGCCAAACCGGCATCCTGCGTCAGCGTATCAGCATTGTGCGTCCGTCTCACCGATCGTGCGCTGCGTCTCACGCAATGTGCGTCGAGCAACGCCATCCGTCTCAACTAATCTGCGCCGAAAACTCCCCTCTATTGCGCGTTTGGTCGAGCATCATTGCAGGCCGCTATAGGTAGGTGACGCACGGGACACCTTTAAGATCGGCGGGATCACCGATCTTCGGCAGGCCGCCTAGAAGCGCCGGCGAGCCAACGACGGCCATGCGCAGATCGGATGTGAGGGGTACGGAGATCATGTCCCGTTCGACGATCCCGCCGGACCGGATGCCGGCATCGAACCCTCTGGCGACCACATCGGTGATGGCGTCGTCGATCGCGAGATCGACCCGCACGTCGGGATAGGCGTCCCGAAAGGCTTTTAGCTTAGGCATTATCACGAGTTCGGCCGCTGCGCGTGGCAGGTTGATCCGTACCCGTCCGCGCGGCCGTTGCTGGAAAGCGGTGACGTCGCGCACCGCTTCGTCCACTTCGGCTATCGCTGGTCGTAATCGATGGAGAAGGTCCTGGCCGGCTTCGGTAGGCGCAACGCTTCGCGTGGTCCGGTGGAGCAGCCTTGCGCCGAGCCGCTCCTCGAGCGCTCGCATGCTATGGCTGAGTGCAGAGGGCGATACCCCTAGCCGCTGTGCCGCTCGCCGGAAGCTCCGCTCTTCGGCGACGGCGAGGAACGCCATCAACTCCGCAAATTCTGAACCGCGCATTGTTGAGCCTCGTTCAATAACCCGTGAAATTAATCGGCCATTCTCACATGTATCTAGGCCTTCGATATTGCACCGCAACGGAGATGCGGTGGCTATGACGATGATGCGACGATGGGAAATGGAAGGGATCGGCCGCGACAAGCTCGCTCTGAGAGAGCGGGACGTTCCAGTGCCTGGCCCTGGCGAAGTGTTGGTGAAGGTTGGAGCCGTGTCGCTCAACCATCGCGATAAGATGGTGATCGAGACCGGTAGGGGATTGCCTCTGGCTTTCCCGTTCACGCCTGCCTCGGACTTGGCTGGCACGGTGGTTCAGCTCGGCGAAGAAGTGCGGCGCTTTTCTCTTGGCGATAGGGTGATCTCGTGTTTCACCCCTGAGTGGATCGACGGGTCTCGGCCTGGCAATGCGCGATCGCCGGCTTATCGAACGCTCGGCGGCTTCTTCGCAGGGGTGCTCGCCGAATACGTGACCTTGCCGCAGGATTGGCTGGTCGCCGCGCCGGCGTCGCTGAGTGACGCGTATGCCAGTACCTTGCCCTGCGCTGGCGTGACTGCCTGGTTCGCGCTCGTAGAGCGCGGCCATGTGCGAGCCGGCGAGACGGTGCTGATCTTGGGAACGGGAGGCGTCGCGCTGTTCGGTCTCGCCATCGCTAAACTTCACGGCGCGGAGGTGATCGTCTCAACCACGCCCGACAAGTTCGAACGGGTGCGGGCATTGGGTGCGGATATCGTAGTCGACAAGCGCTCCGAGGACTGGATCGCCACGATCCATGCCCTGACGCTTGATCGCGGAGTGCATCATGTTCTGGAGACGGTCGGTGGCGCGCACCTTGGCCGCTCCATCGAAGTTGCTGCGGTCGGCGCAAAGATCCATCAGATCGGCGCGCTGGCGGGGTTCGACATCGCGTCGCCGGTCATGCCATTGCTGATGAAGAACGTCTCGATCCACGGCATCGCCACGGGACATCGTCGCGCTTTGGAGGATCTGGTCCGTGCGCTCGATCGCACAAGCGCCAAGCCCGTCGTCGACAGCCGCTTCGCGCTTTCCGATCTCTCCTTGGCGCTGGATCAGCTGGACGAAGGGCCGTTTGGCAAGGTCGTGATCGAGATGGCTCGGCAGGAAGGAAGCGGCGATGACCGATGAGATCCAGTTCCGCGACGCGAACATGCGTGATGCCCAGCCGGTGCTCTCGGTCCGGGGACTTGCCCTTCCTGCAGGAGATCGGGGCGAAGAACTGCTGCTACGAGTCACCGCCCCATTGGTCGGCAAAGGGCTGCCGGTGGTCCTGTTCTCGCATGGCTATGGGTCGTCGATGGATGCCTATGCGCCGCTTACCGACTATTGGGCGTCCCGTGGATTCGTGGTCATCCAGCCGACGCATCTTGATGCGCGGCGGCTCGCTCTCTCGGCCGACGATCCTCGTCGACCCGACATCTGGCGCATTCGCGTTGCCGACATGGTCCAGGTTCTCGACGCGCTACTGTCGATCGTAGGTGAATTGTCTTGGCTGAATGGCCGTGTGGACACGTCAGCCGTCGCGGCAGCTGGCCACTCTTTTGGAGGGCAGACGGTTAGTATGCTCCTGGGAGGCCGCATGCAGGGTTCGATGAGTGGCGAGGACTGGCGTGATGAGAGGATTCGAGCCGGCGTGTTGCTGGCGTCCGGCGGTCACGGTGGGACGGATCTGAGCGATTTCGCCAGGAGGCACACTCCATGGCTGGATATGACCTTCGAACATCTGGTCACGCCCACGTTGGTCGTGGTGGGTGACGCCGACCGCTCGCCCCTCACCGTTAGAGGACCCGACTGGTTTGCCGATCCGTATCGGCTGAGTCCCGGAGGACGGGTCCTGCTGACGCTGGAAGATGGCGAACACATGCTGGGCGGGATCTCCGGCTACGCGGTGACCGAGACCACGGATGAGTCGCCTGAGCGCGTGGCATGCGTCCAGTCTGCTACTGCTGCTTTCCTCGATGCCATGCTGAAGTCGGGCGATCTTCGACAGCCGGATCTCGCAACGAGCTTCAGAAGGGCGGTAGAAGGGCAGGGAACGATCGAGCGCAAATGACTTGCGACAAGTGGCGGTTCCCCCTGCTTCAGCGGATAGTGTTGTCCGGCCATCTTCGCTGGGGCATTGTTGGTCTTCCGGCTTTCGGCCAACCTGCATTCGCCAGAAACGATCAGGAGAGCACGTATGCGGCGGACCAGCTATGTGGCATTCTTGGCGCTAGCGTGCGGACTTCCGGCATGCGACCGCGCGCCGAGGAATCAGGAGGACGCCAGCAACCCAGCCGCCACGGCCCCAGCTGCCGGCGTGAAAGACTCATCAACTGAGGTGGATGCGTACCTCCGCCGCTTCGCTGCCGAGAACCCGGAAACCTGTTTCGGTGAGGCGTCGGTGGGCTCGGCGACTTTCGAGGCCAAGTCGAACGAGCAGCCCTTAGGGTCTCCGCAGCGCGTGCTCATCGCTGTGGATGCATCAGGGTCGATGGCCGGGCGGGTCTCGGGTCGAAGTAAGCTGGACCTAGCGCATGCAGCAGCTCGTAGCTTTATCGATGGGCTGCCCGCAGAAGCGGAAGTCGGCCTGCTCGTATTTGGGCAAGCTGGCGACAACACGGCACGCGGGAAGGCCCCTTCGTGCGGCGCGATCAGCCTCACCGTGCCGCTTTCGCGCGATCGAGCCGCGCTTATTCGCGGTGTGTCGGCCGTAAAGCCTGTGGGGTGGACACCCCTCGCAGCCGCTCTCCGACAAGCCGAGATGCTGCTCATCGAGGGCGGCAGGCCGGGAACCCAGGTAATCTATGTCGTGTCGGATGGTCAGGAAACCTGCGGCGGCGATCCGGTCGACGTTGCCCGCCGGATCAACGCAGGGCCGACAAAGGCTATCGTGAACATCATCGGCTTCTCCGTCCCCACTGGAGAAGCCGCGGCATTGGCCGCTGTCGCCTCGGCCGGAGGCGGGCAGTTCATCAACGTCGATGCCGGCAATCAGGTCGACGCCGTCGCGGCCCGCATTCGCGAAAATGGGCGACAGGCCGCGAACAGGCTCGCGGAGAGCGGCAGCACGGCGCGCAACAACCTTTCTACCTCCGGTACAGCCGCCGAGGCCCAACTATGCACTAGCGGCATCATCGCACGAGAGCGGTTGGCGGTAAGCGCCGATGTCGCCAAGAAGCGCATCGCGGGTCAGGATGTCGCAATGGAAGAGCGGGCGGAAAAGGTCCTGAACGACCGGCATAAAGCGCTCGAGCGGCGGACGGCTGCTTTCGTGGAGCGATTGCAGGCGAAACTCGGGCGAGCGAATGACGCCGTCGCAGCAGAGGCCGCTAAGGTTCGCTAACCCAGCCCAACAATATCTGAGGTGGGTGAAGGCGTCGGGCAGGATTGTACCGCTCAGCGTCAGAGCGCGAATCCACGCCTTATTCAATAAACAAGCTTGCCCGGTGTGCCGGCATTTACGTTGCGCATATACCGTGCGGCGGCATTGATATCTATGCGCAGCGCATATATCTCAAACGCATGCTGCATGAAGTTGCTAGGCTCCAAGTCACGAGCGGCGCTCTCCTGTGGGAGCGGCTGAGCAGCTCTTTTCCCCGGGATAAACACCGCCTGAACTGCAGAGCTTAGCGAGGTGCCATCCTGGCTCGACTTCGCTCTATGCGTACTGTCTTTCGGCTTCGGATTCGCCGCCAACCAGGGTGGGACGTGCCTGGTCGCCGCCGCTGACGAGCTGGCCAAGAGACACCCTCCTCGCATTCTCATCGGGCTTGTCTCAGCATCGGCAACTGCCGGTCTCGTTGCCGTTCCGCTCGTCTGGGCCGCGGCGATAGACGGACTAACAATCACCGCGTCCAGTATCGACTCCTCGCTCCTCGCTGGTGCCGTCGCGTTCGGAATAGGCGCCCTCGTCAACGACACCTGCTTGCTCGGATCGCTCGCTCGTTTGGGGAACGGGGAGGTCCGACTTGTAGCTCTGCCCTTTGGACTAGCGGCCGGGATGCTGCTCATTGACCGAGCGCGACACGATCGTATCGCAATGTGGCCAAGCCTGCTCGCGGAGCCGAGCGTGCAGGGTATGGTCTGCCTCTTGAGCTTTCTGATCATTCTTACGCTGGTGTCGATCATCCTGGCGGTCAGCGAGGTATCGCGACCAAGGGCGAGATGGCCGCTGGCATTATCGATGTTGGTCCTTGGAGTGACCGGCGGAGCGCTCTTTGCGCTATCGCCGTCCTGGACGCTTGCTCAGTTGCTGCAACACAGCCTTCTTCTCCACGACATGCGCACCGGGATTGTCGCACTCCCAGCTGTGGCCGCATCGGTAATGGGCGCATTCGCCGCCTCTGCGGGGCAAGGCAACATGGGCCTGCAGGAACCTTCTGCCCGTGACCTTCTTCGAACCCTCTTCGGCGGCTTCCTTATGGGGGTTGGGATCTCTCTCATCCCCGGCGGGAATGATGGTCTTATCCTGTCAGCAGTGCCCGCGCTGTCACCAGGTGGCTTCGCAGCCGTCCTAACCATGACTGCCACCATTCTGATTGGCTTGGTCGGACGCCGTAGGCTGGCACGCGGCGGGCGCATCGACCATTAGCGAACGTAACTGCTGATCAGGCGATAGGCTTTGGCCGGGCCCACCACGTCGATGATGGTCTCGAATGCACCCGGCCGCCCGAGAATGTAGCGAACCTCGTAAGTGTCGGCACCGCAGCGGTGGACGTCGTCAGCTACGAGCTGTTGATCGTCCACGGCGCCGAAAAGAAGCCGTACAAAGATATTGCCCAGGGTCGGCCCGTCCGCGAACGCGACCGTGAACCCCCTTTCGGAGGGACGATAGGTGTAGCTCCGGTGGGAGGATAGCTCTCGCCCGTCTCGCAATAGAAGCGTCCCGCATTCTCGGTAATTGGAAGTGCCATCAGGTTGAGGCTCGAAGACGGCCTTGCCGAGGAACTGCGCGCCGGCACCCCTGATCTCCCGATCGAGTTGCCAGGCGCCACTTAGACTTCGAAGGAGACGGGAGCCTTCGATCACCGGCGATTTGTCACCCTCCCTCGCAAGCTTGTACCAGCATGCTTAGGGTTAGGCCGACTGTACTGGTCGCCGTTCGACCGAGTTGAAGAGCAACACGAGCGACGCCGCGAGGAGAACGGCGTCCTTGAGCAGGAACTGTCCCGGCGCGGCCGATATCGCAGGGAAGCCTCCTGCGCTTGCCTCCGAGACGCCCGGCGTAGTCACGAAGAAAGTTAGTGTGATCAGGTAGGTTGACACCGACATCAGGGCGCCGAGCGCTGAGAAGATAGGCCGAAACGCGCCGACGGTCAGCGCCGCAGCCGTCGAGAGTTCGATGATCCCGACGAAGTAGCTCTGCCCCTGCGTTCCGAACATGCCGAGCCAACTCATCAGCGGGCTGTTCCCGATGAACGGGGCGATCCCTTCGGCCTCGTACATAGTGAACTTCATGCCGCCGAACCATAGGAAGACCAGGACGAGCGCCCACCTCAGCAGTGCCAGATCCCTTCTGTTTTCCTCGGCAACATGAAAGCGATAGCGGTTCAGAAACGGCATCGGAACTCCTCGATGAAGATTATGTCGGTTGTGGATAAACGGAAGATTTCAGTGGCGCCGTGTGCCCATCGGGCAGCCAAGACACCGTGCCTGATCGCAGAAGCGGCACGTCGCCAGCGCGCTCTGCGGATCATCCAGCAACGAAGTCAGAATGGTGTCGGCGATCCGTTCCAAAACTATGCGGTCGTTGGCAGAGACCCGGACCAAAAGGCCGGAAACCGCGGCATTTCTCAGGCTGAGGAGTTTGGTTCGTTCGGCATGCCCCCGCCGCGTCAGCGTTATACGTGCGACGCGGCGGTCAGACTGAGACTGCGACTTCCCTACAAAGCCCTGATCATCCAGCCGCTCAACAACGCGAACCGTCCCGGCATGTGAGAGGCGAAGGATCCGGCTGATCTGATCGATCGACATCCCCGGATCGTGACCGATCGCAATCAGCGCAGCAGCGGTTTCCCCACCCGCGGTAAAGGCCTCAGCTATGGCAATCCGCACCCGATCGGAAACGGCCTGAGCGAGCGCGCCAAAGACGTTGATCAGTCGATCTGAGGGCTCGTCCAGCATCGTCATCACCTTGCGTGATATATGCGCCACGCATACACCTTGGTAGGTCCTCTGTCGAGTTCGATCGAAATTTGATCGCGCTGCCTGTGTGGACCACTTCGCTCAGGATGGTGCTTGAAGGACGCGAGAGTAGGGTGGCGCAAACGGCGCCTTAGTTCGCGCGAACGCTCGCTATGGGGGTCGGCGCCTGCGGTCAGTTGCCGAATTTGGCCATCTCGAGCGCGGTATCCGCCATGCGTGTCGCAAAGCTCCACTCGTTGTCATACCAGGCTAGAACGCGGACCAGTCTTCGATCGACAACGTCGGTCTGGGGCAGTGCGACGATCGACGACTCGGTCCGATGGCTCAGATCGATCGACACCAACGGTTCGGTTGTGACCGCGAGCACGCCCTGCATTGGTCCATCGGCAGCAACCCGAATGGCTCCGTTCACCTCCTCGATGGTGACGTCACGCATGGCGGACACGGCTAGATCGATGACCGAAACATTGGGTGTGGGGACACGGATTGAGGATCCGTGCAGCTTGCCCTTCAACTCCGGCAACACGCGGCCGATTGCATTCGCCGCGCCCGTCGATGTCGGAATCATCGATAGAGCGGCTGCGCGTCCTCGATAAGGATCCGTGTGCACGGCATCCAACGTCGGTTGGTCGCCGGTGTAGGCGTGGACCGTCGTCATGTAGCCGCGCTCGATGCCGAATAAATCGTTCAACACTTTTGCCACGGGTGCGAGCACGTTGGTCGTGCAGGACCCGTTCGAAACGATTACATCCTCGGGCGTCAATGTCGCATGATTGACCTTGAAGACGATCGTCTTGTCGGCTCCTTCGCTGGGTGCGGAGACGAGAACACGTTTCGCACCGGCGCGGAGATGCGCGCCGGCCTTGTCTTTCGAAGTGAAGAAGCCTGAGCACTCCATCGCGATATCGACGCCGCACTTCTGATGAGGCAAGTCCGCCGGGTCGCGCTGCATGGTGACTGTGATTCTCCCGTAGCCGACATCGATCCAGTCGGCGCCGACGTCGATTTCACCCGGAAAGGGACCGTGGACGGAGTCGTATTTGAGGAGGTGAGCCAGGGTGCCGACCGGTGCGAGATCGTTGATAGCCACGACTTGGATATCCTGACGGCGAAGTTCGACCACCGAGCGCAACGTCAGTCTGCCGATGCGCCCGAAACCGTTGATCGCGACCCTGACAGTCATGCGCATTCCCTTTCGTTGATGAGAAATCGCCGCCGGGAACGAGTATCTCTCGCTACCGCTCGTAGGAAAATTGTCGCTCAAGTCGACGATATATGCGTGACGCATAGACCTAGGCGTGGGTTCCGAGCAGGTCAACACGGCGAGGCGACCGGGGTTGACTGTCCGTTTCCGGCGCCTGCTCGGCACCGTCGCGTAGAGCATGCAGCGCGCGACGGAACTGCGCGAGGAAGGGAAGGAGGATCTAAACGGTGTCTGACCTTGAAGCAGAAAAGGCTCTCGCAGCCAAAAGGGCAGTCGATGAAATCCAGGACGGCATGCTTGTCGGGTTAGGGACCGGCAGCACGGCGAACTACGTTCTGAAGTATCTTGGAAAGCGAGTTGCTGCCGGGCTCCGCATCACGGCTGTCCCAACCTCGCGCATGACCGAGGCTCTGGCCCGCGAATTGGCCGTACCGCTGGTTGCCTTCGGGGGTCTCAGTTCAGTGGACCTCACGATCGACGGCGCCGACGAGATCGATCAAAACCTCCAGGCAATCAAGGGCGGCGGGGGCGCTTTGCTGAGGGAAAAGGTTATTGCTGCGGCATCCGCTCGCGTCATCGCCGTGGTCGATTCAAGCAAGGTCGTAAGGCGGCTCGGCCGCTTTCCGCTACCCGTCGAAGTTTTCCCGTTTGCCGCTGAATTCGTCGGAGCGCGCCTCGCCGACCTTGGAGTTCCGGTGTCCCTCCGATTGCAGAATGACGATCCGCTTTTGACAGATCAGGGCAATCACATCCTGGATGTGGCCTTCGGGGTCATCACAGACCCGCAACAGACCGCACTCGCGATCGCAGCCATTCCGGGTGTTGCCGCGCACGGCCTTTTCCTCTCTGAGATCGATACGATCATCGTTGGGCGCGATGGTGCGGTTGACGTTAGACACGCGGATCGATCGTGATCCCAGTACTGCGGGTTGAACCTTTTGCCCCAGCCGCGTCCTTGATGAACCGAAGGGGGAGAGACGCCGGGGTTCTCTCAAGCCGCCATAGCCGCAGCGTATCGAGTGATATGGCAGCTCGTCGCAAACTACGACTGATGAAAATCGGATGTGCCTCGGTAAGTCTCTGACTTTGCGGGACTTCCGGTTGTTCTAACCTGCCAGATCAATACGCACCGAAGCTTGCTGTCTATGCGTCGCGCACATATACCCGCACGGATGGATGAACCTCGAGACCGTAACGTTTTCGGGGCGTTCGCACTTATGATCAGCGACGACATCGTTCGCGCTAGTTCATCGCGGGCGCCGGAAGAAGGACCTGCCGCGTCAGCGCTAGCGCTGCTCGCGCACCAGCCTGGGCTTTCGGTGAGAATGCTGGCGGTCGGCGTGGGCTTGTCGCACGCAGGGACGGTCCGCCTTGCCGATCGGCTCACTGCCGAAGGACTGATCGAGAGCCGGGCAACCGCGACTGACGGCCGCGTCCGTTCCCTGCACCTGACATCGGCCGGTCAGAAGGCGAGTGCTGCGATCCTAGCCGCAAGAGATAAGGTCATCGAAGAGGGCTTGTCGATCCTCAACAAAGACGAAATGAGGATCCTGGCCGACATTGCCGAGCGCGTCCTTCGTGGCCGTTTGGAGAACCTCGAGCACTCCTATCGCATCTGCCGCCTGTGTTGCTACGAAGGCTGTACCAATTGTCCTATCGACGCTGAGCTTCATGAGCGGGGGCAGGACCGCGAGTAACGGCCGCACCAGTGGTCTTGAAGCGCGTGCTCAATGCTACGCGATTAGGTAGGTGGCCAGAAAGCCAAGGACCGTGATAAGCCCGATGAACGGAGGCGCATTCTCGAAGGCTTCCGGGATCATGGCTTCGGCGAGCATGGCCAGTACGGCACCAGCGGCGAATAGGAGGATGGCAGGCTCCTGCGCCGATGCTGATCCGAGCAGGAAGTTTCCAACACCTGCCGCGATCGCGATTATAAGCGGTATCCCGATCCATATCGTGTAGATGTATGTGCGAGACCGGCCGGCCAGCTTCATGCCTGAGGTGCTCGAGAGTCCCTGAGGCACGTTCGCCAGAAAAAAGCCTACGATTACGGCCAGGCTGATCGCGCCGCCGCCGGCGACCGCCATCCCGATTACCAGGGCCTCAGGGATGCCGTCGAGCACGCTGCCCACGGCGATCGCAGCTCCACTGCCATGATGCTCCGCTTCGTTGGGTTGCTCGACGCACTCGCCACAACGCTTTCGGTCCCTCGCCCCGCGCCTAGCGAGGTACCAGTTTATGCCGCTGAAAATTCCCGCACCTACTGGCAAAGCGATGGTCGGCCATGTAGCCGCCCCGCCCGCATGTGGTCGAACGACGAGTTCCGTGGCGATCACGGCAAACAAGACACCGCCCCCGAACCCCATAATGGCGGAAACCATCCGATGACTGAGTTTGCCAGATAATGCATCTGCAACGATCGCACCCAAGAGCAAGCCGCTGCCAGACACTAGCCCCCACATGCCGGCAACGACGAACTCAGGGACGGGTGTCATAGGTGATCCCACCGTCGCAGCCTCCTTCAACAAACATCGACTTGCGAGCTGGCGCGTTCAATGGCGCTGTGATGTGCCAGCAGGTCGTGGCTTGGCCGCATCATCAGCGCGATCGGTCGAGGCGCCACGTGGGACGCGCGAAGTGGCAGCTATACCCCCTCGGATGTCGCACTAGATACTTCTGGTGCTCCGGCTCTGCCTCCCAGAATGGCTCCTCGGGATTGATCTCGGATAAGACTGGCCCGGGCCATCGACCCGATGCCTCGATATCCTCGATCGTTGCCAAGGCGACCTCCATCTGACGCTTGTCGGTATAGAAGATGGCGGAGCGGTAGCTTGGGCCGACGTCGCTGCCCTGTTGTTCGTACGTCGTCGGGTCGTGGATCTGGAAGAAGAATTCCAGCAGGGAGCGATAGCTCAGAACGGCGGGGTCAAAGACCACCTCCACCGCCTCTGCGTGGCCATGATGATCATGGTAGGTCGGGTCTACCGTTTCACCGCCGATGTACCCGACGCGTGTCGAGACGACTCCCCGCTTTTGCCGCAGCAAATCTTCCATGCCCCAGAAGCATCCGCCGGCGAGTAACGCTCGTTCCATCGGGTTTGCTTCGCTTTCGACAGACGGATCGCTCACAGATCCCTCGCTTCTGGGTCGGCTCGATTCCTCTTGATCATGCCGCCGGCTCGGAACTTTGCTTGGGTAAGGGTGCGTCGACGAGGTCGGTCTGGACATCTGATCCACGGATCAGCGTGAGGTCGACGGGACAGCGGTCGGCGATCTCGAGAATGCGCGCGCGCTGCTCCTCATCCAGAGGTCCTTCAAGGACAATCGTCCGAGTGAACCGGTCTGGAGGCATCATGTCCGCCACCTTCTTGTGCTCAACCCTCGTGCTCGCTCGTTCGAGCGGAAAGCCTTTGCGGTTGGCATAGAGGCGCATCGTCATCACCGTGCAGGCAGCGAGGCCGGCGGAAACCAACTCATATGGCGAAAGACCGCTCCCTAGTCCGCCGACCGATGTCGGCTCGTCCGAGTAGATCGAATGCTTGCCGCTGCGGACCTTGAGCTGGAACTTGCCCGCCAGCGTCTCGATGGCCTCGACTCCATCGGCAGCTTCAACCTGCGGAAGATCGGCCACGAGGGGTGGCAGGTAGCGATTGGCCCAGGTGGCGACCATGGCGGATGCAAAGTTCGCGTCGGCGGCATCTGCAAGAAGGTGATCGGCCGCATCGAGCGATACGAAGCTTTTCGGGTGCCGAGCAGCGACGAAGATGCGCGACGCATGCTCGACCCCAACCACCTGATCGAGGGGGGAGTGCAGGACGAGTAATGGACGACGGAGCGCAGCGACCGCCTTTTCTACATCCACCTGTTCGACGGCGTCGACGAAGCTGCGTCGGATGAGGAAAGGCCGGCCGGCAATGTCGACCGATGCCTCGCCTTCGCGTCTGATCGTGTCGAGATCGCTGGCGTTGAAGACCTTGAGGATGTGCTCGAGTTCCGCCGGCGCGCCGATGGTCGCCACGGCGACGATGTCCGGCAGATCGGTCGCAGCCATCAGAGCAGCGGTTCCACCTAGGCTATGTCCGATAAGAAGGGCGGGCGTCATCCCCGCGGTCGTCATCGCCCTTGCCGCTGACTTGAGATCCGTCACGTCCGCGGCGAAATCCACTGCCTCGCCTTCGGCGCCGCCGACCCCAGTGCCAGCAAAGTCAAATCGCAGGACGCCGATCCCTGCCCGTGACAGTGCGCGGGAAATGTGGACAGCCGCTCGGCTGTCCTTCCCGCACGTGAAGCAATGAGCGAAGATCGCCCATCCGCGAGGAGTGCCTTCCGGAGACTCTAGGAGCCCGCTGAGAAGCTTGCCCTCTCCGTTCTCGAACGTGAACTTCGCTGCAGGCACGTCGATACCTCCCAGAACATATGAGCGCGCCGTTCCAAGCCGGAACTCCGCATTCCTCCGCCATTCAACGATCTCCCCCACCCGCGAGCCGGGGCGAGCATTGCCTCGCGCTCTATCGTTGGGCCGGGCAGCACCTTGCATGGGCACCAGTCACGACAGGACATACCTTTTATATGCGTCGCGCATATAGACAACCCCTAACCGGCAAACTATATGCGTCGCGCATACTTCTCCGCTCCGGTCGGTCGAAGACGGATCTGCGGAGGTAGTCGAGAGACACATGGGCCGAGGGGTGATGGAACTCAATCAGGTCAGCTATTTCATAAACTTGGCTGAGACGCTGAATTTCACCGAGGCTGCTCGGTTAAGTGGCGTGTCGCAGCCAAGCCTGACGCGTGCCATTCGTCGCCTGGAGGAAGAACTCGGCGGGGCGCTGATCTATCGGGACGGAAAGAACAGCCGGCTCACGGGCCTCGGCCAGGATGTTGAAGCGGAATTCCGACGTATGCTCTTGGCGTTGAGGAGCGTGCGCGATCACTCTGAAAACTGGACGATGGGGCGCCACCGCGTGCTTGACATCGCTGTCGCGCCGACCGTCGGACCGAAAAGGTTTGCATCCTTTTTCGAGGGCGCCCTGGAGGAAGTCCCGTCTATCGAGATCAGACTGCATTCACTTCAGTCGGGCGAAGACTCGTCGGAGGTCCTATCCGGCAAGTATCACGCGTGTATCCTTCCGCGGGAAGTTCGCCCAGATCGGAAGCTCGATGTTCGACCGCTCTTCCAAGAGCGCTTCGTACTCGCCTGCGCAGTGAGTCACCCGTTGGCGGCAGCGGAAATTGTTCGTGGAGAAGACTTGGCGAAATTCCCGTTGGTCGATCGCCTCAACTGCGAGTTTCGCGACCAGATACAAGAGCACTTTGCGCGGCGCGACGTAGTGATGCGCCCGCGCTTGCGTTCAGACCGCGAAGACTGGGTCCACCGCATCGTTGCCGAGGGTAGCGCGATATGCATCGTCCCGGAGCGGTCAGCCGCAGAGACCGGCCTCGTTACGCGGCCTATCGAGGGTTTCACGTTGGAAAGGGAGGTGGTGATCGTGACTGTTCCCGGATCGACGGCGCCGGTTGAAATCCGGAAAATCGCGCAGCTTGCGGCGCGACATGAGTGGCGGTGAGCCGCATCAAGCAAAGCGCCGAGGCTATGGAAACTATGCGCACGACGTATTGGATAAGTACGTATGCGGCTGCGATAGTCGACTAGATGACACATCAGCCATGCTGATCGTGGTGCGCCTAAAGTTCTGGACTTAGCATTGGAGGTCTAATCATGAAGTTTGAGAAAACACAGGCCGCAATCGATCGCCTGACCCCTGAGCAGCGTCGCATCACTCAGGAGCACGGCACCGAGAGGCCGTTCACCGGTGAATACAATGACAACAAGGAGCCGGGGATCTACGTCGACGTTGTTTCGGGTGAGCCACTGTTCGCATCCACCGACAAGTTCGACTCACGCTCCGGCTGGCCAAGCTTCACCAAACCGATCGTCCCTGCGCATGTCAACGAAGTGCGGGACAGCTCCCATGGGATGACAAGGACCGAGGTCAGGTCGGTGCATGGTGACAGCCATCTCGGCCACGTCTTCCCGGATGGCCCCGCCGACCAGGGCGGCCTGCGCTACTGCATCAATTCGGCAGCGCTCCGCTTCGTCCCCCGCGATGAGATGGAGGCCGAGGGATACGGTGAATATCTCGATCAAGTAGAGGAGGTTTAACATGCATCAGCGCGCAGTTCTCGCTGGCGGCTGTTTCTGGGGTATGCAGGATCTGATCCGCAAGCAGCCGGGCATCATCTCGACCCGCGTGGGCTACACCGGCGGCGACGTCCCCAATGCCACCTATCGCAATCACGGCACGCATGCCGAGGGGATCGAGATCACCTTCGATCCCGAGGCGACGAGCTACCGGAACATCCTGGAATATTTTTTCCAGATTCACGATCCAACGACGAAGGATCGTCAAGGCAACGACCGCGGAGCCTCCTACAGGTCCGGCATCTACTATGTCGACGAGGAGCAAAAGCGCATCGCCGAGGACACGATCGCCGATGTGGATGCATCCGGGCTCTGGAATGGCAAGGTCGTCACCGAGGTCGAGCCCGTGGGCGACTTCTGGGAAGCCGAGCCGGAGCATCAGGACTACCTCGAGAAGCGGCCGGGCGGTTACACATGCCACTTCGCACGACCCGACTGGGTGCTTCCAAAACGCCAGGACGCCGGCGGCGCGCACGGCGCGGCTACGGCATAGGCGGACTGATCGAGCGGATCCACGCTCCTTCATAGCATCAGCAGTTCCCTTCGTGGTCGCGTCGCCATGCGATCTGGCCACGAAGGGATGATCGTTCTGACAGTCTGTTGGACCGGCTTATTTCGAGAATTGCAGCCGAATGCCAGATCTCTCCTCATTCCCGATCGCGCAGAGGTGGCCAGCAGCGCATCCTGATCGCCTGCAGCTGTATGCGGCACCGACGCCCAACGGCGTCAAGGTTTCGATCATGCTTGAAGAGGTCGGTCTGGCATACGAGCCGCACTTTGTAGACATCTCCAAGAACGAGTCGAAGGACCCCGCGTTCGTCTCGCTCAATCCGAACGGCCGCATCCCGGCGATCATCGACCCCCATGGGCCAGGCGGCGTGCCGATCGGCGTGTGGGAGTCCGGAGCGATCCTCGTCTACCTGGCGGAGAAGAGCGGAAAACTCATGCCGACCGCGCCTGAGAGGCGGTATGACACGCTCGCCTGGGTTTTTTTCCAAGTGTCGGCAGTCGGACCGATGTTCGGTCAGTTGGGCTTCTTCCTGCGCTGGGGCGGCAAGGACTTTGAGGACCGGCGTCCTCTGCAGCGCTTCGCGGACGAGTCCAAACGCCTACTCAGCATCCTGGATCGCCAGCTAGACGGGCGTGACTGGATCGTAGGCGAATACTCCATTGCTGATGTGGCGACGCTCGGCTGGGTGAACGCGCTCGTCACGTCATACAATGCCGGCGGACTGCTCGAGTACGAGACCTTCTCCAACATATCTGCTTGGCTTAAGCGCGGGCTAGCGCGGCCGGCGGTACAACGCGGCCTTCTCGTTCCGGAGAGACCCGCATGACCGTCATAGCAAGCTATTACTATAACGAGGGGAAACGCGTAAAAAAGGTCGCGATCGATGAGCGTATAGCCCATGACAACAGCCGCTCGGGCTTTTGTTGGATCGGGCTGAGTGAGCCGACAGCGGGGGAGCTTCGCTCCTTACAGGAAAGCTACGGCCTCCACCCCCTTGCCGTCGACAACGCGATGCACCCGCAATGTCCTCCGAAGCTCGAGGTATATAACGACGAACTCTATGTCGTGGCCAATACGGCTGAGCTGGACGGGGACCGGATACGCTACGGCAAGACAGCGATCTTCACCGGTCACAACCACCTCATTACGGTCCGGCACGGTACGCCTGGTGCGTTGGGAAATCTTCGAGAGCAGCTTGAAGCGTCGCCAGCGCAATTTGGCAAAGGCGTCGACTACGTCCTGCATGCGATCCTGCATCGGATTGTCGATCAGTACCTGCCGATCTTCGAGATGATCGAAGACGACGTTTTGGCTATGGAACGTCGATCACTGGACGACTTCCTCGGCCGCGAAGAGATCGCTCGCATCTTCGGCCTGAGGTGTGAACTGACCAGGTTTCAGCGCATGCTGGGAGCGATGGCCGAGCTTGTGCGCAAGCTCGTACGGGGACACTTCCCCTGCATCAGTGCCGAGGTCCGACCGTACTTTAACGATGTCGCAGACCACGTTTCGCGTGTGCAGGCAATGGTAGACGGCCTCCTGCAGGTTCTGTCCACCGTCTTTGAATTCAGTAGCCTGCTTGAAGCGCAGCGGATCGGGGTGATCACCCGGCAACTCGCCGCGTGGGCTGCGATACTCGCCGTACCCACGGCCATCGCCGGCATATACGGGATGAACTTCAAGCACATGCCGGAACTCGAGACAGCCTATGGCTACTTCGTCGTTCTCGGGGTGATGACGTTGTTCTGCCTCTTCCTGTTCGTCCGCTTCAAGAAGTCAAAGTGGCTGTGAGGATCGCGTCAGGCGCCTTCCGTGATCGCGGCCAAAGCGCAGTTCTCGCTAGGACTGCTCCAATCAAACGTGAACTAAAGGTGCATTGATGAAGAGTCAGGTGACAGACGTCTTACAGGAGGTGCAGTCATTCGTCTCGAAGGGCTATGATCGCGAATATCGCATCAAAGACGGGCGCCTGTTCGATCTTGAGCTTGGATCAACGCTGGATGCCTGCACGATACAAGTGGATGCAGCCTTGCGCTTGGAAAGTGGCGACAATGCGGGAGATGCATCGAACATCTATGCGATCACCGATCCCGCAACCCAGCACAAAGGGCTGCTGATCGATGCCTTCGATGTTTTCGACGAGATCTGCCACCGTGACTTGGCAGAGCGTCTGCTCGAGCGCCGCGAGACGACGCCAACAGGCGATGAAGATGTTCCGAGTAAGCATGGTCTCCGCAAGGTTTACAAAGCTGAGTTCGAGAGCGATCCCGAGCGTTACGTCCTGCGCGAAGGCTTTCCGGATTTTCCTGCCTGTCCATTCGGCGGCGCCTTCAGCATCCTCGGCTTCGACACGGCAGAGCAAACCTACGTTTGGCTGGTCACAAGTATCATTCGCGACCCGCGGCTAATCCGCATTCCGTATCAGGGCGAAGACGTGATCACAGACGAATGATGTGAACGGCGAGCAGGGCACCGTCGAGCCGGTCACTGCGCTGTCAGAGTGTAAGTTAACGAACCTAACGAGGTGGTGATGGACTGGAACAAGGATCACGTCCGGGAAACGATGCTCTCGCTCGAAGCGGCTACCTTACACGGTGCTCGCGAGAATTACCTGGACTACGTTTCCACTGCTCGTCTCGATCGGAGCGAGCCGATCGAGAACGATGAACAGGCGCAAGCTGAAGTCGCGAGCGATCTTGCAGAGGCGCTCGACGACACGCTCGATGATTATGCCGACAAGCTCGACAAGCTTAGGACGATCGACTTCGGACCGAAGTCCGCCGTCGCAGAAGGTGCCCTGGTCAAGCTATCGGGGCGCTACTTCGTGATTGCCGTTTCAACGAGCAAATTCGTGTGCCACGGACAGGAGCTCATGGGGATCTCCACGATGGCGCCGATCTATGAAGCCATCGAGGGGGCTCGACCCGGAGAGACGGTGCAATTCAAGGGCCGGAGCCTTTTGGTCGAGGAGGTCGCGTAGGATGTCGTCCGGGCATTCCTAGCTCATACCGCGCTCATCCCTGTCGTTCGCTTGTACCATCGCGTCGAGCGAACCGGTGATCATCGGTGTGCTCGGGCAGCGCGTGGCTTTCGCTGCCGCGGTGCGGACGGGGCATCCACGGACGATTGCCAGCACTGACAGGATGGTCAGAAGCGCTGCAGCGTACAGGAAGAGACCGCCAGGACCCGCGAGGCTCATTGCGGCTCCTCCGATCAAAGGTCCCACCGCAGTTCCCACACCGTTGATGAGCAGAAGACCACGCGCGGTTCCTAGCAGCTGTCCAGCCGGAAGATTGTCGTTCGCGATCGCCACGCACAACGAGTAAATCGGAATGCCGAACCCGCCGAAGAGCGCGCCTGCGACGAGAAGCAGGGGCAGGGGGGCTTCGGTCGCCAGCGCCACGCCGGCTGCCGCCAATGCAGACGCCAAGGCGGCGCCGGCGATGATCAGATTGCGAGGCACCCGGTCAGAAAGCCAGCCGAGTGGCCATTGCAATGCAAGGGTTCCCCCAAGGACACTGGCCATGAACGCGGAGATGCCGCCGATGTCGAGTCCGATACTTTGCGCGAAACTCGGACCCAACCCCCAAAATCCGCCAATGGCTAGGCCGGCCAGGAACACTCCGAATGTAGCTAAAGGGGAGACTAACAGGAGATTTCGAAACGCGACTGGTTCCTGTGTCACCTCGGCTGGCGAGTGGCTTGGCAGAAGCGTAACAGGGACGACAGCCGCCGAGATCAGGACGGAGACGATAAGGAACAAGGCCACTCCCGCTGGGGGAGCTACGTTGAGGAGCGCTTGTCCAAGGGCCCATGAGCCCATGGATGCAACGCCGAAGATCGACAGGAGCTGCCCGCGCGTCGAAGGCACCGCGTGCGCGTTAAGCCAGCTCTCGGTCGACAGGATCATGCCGGCGTAAGCGAAGCCGGTGACCATGCGCAGGGGCATCCATGCCCACGGTTCCACCAGCACGGCGTGGAGAAGGGCAGTGATCGATGCGACGGCCGCGAAGCCGGCGAACGTCCTTACGTGGCCGACGGATACGATGATGCGCGGCAGCACTAGTGCACCGATGGTGAAGCCTGAGAAGTAGGCGGACATCATCGCGCCGATGCTGCCGCTGGAAAACTCCTCCTGCCCAGCCCGGACGATCAGCAGGGTGCCCAGCAGGCCGTTGCCCATCATGAGGAAGGCGACGCTCATAAGCAGAGCCGCCACTGGCGCAAGAACGAGACCGCGCGTGCAAGCCGCCCTGAGCGATTTCATCGTGGAGGGCATGAGCTACCCTGACCCTCCTTTCTCTTCTCCGCACTGCACCGCACGGTGCTAAAGATCACCGCAGCGAGCTTGCGAGGTTGGTACCCTTCGAGCCTCATGAGCCTGTTGCGGGTCGTTGATATTCAGCGGCGCTGATGAAGCGGTCGAAAGACTCGCACCAAATCACGACGGTGGTGAATGCGGCGACGTCGATGTCGGGCGCGACGGAGATGATGAAGCCATCGAAGGTTTTTACGTCACCGACACGGCGGGACATGTGCTTGATCGCGAGAAACTCGTCTTTGGTGCGCACGAAGTGCGGGGCGAGGTAGAGCTTGTAATCGGGGCCAGGGGATAGGCGGCCGATATGCGCTATCTGGTCGCGCGACACCTTCACGTTGCCTTCGCCCCAATGAACGAAATCGCTGCCCTTCAGACTACGCTTGAATTGCCCAGTGTAGAGCGCCTGTCTCACGGCCGATGCTAAGTCAGCTGCATCTGGCGCAGGCGGTGCCGTCAGGATCGGCAGAGCGTAAATACCGGCAGCAAACCCCAGTGCCAGCATCGCGACGTGGGTAGTGGCAAGGATGAGCCAGCGGCGCATCGATCAAGCTCGATCCAGATGTGCCACCAGCTTGTCCGCGTCCAAATGAAAGTCCGAGAATACTACCGTCCCGCGGGCATCGATCACGCTGAACCACGGCGTGCCACGAGTGTGGTAATCCTCCATGAACGTCGGGAGCCGCGCGCCCTCCATCAGCGGATCATGGCCGAATGGCACCGGAAGCCCATACTTCGACTGGTTTGGTCGCAGCTTTTCGAAGGTGTTCTCCTGCTCTCCCTCAAACACTGTTTGAATCACCGCGAAACCAACGCCTCGATTCGCCAAGTCGGCATGGAGCCGCTGTAGCGTGGGAAAGCCGTGCACATGACAGCCGCGGCACCAATGCTGAAACGCGAAGAGGATCTTCGGTCCTAACCCAAGATCGGAGAGCTTGACGGGAGTGTCCAGCTGCTTGCCGTCCGCTCCGATCCATTCTCTAACACGAAGTTCAGGGGCAAACTGTTCGACGTCGGTCATGACGAGATTCCTCTCCTCCGAATGCCCGTCAACACCTGGAGTATAACGAGGACCAGCCCTCGGCCGAACTCGTGGTGATCCATCTCCGCTTTTGATCCGGAGATCCTGGTACACTGTTTTCTAGGGCATCAAACTCAACCCGGGCGGCGGGTACTATGAAGCTTGCGCCCGCGCCTTTCCAATAGCTGGAGAGTATAGTTTCCATGTTTGCGGGGCGGTGGCGGTGATTTGGATTTCGCCTCACTACATAGTGGGCATGACAATGACTGGAGTTTCGCATCGCGACCATCGCGAGCTTGGCGACGTTCCATGGCTGCGCGGCTACGACCACGGCATGGCGCTGGCCTCCGCGCAAGGCAAACCGGTGCTGCTGCTGTTTCAGGAAGTGCCGGGTTGCTCGACGTGCGTGCACTTCGGGCAGGACGTTCTTACGCATCCGCTCATGGTAGAGCTGATCACCGACCGGTTCGTGCCGGTGGCGATCTTCAACAACCATCCTGGAGCGGATGCCAAAATCCTGCGCCTCTATGGCGAGCGATCCTGGAACAATCCGGTCATGCGGTTTCTCCGACCCGATGGCGCCGAGCTGCTGCCGCGCTTGGCCGATCGCTACGATCCGCTCGGGCTGCATGAAAAGCTCAGCGCCGTTTTGCAGATGCTCGACGGTGATGTCCCGCCGTACTTCCGTTTGCTCGGGCGCGACTTGCTGATCGAGAGTGGCCTCACCGAAAACGCTGTCTACATGACGCCCTGTTTCTGGTCGGGCGAGACAAGCCTTGCACAGCATCCAGCGGTGATCACGACCGATGCGGGCTGGGTGGATGGCGAGGAAGCGGTGCAGGTTCAATTCGATCCGAAGACGGTCACGCGGGCCGACTTGAACGCTTATGCTCGTGTAGAAGGCTTTGCACCGGCGGCGCCCGGCGGCTTCAGCGTGGATCGGGAGCCGCAATTCTACCTGCGTAAGAACATCGTCCGCCATCTGCCGCTGACGGCGGCGCAGCGAACTCAAATCAACCTGGCGCTGCCCTACCGCAGATCCATCCCCGAGTTGCTCAGCCCGTCGCAGGCCGCCTGGCTTGCCAATCCGCTTTTGCAGCGAGTGAGCAACGCAGAGACTTACCGCGAAGACATTCGCCATAGCTGGCCGGCGCGGAGGGCGCAGCTTGGTTCGGCTCGCAAAGCCGATTGATGTCGAAGGGTCTCAACGAAACTTAGGTTTGCGGTGGGCTCGGTGATCACGCGGAAATTGATGCCTTCGTGGCTATCGAAACTATAGTGACAGGGTATTGGGAAAGAGCGTTGCTCTAACGGTATAGTCGGAACGTACTCGTCACGGTTCCCGGCGGGTGACGTCTGTTAATACTGACAGAGCATCAGGTAACGAGTTTTCTCAAGATCCGTTTTCGAGCGGATCCGCGTGCGAAAAGTCCCTTGTCGCAGGAGTGTGAGCGGAAAACCAGGCCCGTGCTGTCGCGACGAGAAGGAGAGTCCGGCATGGTCACAAGAGGTTTTACCGGACGTGGATCGGGCGGGGATCAGTCCGGCCGTATCCCCCCTGGCCAGCATCTCGTCGACAACTTCCCGGTTCTCACAGCGGGACCGACGCCGAACATCGATACCTCGAAGTGGAACTTTACGGTCAAGGTCGGACCAAAACCGGCGAAGGTCTGGGACTGGAGCCAGTTCAACGCTCTGCCACAGACCAAGGTGAAGAAGGACATCCACTGCGTCACTTCGTGGTCCAAGCTGGACACGGCTTGGGAGGGCGTGCTGATCGAGGACATCCTGGCCGATGCTGGACTCGAGCGCCCGACCGATTTCGTGCTGGTGCATTCCTACGATGGCTATTCGACGAACGTCCCGCTGGCGGATCTGCTCGCCGATAAGGCGATGGTCGCGCTCAAATATGCAGGGCAGCCACTTCCGCGTGATCACGGTGGCCCAGCTCGGCTGCTCGTTCCGCACCTTTATTTTTGGAAGTCGGCCAAATGGGTGAAGGCGTTACAGTTCACGACGCGCGATGAAGCCGGTTTCTGGGAGCTGCGCGGCTATCACATCTACGGCGATCCATGGCGCGAGCAGCGGTACACGCATGATTGAGAGCGCTGTGCAGGCTGCGCTGTGGCAGAAATCCGTCGTTGAAAGAATCGTTCAGCAAACGCCGGCCATCAAGAGCTTCTCCCTCCGGTTGGGCAACCCATTCACTCATGTGGCGGGTCAGCACGTCGATGTGCGATTGACCGCCCCTGACGGCTACATGGCGATGCGCAGTTATTCGATCGCCTCACCACCTGATGGGTCAGGCATTGTTGAGCTCGCCATCGAACGCCTTCCGGACGGGGAGGTCTCGCCCTTTTTTCACGACGTGGCAGCGGTCGGTGACGAGATCGAACTTCGCGGGCCGCTTGGCGGACACTTCCTCTGGCCGCAGGACGCAGCTGGGCCTGTATTCTTGATCGGCGCAGGCTCGGGCCTGGTGCCGCTGATGGCGATGATACGACAGCGCCGCGTAGAGGCGCAGAATGTGCCGACGGCGTTGCTCCTATCGGCGCGCACCGCTCGCGACGTCCTGTACGCCAAAGAGCTCCAAGCCATCGAGTTCGATGATCCCGGCTTCGTGCTGTCGCTGGCGATCACGCGTGAAGCGCCGACGCGTGAAACCGACTTTGCGCGACGGATCGATGGCGCAATGGTCCAAGAGGTCATCACTCGCCTTCCCCGCACGCCTGCGCACGTCTTCGTCTGTGGTTCGAACGGCTTCGTGAACATCGCAACGGACGGCGCGCTGTTCGCCGGCCTGGACGCCGCGACAATCAAGACCGAGCGCTACGGTGGCTAACGGCGCAGATCCAGTGTCCCGGGAGACTATCATGAGCCGTTTCGCCAAACCCGTTTTCTTGGCTGCCGGTCTTCGGACCGCATTCGGTCGCGGGGGCGGAGCGCTGGCCACATACGATGCAATCTCGCTGTCTGTCCCGGTGGTACAGGCGATGGCCCAGCATGCCGAGCCCGACTTCGTCGTCTGGGGAACCGTGATACCGAACTTGGGCTGGAGCAATATCGCCCGCGAGGTCTGGCTCGACGCCAAGCTCAACCCGAGCGTGCCGGCATTCTCGGTCGTTCTCGCCTGCTCGACCAGCATGACTGCGACCTTCGCCGCTGCAGGCATGCTCGGCGGCGGAGCAGACCTGTCGCTAGTCGGCGGGGCCGAGGTCATGAGTCGACCCTCGCTTGCCCTGACGGCCGAGGCGTCCAAGCGGCTCACGGACCTCTTCGCAAAGGATGCAGGTGCCGCGCTGGCCGCGCTGCAGTCGCTTACCGTGCGGGACTACGTCCTGCCAACCAAGGGTTGGGCCAATCGCATCACCGGCCGTACGATGGGCGATCACATGGAGGAAACCGCCAAAGCCTGGAACATCTCGCGCGCGGCGCAGGACGATTGGGCGCTCAAGAGCCACCAGCGTGCAGTCGCTGGCTGGACTAACGGCTTTTTTGACGATCTCGTGGTCCCGCTTCCTGAGCTGACGCGCGACGCCAACCCGCGGGCCGATACGTCGATCGAGCGGCTCGCCGCGCTGAAGCCAGCCTTCGACCGGGATAGCGGGCTGGGGAGCATTACGGCCGGCAACAGCTCACCGATTACCGATGGCGCGGCTGGTTGCTGGGTCGCCAACGAAGCCGGCATTGCCAGACTGCCGACTGATACCCCGCACGTCCGGCTGGTCGATTACGAGGTATCGGCCGTCGATCTTCATACCGAGGGACTGCTGATGGCGCCGTCCTATGGCATCCCGCGCCTCCTCTCACGGCATCGGCTCGGCTTCTCCGACATCGCGCTGTGGGAAATCCACGAGGCGTTTGCAGCACAGGTGCTGGCGAATGTCGCGGCCATCACCGATCCCGACTGGGTGCGCGCAAAGGCGGGTGTCGAGGCGGACATGGGCCCGTTCGATTGGGAGCGGGTCAACCCCATGGGTGGCTCAGTGGCGATCGGGCATCCGTTCGGCGCCACCGGCGCCCGCGACCTCAGCCAGGCGGTGAAAGAGCTGTGGGCGCTACCGGTCGGAGCACGCGCGATCGTCAGCATCTGCGCCGACGGTGGCCAGGGCACTGTCGCACTTCTCGAACGCGTTTGAGGGGAGACCTGAGAAGTGAAGGCTATTCGTTTCCATGAGTTCGGCGCGCCGAGCGTGCTTCGATACGAAGATGCGCCAAAGCCGGAGGTGAAGCCGGGTGAGGTGCTGGTCCGCGTATCGGCGGCCGGGATCAACCCGCCCGATTGGTATCTTCGGGAAGGATATGCGGAGCTGCCGCCCGAATGGCGGCCGGAGGTCGCATTCCCGGCGATCCCTGGGTCCGATGTGTCTGGCGTCGTCGAAACTGTTGCCGATGACGTGCAGGGTTTCACGCCGGGTGACGAAGTCTTCGGGATGATCCGCTTCCCAAGCTACGGCGACAGCCACGGATATGCGGAGTACGTATCCGCGCCATCATCTGATCTTGCCCTCAAACCGAACACGATCGATCACGTTCACGCCGCAGCGATTCCGATGTCTGGCCTGACCGCGTGGCAGTTCCTGATCGGGCTGGGTCACGACGAGCCTAATCCTTTGCAGCCAGATAGGCACCGGCCTGTCCCGCTCGCGGGCAAACGGGTCCTTATCAACGGCGCCGCGGGCGGGGTGGGGCACTTCGCAGTTCAGCTCGCCAAGCAGGGAGGTGCGCGGGTCATCGCCGTCGCATCCTCTCGGCACGCAAAGTTCCTGGTTGATCTCGGCGCTGACGAGTTCATCGATTACACGAAGACGGCGCCGGAGGATGTCGTGCGAGACGTCGATCTGGTGATCGATGCTGTTGGGGGCCCTGCGGCAGACCGCTTCCTGCGCACGCTCCGCAGCGGTGGCGCTCTGTTTCCAATTTTCCCGTTAGGCTTCGCAGGGCACGACGAAGCAGCCCGGCTCGGCGTGACCGTGTCGGCGACACAGGTGAGATCAAACGGCGCGCAGCTCGCGGAGCTCGGGCGGTTGCTTGCAAGTGGGGCGGTCCGCGTCGCAGTGGACAGCACCTATCCACTATCGCAAGCGGCTGCCGCGCATGAGCGCGCTGCGGCCGGGCACATCCAGGGAAAAATCGTGCTCACCGTCGATGGCGCAGAGCCGCATCCTCATCGAGCAACTTCTGCGTCCCAAACGACGTGGCCGCCGCGTCTGACCGGACACTGAGGTGAAGGCGCTAGCTCCACCCTTTGATTCAGACCGCCAGCAGCTCTGCGCTGTGTCAATGGGTGCTCGCGTCAGCGGTGCGACGCGGGGGGGGCTTCGCTCTCCGGAGCGATGCTCGGTATCGTCTCGCAGTTTCGCGCCCTCACAAAGCAACTTTTTGCTGGGAGGAGAGCAGTGGGACTGAGCGCTGGCACGACTGCCATGAGCGCGATTTCGCGCCCCAAGGCACTTGCGGACCTGATGGTCCTCGACACTCCCGCCGAGCAAGCGTTCGACGACCTTGTCTTTGTTGCGGCCAAGGCTTGCGGCGTGCCGATCGCGCTGATCACCCTTCTCGATGTCGATCGACAGTGGTTCAAGGCCAGGTACGGTCTAGATGTCCAGGAAACGGAGATCGAGCACTCCGTCTGCCGGATCGAGATCGATCGTGCAGAGATGCTGGAGATCGCGGACCTGACCGCCGATGGGCGCACGGATTGCAATCCGCTTGTTACAGGCGCCCGGCACTTCCGCTCATATGCCGGCGCTCCCCTCGTCCTTCGTTCCGGGGCCGTTGTCGGCAGACTGTGCGTCATCGACACCGCGCCTCGCCCGGAGGGGCTGAGCGAATTGGAAAGGTCGATGCTGCGGGCCCTCGCCAGGCTTGCCAGCGAGAATCTCGAACTTCGTCGTATCGCTAAGGTCAGCGAGCGTCAGACAGAGTTGCAGGTCGCGTTGGTCGAGATCGGCGAGATCATTCGCAACAGTGGCGACGCAGGGCAGATGGCCTTGGCGACCGCCGCCGTTGTCGGGCGGGTGCTGACCGCCGATCGCGCCGGACTGGGTTTGGTCGATGATGCTGTAGAGGTGCTTGACGTCGAACGTGACTGGACTGCTCCCGGTGTCCTCAGCGTCGCCGGCCGGCACGCGCTTGACGAGTATCACGGCTTGCAAGCTCCCCTCTCCAGCGGAGATCCACTTGTCGTATTCGATTCCCTTGCCGACGAACGGACACTGCCGAACCTAGCGCTCGCCTTGCGCAATGGGGTGCGCGCGCTTGTCGACGTGCCGGTGCGGGACCCCGGCCGGACGACCGCCCTGTTCTTCGTCCATTCGACACGGCCCAGGTACTGGCTAGCAGAGGAGATCGCGTTTCTCCGCAGCGTCGCCGATCGTCTTGAGGCGGGCGTGGCGCGCCATCGATCTGAGGAGCAGCAGCGCATTGTAAACGGGGAGATCGCGCACCGGCTCAAGAACACGTTGACCATGGTGCAGGCAATCGCGAGCCAGACGCTGCGATCAGCGACCGACCGTGAGTCCGTCTATGCTTTCGAACGCCGCCTGATGGCGTTGAGCGGCGCGCACGACGCTCTGCTCCATAATAGCTGGGCGCGGGCTGACCTCGCATCCATTGCGACAAATGCCATCGAGGCGATCGGCTTCATGGATCGCGTCAGTATGAACGGCCCGCCGGTTGCGCTTGGAGCACAGGCAGCCTTGTCTTTCTCCTTAATCGTGCACGAGCTCCTAACAAACGCCTGCAAGTACGGGGCTCTCAAGGGCGACAGTGGAGAAGTATCGCTGACATGGGAAATCAAGAGCGACGGTGATGAAGCTGGCCTCATGATCAAGTGGCGCGAACGGGGTGGACCTCTTGTCATCCCACCGGCGCGCCGCGGCTTCGGCTCCAAGCTCATCAGCATCGGTCTAGTCGGGACTGGCGGTGTGGATACTCGTTACGATCCGGAGGGGTTTGAGGCCGACTTGCGAGCGCCGATCCGCCATCTGGCAAAGGGCTGACGTAGGAATGCGTATGATCATCAGGCCGATAATTCTCGTCGTGGAAGACGAGCCAATCGTCCGGCTGTTCGCTTCGGACATAATCGAAGAGGCTGGCTTCGAAGTGCTTCAGGCGGCGGACGCCACCGACGCGATCAGCACCTTGGAAGAGCGCTCAGATGTCCGCGTCGTATTTACGGACGTGGATATGCCTGGCGGGATGGATGGCATCATGCTGGCGATCTGCATTCGCGAGCGCTGGCCCGACATCCAGGTTATCATCACGTCAGGACGACCTTGGCCGCAGGAAACCAAACTGCCGAAAAACATGGTCTTCTTCCCGAAGCCGTATCGTCAGGACCGGGTGTTGGAGACGGTCCGGAAGATGGCGGCATGATAATTCGCGCCTGCGTATTGCGCATCGACGCCGCCGAGCGTCCGAGTACCATTAGACAGCGGGCCTCTCACGACCCGAAACCCAGGCTGTTTCCATGGTCGGGGAGGGATCGCCCGTGCTGCTGCTGATCCTCTCTTACCTCGCCGGCGCGCTGACCATCATCAGCCCATGCATCCTGCCGGTGCTCCCGTTCGTGTTCGCGCGAGCGGGTCAACCGTTCATGCGCAGTGGTCTGCCGCTCCTATTGGGGATGGCGGTGACATTCGCCGGAGTGGCCACGTTGGCGGCAGTCGGCGGCAGCTGGGCCGTACAGGCGAACAGCCTCGGGAGAGCGGTAGCGCTGCTGATACTGGGCGTGTTTGGACTGCTGCTGGCGTTCCCCGCGCTCGCCGATCGCGCCACCAGACCGATCGTCAGGCTCGGCGCCCGGCTCACGGAAGCTGCCGGACCAGAGCGGACTGGTGATAGTTTCTGGGCATCACTGCTCCTCGGGGTAGCCACCGGTCTTCTTTGGGCGCCGTGCGCCGGACCGATACTGGGGTTGGTACTGACCGGAGCCGCGTTGAACGGCGCCACTATCGGCACTTCGCTGCTGCTGCTGGCTTATGCCGCTGGTGCGGCAACATCGCTCGCGCTGGCGCTGCTCATCGGCGGACGTGTGTTCGCTGCGATGAAACGGTCGATCCGTGTGGGAGACTGGTTCCGCCGCTCTCTGGGCGCGCTAGTGCTTCTTGCAGTAATCGCCATCGCTCTGGGCCTCGACACGGGCTTATTGACCAAGCTGTCGCTCGCCGGAACGTCCACCGTCGAACAAAGACTCCTGGACAGCTTCCGGGTAGACGATCGTTTGGGGCAGACCAGCACTCTTGGGGATGGTCCGCTCGAAATCGAAGGGGAATTGCCACCGCTCACGGGCGCAACGAGTTGGCTGAATTCTGCGCCGCTCACGCGCGAGACGTTGCGCGGCAAGGTCGTCCTGGTCGATTTCTGGACCTATAGCTGCATCAACTGCCTGCGGACGCTGCCCTACGTAAAAGCCTGGGAGCAGAAATATCGGGCGGCCGGGCTGGTAGTGATCGGGGTTCACGCCCCCGAGTTCGCTTTCGAGAAGGATCCTGACAACGTCGCGAAAGCCGCGCGTGACTTAGGCGTCACCTATCCCGTAGCGCTCGATAACAATCACGCGATCTGGCGCGCCTTTGACAACCGTTACTGGCCGGCCCACTACTTCATCGATGGTCGCGGCCGCGTCCGATACCATCATTTTGGCGAGGGAAATTACGCCGAATCCGAGAAGGTCATCCAGCGGCTTCTTGCCGAAAATGGCCACGCGGTCGGCGACATGCGAACTGTATCGGTGCGCACTGCGGGATCCTCTGCGGCAGCGAGCTGGAACGATGTACGCTCACCCGAGACCTACCTGGGCTATGTGCGTGGCGAGCGTTTCACGTCACCGGGGGGCTTCGTGCGCGAGACCGCGCATGACTATGTCGCGCCGCCTCAGTTGCCCCTGAACGCCTGGGCGCTTTCCGGACGCTGGCTTGCAGGGTCGGAACATGCCTCGTCACAATCCGCCGGGGCCCGCATCGTCTACCGGTTCCATGCCCGCGACGTCCACCTTGTGCTCGGCCCTTCCGCTACGGGCCGACGGGTCCGGTTCCGCGTCACGATCGACGGCAAGCCACCCGCTAGCGATCATGGCTCGGACATCGACGACGCCGGAAACGGCACGATCGAGGGACAAAGACTCTACCAGCTCGTACGGCAGAAGGGCGCCGTTCGCGAGCGCACGTTCGCGATCGAGTTCCTCGATCCCGGCGCTCTGGGTTTTGCCTTCACCTTTGGCTGAGTCTGTTAGGTTTCAGCCGTTGCAATCCATCCCAACTACGTATGATCGGAGACGAGAGCCATGACGCCAAAGATTCTCATCTTTACGACCAACTGGTGCCCCTTTTGCCGGCGCGCGAAAGCACTGTTCACCGAAAAGGGTGTGAAATGGACTGAACACGACATCGAGGATGATCCTGCTCAGCGGCAGGCGATGGAGGAAGCGACAGGACGGAGCACCGTTCCGCAGATCTTCATCAACGGCAAGCACATCGGGGGCTCTGATGACCTCCTGGAGCTCGATGCCAAAGGCGAGCTCGACAAGCTTCTCGCCGGCGAGGTCTCCGCCACCTGATCAATGGTGCCGCTCAGCCAATCGATAGAGCGAAGGAGCGCACGATGGTTTCTGCAGTTTGGAACGACGCCACTATCGCCGCGAGCGACAAGACCGTGATTGTCGACGGCAATCACTACTTTCCGCCCGAAGCCGTCGATCATACTCGGCTCGAGGGAAGCGATCATTCGTCCGTCTGTCCGGTAAAGGGTCGGGCGCGCTATTATCACGTTCGGGTGGGCGAAGAGTGCAACCTGAACGCGGCTTGGGCCTACCCCAACCCGACACCAAGAGCCGAAGCGATCAGAGATCATGTCGCTTTCTGGAAGGGCGTTGAGGTTGCGTAGCAAGCTCCGCGCCGGGGGCGGCCGCTGATGCCGGCAGCGCTTCACGCTCGCGTCTCCGAACACGTCGGGCGGGCGCTCGACGGGCTGGAGACGTCTGGCGAGCTGCCGACCGGTCTCGCACGGAGCGGCGTGACTGTGGAAGCGCCGCATGACGCTGCGCACGGCGACCTGTCGACCAACGCTGCGATGGTGATGGGGAAGCGCGCCGGGGTCCCGCCGCGGCAGCTCGCCGAGGCGCTGGCCAGCCGGCTGGCGGCGCTCGAGGAAGTGACAAGCGTCGACGTCGCCGGGCCGGGCTTCGTCAATCTGCGGGTGACCGATGACGCATGGCGGGACGAGCTGGCGGCGATCGCACATGCGGGCGAGCGATATGGCAGTTCGGACACTGGTGCCGGCAAAACGGTGAACGTCGAATATGTCTCGGCTAATCCGACCGGCCCGATGCATGTGGGGCATTGCCGCGGAGCGGTCGTCGGGGACGCGCTGGCGAACCTGCTGGTGTTCACCGGGCACCGCGTAATCCGCGAGTACTACGTCAACGATGCCGGCGGACAGGTGGACGTCCTCGGGAGATCCGCCCACCTTCGCTACCTCGAGGCGCTGGGCGAAAGTATCGGCGACATCCCGGAGGGCCTGTATCCGGGCGACTATCTTAAGCCCGTGGGCCAGACCTTGGCTTCGGACTTCGGCGACCGCTACCGACATGCCCCGCAGGCCGCGTGGCTTCCGATCTTCCGCTCGCACGCCGTGGCAGCGATGATGGAGACGATCCGCGCGGACCTTACGTTGCTGGGCGTTCGCCATGACCGCTTCGCATCGGAGGCCGAACTTCTCGAAGCGGGACGGCCCGCCGCCGCCGAGGCTTGGCTGCGCGAGCGCGGCCTGATCTATGATGGCGTGCTTGACCCGCCCAAGGGAGAAACCCCGGAGGACTGGCAACCGATCGAGCTGCCGCTGTTCCGCTCGACGCTCTTTGGCGATGATCAGGACCGGCCGATCCGCAAGGCAGATGGAAGCTGGACCTACTTCGGCGTCGACCTCGCCTACCACTTCGAGAAGGCACGCGACGCCGATGAGATGATCGACGTCTGGGGTGGGGATCATGCCGGCACGGTGAAGCGCATCGTCGCAGCTACCGATGCCCTCACCGAAGGGCGCAAGCGCTTCGACGTCAAGCTGGTGCAGATTGTTCGGCTGCTTCGCGAAGGCGAGCCGGTAAAGATGTCGAAGCGTGCAGGCAACTTCGTGACCCTCGCGGATGTGGTGCGAGAGGTCGGCAAGGATGTCGTTCGTTTCACCATGCTCACCCGCAAGGCGGAGGCGCCAATGGACTTCGACTTCGCGAAGGCGGTCGAGGCGTCGCGTGATAATCCGGTCTTCTATGTTCACTACGCGTACGCGCGCATACATTCGCTTTCTCGACGAGCAATCGAGGCCAAGATCGACTTGAGCGCTGAGCCCGACCTTTCCCTCTTAGACGGTCGGGATTTGATCCTAGTCAAGCTGATGGCCCAGTTTCCGCGAGTAGTGGAGGCGGCCGCGTCAGCGCGCGAACCGCATCGGATCGCCTTCTTCCTCGCCGATCTGGCGGCGGCTTTCCACGCCGTGTGGAATGCCGGATCCGATGATCCGGCACGCCGCTTCATCCGCGACGATAACGCGCCGCTCAGCCGCGTACGGCTCTTCTTGGCAGCTGCCGTCGGACAGAGCATCCGCAATGGCTTGGCGCTGATGGGCGTCGAGCCGATGCAGCAGATGCCTCGGAACGACGTTGATTTCGGTTAAGCGGATGGGTTCGCTGCGCAGCGGTTGGGTAAGCCGGGTGGCTGGCTGGTCGGCGGTCATGCTGCGGATCGGCACCGTTCTTGCTCGCCGAACGAGGGCCATCTTCGGTTATGCACTCGCCGCCTGAAATGGAGAAAGCCGCCTTTGAGGCAGCGTTGGAACGGCTGCCAAGCGGCTACAGTGAAGGCGTCTTTGACGGCTACCGCTACGGCGTGACCGTCAAGCGATCTGACGACGGTCGGCGAAACAGTCTGTTTGCGAGAGATCTCGCCGCCACCGATATCGTAAGCTTCAACCTGTACCGCCTGGAAAGCGGCGAGACATTTCTCAGACCCTGCGAAATGTCCTCAGACAAGGTAGTGAAGTTCGTGCTCGGCTTCACGCCCTCAGAATAGCCTCGTGTCGAGTTCTGTTTAGCCACTGCCATGAGTGTTTTGCTCGCAGCCTCCGTAACGTCAGGCTATCGAAACTATAGCCGCGAGTCATTGGACTTAGACCTTGGGCAGCCTCATTCTGATGGCCTCTACGGCCTTAGGGGAATCGATGCCGGCTCCTGCGAAAGCCACCGATCAGGGAGCCTTCTGATGACCGACGCTACAGCTGCGCAACTTGCGACTCCGACCGACCTTGATGAGGCCGCAACGATGACCGTAGCGGACGCACTTAAGATTATCCTCGCAAACAGCTATGCAGTCTACCTGAAGACCAAGAACTTCCACTGGCATGTCTCTGGACCCTACTTCAGGGACTACCATCTTCTTCTCGACGAGCAGGCTGCGGAGATCCTGGCCGTTACCGACGCCATCGCCGAGCGCGCCAGAAAGACGGGCAATCGCACACTTACATCGATTGGTGACATCGCGCGGCATCAGACTATCCGAGACAACGATGCCGAGTTCGTGACGCCGCAGGAAATGCTGGCCGAGCTAAGGGCCGACAACCTCCATATGGTGGAAGGGTTTCGGAAGGCGAAGGCAGTCGCGGATGAGGCAAAGGACAACGCCACCTCTGGCTTGGTCGACGCTTGGACCGATGAGGCCGAACGCCGTGCTTGGTTCCTGTTCGAGGCCAGCCGGCCGAGCCAATGAGCGCTAGCCCGAGGTAGAAGATGTTGAAGGTAGGCCTTGGCGGCGGTTGCCATTGGTGCACCGAGGGGGTGTTTCAAGCATTACGAGGGGTCACGCAGGTCGATCAGGGCTATTTGCAATCCGAGCCACCGGCGGACACTTGGGCCGAGGGCGTGGTCGTGACGTTCGACCCGTCCACCATCAGCCTGGGAATGCTCGCCGAGGTACATCTTAGAACGCATTCATCGAGCAGAGCTCGTTCCCCGCGTGGGAAGTACCGCAGCGCAGTCTATATCTTTGAGCCCGGACAACGGGCGGAAGCTGAGCGAACGGTGCGCCGGTTCGCGGAAGAAGCCGCAAAGACGATTCACACGCAGGTGGTGCCGTTCGTCGACTTCTTGCCATCGCAGGAGCGCTACCAAAACTACTATCGCAACGATCCCAATCGGCCATTCTGCCGCCGATACATCGATCCGAAACTCGATCTCATCCGCCGCGAGTATGCGGAACATGCGCTACCAGGTGGGTGAGCGCGTGTGTGCCTCGTCGAGCTGGAAGGTGAGGTCGATGAAAGACCGCTTTGTTGTGCGCTGCCGATTTTCTGCATGCGGCGCCCATCTGCTCGCGAGTAGATTCCACGCGGACTCGCAGGATTACCCGGTTAGTGAGAGCGATCTTTCTCGGCAGACGGTTTGAAGGTGCGCTCCCTCAGGAAGATCAGGTCTGAAACGGCAATGCAACTTCGGAGCGCGCGTTAGGGGAGGTAGATCGATGATGGTCCCGATGATCTCAGTTCTGTCCCCGTCCCGGCTGTGATCGAGGGAGTTAATGGAACATGCAGGTGACGATCCTCGCGATCATTACGGATGGCACACACTGCCTGAGCCTCCATCATTCCCATCTTGCAGCCTGGAGCCAACTCATGAGCTTCATCGACGCGAGATGGTCCGAGCGTATGGGATCTACAGCTCCGCCGGCTGATGACGAGGCGAAAGCGCAGATGTTCTTTCGACACAATGATGACGACCTGTACGCGATCATCGATGCTGACGTCTCGGAACTCCAAGAGGCGTTGGGTTCGGCCAGCGACCCCGTCATTGGTTAGCGCGGCGGCCCGCCAAGCTGCTTCGACCACATCGAACCAAGGGGCGCTCTATGTTCGAATGCCTTATTCTTGGCGACAGCATCGGGCTTGGCACAGCGAAGGCGATTAACAGCCAGTACGCTCCACGTTGCGACGTTCAGGCGGTCGAAGGGGCGACGGCCGCGCAGATCCTGAGTTGGAGAAGGCCGATCAAGATCTATGGGGGGACCGGTGAGAGGATGGTCGAAAACGTACGCTAAGCGTCCCGGCTTTGCTGGTGGAGGCGCAGCGGCCTGAACCGCTCGCGAGGTTTGTCGATCTCGCCCCAGAGATAGTCGCCGGTGAGGCC
>Ga0308163_10000872_pt1 | contig 40722 bp, 37 predicted proteins | sample PhyTR1_FD_201037 | JGI IMG/M metagenome (GOLD analysis project Ga0308163, IMG submission 201037) | Phyllosphere microbial communities from UC Gill Tract Community Farm, Albany, California, United States - DLSLT.R1 | ecosystem: Host-associated > Plants > Phyllosphere > Unclassified | place: USA... | reverse complement strand
CTTATATTTCAATGGAGACGCCAACGATGTATAAGTTTGATTAGTGCTGTAAAGCAGGAAGATAAAGAAAATTATCTTCCTGCAAAAATAGATAAGAAACTATATTATTGTTCGGGAATCATTAAAACACGACCAATTCTTCCGCGCTCCTCAGCACGCGCATGTGCTACAGCTGCTTCTGATAGTGGAAAAACTTTATCGATAGGTACTCTCAGTTCTCCTGTTGCAGCCTGAGCTAGTGCGGTCTCCATTCGTTCGTAAACACCATCATCAACCAGGGCTTGTCCCAGCAAACAACCATGTATCACTAACCTGTGACCAAGAATATACATTGTACTCAAGGTAGCTTTTGATGATTCGAATGCGCCAAGCACTACTACCCTTCCTCCATCTTTTACAGCAGAAAGTACATCCTGCAGGTCAGCAACACCAACCGTATCAATAAGTACATCAACACCTTTACCTTCCAATATCGCTTTCACTTTCTGATCTATCGGAGTGCCGTCCAGCACAAGAGGCTCAGAAAGCCCATAATTGCGCAACTCTTCAAGTGTCTCAGCACTGCTGCCTGTTCCCAATACTCGTGCACCCAGTTTCGACGCCAATTGTAATGTAGGGATCCCTACTCCACCTGCTGCCCCTAATACCAATAATGTTTCCCCTGCTTTTAGATCAGCCTGAGCCAATGCCTGAGCAGCAGTTCCGCAGCCAATTAGCGCTGCCGCTGCCAGCTGCATGTCCATTCGTTCGGGCACAGCCCAGGATTGTGATGCCGGAACCGCACGAAGCGATGAATGGGATCCAGAAAATGCAAACGTTGTCACTTTCTGTCCTACCTCAAATTCAGTCACCCCAGGTCCAAGTTCCAGGACTTCGCCTGATGCTGCATAACCGCCAACCTGCCCCTTGTATGCAGGAGGAGTAGAACGGCGCGTTCCGATGTCGCCACCTTCGATGCTGATCGCTTCAACTTTTATCAAAATTTCGCCCTCTCCCGGAACGGGATCAGGTAATTCGGTATAATATAACACTTCCGGTTTTCCGGGCTGATCATAAATTGCTGCCTTCATTTTTCTATTTGTCTTTGATATTGTACTGGTAGAACAAAGCTTTGGACAAATAGATTCAAATATCTTATCCGGATCAGACCCTGATGTAAATTTTCTTTTTGTCAAGAATATACCCTACCAGCCAGCATACCAGCATAAAGCTGAGTGCAAACAGCAAAGAGCCGATCCGCCCCGGTGCAATCACTTGATAAAAATTTGCATTCACCCAGTGATAAAAGTGCGCCTGCGGAAAAATAAGATCTATGATCTCCATCAGCATACCCGCCACGATGTAAATAAACAATGGGTTTTTGCCGAAGATGACGAAAAATCTGGTCCAGCTGACTGATTTCCTGATCTCTATAATATATAGCAAGGCCCCAGTAATCACCATATCTATACCTGTAGTGACCATCACAAAAGAGCTTGTCCAGATTTTCTTGTTGATCGGCAGAACACTGTTCCAGAATACTGCAATCACTACAAACAAAGCACCAACGAGCAACAGTTTGGCAATACTTTCATACCCTTTACCATTTTCAATGATAAACTTTCCTGCAAAGTAACCTACGATCACATTAACTATTGAAGGAACAGTACTTAAAATTCCTTCCGGATCAAACGGAATTCCTTCACCATGGTACAGGTGCAGGTCACCCAGGATATATTTATCGAGGAAGAGCCCCGCGTTGCCCGTCATTGATAATTCATCCCCCGGACTTCCGTAAAACAAAAGAATAGCCCAGTAGCCCAGCAAAAACAATATACTTGTCCAGATCACTACTCTTTTGGACAGGTAATGCACCATCAAAGATGCAATCCCAAAGCAAAGCGCTATTCTTTGCAGCACACCGAAGATCCTGGTATGTGATATTGGTCTTGCCATCATGTGTCCCTGTGCGTCGTAGCTAAAGAAGGGGAACCAGTACATCAGGTAACCGATTAAAAAGATCAGGAAGGTACGCTTAAAAATCCTCAGCAGCACTTTAGCGTTATCCATGGTCTCAAATTTCTTCATTGAGAAGCTCATGGCATTGCCCACGGCAAAAAGAAAAGAGGGGAAAACAAGATCCGTTGGCGTAAAGCCATGCCATGGTGCATGTTCAAGCATGTCAAATGGTAAAGATCCGCTCCCCGGAGTATTCACAATAATCATGAAGCATAGTGCCATGCCTCTGAATACATCCAGGGAAAGGAATCGTTCTGTTGTTGGTGTCGTCATTAGTTCAATATGATTTAAATTTTTCCGGTGTCGCTATACTTCGAGCTTCATGTTATAGCGATCCTTTTTATATCCGGTTTCTGTTGTACTTCGAGCTAGTTATATCCCGGGTTCTGTTTTAAGACTTTAGCCCCTCCTGATAAGCTCAGGTCAATCTGACGCTGTGGAATCGGAAAATATTCATTTTTGCCGGTCAGGAAATTTCCCCTTCTCACATCAGAAGTAAGTTTGCCCTGGTAGCTGAAGTAGGCATTGATCTCTTTGGCAGCAATTCCCCATCTTACCAGATCGAAGAAACGGTGACCTTCCATTGCCAGCTCGATTTTTCGCTCGTAATAAATAGCACTCAAAGCATAATCTTTACCGCCACTTGCAAAATCGCCTGCAGGATACTCGCTAACGAAATAGTTGGCTGCGGGAGTGTCGGAGAAACCTGCAAGGGGATTAGTATCATCTTTGTACTTGTACACCCATCCCACTTTGTTTGCTGCCCTGGCCCTAACCCTGTTCACGTAACTTTGGGCAATGGACAGGTTTCCCAGCTGGGCATCACATTCGGCTGCCATTAACAACACATCTGCAAAGCGGATGACAAGGTAATTAATTGCTGATCCCGGAGCCCATGAGGTTAAGTCGGCATCAGTAGCGGCAGTAGCCTGCCAGTAGATATTCTTTTTAGGTCCGTACGGGCCTCCATAACTCTGGTCTCTGATCCATGGCTCACCCGGATAATATCCCCAATCCAGATAAGGTATCCCGCGTCTTCCTGCTGTCCAGTCCAGCCTTGGGTCCAGTGTGCCCTGATCTGGTGTAAAAGCTGCAGTGCCTAAAACACCCATATCATTTTTGACAGCATAATCATTGTATGTACTGAGGTACGGAAGTCCTGTTGTAGGATTGGTCCTGAAATGGTTTACCAGGTCTATCGTTGGCTGGAAGAAACCACAGCAACCAAAGGGACTGCTGCCATAGGGAAAATTCAGGAAGTCGCCATTATTGGCATTTGAAGGACCAGAGGGATCAACATTCGCTGCCATTTCTATAGTAAATACAACCTCTGGATTGTCTTCCTTGCTTGGCAGGAAATTATCCTCAAACGAAGCGTTCAGGTCATATTTCTGTCCGCTGGTGGTTACACCGGAGGCAATCACCTGATCAAACAGTACTTTAGCCTCTGCATATTTGTGCTGGTACAGGTAAGCTTTTGCCAGGTAAGCGCCCGCGGCGGATTTGTTTACCCTTCCTATTTCCGACTGAGTAACAGGCAGGTTATCGTAAGCAAACTGAAGATCAGCGGTAATCACAGGCCATAGGTCTTTGTCGTTGGCCTGGTTAAAGTTGGTCGTACTTTCATCAATCAATGGAACCATGTTCCAGGCTTTTTTCAACTCAAAATAATAGTGAGCCCTTAAAAAACGCGCCTGGGCAGAGATATTTTTAGCCTCATCAGCAGAGATATCCGTGGCTTTTGCCAGCAGCCTGATCACATTGTTTGTTCGGGAAATGCCTTCATATAATGCCTTCCACTTGCTGTTGAAAAAAACATTGTTCGCATCAGCGTAAAAATTGGCAATGGGGTCAATCGCCGGCTGGTCAGAACCATCACTGCCTTTTGAGGCATCGCCTGCAGTTATAGATCCCAACACCCAGTTGCTTGGAGAAGCTTCCCAGGCAGAACCTCCGCCTAAACTGGTTCCGTCACTTCCTGTACCGTCCAATGCTGAATAAGCACCAATGAGTAAAGAGTTTACACCGCTTTTGTTGGCTACCAGTTCTTCACTGAGTGAACCCAATGGTGGCTGGTCCAAAGCTTTTTTACAGGAATTCAAAGAGAGGCCCGTGAATACTGATAGTATAAGTATAATGTAGGTATATTTTTTCATCTGTTTTGTAAATTAAGGTGTTCAGGCCCGGATAAGTCTGTTCAATAGATGATTAAAAAGTAAGGTTTAAGCCAAATAAAAATGTACGCTGACTAGGGTAAGAACCGTCATCAACGCCATATGCGGTCTGCTGTCCGGTTTCGCTGGAAGTTCCGATCTCAGGATCAACACCAGAATATTTGGTGATCGTAAACAAGTTAGCCCCCGAAACATAAACCCTCAATTTGCTGACACCGGCTTTCATCAATCGCGCAGAATTGATCGTATAGCCTATCTGCGCATTCTTGAGCCTCAGGTAAGATCCGTTTTCTACGAAGTACGAATTAGGGACAGCATTTGTACTGAATGAATTTGCTGTTTCCTGAATAGGTGCTTTCGCGTCCATGTGTGACGGCGTCCAGGAATCATAGAGTGCGGTGTGGCTCTTTGCGCCATTGAAAGAAGGTTCAAAATCTGTCCACCATTTTACCTGGTTCCAGATTGAATTTCCCTGTACACCATACAGGAAAACACTTACATCCCAGTGTTTGTACGTCAAGCCCAGGTTAAGGCCATAACTGAAATCAGGATTGGCGTTGCCCAGGAATGTGCGGTCGTCAGCTGTAATTTTGCCATCACCATTGGTATCGGCATATTTGAAGCGCCCTACACCCATATCTGTCTGATACACATCGTTCGCATTGCCGGATGCTGTGGTAACCCTGGCATTGGCGTCATCTATCTCGACCTGACTGTTCCAGAAGCCATCGGTTTTATAGCCAAAGAACTGACTGATAGAATGCCCCACCTGATTGCGGATAATGCTGCTTCCATCAAAACGGCGGGAGTCTACATCAAAATAATCGGCATCCCCTGAAATTTTCTGGATAGTGTTTCTGTAAGTAGTGATTGTTGCTGTTGCGTTTAGCTTCAGGTCCCTGCTCAGCTTTGTATTACCCGAAAGGGAGATGTCGAAACCGTCATTTTTCATTTTCCCGATATTTACAAAAGGAACTGAAGCTGCTCCTGCTGTGGCCAGTACTTCGGGATTGTACAGCAGATCTGTAATATTTTTACGGTAGTAATCTGCAGATATATCAATATGGCCGCCAAATAATGTGGCATCAAAACCAAAGTTGGAGTTGATATCTTTTTCCCATTTCGCACCGGGATTGCCTATCTGGTTTTGGTAGAATCCGGAAACAACGGTGTTCCCGCCATTGATCGCGTAGTAAGAATTGGCGATCGAACTTCCGAAGGTCGTGTAGGCATTTCCGCCTGTAACATTTACCTGGTTGCCCATGATCCCGTATCCTCCGCGCAGCTTCAGATCGGTAATCCATTTCACATCTTTCAGGAAATTCTCCTGTGATAGTCTCCAGCCGGCACTTACTGCAGGAAACCATCCGTATTTATTATCCAGGAATTTGGATGAGCCATCCCGGCGAATGGTTGCGCCCAAAAGATATTTATCGTTGAAGCTGTAATCTACTCTTCCTATAAGCGAGAATAAAGTACTGGCAGTACGGTAGCTATCTGTATTCTTGGGACCACTTCCTGTAGAGAGAGTGGTATAATCCGGATCAAAAGAGAAATACCCCTGGTTGCTTCCGCTCATGTTGCTGTAACGGTCTTTATAGTATTCACTTCCCACAACAGCTTTGATGCGGTGCTTGCCAAATGTCTTATTTAGTGACAGCGTATTGGTCCAGGTATAATTGTAACCGCTGTACGAAGACTCGTTGTAGCTGTTGATAGTTGTATTTTCACCATTTTCGTACATGGGATAGGTAAAGGAATGTGCGTTTCCACTGTACGATTCTCCACCGAACTGAGTTCGCAGGGTAATGAAATCTGTCAGATCGGCCTCTGCGAAAACATTCCCAAAAAGGCGGTTATCAGCAGACCTGTCGTTTTTGGTACGTTCAAGCATTGCTACCGGATTGAAAGCATCCCCCAGATCTCCTCCATAGGTTCCTGCATAATTGCCCATGATATCATGCACGGGGATAATCGGTTGCTCGCGGAAAGCATGACCAATTGCATTGTCGCCACTCAGGGATGAAACCTGAGGGTTGTTGGTGATGGAATAAGCCATGTTTTCGCCCACTCTGATGTGTTTGCTTACATTATACTGGCTGTTCGAACGTAGGGTGTATCTTTTCAGATAAGTATCAATGAGTGTTCCCTGCTGGTTGAAGTAATTTGCAGAAAACAGATAGCTGCCCTGATCAGAGCCTCCACTGACAGCGACATTCTGACTGGTGATTGGTGCCGGTTTGAAAATCTCGTGGTACCAGTCCGTACCCTGCTTGTTGGCGCGGGTGATCCTGTAAAATGAATTGTACTCGTCAGATGAGGTGTAAAAAGGTTTCACATTGTATAGTGAAGGATCCGTTGCCGGATCTCCTTCTTTTGCTCCTTCGGGCAACAAATAATCCGGTAATACATACGATGAGCCACTTCCATACAGCGGATCATTGAAATCAGTTACTCCCGAATTTGTCTGCGCCAAACGCTTCAGATCGGCCATTTCCTGCGGATTCAGCACGTCCCATACATTTCCGCCTTTAGGCCGTTGCGTTCCAACATAGGAATCGTATGCCACCTGCACTTTTCCCTTACCTTTTTTCGTAGTGATTACGATTACCCCATTGGAAGCTCTTGAACCATAGATAGAAGCCGATCCTGCATCTTTCAGCACCTGCATAGTCTCAATATCATTCGGATTGAGGTCGCTGATGCTTCCTGTCGGTACTCCATCTACTACATATAATGGATTGTTATTACCGAATGTGTTTACTCCCCTGATCCTTACCTGTGGTTCTTCACCTGGCTGGCCCGATCCCAATACGGTAACACCTGAGGCTTGTCCCTGCAGGAGATTATTCACGGATGCTGAAGGCTGTTTAACCATGTCACCAACGTTCACAACAGATACAGCACTGGTCAGGTCTTTTTTCCTTTGCGTGGAATATCCCACAACCACTACCTCACCAAGAGATGTCAGCTCTTCAGTAAGCTGTGCATTCAGCACCGTCTGACCATTTAAAGGGATCTCCTTTCCGGTAAAACCTATATAGGAAAATACCAGTACAACATCTGGTCCTGCAGCGTTGATCGTGTAATTTCCGTTGACATCCGTAGTGGTTCCGATTCGCGTTCCCTTGATATTTACACTTACACCCGGTAAGGGAACACCTTTTTCGGAGGTCACCTTTCCCTTTACCGGCGACTGCACTTTGGCTGCCGAACCTTCATTTTCAAATAGGAGGATATGGTCATCATCTACCTTGTAAAAGATGTGAAGAGGACTTAAGGTCTGATCCAGAAAGGTACCCAGCCGCATGTGGGCTGCCTCTACTGATATTTTACGCTCAGCACCTATGACCGTAGCACTATAGATGAAATTGACCTTAGTTAGATTTTGTAGCTGAGAAAGGACCGTTTTGATCTTTCCCTGCCTGATATTGATAGAGATTTCTTTATTCAGTATCTCCTGACCCCTTACATTCTTTGCGAATGAGGAGCAGGTGAATACTATTCCCAGAAATACTTGTGCCATGGTTACCCGCATTGCTGTTTTGATTAAAGCAACAAATCGCTTTTTATTCATACCTTTAGAAGTTTTTGTTCGTTAATGTGAAAATTCCGTACAGAGATGTTTAACTGGCAATGTTGGGGAACATTGCCAGCTTTTTTTTGGTGGATGGTTTAGGTCAGGTTTAATTTGATCATAGGCTGATTATAATAAGGTTATCTTTTTTTTTCCTGAATGATGATTCTTGTTCCCGAAATCACATATCCGGCTCCCATAGCGCTACAGATGAGTTCTATCTTTTTATATAAACCCTTGTTGGAAATGTCACCTGTAAAGGTATTGCGCCGCAGACTCTGGTCCTTAATGACAATCTCAATTCCGTAGGTCCGCTGGAGCGCTGCCACTACTTCTGTTAAGGGTGTATCTTCAAATACGTCCTGATTTTTTGTCCCCAGGGCATCTGCTGAAGGTAGAGGTTCCGGAACAAGAGAATTCTCAAAACTTCCTTTATCCGGCGAATAAACAGTTTTCTGATTTGGGGTAAGCACTGCTTTCGCCTGTTTTCTGAACAGTTCTGATAAACTCAGGCGCCTGTCCTGATTGGGTATGACAACCACTTTTCCTGTTCTTACAATTACTTCCGACGGCGCTGTGCTGTTCCCCGATCTGACAGTGAAACTGGTTCCTACTACCCGGGTAATGACGTTATTGCTGTAGACAAAAAATGGCCTTGTATGATTCTTGCTGATCAGAAAATATCCTTCTCCATGTAGCAGTACTTCACGCTGGCCTGGTTTAAAATGCGCCGGATAGCGTAGTGATGATTTAGGCTGTAAAACAACTTTACTTCCATCCTCCAGATTAATGCCAAGTGGGGTCTTGCCGCTATTCGTCTTTTCCAGCAAATCGGCATATTTCTGAAAAGCGGCATATTGGGGATTTCGGGCATCAGCCAGAAATATATAACCTGCGAGCAAAGAAATTACTGAAATTACAGCCGCAGCATACCACAATCGCCTTCCAGGACCATTTCTATGCTGATGGTTATCTGACACAGTTGATTGCTGTTTGATATTGTGCCAGAGTTTCTCCTCAAGCGCAGAAAGTTCATCTGGAATAACTTCCGGCAGGTCTTCTTTATCCAGCATTCCGTATAGTTTTTCAACGAGCAGCTTTTCCTCAGGAGAAGACTGGTTTTTAAGATATCTTTCCAATAAGGTATGAAGGTCTTCCCTGCTCATTTTAACGGCTTTTAAACTATATGTAAGTTTAGCAGACCATATCCCTAAAAATTTATTGTGATAAATTTTAAATGTTATGGATAAATAAGCAGATAATCAGGAAAAGATGTTCTTTGAGGTGGAAACGCATCGCTTTTAAGGACTGCGTGATATGATATTCAACAGATTTCTCAGAAATATTAAATTCCCGGGATATTTATTTCGTTGAACGGTTTTCCATCCGGCTAAGTTTAAAGACTGCGCCTGTTTTTTTCGGCAGTAATGCTATTCCTTCCTCCAGTGCAGCTGAAAGATCACGCAGTAAAACCTGTTCATCTGTACTATTAGTATTACGCAAAGGCTGGGCGCTGAGATGGCTGTTGTATTTTTGTTTAACCAGTTGAGACTTATAGTGATTAATAATCCCGTACCTGAGGCTGCCAAATAAATAAGAGGCTAGTGAATCGATATGTACATTTAGCCTCCTGTTCCACAGATCAACAAATAAGTTTTGCGTCATTTCCTCGGCAAGCTCTTTATCATGGACTTTTGAATAGGCCGTTTTGTATAATCCCTTCCAATACCGCAGATAAATCTCTTTAAAAACCCTTTCATCGCCATCTTTCAAGAGCTTGACGAGAGAAGAATCAGATAAGAGCGTATAATCCATGCGGTTTCAGTCTGTTATACCCAAATCTAATTATATATTTTCAAATATGAGACTGAATTTCATTATTATAGCACACAAAAGATTCTAAAAATCAATATTATTGTGCATTAATGAAATATTAGCAGGATAATTTGCATTAAACCGGCGGATTCAGGTTCAGCTCCAGTCTGAACTGCGTACCCTGGTTTACCGCACTTTCCACTGATATGCTACCCCCCAGCGTTTCTATCTGTGTTTTTACCATGAATAGTCCCATTCCTTTTCCTTCAACATGACTATGAAAACGTTTATACAATCCAAAAACCTGGCCTTTGTTTTTCACAAGGTCTATACCTATGCCATTGTCTGAAAAGATCAGAATGAATTTGTTTCCTCTTCTTTCACTTTTGATTTCAATGATTGGGTTAAATACCGCCTGGCGGTATTTGATACTATTGGAGATGAGATTATAAAAAATGCTGTGCATGAAACTTTTCAGGGTAAACAGTTCGTCTCCGGCACTGAAGTCGATAATGAACTTCACTTTCTGCTGCCTGATCAGGTTTGGCAGGTAGGTTAAAACCTCTTCTACGAGTTTGGAGAGTTTAATGAGCTCTTTATGTTCTACAATCTCACGTTTAACCTGAAGGATGGTATTGAGGTCTTTGATGACCGTATCCAGCTGTTTTGTGGAGGCAAGCAGGTAGTCCATCACCTGGTTATCTTCTCCCTTGCTTACCTCTTCCCTAATTAACTCCTCTGCCAGACCAATGATATTTGCGACAGGCGCCCGCAGGTTATGTGAAATGATGTAGGAGAACTGTTCCAGGTCATTGTTCCGCTTTAATATATCTGATACCATTTTTGTCCTTTCCATCTCGCCCAGTTTACGGTCAGTGATGTCCTTGAAAAATATAGACAATCCTTTAGAAGATGGATATACAGTAACATCGAGCCAGCAATGCAGGCTTTCCACATACCACTCATAATTTTGCACCTTATTTTCATTGGCGGCCTGGAGCGCATTCAGGTGGTTGAGGGTGCCGATCGCATTGTCATAGAGATCCCAGATATTCCTGCCGATCACCTCTTCCCGTTTTTTCTGGAGAATGTTCTCGGCTTCTTTGTTCCAGTAGGTAACGATCCAATTGGCATCAAGGGTGAAAAAACCATCACCAATACTTTCCAGGATCATGTTCTTCTCTTCCGCAACTTTCAGCAGTTCGAGTTCGGCCAGTTTAAGCATGTTTATATCCTGAAAGCTGCCTCTTACTTTGACACATTTACCGTTGATGATATCCGGCTCACTAATGATCCGGACCCAGCGTTCATTGCCTTTTGCGGTAACAATCTGCAGTTCCAGATCGAGCGTCTTTCCGCTGGTTATTGTCTTATTTAGCTGATCGATAATTGTTTCCCTGCTGAACCCCGCTTTGTAAAAGCTGGTAGCTGAATCAACGGTAGGAATATAGTCCTCATCTACCTCATGAATTTGTTTGGTAATGCCAGACCAGTAAAGTTTATCGTTTACTATATCGAGCTCATAACTCCCGATACGGGCCAGACTGGTGGCTTTATCCAGTAAGACTTCCAATGCTTTTTTTTCATCCTCGGCTTTCAGTTTTTTGGTATTGTCGCGGAAGTTGATCACCAGCGCGTTTACATTTTTATCATGCAGCAGGTTGGTGATGGTTCCATCAGTATGAATATAGTCCAGTTTTTTTCTCAGAAAACGGAACTTATTGGCGATAGCGATTCCCGGCAGCTGCAACACCTGTTCAAAAAACAGGTGATAATCTTCCAGATCATCCGGGTGAATGAAGTCAAATAAAATTTTACCAACTAATTCAGTATAGTCGAACCCTGTAATCCTTTCTACTGCAGGACTCTGATAGCCAAACTCCATCCGCTCATTGATCACGATAATAGCATCGGCACTGTTTTCTATCAAAGCGCGAAATAACGTTTCATTTCTAACCAGATCATCCTGCACACTTTGATGGTCTTTCAGAAGCTGAAACTTTTCAAGTGCATTTGCCAGCGCAGTAGGTAACCTTTCAAGTCTGTCCTTCAGAATATAATCGTCCGCTCCCCGTTTGATCACGTCGACCGCAAACTCTTCTGAGATGGTGGCGGTGATCAGGATAAACGGAATGTTCAGCCCCATGGTTTTAAAGATAGACAGGGCTTCATGAGAGTTGAAGGCAGGCAGTGAATGGTCAGAAAGAATAATATCCGGAGCAAAGTCGGTTAAAGCTTTAATGAAGTTTTCCCTGTTGTCTACCACCAGTCTTTCAAAGTCGAACTTTGCTTTTTTCAAAGTCCTGTTTACCAGTTCGGCATCACTGAACAGATCTTCGAGGTGTAATATTTTCAGTCTAGTTTGCATACCATCCGATTAAAATTCCGGTGAATTGTTAATTGCCACCCAATAAAATCCGAGTTCAGCAATAGTTTTGGAGAAATTCTCAAAGCCTACTGGTTTTACGACATAACTATTTACCCCCAACTGATGGCTTTCCATGATATCCTTTTCCTGCTTGGAGGAGGTCATCATAACCACTGGTATCAGTTTAGTCCTCTCATCACTTTTAAGGATACGGAGTACTTCAAGTCCGCTTATTTTTGGCATTTTGATATCAAGGAAGATGACTTTGGGTTTGTTCTCCACGTCCCTGCCCTCAAATTCTCCCTTTCCGAAGATAAAGTCCAGTGCCTGTGCCCCATCGATCAGATGTACCAAGTTATTGGCCAGGTTATGTTTTTTTAATGCCCTGATAGTTAGCATAGCATCTGATTTATTGTCTTCTACCAAAAGGATTTGGATATCTGTAATGGTCATTTCTTCTGCTGTCATTTTATTTTTTGATCAAGGTTGGTAAGGAAATATAAAAACATGCGCCCTGGCCCACTATTCCTTCAGCCCATGCTGATCCGTTGTGTTTGTTAATGATACGCTGGATGATGGCCAGGCCTACGCCCGTTCCTTCAAATTCGTTGGAACTGTGGAGACGCTGAAAAACGCCGTATAGTTTATCGTAATACTTCATGTCGAATCCTGCGCCATTGTCTTTCACATAGTAGACCGACTGCCTGTGTTTCCCGTAGGAACCAATTTCGATGATGGCTTCGCTTTTTTTGCCGGTATATTTAAATGCGTTTGATATCAAGTTAATAAATACCTGCTTTAACATGTTTTTATCCCCTTTAATGTTCTCCAGGGGATGGATCTTGATACTTACATGCCTGTCTGAATCTTCCTTAAGCAGTCCCGCAACAATGGATTCTATCATTTCCGTAACGTTGATATTCACCATGGAGAGGTTTTGTTTGCCGAACCGCGAAAATTCCAGCAGGTTATCAATCAGCTGTCCCATTCTGGTGGAGTTGCCTACAATTTCATTTAAAATTTCCAGCGCATCCGGATCCAGCTGATTTTCATAATCTTCTACCAGAATCTGGGTAAAGCCGTTAATGGCGCGAAGCGGTGCTCTTAAATCGTGTGAAACAGAATATGAAAAGGATTCAAGTTCTTTATTTGCAGCTTCCAGCTGTGCTGTACGCTCTATGATTTTCTGTTCAAGTCCGATGTTCAATTCTGCAATCTGCTGCTCTGCCTTTTTCAAATGCGCATTGGCAATGATCAGTTCAGCAGCACGGTTTTCTTTTTCTTCATTCTGGAAAGCCAGCTCTTTATTGGCAATGATCAGTTCGGCTGCCCTGTTTTCCTTTTCTTCATTCTGGAAGGCCAGCTCCTTATTGGCGATGATCAGTTCGGCTGCCCTGTTTTCCTTTTCTTCATTCTGGAAGGCCAGCTCTTTATTGGCGATGATCAGTTCGGCCGCCCGGTTTTCTTTTTCCTCGTTCTGAAAAATCAGTTCTTTATTGGCAATGAGCAGCTCGGCGGCCCTGTCTTCTTTCTCCTCGGTTTGGAAGGCCAGTTCTTTATTGGCAATCACCAATTCTTCTGCGCGCTTCTTTTTCTCCTCTTTCTGAAAGGCAAGTTCTTTATTGGCAATGATCAGTTCAGCTGCCCTCTCCTTCTTCTCGCCGTTTTGAAAAGCCAGTTCCTTATTCGCAATGATCAGTTCAGCTGCCCGGTTTTCTTTTTCCTCATGCTGAAAAGCAAGTTCCTCGGTGGGCACACTGGACATGTCTTTCTTTTTTGTTTTTTGCATGAGAATAAATTGAGAACTTGGGTGATATAATAGGGTATAATGCGGAATTCCGGATTGCTAAGATGGTAACTGTTGAGACTATCAATCAAACGCTTGCACTAATATATCATTTTACGCGGTTAACCTTATAAATATTTTTTATATTTTGAAAATAAACTGCTTTCACAACCGCAGGGAATGGATTAACGTACTGATAATATTTTATTTGATCAGTGGGAATCGGATGCTTATTAAAACTTTGAGGATAAATTGTCTGCCGTAATTGATAACTTGTAGGAAAAAGAATTTTTAAACACATCTACCGATGAAGAAAATAACTATTTTATCAGTATGCTTATTCAATATGTTTGCAACCGGCATCTTTGCCCAGCAAACTCTTGTAACAGGTTCCCTTAAACCAATGCCCGATGTTTGGATAGATAAAGAAACAGGCCATAAAATTGTGCGTCTGACAGGTCCGACAGGCAATGCCATTAAAAACTGGTATTTTCACAATAACCCCTTCTTTGTTGCGCCGGACGGCCTCGGTGACAAAATGGTATTTATGGATGTTGACAGCAAAAATGTCCGTCAGGTTTTTGCGTTAAATATGAAGACCTTTAAATCTGATCAGCTGACTTTTGGGCCTTCGCCGAAAACCCTGGCTTCCACCAGTGCGCAAAAAACCCATGAATTTATATTTCAGGCCGCTGACAGTATATATGCAGGGAATCCTGATACAAAGAAAATCAGGTTGCTGTATGTAATAGAACCTGGTGAAAAAGTAGGCTTATCAACTGTAACGGCTGATGCCACAATGGTAGCTGCCGGAAGTTCAACGCCAGAGCAGGCAGCTATCCTGAAACAGTATCCGGCAAAGTCCGATTATTTTAACCGGATCTATGACGCACACCTGCTGAATACCATCACTACTTTTGATCTGCGTACAGGCGTAAGTAAAAAAGTCCATGAAGAGAACAACTGGCTTGGCCATGTCCAGTTTTCACCGGTGGATCCGGACATTCTTTTGTTCTGCCACGAAGGCCCATGGGAGAAAGTAGACAGGATCTGGCGCTACAATATCAAAACGGAAGAATTGCTGCTGATGCACAAGCGGAGCATGCAAAATGAAATTGCCGGACACGAATTCTTCGCACCGGATGGCAAGACAGTTTGGTTTGATCTCCAAAAGCCAAAAGGAAAAACGTTCTTCCTTTCGGGCACAAACGTACAAAGCGGTAAATCTGTTGCTACCTACCAAATGACTGCCGACGAATGGTCTATACATTTTGCGGTATCACCTGAAAATGACTTCTTCGCCGGTGATGGAGGTGATTCTACACAGGTTGCGAGGGCTAAAAACGGACAGTGGATTTATTTGTTCCATCCCGAGGGCACAAAGTTCAGATCAGAAAAGCTGGTCGATATGCGGGCACACATTTACCGCGAAAAACCACAAACCAAGGGGTTAGAACCAAATGTGCACATTACACCGGATGGAAAATGGATAGTTTTTGGCGGCAATTTCGAGGGAACTATCCAGACTTACGCTGTAGAGATCGCAAAAAGCGCAAAGAACAATCTTCAGAAAGGAGATTAGCCTTGGCATCAGCTTTGCCTGTGAATAATAAATCAAAGTTTATGCAGATCAACGAGATAGGTCCCGGACAAGATATCGGCGCTAGTAAACCCCGTGTACTTAAAAATCATAACGACAAAGTCTCTTTATTCATCACTAATACATTTGGCAGTGTCCTGTTTCTATTGGTTTGTGCAATCTTTATTGTCCTTTGGATCTGCTGTAACTTAAATTTGGTTCCGGGAATCAAACCTTTCGACCGCTTTCCTTTTCCTGAATTGGAGATGGTGGTTTCAATTTTCGCCATTATATTGTCAATATCAGTGTTGATTAGTCAAAAAAGACAGGCCAGACTGGAGAAAATCAATCAGCAGGTTGAGTTTGAGATCAATATCAGGGCAGAGAAAGAAATCACGAAAGTTTTGGAGATGCTCCACGTGATACAGAAAAAACTGGGTATTGAGGCTAATGACACTGAGTTAGAGAAAATGAAAGAGACGACCGATATTGAGCAACTCCACAGAGAGGCGGAGCAATGAAAAAGGAAACTGGTTCTATTTCAGCTGCACCATGGATCAGCTGAAACACCACAACTTATCAATGAATGTTGTAACAGCCAACTATCAAAACAATTGAAAAGGATAGCTTGTTAAGCCAAAAAAAACAACAGCTATGAAAAAAATCAATTTAACTTTTTTGGCGGCCACGGCAATGGTCACAATGTATTCCTGCAGTAGTGGTGATAAATCATCAACAGGTAATACCACTGCGGGCGACAGCATTGCCGCAACAACTTCGGATACTTCAATTAATACGCCCTCAGACACTGCTGGCAACAGCGTCACCGCTTTCGCATTAAAGGCAGCCGCAGGTGGCCTCATGGAAGTTGAACTTGGACATCTCGCGCAGGAAAGAGCTTTAAGTTCCCGTGTGAAAAATTTTGGTGCTATGATGGTTAAAGATAATTCAAAGTCCAATAAGGAGCTGATGGATCTGGCCAGTGCCAAAAGCATTATTATCCCCTCAAAAATGCCAGCTGAAATTCAGGAGCATATTGATGAGATGAAAAAATTAAGTGGTAAAGAGTTTGACAAGCATTATATCAGTATGATGACTGATGACCATAAAGATGATATTGATCAGTTTGAAATGGCAGCGAAAGATCTGAAAGATACTGAAATTAAAGCCTTTGCTGCTAAAACACTGCCGGTGCTGAAAATGCACCTCGATTCAGCAACTGCAATCAAAAAGGATGTTAAATAATGCAGACATTATTAAACCAGTACCTTATCCTGAATAAAGTACTGGTTTTTTATTCTCCTTTAGTCCAGAAAAGTTGTTGATCCGGTACTGTCCTGATAAACAGAAGCAATGAGAATTTATTATTCTGTTTTTGGCTCCGGACCACGCATTGTGCTTTTCAGGTTATGTGTGAGCTTTACAGGTTTACCCTCTCTGGCCGATTGGTAGATGGCTTCCATTACAATATGATCCTGCAAGCCTTCTTCACCTGGCGTAAACGGACGTTTGTTATTCAGGATGCAGTCAGAGAAGTGGTCCATTTCCGCAGCAAACTGATCGTTTTCCGCCAGTCCGATTTCCTCCTGTTTTTCCATTTTGCCTTCCGCTTTTGCCGTCATTAACTTTTGTCCTTTGTAGGCGTAGGCCTTGTCCATATTCAGCCAGCCTTTTTCACATAAGACCCTGTAGTGGCGACTTTCGTGCACATTATAATCCGATGAACAGTTGGCAATGACCCCGCTTGGGAAGCGCATCTGCCATGAAATCAGCTCCTCCACTTCAGTAAACAAGGGATTGCCCGGAGTGCTGTATGAGTAAGCAAATACTTCTGTGGGCTCTTCTCCCAGGATAAAGCGATTGGTATTCAGGCAGTACAAACCGATATCGGGTAAAGCACCACCTCCGGCCAGGGCTTTTTTATGACGCCAGTGTGCAGGGTTGGCACTGCTTTGCGAATTTGATGCTTCAATGAATTTTGGGACGCCAAAGGTCTTTTGCTGCACCAGTTCTCTTAGTTTTCTGTTGTGGGGCTGATACTGAATACGGTAGGCGATCATCAGTTTCACCTTAGCGGCTTCACAGGCTTCGATCATTTCTTCGCATTCTTTTGAGGATACAGCCATTGGCTTTTCACATAGGATATGTTTGCCTGCTTTTGCACCGCGTATCACGTATTCTTTATGCAGTGAATTTGGCAGGACAATGTAGATGACATCTACTTCCCTGTTGTTTTTTAGCTGATCATAAGTTTGGTAACTGTAACAGTTTTCTGCTTTGATACCGTACTGTGCTGCAACCTTTTTCATTTTCTCAGGACTGCCGCTCACCAGTGCGGTAAGTTTGGATTTTTTGCAGGATCCTAAAGCGGGGATAATTTCTTCGAGTGCAAGATGGCCTAATCCAACTACTGCATATCTGATACGCATGCCTGGAGGCAGTGGTGTTGGCGTAGGGCCGGATTGCTGGTCTACGGCAGATTTCCATTCTTCCAGCACAATGGGGTCTTCTGTACCGGGTGGTATATCTGCTGGTGGCGACATTGCCCTGGTTGTACTTTGTGCCCATAATTCGTTTGGCAGAAGTCCGCCGAGAGCAATAGATCCCGCCGCACCCGCGGCTACTGTTTTCCCTGTTAAGGATAAAAAGTCCTTTCTTGATATATTTTCTTTTTTTGCTGCTGTTCCGTTCTCTTCCATAAATTTCGCTAAGAATGTTTATGTTTCGACAACTGGTCAGAAGGATTATTGTTTTGAGTTTTGTAGCAGATATTTGAAATGGCTGATCATGAACCATTCAAATCTTTCATTGGAATTTCTCAGATCATTACCGCAGGGCTTCTACTGTATAACCGCACAGTTATTTTAGGTGCCTTTCTATCTATTCCGATCTGGATGAATATTTTAATATGGGACATGTCATTTATGGGTCTTAACACACCCTTTACGACGACATTATTGTTCTATTTACTGCTGACAACCTTAATACTGTTGCATTATAAACAAAAAGTGTTCGCAGCATTGAAAGTTTTTGTTCAGGGAACGTCAACGCAATTCAAATATCCTATATGGGCGTACCTTGTCTTACCAATCTTCGCCATTTCACTGGAACTTTTAGAGGCAATGCCGCGGGTATCATGGCAATGGGTAACGGGCTGGTTTAATCTTTAGAACGATTGCTCCTTAACATTATGTTATGAGTAGAAACTTCTGCCTCCGCAATTGCTTTGCGAAATTGCGAAGTACTTCGATAAGTTAGTGCAGGCAGATTTCTTGATTCATAACTCAGTTCAAAAGTAGCCTCTTCAAAAGGCCATGGCTCAACGATCAGCGTATTATCCTGCTCGAACATCTGGTAAACCGTGCCGTCCGGGCCGCTGCTGATTTCAATTTTACGGTGTTCCGGTTGTACCAGACCCTGACAAATCAACAACGAGAATGCATCACAAAATTGCAGGACTGCATATCCCCTTTTGACTTCGGCCTGAGTACTCTGCGCGGCGATTATCCACTGTTTTTCTCTTTTGATAAGATCTGCTATAAAATTTTTGGCCTTCGGGTCTGCGGCATGTATAAACTGAATATGCCTGGAAGTCAGCAAGGCTATATAAGCGCTCTTGGTTTCGGCCATCCCCATCAGTCGTTCACAATGATCTTTTTCAAAGCCAGTATTGATAAAATTAACGGGGCCGCCTTTATCATTTAATAAATTATCATTTTCAAACTCATTGTAAACATCATCATGTTCAGCGGTAGCGATCAGTGTTTCTACCCAGCGTTTTGGTTGGTCATCCTTCCGCCACTGCGCACAAATCTGCGCAGCAAGCAGGCCGTGTGAGCGTTGTGTAATGATTTCCCAACCGTTTTCAGAATAATTAACTATCATATAATGCAGAATGAACCAATGATACACAACTTGAAATGTATCAGAAAGTTTTACGGTGAAGGAAAAGGGCAGCCACAGCAGAAGCCCTGCTCGATAATAAATCCTTGTGAAAGTTTTACGGATAGTAATTCGAGTTCGCAAAATCCGAGGAGAAGCTATGCTGCTATAATCAAGCAATCCTATTCAATAGGATAACCTTTATTAATCCAGTCCGTTTTGAGGTTTGTATGAAGATCCAGTACGTTTATGTTGCTGAACTTCATATCAGACAATACCTCAAAGGCGGGCCTGATGTTCGGGCATTTGCCCATTGGGCAGCATCCGCAGTAAATTACAATCTGTTGGTTCTTAGAAAGATGTTTTAGCACCGCTTTAAACTTTACAAGATTAGCGCTATCGCTTGCTGCTCCTACATTGCTTGCTCCTTTAATGTTCTGGACCACGCCAATGTTGTAAATTTTCAGCTGTTTATGGGCATCAATTAATCCTGCAAGAGTTTGTGGTTGCATTACTTGTTCCTGCTTCCAGGGGTTCATTTGTAGCGTTGGTGTAACCTGGGCATGAGATACGGTGGCTGCACCGATAAAGAGTAAAACAGTGAATAATAATTTCATAATAGAAGTCTTGTAGTGCTAATATAGTCGAATAATCGTTTTGAGCGCTACAGAAAAACATCAACGGCTTTTTTTATGCCAATAAAAAAAATAAGATGGGCGGCATAAAAAAGCTGCACGTCTTTCGATCATGCAGCTCTTCATAGCTATAAAATTCTTTTAGAACCTGTACGTAACATTACCAGCAACCATACGTGGCTGCATTGGCTCCAGGGTAGTCCAGCCTTTATAATACTCTTTGTTAGCCAAATTATTCAGTTTCAACCCGAATGAAAACTGGTTTATTCCGTATGAAGCAGAAGCATTTAAAATAGTGTAAGAAGGCAAGGTAAACACCCCTACTGTAGCATCATTCACAATGCTACTTTTACCTGAGTAGTTTCCGCCAAAACCAAATCCTAATCCTTTTACAGATCCGCTGGTAATTTTGTAGCTGATCCAAAGGTTAGCGAGATCTTCCGGCCCTGCACCAACTGGTCTTCTTCCTTCAAGGTTTGCCAGGGCATTTGTCAGTCTGCTTTTGTTTTTAGCATAACCTGCGATAATGTTCAGTCCGTCAAAAGGATTTGCAGTAAGCTGTGCTTCAAAACCTTTACTGTACTGATCACCACCCTGTGAGTATTGGTTGGGTGCAGTAGTCAGCACAATATTAGAAACCTTGATATCATAGTAACTCAATGAACCAGATAATTTACCGTCAAACAGATCAGATTTAATACCAGCTTCAGCCTGGTTGGCATGCTCAGGATCAAAGTTTACAATTGTATTGGCTCCGTTCACATTCGCGTTAACCGGGGCCACGTTTTTAAATCCATTCATGTAATTACCAAATACAGAGAGCTGGTCTTTCAGCAGCTGATAAACCAAACCGAATTTCGGAGAAAAGGCAGTCTGACCATATTTAGAAGCCGGCGCAGTACTCAAACCACTGTTCTGGAAGCGGTCGGCACGAATACTTGCCATTACGGAAAGTGCTGAAGTCAGGTTAAATACATCAGAAACATATGCACTGTAAACTTCACGGGTTGTCCTTGTGCTCCCCCCGTATCCTGCAACCGATATCAGGTCGTCAATCTTTTGTTTTGACAGGTTCTCTGCCGCATTTACCAACGGATTTACAGTACCTGCAAGTGCATAATTTGAACTGTTATTTATAGATGCTGCATAAAAGTAATCCAAACCGGCAACTACACGGTTACGCATATTGCCAATGGTAAAATCGCCAATGAAGTTCTGCTGAATATCAGTAGTTTCGGTAGTCGAGTTCTGATCGGTGATATATCTGCTGAAAATACCATTTCCAGTAACAGGAGCAACTCCCGCGGCTGTAGTACCTTCAAACAAATAACTGTAATAACCATCTGACTTTGTAGTACCACGTGAGATAATAGTCTGCGAACGCCATTGATTAGACATCTTATAGTTCATCTGCGCCTGGATAGTCGTTACCGGGTTTTTCATCGTCAGATCATTTGTGGTATATGATTTTCTGTTGTAATATCCCAAAGCTGCTAAATTGGTTGATCTGAGCGCAACGCTTCTGTTAAAAAACAACATCGTTGGGTTGGTACCTTCAGACTGCAGAAACTGCGCATTAAACAGGAATGATACCCTGTCGTTCAACTGGTAGGACAATGAAGGTGCAAAGAATCTCGACTTTCTGAAACCAGCATCCTGGAAACTGCTTTCATCATGATAAGCGGCGTTCATTCTGAACAAAATCTTATGCGCAGAATCCAGTGGGGTATTCACATCCGCTGTAATGCGGTTCAGTCCGTAACTTCCTGCGGTGTAACTAATTTCAACCGCTCTGTTGTCAAAAGGCTGTTTCGTCACAGTGTTAATCAAACCACCATACGAAACCAGGCTACTGCCAAAGAGTGTACCGGAGGGGCCTTTCAAAACTTCTATACGCTCTACATTCGATACATCCAGACTTCCGTTGGTCAAACCAGGCAAACCGTTTACCAATGTAGGCTGTACTGCAAATCCCCTTAATGTAAAATAGCCGGCTCCATCTCCAGACCTTCCTGAAGATGACCATAGTTTATCCAGACCAGGGGCATTCTTCAAGGCATCATCAAAATTTGTGACGATCTGATCAGCAAGCAGTTCCTTGTTGATTACAGAATAAACCTGAGGGTTCTCCAGATTTTTTAAAGGCATTTTGGAAACAAAGCTGCTTTCCTTTGAAAAAAACTTATTCTTTTTTCCCTGACTGATTACGATTTCCTGCAATTGCTGGTTCGAAGCCTGAAGCATCAGATCGAGGGATACAGTGCCGCCAGCAGTAACTGTAACCGGAGCTGAACTTGGTTTCAAACCTACTAACCTTGCTGTAACTGTATATGAACCTGCAGGAACATCCTTCAGGGTGTAGTTTCCTTTTCTGTCGGCCGTAGTATTTGCTACTTCTTTGATCGACACCTCTACAGCTTCGGCAGAAACTCCATCTGAGGTACGGACTGTTCCGGTAACGGTACCCGTTTTATTCTGTGCGAATGACGTCACACTGAGCAATGTTGCCATCAAAACAAGAAGACAATTTTTGTAGATTTTTTCCATATTTATGTTTATTTAGAATGATTTTACGCACAAACATAAAACAAGAATCTTACAATCTACGACGTTATCTTTAACGATTATAAATAAGACACTATAATGACAATAGGTTTTGAAGTATATAAAGAACTATTAATCTTCACTTTAACGATTTAAACATAAAATTTTGATATAAATTTTCTAACAAAAGAAGATATCGCAACTAGTCCCAGAGATTCGCCCAATCCAATAAAATATCGCTTCTCCATTTTCTTACTGTTTCCCCACCCTGATAAATACCATCAAAAAGTTCTGGATCTCGCCATCCTTGGGCTGCTGTCAAACTTCTCATAACTGCCGCCCCATTTTTAGCGCCACTTTTACTATTATCTGTACAATTGTAACTGCACTCCTTATTGTCAAACTGTTAAAATCAAATTAATAATGGTCGTATTTAACCTTTTGCCCAATGTGAGATTTGGAAAAGCGAAACTATTAAGGTTAATTTTTGTTTGAGCTACCGGCACAATTGCCTAAACAAATACACCAATGAATAAACCTCAGTTACGTAAACGGTCCTTCTTGTACAGAAACGGGCTTACGATCGTGTTTCTCCTCCTATTTATTATTACCCTGCTGGCACAGGCGCTCACCGGTTGGAAAACCCATAATCAGGATTTGAAAGATGACCATACCCAGGAGATTGGCCTGGGAACATATCTTTGCAGCGGTCACTTCATTTCTGCGACATTTGAGAACTTTGAAAGTGAGTTCCTCCAGATGTCACTCTATGTGCTGCTGACCATTTCCCTTCGCCAGATCGGATCGGCAGAATCCAAGAAACTGGATGAAGCTGAAGAAGTAGACCGTGAACCTGTGCCTTCGGCCGATGCCCCATGGCCCGTGCGCAAAGGCGGATTCATACTCACCTTATACAGTAACTCGCTTTCCATCTGTTTCGGCATCCTGTTTTTCGCGAGCTGGGGACTACATCTTTATGGAAGCTGGCAGAATCACAATGTGGAACAGCTGGCCAAACACTTGCCAACGGATACAGTAGCCGAATATCTGGGACAGGCAGAGTTCTGGTTCGAGACTTTTCAAAACTGGCAGAGCGAGTTTCTTTCTGTAGCCTCTATTGTTTTCTTTACGATATTTCTTCGTCAGAAGAGATCTCCTGAATCTAAACCTGTGGACGCGCCAGATATGGAGACCGGTAAATAAGTTTTTTAGCCTGTGAAAGATTCCTGTTAACGCTGGTTACTGCATTAATTGCATTGAAGCGATTGTCGTAAATAAACGATATATCGTGAGTTTGAAAATGAGATATTATGATTAAATTGCTGTCATGTAACGCTTTAGCAATATGGCATATTAATCGCTACCCCCGTAGTGTGTTTAATCATGAATTCATCTTTCAGATCATAACTATATAAATCGCAAAACATGAAAATTACAGTAAAAGACGGCACCGAAATTTATTACAAAGACTGGGGAACAGGACAACCTATCGTATTTCACCACGGCTGGCCTCTATCGGGCGACGACTGGGATGCACAAATGATGTTCTTCCTGGAAAAAGGATACAGGGTTATTGCTCATGACCGCAGAGGTCACGGCAGATCGAGCCAGGGTGCTACAGGTCATGATATGGATACTTATGCAGCTGATGTTGCTGAACTGACTGAAGCGCTCGACTTAAGAGATGCGATCCACATCGGTCACTCTACAGGCGGTGGCGAAGTTATCCGTTACGCTGCAAAATATGGTAAAGACCGAGTGGCAAAAGCTGTTCTGATCAGCGCTGTACCTCCAATCATGGCACAAAGTGAATCCAATCCTGATGGTGTTCCTATGGAAGTTTTAGACGGTATCCGCGAAAATACAGCAACGAACAGAACTCAGTTTTTTGCCGACTTCACCATGGTATTTTACGGATATAACCGCGAAGGCGCGACAATCAAACAAGGTGTGAGGGATAACTGGTGGCGTCAGGGTATGATGGGTGGTGTTAAAGCTCATTATGACGGTATCAAAGCCTTTTCAGAAACAAACTTTATCGAAGATCTGGAAAGCGTAGATATTCCTGTACTTGTATTACATGGCGAAGATGATCAGGTGGTTCCTTTCCCGATCTCAGGAGCAAAAACAATTACGCATTTGAAAAACGGTAAACTGATTTCATATCCGGGTTTCCCGCATGGAATGCCAACTACTGAAGCTGCAACGATCAATGCTGATCTGCTTGCCTTCATCGAATCATAAATTTTAACTGTTGTTACCTATTGAATCAGCTGCTTCCATGCGGGAGCGGCTGATTTTTTATAGCTTCAATTTATTGCCATCTGTTACGGTTTCATCCAGAAATAACTCTCCGTCCTTGATGGTTTCTTCTGGGATGATCCTTCCCCTAAGGATACTCTGTCCCTTTACTGCAGGATTATTGCCCTTACCTAAAGGCCATTTTCCAAAAGTATCTGTGATATGAATTCCTGCGAGGCCTGCTGCCTGCAGACCAAAATCGGTACAGTTCTGCTTATTCAGATTGTAAGTCATACCTTCAAATTTCTGGGTCAGTTCCAGTATTTTAATAAAATTACGCCTGGAAATAAACTTACCCAGCACTTCGTCCCAGAGCTGTGCCGCATCGTCCTTGAAGGTTGCCGAAGTAGTAGGCGCGAAAGGCGTGGCGGAAAGCATCTGATCCTTATCAGGATAAAATCCAAAAGAGGCCGAAGCATAAGTAGAATCAGCATTGTACTTGATTAGGGTGATGAATGTATGTCCGGTATTTACCCCGACAAATATCTTCCTTTTGCCCGGTGCAGGCTGTTTAACATGAAATAGCAAAGCATAAGCAACGGCTTCTTTTCCATCGTTGAAATTATTCATGATCTGGGGAAAGCTCGTGCGTTTGCTTTTTTTGATCTTCCGTTTTTTGCCCGACTCAGCTTTTAGCACAACAGCTTTGGAACTCACCACAGAATCGTCTAACGAGCTCAGCTCCAATGCAGCAAAATCTGATGAGGCCTTGTCATCGGTGGCTACTTCCATGTTAGCATAGTGGGGTATCAACGTATTTTTACCAGGTAAATCAACCTCTATCTTCCTAAGCCCGGTCGTCCTGGCGGATAAATATAGGCTATCCATCCTGCGGTCATTAGACCTCGCAGCCTTGAAAAAGCATTTCATTGCAAGCGGATACAACCTTAAGCGCGCGAAAACATTGGCCATATGATAATAGAACTTTTTGTTCGACCTGCGTTCTTCATCAGGTATTCCAAGCTCTTTCAAATAATTCAGAAGTTTACTGTGTTCCCTGGAAATATTGAGTGCTGCCGCAGAATCTGCAGAGATTTTCGACGCGGGAAGTCCATTATAAGCCAAGCGCGATCTGTCATGAGCATTGGGAGACAGCGCTGTAAGATAGTTGTTATGCGCAGTAACCTGGGCAAATGAATTACTGCTAAACAATAAGGTCAGGGTAAAAACTGCTGTTTTAAGTAACAGCACTACGCGGGAAGCCATGCGATAATTTTAATGAATTGAGGAAATCAGCTGATAGTTGAGGACAGATCGTCCTTATTTGAACCGGCAGTTCATATGAACTGTCTGTAATGCTCTATTGAGAGCAGATTAACAGCAACAACAATACTGCATCACCTCTGCTGAACAGCAGTTCCTCAGATGATGTCTGATCCCAAAAATGGGCTGGGTACCTATGATTGCTGTAGTATTCATGTGCTCCTACAAACATAGAAAATTAATATTAAATCTACTAAGGCAGTAGACTAAATTTTATCTTTCGGAACGCAACTTATCGCGGTGCATTGCTCCCCAGCTTGCCAGTGCATCGAGTACTTCGTCAAGGGTATCCGCGTATTCTGTAATATTGTACTCAACCACTACTGGTGTATCGGTATGAACAGTCCTTTTGACAAACCCGTTCAACTCCAGTTCTTTCAGTTCATTGGACAACACCCTGGCAGAAATACCTTCTACCGCGCGCTGTATTTCATTGAACCGGTGGTTGCCCTCGCGCATCGACATGATAAGACGCAGCTTCCATTTTCCACCTATTACATACAGCGCATCACCTATATTTCCTAATGCACCTGTGCAGGCTTCTTTATCTCTTACAATAATACTTTCCATAACTGTTTGATTTACATCAGACTATACAAAAGGTTACTACTAACCTTTTGTATAGTACTAACAATTCATTACCAAATATACGTATTATTGCTTCAACAAAATGTTTCAAAGACAAAAAAATCATATGAAAAAGATACTTCACATCATCTCCAGCCCGAGAGGTGAATCCTCAGTAAGCATTAAACTTGGTAATGCTATTATAGACCAGATCAAAGAAACTTATCCAGGCAGTACAGTTATAGAAAGAAATCTGGTGACTCAGCATTTCCCCCATCTGGAGGAAGCGCATCTGCAATCTTTCTTTACACCGAAAGAAAACCACAGTCCTGAAAATACAGCAGCAATCAAACATTCAAACGAAGCGCTTACAGAAATTTTCGATGCTGATATCATTGTGATCGGTGCGCCGCTTTACAATTTCAGTATTCACTCTGCGCTAAAAGCCTGGATTGATCATATCGCAAGAGCCGGCGTTACTTTCAAATATGATGAGAACGGACCAGAGGGACTGATCAAAAACAAAAAAGTATATATCGCAATGTCTTCTGGTGGCATCTATAGTGAAGGTCCAATGGAAGCTTTCGACTTTGTTGTGCCTTATCTGAAAGCGGTATTGGGATTCCTTGGCCTGACAGACATCAGTGTTGTGAGAGTTGAAGGAACGAATATGGCCGGCATGGCCGAAGAGGCAATGGAAAAAGGATTGAACAGCATTGTGATTGACTAAGCAAAGCTCAGTCGAGAATTAGCTGATGCAGGCTGTCGTTTGTTAGGTATCAAAATTTTGATGCACAACAGCGACAGCCTGTTTTTATTAAACAACGCTGTGCGTCTGAATAATTGTATCCTCGAAGCGCTCCATCTCTTCCAGCTGAGGAATGCATTGCAGCAAAAAGAAATTAACCCCAACCTTTTCAAAAGCGCCAATCTGATCCTGCACCTGAGCGGGCGTTCCAACAAGCCCGCTTCTTAGCCCACGGTTAGAAACCGAGTAATCATAAAGCGATACCTGCTGTTCCAGCTGCGTTCCCGAAATCCATTGCTGGTAGTTCTTGTAACATGAGCTTCCCTCCTGCACATTTGTAATCCTGTCCAGTTCCTTTTTTACTTCGCTTCGCTGTTCCGGATGATACTGTAAGCAGCAACACCAAACTGCATTGGCGGTAATCCTTTTTTGTCCCTGCGCTCTGACAGGTCATTGATCCTTCTTGCAATCAGCTCTTCTTCGGCAGCCCGACTTTGATTGAGGAGGATATGAATTCTTTTGCCAGCTCTGGTTTTGGGTGGGAAAAGATCTGGCTCACTATTCCCTGTTGTACGAGTACGCCTTCTTGGATAATGGCGAATTCGTCGCAGATCGCTTTTACGACCTACATTTCATGGGTGATCAACAATATAGTAATCTCGAATTTTTCTTTTGTATTTTTTAATAGTTTTAAGATCTAGATAGTTGTTTCAGTATCCAAGGCACTTGTTGCCTCATCGCACCGTAAAACCTTTGGGCTTGCTGCCAGGGTACTTGCAATGGCAACACGTTGTTCCTGTCCTCCTGATGGGCTTGCTGGGTAATCTGCGTGTTATTCTTCCAGGCCTACGAAATTCAATAACTTGTATACTCTTTTTGGGATTTCTTCTTTGGGTGTATTGCCCAGTTCCAGTGGAAAAGCTATGTTTTGATAAACTGTTCTTGAGGACAGCAGGTTGAAATGCTAGAAGATCATTCCTATTTGGCGGCGTTCTTTTGCGAGTTGCTGAGCGGTGAGGGTTAGCCAGTTTTTGCCATCCATAATTATTTCTCCTGACGTTGGAACCTCGAGGAGATTTGCGCATCGGGTCAGGGTACTTTTACTGCACTAGATTAGCCTACTACGCCGAAAATATTGTCTTTAGGTACTCTGAGAGACACGCCTTTTAAAGCCGTGATGGTCCGGTTATGCAGGGAGAACGTTTTTGTTATGTTTTTGAGCTGGATCATTAAAGATTAATATTTGGACTTGCTTAAGTAAAAAAGTGCGCTAACGCTTATCTAGTCACCAACCGTTTTAGCGTTCAAAAAACCAATGTATATAAATTAAGTAGACTATATATTCAAAAGAATAACCAGTGAGGGAAATCACAGTGTCTCAAGGGAAGGATGGTTAGCTATTGAGGATGACTACCCTTTCTAAATAGGGTTTCCAAGGGGTTTCCAGGCAGTCTTGCTTTGGGTAACTCCACAGTAGCACCACTTTAACTATTCTTTAACTCCGATAAAAACCCTAGAGTTTTTATCGGAGTTAAAGAATAGTTATTGTACAGTTTCTGTGGAGTTACCCAAAGCAAGCCCCCTGTTAAACAGCCTGCAAAGGCGTTAGGGATCTTTAGGCCATCTTAACTTGGTTCATATTCGCTTGTGTATTGTTCGTGTTTTGTTCTTGTCTTACTCGGTGCTGGATATAGGAATCATATTCCAACATTATTCCAGTTCGAAACCAGATACGAGCGGGACAAAAAGCATCCTCTGCGAGATAAGAACCCTGATGACCAAAAGATAATGGTAATCCGTATATAAGGAAGAGATTTCAAAAATGCACATTTTTTGGCGCTGTTAGTTTAAAGCAAACTATCCATACCACATCCCCGCCAGTTGAAAAGCACGAACCATCGGGCCAAAAACAATTGATTTTGAACCATTTATGACCGGCTAATAATGGTGTAAATACCTTTCGTCGACGTAGTTACCGTTGAAATTTAAAAATACTATTAAAACACTGAAAAAGTTCATTGCCGCCCAGCGTACAAATAAAACCGTCCCGGTGTTGCTTGTGATAAAAATTATCCAGACTAAACTGAAATTGAACGCATTGACGCCGTACCTCCCCAACAAAATCTATTTTCTTTGGTGTCCGCGTGAACATTGGAAATACAAGCTGCCAAGCTTTCCAATAGCAGGTGTGACACGCTTTTTTGGTGGCCAATCTGTCCTAGGAACCTGGACCTTACACTTTCGAATTGGGGGGCAGAAAGATTATCGGAAAATCTATCAATAAAGAAATTCTGTTTTACCAGAGGGTTAGAAATAGATGAGTTTGCATAATTTGGACGGACGTTACCTGAGATATTAACGATATGCCGACTTCAAACTACACATAATTTAGGGTTATCATCTATTTCGAAAATACATTTGATCTACATTCTAAGTAATGACAAACTAAAACAGTAAATAATGGTAATATTCTTAAACAAAAAAAACCAGCCTTTATAGGGCTGGTTGTTCGTTTATGAGGTGTTAGTTAAACTAACTGTACATTAACTGCGTTAAGGCCCTTACGACCGTCTTCTACATCGTAAGAAACTTTATCGTTCTCACGAATGCTAGCCATAAGGCCTGTTGAATGAACAAAGATTTCACTATCACCATTAGCTGGTACAATAAATCCGAAACCTTTAGTTTCATTAAAAAATTTTACTATTCCTTCTTGCATTGTATTATTATTATAATTAAAGCCCAAATCTACACATAATAATCCGTAATTACCATTTATTATGAAACTATATTTTATAAGCTCTTAATATTTTCCAACCCTACGCTAACGCATGTGATGGACTATTTTGCCGTCTGGGATGGCACAGTATTTTAAAGTAAATATAATGCTTACACTCAATACACTTGCCAGTGTACTTCTAATGGAGATTTAAGATATTAACCTTCTACGGTTAATTATATTGTTTTTTTGTATGAGCATCATGAGAGTAAGGCGGGATTAATGTCCCGCCTCCTTGCTTAAGACAAGAGCTTCAGTGCAGATTCTGCAAGGAACTTGGATCCTAAAGGAATACAATTCTCATCAAATTGCACTTTTGGATGATGCAGGAAATAAGTCTCCTCTCCCTCAATAGCGGCTCCCAAAAAATAGAAAACAGAGGGTACTTGCCGCGAATAAAATGCAAAATCTTCTGCGATCAACTGACCATGCTGCTGAAGTACATTTTCTCCAAATAAGTTTTTCTGTACCGAGTCCAGCAGATAATTTAAGTCTGAGTCATTTAGGAGGCTTGGATAATAAGCTGTAAATTCTATATCAATAGTACAGTTGTAGGATATTTCCATACCTGCAAGTAAAGCTTTAAGCCTGGAAACAATAGCATGATAAGTCTCAAGATTAAGTACTCTCAAGCTTCCTTTTAAAACAACCTTTTCAGGAATAATGTTGTACGCCGCTTCACCCACGATTTCTGTTGAGGTAAACACAAGAACTGCCGGCTGGGTAGGTGCTGTATGTGATATAATAGACTGAGCGGAAACAATTATCTGACCACTAATTAGTACCGGATCGATAACGTGTTCCAAAGCCCCTGCGTGACCAGATACACCTGTAACAGTAATGTTGAAATTACATACATTTGAGAGCGCCTCACCAGGGGTAAAACCTAGTGTACCAACTTTCATTAAGGGGTTAACATGCAGACCTATTACGGCGCTGGCATTTTTAATTTTTCCAGTTTCAGCAACGATCTGTCCACCAGATTTGCCAGGTTCGGGGCTGCGTAAGTTCCCTTCTTCTGACGGTTGAAATAAAAACATCACTGTCCCCTGAAAGTTACTCTGGTGCAATAGAGTGCTTGCACCCAAAAGCATAGTCGTATGAATGTCATGGCCGCATGCGTGCATTATATTCGCATTAACTGACCGAAAATGTAAATCTGAATCCTCAATTATGGGCAATGCATCCATGTCTGCCCTAAGTACAATTGTTGGCCCCTTTCCTTTAGTAAGGGTCGCCAGTACTCCTGTTTTAGCTATAACTTCAAATGGTATATCAAGTTCCTGAAGGTACTCCTGAACAAGTGAGGATGTTTGGAATTCATGAAATCCCAATTCAGGATGTTCATGAATAATACGTCGTATCTGGACAAGTTTTTGAAACAATTCATTTTCCATATACTAATATAACAGAAAACTACTCACCCCGCGCAAATAACCGTAATATTGAATTCGGCAAAGAACTATTAGTTTTGAATATAAAGTTCAGGTTTTAATGTGAGAAGCCAGACCTGCTTCATACTATTTTGATAAAGAATATGGTATTCAATTTTTGTTTTTACCTTCTAAGCCAAAACCAATAAAACATATGAAAAACACTACTACTCTTTATCCCAGCGGTATTAAAACCTTCAATTTAATCTTTTGAAAAGGAGAAATACACAATTAAAGGAACGCAAATTATAACGGTCATCAACGCATTATTAGGTGCTGGACCTATTAGGTGAGCTGGTGCGGGATCAAGACTCACCTATGCGAAAGCTTCTGATATTATTTTTAGGGGAAATGCTTTTGAAAATTCTAATTTTTCCATAGGTTGGTTTTTTTAGATGGAAACTCTTTTATATATATGTGTGTGATGGCGATCAAATCTTCTAAACATATAAGGAATATTTTTCTAAGGATTAAATCCTTTAAGACATAAAAGCCCCATTCTCTAGGTAAACCCGCATATTGTTTAGGTCAATACAAATATGCCCTAGGTGAAAAAAATCATCCCCGCTCCCACAATCGCTGTGTGAGCAGGGAGAGCGAGTCAAGGTTGTTACGGCTTGCTATTGTCCCACATCCTGGCGATGAGCTGGAATACCCGGTCACTGATACCCTTAGCTTTTGCGTCCTCATAAATTTCTGAGATATCGCAGCTATACCTCCAATAGTGACAATAGTCTTCTACAATAAATTGTTGCCATGAATTGGCTGTATTTGCCAAAAATGCATCCACAGCTTCTGAAAATTCGATGTTTTCCATATGTTGAGTTTTATTATAAGTCGTCAAAAAAGAAACACTCTCCTATCCTGATGTAAGATTCTTTTTTATTTTTCCTAAAGCGTATAGTAAAAGTAATGAGATCAAATTAAATTTGATTCATAAATGTTTAAAATTACACATATGATTATATTTCGGGGCTTATTTGTCCGTATTAGCGAAGTGGACAGACGCTTAGAATAATCATTGCTTTGCTGAGGAAGTCCCTCAGACTGGAGAAAGATGTAAGTAACTGATTTTGTACTGTCTTCTGAGAGATGCCCAGGATCTCGCTGATTTCTCTGGTAGATTTTTCATCCACATATTTCATCTGGAAGATCGCCCTGCGTTTATCGGGCTGCATGGTCATCCATACCCAGATACAGCCTTTCAATTCCTTTTCGTTAAAAAGGGAATCTGCCTGAAGGGTTGACAAGACCATATGGTCCAGGGGTTCCTCAAATTCAGGGGTGGCTTTCCCCTTTTTGTATAACATGAAAACCTGATAGCGTACTGCAGTGAGCAGGTAAGGATAGATATTCTGGATGTTCATTTTGCCCCTCGAAGTCCATAGATTGGAAAACACATCCTGAACGATCTCTTCGATTTTCTCAATACTCTTGAGACGCTTGTAGGTGTCATTGTAAAGCCTCTTCCAGTATCTGTCATAGATTTCATCAATAGCCTTCCTGTCGCCCTCCATCAGCAGCGAAACAAGTGTTGTATCATCAAAGGACCTGTATCTGTTGAGTTTGTTAATCATATACTTTCTCGTTTAAGCAGGTAACACTGATAAGAGGCAATGATCGGGAACGGGTTCTTACACATCTATGAATAAATAATGAATGGTCAATATTTGAAATACTTTCAGGGCATCACAAGGATTGTTCTTCCTTCAATTTTAAAATGAACGGATTCGGTCAGTTCCAGTTTCTTCAATACTTTTGAAACATTGCTGTATCTGGAGAGCGTGCCGCTGAAGAATAGTTTGTTCTTTGCATCAAGCCCTTTGTACTGGATATCCACGTCATACCATCTGGCGATTTTCCGCAGGATGCTCTCCAGTGATTCTTCATCAAACATGAAGTATCCGTTTTTCCAGGCTACAGCTTCATCTATATCGATATTTTTTACCGTGATTGCTGAAAGCGGAAGCGTTGTACTAACGACCGCCTGCTGACCTGGCCTGATGACCATCTTCGCATTTGAACCAAGACTGGTGACCCTTACGCTGCCTTCCAGTAAGCTGGTTTTAGTAGCAGGTTCGTCAGTGTAGGAATTGATATCAAAATGAGTTCCCAGCACTTCGACTACCTGGTGGTTTGTTACTACTCTGAAGGGTTTGGATTTGTTGTGGGCGACTTCGAAGTAAGCTTCGCCATTGAGTTCTACCTTACGTTCTTTACCATCAAAAGTCAGTGGGTATTTCAATGAGGATGCTGCATTGAGCCAGACTTTGGTTCCGTCTTCAAGCACCAACTGGTACTGCCCCCCTTTGGGAGTTTCTACGCTGTTGTAAGCGGCAGCAGTATTTGCTGAAGCTGAAGATTGATAGACGAGGTGTCCTTCATTCGTTTTTACAATACTGGTTCCGTTCTGATTGGCGATTTTGCCGTTACGGGCATCGCTTAGGGAGATCTTGGTTCCGTTTGAAAGGGTAAGAATAGCCTTGTTGCCACCGGGAGCGATATCCGCTACCATAGCAGGTTTACTAAACTGTTTTACCTCAGAATGCCTGGAAGCGTAAAAGTAAATTCCTATCGTAGCTGCCAGCAGGATACTGGCTGCTACTGATAGGAATTTCCAGGGTACAACGGTATGAAATTTATCTTCCTGGTCAATTCTTGCGTCTATTGCTGATTTGAGGCGGTCGTGGATCTCCCTGACCTCGGTTTTGTCGACTGTGTCCAGAATATCCGGTTCTGTGGAGAACAGATCAAAGTACTGTTCTACCGTAGAGGCTTGCTTTGGAGTGGCAGTTCCATCAAGATAGCTTTTAACAAGTCGTAAAAATTCTTTTTTATTGGGTGTATTCATAGTCTATACCTTTACAGTATATCTTTTGATACTTATGTCCTATAGGTATGCGTACAATTTTTCTGCCCCCATGATCTTTTGCAGAATATTTGGCTAATAGCTTTATGACCTTGGCATATTTGGACATGTTAATAGTTAAATCTTTAATGCTAATCTTTAATTGAATTCTATAATTTATTGTATTAAAAATGCAGTATTTATAGAATATTTATGCTAAATTAGATAGGGCTTTGATCTAATGTTAGCTGAACTATGAGAAGACTTATATACAACATAAAGGTGCTTAGGGAAACTGCGGGACTGTCTATCGAAGAATTGGCAAGGGAACTGGGAACTACTCCCCGCTCTTATCAGAACGTGGAAACTGAGGAGGCGGAAATCACATTGATGATGTTCAGGAAAATTTTGAGGTTTTACAGGATCTCAGCTTCTGAACTTGTGGAGTTTGGCCTTACTGAGGAGCAGATCAATCTGAAGTATATGGCACCGGCTGATCTGGTTGCCCACCCGCTTGGGCGCGAAGCTGTACTGGTGCAGCTGGATATTGCTGATATACTGAGGCATATCATTCAGCTTAAGATCAGTGCACATTCAAAGTTTATTCCTTTTAATCCGAATTAGGCTTATTTAGCTACTTAAAATTACTCCCCTTGCGCGTTCAGCTCCTCGATTTTATCATGCAGCTTATGCAAGCGTATCAGAAAAACATCTGCGGACTTTAAGTCCTCATTACGTTTGAGATAGCTGAAGTGTGATTGCAGAAAAAGAGGAATATCTTCTATAACTACCCCCTGCTCCAATTGCACTCTTTCGGGTAATTCAATTCCTGCAAAGTATCCTTCTAATTCTTCTACTGACATGCCGCTAAGTTAAAAGAAAAATTAGCCAATGAGAAACTGAAAGAATAAAAATCAGGCGGGATAAATTTGTAGTACCTCCGCCGGATTTAAAGCTTTTGCTAAGTACTAGAAGCTCGGATCATCGGCACTCGGTCCGTAAGTTCCTGGAATTGGGATATCCAGCAAACGCAGGTAAACACCTAACTGGGCACGGTGATGAATAGTCTGACTCAAGGCATGACGTATCAGTCCTCCTTTGGTTAAGGACATCAGTACCTGCTCCCCATTCTTTAATAGCCATGCAGGTGAAAGATCTGCATTAGAGTTGGACTCAAGTTTTTCCCTCGCTTCTGCGAAAGATTTTTCGAACAGGCCAAGTAAATCCTGGTTGTTGTTTAGCGCTGGTGGTACGTAAGCGCTGGCCTGAAAATCAAGTTCATCTGTAGTGAAGGCCATACTAATCCAGGAAGGGAGCTCAGCGATATGCCCGGCAAGTTGCATCACGGACATACTTTTCTCATGTGGACGCCAGTCATACTTATCTTCGGGAACGCGCTCCAGCATTTTGCGGGTGACTACAGATTCATCATTCAGTTCTTTTAAAAATTCTTGTGGTGCAGACATAACTTTGTTCTTTGGTTTATAGCTCAAAGAAACAGCAGTCTGGTGACAACCCTATGTCAGTAGGAATTATGCTTTCTCCAGTTTTTTTGAGATAGCTGTAAATAAAGATTTTACTCTTTCCTGAAGGGCTTCAGGCTTGATTATAACAGCATAATCGGCGAAGGTCATAAACCAGCGTGCAAATCCTTCCAGATAAAACGTAAGAAATTGCATCTCCACTCCTTCCGGACATTGCTGCTCCGAAACAAAACCCTGATAATACTTCTGTTCTCCCAAATGTAAAGAAGCTTCCTTATCTACTATAATTGTGACTTCCTCAAGCTGCATATCTTTGTATTGTTCACTGAGATACTGTTTCAGTGAGGGATGCTGATCTTCAAAGTTGTCCTCAGTCATGGAGATAGCGTAGATCCTGTCAAAACGGAAATCCCGGTAATCCTTCCGCATCCTGCACCAGGCGATGAGATGCCAGTAGTTATCTAAATAAAACACGCCAATAGGCTCGGTTAACCGCCTGGTATGTTCCTGACGGTAGTAGGCAAAGTATTCCAGCTGCAGCAATTTTTTACTTGCAATGGCATTCAATATAGTTTGAAGATTATTTTGCTGTAAACTCGATTGCGGTCCGCGGTTACTTTTTACGACCTCGATGCGGTGATCAATATGTTCCAGGTAATCTTTATCAGCGGTCTTCAGCACTGCCCTGATCTTATCCAGCGCAAGCGTATAGGAGTTGCTGTTTTCGGCATCGGTTAAGCTGGTCACCAATTTCTCTGCTGTAATAAAAGCAGTTGCTTCTTCGCGTGTGAACATCACCGGAGGCAACCTGTACCCTTCCATCAGCGAGTAGCCAACTCCGGCTTCGCCAATGACGGGAATACCAGCCTGCTCGAGCGATCTCACATCCCGGTAAACGGTACGCAGACTGATCTCATAGCGGTCGGCAATGTCCTGTGCCCTGACAGTTCTGCGCGACTGAAGCTGGATAAGTATTGCTGAAAGGCGATCGAGGCGGTTCATAAGTCAAAGCTACAATTTCAGCCGGTAATTTCCACAAAGCATAAAACTATCATGTTTATTACAGGAATAATCGGTGCACAGAGCCCTGCTTAAGGCCGTAAGTTTAAAAATTTCGCTATTATTACCTATCCAATTAACGTTCACGCATGAAGATCATTTTTAAAAACCTCACTTTCTGGGTACTCATTGCTATTATAGCAGGTATTTTATTAGGGCATTACGCCCCTGCTACAGCAATAAAAATGGAAATTGTGGGCAAGACCTTCGTGGACATTATCAAATTGTTTATCGGCCCCATCATTTTCCTGACTATAGTTTTGGGCATAAGCGGAATGGGCGATCTGAAAAAAGTAGGACGTATTGGATTGAAGTCATTGATCTATTTCGAAGTGCTGACTACATTTGCATTGGCAATTGGTATTGTGGTTGCGGTAATTATCCAGCCGGGTAAAATCAGCAAAACAGGCTTGCAGGAACAGGATCCATCAAAATATACACAGGCACAGGGCGCGGCCGGGTTCGACTGGGGACAGTTCTTTCTGTCGAACTTTACGCTGCAGGTTCTGCTGGTTGCAATCATCATAGGTGTAATACTGAACTTTTCAAAGCACCGTGAAGCTGCTGTAGGTAAACTGGGCGTATTGTCTAAACTTGTTTTCAAAGGATTGAAGTATGTGATGTACCTTGCCCCTCTTGGTGCTTTCGGCGGAATGGCCTACACAATCGGGAAGTTCGGACTGGAAACGCTGATACCTTTAGCGAAGCTCATGGGAACAGTATACCTGACGATGTTCCTGTTTGTTTTCCTGATCCTGGGAGCAATCCTTCGCTATTATAAAATGAGTATTTTCAAGTTCCTGAAGTATATCAAAGAAGAGCTTCTGCTTGTACTGGGAACTTCATCTTCTGAATCGGCATTGCCTACGCTGATGCTGAAACTGGAAAAAATGGGCTGCAGTAAATCAGTTGTTGGTCTGGTTGTGCCGACTGGCTATTCCTTCAATCTGGATGGTACTTCTATTTATCTTTCGATGGCCGTGATTTTTCTGGCTCAGTTGTACAATGTTCATTTGTCTCCTGGAGAGATGGCCAGCATCATTGGGATCCTGATGATCACTTCCAAAGGTGCAGCAGGTGTAACAGGAAGTGGCTTTATTATCCTGGCTTCAACATTGACTGCTATACACAAAATTCCAATCGAAGGTTTGGCGTTTTTATTGGGTGTAGATAAGTTTATGAGCGAAGCACGGGCGATCACCAATATCATCGGAAACGGTGTTGCTACGATTGTCATCGCTAAAAGTGAAAACGAGTTTATTACCCCTGCCGGCGGCGTATTTGAGCAGGCGGAGTTTGAATAATCATCGACAATTTGTCGGGCCGGATTTACCAGATTTCTTCTGCGTTACGCTTAAACCGTGGTGTAGACTGGTCCGACAAATTTAAATGAAGCAGCTTAAATACAGCGGTTTTCTTTTTTGCTTTGCTGTATTTTAATTATTGCAATAACCTCGAGCATCAGTCCCAGGCCACTGGCTATTCCCCTCAGGAAATCGGACAAATGGAAATAACGGGCGGTTATGGGCCCGAGCGTGGTAAAGAACAAACCAGTAATCAGAAGGTATAAAGCAGATTTGGGGATGTGGTTGCGTTTCATATCATTTAAGTTGTTTGAGTATATTTTCATGTTTCGCTTGCATAGCGTCTAGTTTTGCTGCCCCTTTTTTATAGGCCCGTGGCCTGACGATGAACCACATAATGGAGCAATAGATGGTAATTACTGCATAAACGCCAACAAACCATGAGGGATGCTTCCAGGTGAGTTCATAAGCATATAACATATAACCAAGAGAGTAACTGAGCATAATAAAAACCATTATCTTTCTGTAGTAAATGAGCTGGTTCTTGCGGGTCTGCTCAATGAAGGCAATAAACTCCAGGTTACTGGAGTCATCCAGCCGATAAAATCTTTTCAGCGATCTGATGTTTGTCAGAGCCAGCATCAGGCTTCCCAGCGCCATCAATCCTCCGCCAATAAAACTGCTGATCAGCTTAAAGGGAAAGATGAACAGTATAGCAACAAATAAAATAGTCAATAACAGGGATATTACGATCACCAGCCATTTGTTGCGCAGTTTCTGACCGCGGAATTTCCTGATCAGTCTGACCATTTCCCCGGAGCTTGGCAGACTGTCTGTTTTTGCGGTGTGCCATACCGCTTTCAAATCATCTAAATTGTCCATGAGCTTTAAATTTTTGTGACAGTTTTTCTTTGATCCTGTGAATTTTGACCCGGATGTTGCCGCTGCTTAATCCTACTACTAATGCAATCTCTGCCTGCGGTAAACCTTCAAGTTCCAGCGAGATGATGATACGGTCTGTTTCATCCAGCTCTGCGATACAGCGGTATAAGAAGATTAGTTTTTCTTCTTTTGATTCTTCCCAGGTTTCAGCCAGATTAAAAGGAAGTTCTGCAGAGGGCATGCGTTTAGCAACTTCTATTGCGCGAAGGCAGTGATTGGTGGCAATCCTGAAGATCCAGGTGCTGATGTGCGACTGGTTACGGAAGCCCGGAAGTCCTTTCCAGACGGCGATAAAAGTCTCCTGAACATGATCTTTTGCCTGATCCGGATCATTGGTGTAGCCGAGGCATACCCTGAAGATCTGCGGTGAATAGAAGTTATATATTTCCTCGAACGTTGTCATTTTTCAGCAGAAGATACGGTTTGGTTTTCTGTTTCTGCCGCGTTAGATACGGGACTGTTCGAAATGTTACATTCTTTTTCAGCTGTCGCTTAACACGACTTTCCCGGAGCCTTGTATCCTCCATTTTGTGATAGGATTGAAATGGTATCCACCTTTGCTGTCCCGCGCTGCGCATAGTTCCTGATAAGATGGTTGTACATATCCTGTTTCGTCAATCGCGCGGCTCATGATCTCGGTTTCCCGGCCTTCCCATTTCCACAGGCAGCGGAATGCAGTATGCGCTTTATCGAGTACTGGTCCCTGCAATTCTGCCGGAGCCCAGGTTCGCCCTGCGTCAACACTGACTTCTACTTTGATGATCTTTCCCCTGCCGGTCCAGGCAATGCCCCGGATCTCTATCCAGCCGCGTTCCAATTGTACAGGAAAGGATGGAAAAGTTATGATCGAACGTGCATCCATGACAAAACTGAACTGCCTGATCTTTCCATCCTTCACGCTTTCTGTATACTTTGATGTTTCCTCACGCGTCATGTAAGGTGCGTCTGATAACTCGATCCTCCTGAGCCACTTAACTGAAGTATTCCCCTCCCAGCCTGGCAATAGTAAACGTGCCGGATAACCTTGCTCCGGCCGCACGGCTTCCCCATTCTGTGCATAGGCGATCATTGCATCGTCCCAGCCCTTGCTTACCGGAATACTTCTGGTCATGACCGCAGCATCGCCGCCCTCGGCAAGGAACCAGCTGGCTTTTTCAGAGACACCAACCTCCCTGAATAAGGTGGACAGCATTACGCCCGTCCACTCGCTCTGACTGGTTAATCCACAGATTTCCTGTGGCGTCATTTCCTGTTTGCCGGAGCGGAAGTTCCCCGAACATTCAATGAAACAGGTCCGCGTAACTGAGGGAAATCTTTTTAGATCTGCCAGACTGAAGATTAGGGGTTTGTCTACCATCCCATGAATAACCAGTTCGTATTTCTGGGGATCAATGACCGGGATGCCAGCATGGTGGCGCTCAAAATGTAATGCCGAAGGTGTGATTGTTCCATAAAGATCCTGTAGCGGAGTTCTTGATGAGGTAGCTGAGGGTAAACGTTCAGGATGCTCAAATGAAGATGGCATGCCGGAAACGCTTGGTCCTCTCCCGGGCACTTTTGTGGGATCTGGAATTAATAAGGGGTTATCTACTGAAGCGGAGTCTGTAAGCAGCAGAGGAGCTTGCGACTCCGGAAC